>JAABUR0100005765.1_pt1 | contig 15571 bp, 12 predicted proteins | sample 5560091 | NCBI WGS metagenome assembly JAABUR01 (sample SAMN10711879, study PRJNA513375) | rock metagenome | isolation source: Antarctica rocks | place: Antarctica: Victoria Land, University Valley sud
GCGGCGGAACTGGCCGGGCTGACCGTCGAGCAGATCGCCGATCCGCCCGTCAGTTTCCGTCTGGCCGCGTCCGCCCAGCGAACCCTCAACCCGTTCACCGCGTCGTATGCCCATGATGAAGCCTGGCTGCTCTCGCAGGCGGACCGCGTTCGGCAACTGGCCGAGACGGTGATCAGCCACCCGGCCAGGGCATGGTGGTGGGCGGCGATGGACCCGACCCGACAGGTCTGGTCGCGGATGGGGCCGCATGCGAGCGAACCGGCGCCCGGCGCGGTCGTTCGACCAGGCGGGTCAGCGGAGACTCAGCGCCGGATCTCGCGCTGGGAGGATTACGCCCACCGCTCGGCCCACGCAATGCGGACCTCAACCGTCGAAGTGGGCGGCGAGACGTCCATGGCGGTCGCGACCCACATGCTGGCTGGCGACATTCCCGGTCCGAGGGAGGAGATCGGGCGATTCCGGATGCCTGTCCGTCGTGGCGCTCGCGTCTTCGAGATTCACGGCCCCGCCGACTGGCACCGGTTGGCGACGACCTCCGGGCGGGTCGCTGATCTCTCGAGGATGGGCCTTCAGCACGTCCCGTCCCGGACGGTGCCGAAGTGGTCGAGGGTGTTGAAGGACTGGGACGGCGTCCACCTCTCGCTCGGCGGCTTGCTGCTCTCGACCGAGGTCAGCTACGAGACGGACCGCGGCCTGACCCGGTTCTGGTCATGGGAGAGCGAGCAGACGCAGTGGACGAGCTGGGTCTTCGACGAACCTGAGGCGCTGCTAAACGCCTTCACCCGATCCGATGAACAACGAACCGACGACGGGGGTTACGTCATCGAGATGCCAAGGGATCCCGCCTTCGGGATGTGTCCCGGAGAGTTAGCGTTGTTCCGCCCCAGCAAGCCCATCGAGGTACGGGGCGACCAGCAACGCCAGCCGGTCCCAGTGATCGCCGCCGGCGCCAGGCGGTGGGTCTGAGCCCGGACTCCTTTGCCACAGCCGCGGAACCCAAAACCCCTGCCTGTCGTCAGCCCAGTCGCCGGGCAATTTTTCGACCAGCCAGCCGGGAGTTGCTTCGGCTATAAAGGTCGCGACGTCTCGACCGGCCTCGGCGATGGCAACCACTTCCCGCCAGCCGATCCGACGGTGATCCCCCGTCAGTCCATCGGCGACCTTCAGCAGCGCCATGGCTCGCTGGCGGTTCGTCGCATCGGGACCGGCGAAGCGACGCGTCAGGGCCGGTTGCCAGCGATCACCGAGGCCGGGCACGAGCAGCCCCCCGTCGCTGGCGATCGTCCGGGCACCACCCAAAGCAAGCGAGACCGAGACGGCCTTGGCGATAGCGATCCCGACGAGCGGCTCGATCCCGATGATCTCGACCGGGTCCGGCTCGGTCGGCTCGATCGTTTCCGGCAGCGGCTCAGGAGCGTGTCGATGGCCGACCAGCGATGCGAGCATCGCGAGTTTCGCTGCGTTCGTCGTAACGGCGACGAGCGGAACCCGATCTCCCTCGTCAATGCTGTATTCCGCCCGCTCGCCCTCCACCACCTTCGACCTCCAATCGTCGCCTTCCGACGCCACCATCGGTCCGTTAACATCCAGCTCATCGAAACGGTTGCGTTTCGCTAGATCGTCGACTATCTTGTGAGAACGAAACGGTTTCGTTTCGTCGGCGGCTCAGGTCGCTGAGGACGCGCCTTCGGGTCGTCGCCCGGACGGTCACTACCGTCACGGTGCGCGCGACCGGCGTCACCTGCTGTTCTGGCCTGATTGGCCCATGTCTCTGGAGAACGTCCCATGGCCCAGTCCCCTGCCCTGAGTCCTGGTGAGGCGATGGCGCCGGCCCTTCCGGCCCTCGCCGCGCAGCACGTCCATCGCTGGCTGATCCTCGCGGTCGTCAGCGTCTCGCAGCTGATGGTCGTCCTCGACGCGACCGTCGTGAACATCGCCCTGCCGTCGGCGCAGGCCGCCCTCGGCTTCTCCAACGATCAGCGTCAATGGGTCGTGACCGCCTACGCCCTCGCCTTCGGCAGCCTCCTGTTGCTAGGCGGACGACTCGGCGACGTCCTAGGCCGGAAGACGATCTTCCTCGTCGGTCTGGGCGGGTTTGCCATCGCCTCGGCGATCGGCGGCGCAGCGCCGAACTTCGAGGTACTGGTCTTCGCCCGCGCTCTGCAGGGTCTCTTCGCCGCACTCCTCGCTCCGGCCGCCCTGTCGATCCTGACGACGACCTTCACCGATCCCTCCGAGCGCGGCCGGGCCTTCGGAATCTTCGGCGCCATCGCCGGGGCCGGCGGCGGCCTCGGGCTTCTGCTCGGCGGCGTCCTGACCGAGTACCTCGACTGGCGCTGGACGCTCTATGTCAACCTGATCTTCGCCGCAATCGCGATCGCCGGCGCCGTGGTCTACCTGCGCAATCACCGCCCGGACCACAAGGTCCAGCTCGACATCGTTGGAACGGTCCTCGTTTCGGCAGGCCTCTTCGGGATCGTCTACGGCTTCTCCAACGCGTCGAGCCAGTCATGGGGCGACGTGATGACGTGGGGCTTCCTAGCCGCCGGCGCTGTCCTGATCGCTGCCTTCGCCTGGTGGCAGACCCGCGCCGCCCAGCCGCTGCTGCCGCTCCGGATCATCCTCGACCGCAACCGGGGCGGCTCGCTCCTGGCCCTGCTGATCTCCGGGGCCGGCATGTTCGGTGTCTTCCTCTTCCTGACCTACTACACCCAGCGGAGCCTCGGCTACTCGCCGATCCAGACCGGCCTCGCCTTCCTGCCCATGATCGGCGGGATCATGGTCACGGCGACGACGGCGACCAGCGTCCTCCTGCCCCGTCTCGGCGCCCGCCCCCTCATCCCGCTCGGCATGGTGCTCGCGGCGTCCGCGCTGGCCTTCCTGACCCGGCTCGATCTCTCCAGCAGCTACGCCAGCGACATCCTGCCGGGCCTGATAGTGATGGGTCTCGGGTTGGGTCTCATCTTCGCCCCGGCGATGAGCGTCGGGACGCTCGGTGTCGACCCGGACGACGCCGGAGCCGGATCGGCCGCCCTCAACACCGTTCAGCAGGTCGGAGGCTCGATCGGCACCGCCCTGCTCAGCACCCTCGCGGCGTCCGCGGCCACCAGCTACCTCGTCGACCGGGTGGCAAGCCCCGAGGCGCTGGCCCAGTCCGCGATCGAGAGCTACTCCACGGCCTACTGGTGGTCGGCCAGCTTCTTCGTGGTCGGAGCGATCTTGACCGCCCTTCTCTTGCGCTCCGGGAAGCCGGACTTCGATCAGGGGTCGACCTCCACCGTCCACATGTAGGGCGGATCGGCCTCGACCGGCATGGTTGGCCCGGCCCTGGAGGAACTTCCTCCAGGGCCGGGTCCAACGCATGGAATGACCATGACGACCGATCTGAAGCGAGTTCGGTTAATATGTCACACTGTGAGGGAGCCACGAGGTCGGCTCCAGGTGCAGTCCAAACGAAGCGCGACGCCGCGCCAGGGAAGTGAAACATGTCTGCAGTGACTGGTCTCCCGGAGATCCGTCGAACCCGCCTAACCCCCACCCGAGAAGCCGAGCTCTTCGGCAAGATCCTCGACCTGCTGGTCGAGGAGGGTTACGACAACCTGACGATGGATACCATCGCCGCCCGCACCCACTCGAGCAAGGCCACGCTCTACCGGCAGTGGCAGAGCAAGCCGAAGCTCATCGCGGCTACCCTCCGTCACGCCAAGCAGATCGACCAGCTTGACCTGTCTTCGATCGACACCGGTTCGATGGCGGGCGACCTCCGAAAACTGGCCCGGCGCGTCGGCTCCGCCGGCCACGGCCAGACCGGCATCTTCTGGTCGCTGGCCGACTCGATCCGGCGCAACCCGGAACTCAAGCTTGCCCTGCGCGACGCGCTGATCGAACCCGCCAGACGCGAGCTCTGCGAGATCCTCCAACGGGCGATCGACCGGGGCGAGATAGCGGCCGACGTCCCAGGCTTCGACTTCGTCCACTGCACGATGATGGGCGCGGTGCTCTCCCACTCCGTTACCGAGGAGGGCGAAGCCGATGCCGACTACATGGTCCGGTACGTCGATGCGGTTCTGCTCCCGGCCCTCGGGCTGAAAGCTCCCGCGCCGGACACGGTCGCCGATGCAGAGACCGGCACCATCGCGGCCAGCTGATCGGCTCCTCGCCTCCGATATGGTCGAAGACAGCCGCGACTCCCGCGTAGCCGGTCACCGCCTCCGCGGCACCACGAATCACCGCGACCAGGCCCCGATGCCAAAGCCAACGGTGACGTCCTCGACGGTGAGGAAGTCCGATCCGTAGAGTTTGCTCATCTGCGGCCCATAGCTCAGTGCCGTTCCCAGAACATCCCGCGGCAACCCGTCGGCCACCACCTCTCCTCCTCCGAGCATCACGACCCGTGTCCCCACCGCCGCCGCCAGCTCGACGTCGTGCGTGGCCAGGACGATCGCGATTCCGTCCCCGGCCACATCTCGCAGCAGCCGACCCAGATCCGCCTTCCGTGATCCGTCCATCCCCCGCGTCGGCTCATCGAGCAAGACGATCCGCGGGCCCCCGGCCAGCACGGCGCCGATCGCGACGCGCTGCCGCTGCCCGCCGCTCAGGCTGCGTGGGTGCCGGTCGGCCAGCCCGGCGAGCCCGAGGCGTTCGAGCAGGTCATCGATGTCCGGCAGCGGACGGGACGACCGGCCGTGAGCCGCCCGCCGCGATGCGAGCAGTTCGTCACGAACCCCCTCGGTGAAGAGGATGGCACCCGGGTCCTGCGGCAGGTATCCGACCGACCCGTCGCCAACGTCTCCTGAACGACCGTTCACCCCGTCATGGGCGATGGTTCCGGCGGTTGGCGATTGCAGACCGGCGAGCGCCCGGAGGAGCGTCGTCTTGCCGGAGGCGTTCCGGCCCATCAGCGCGACGACCTCACCGCGGTGAATGGCGAGATCGACGCCGTGCAGGACATCGACCGTCCCGCCCGGAACCGCGTGGCCGAGCCGCAGCCTGCTCACCGAGAGGACTGGCGGGACGCCGTGGCCCCGTGTCGATGTCACACCGGCCACCGGCCTCCGGCCGTCCCGCCTCATGGCCCGGCGACCCTCCCGGACGGTGATCGGGAGCGGGTCCCAGCCCAGCTCCCGGCCGAGATGGGCGACCGGCGGCAGGAAATCGGCGGGCACCTCCGATGACGCCAGCACATCGCGCGGCGTGCCGTGCAGCCAACTGCCGTCCGGACGGGCGAACCGGATCTCGTCAGCCTCGGCGGCGACGCGCTCCAGTCGGTGCTCGGCCAGCACGACCGTCAGCCCGAGATCGTGGTTGAGCCGGACCAGCCCGCCGATCAGCTCCTCGGCCGACCACGGGTCTAACTGACTGGTCGGCTCGTCCAGCACCAGCAGATCCGGCCGGAGTGCCAGCGCCGCCGCGATCGCCAGCCGCTGCCGCTCGCCGCCGGACAGGGTCGCGATCTCGCGGTTCCGCAGATGGGCGATCCCGACCAGATCGAGCGATTCCTCGACCCGGACCCGCATCGCCTGATGCGGCATCCCGAACTGCTCCGGGCCGAAGGCGATCTCGTCCTCGACCCGCGTCGTGACGAGCTGCGACTCCGGGTCCTGGAAGACGAAGCCGACCGTGGTCGCCAGGTCCCGTGGGCCGTGCCGCCGGGTGTCGCGTCCGTCGACCAGCACCCGTCCGCCGAACCGGCCCCCGCTGTAGTGCGGGATGAGGCCATTGAGGGTACGGAGCAGCGTGCTCTTGCCTGAGCCGGACGCGCCGGCGATCACCGTGAAGCTGCCTCGGTCAACCTGCCATCCGACCTCCCAAAGCGCCCAGTCATTCGCACCGGGGTATCGGAACGAGACATTGGTCAACTCCGCGATCGGCGTCCTCTGGTCACCCATGGGACGCCGAACGAACGGGATGCTGGCACCCGCCAGATGGGGCACTCAGCATCGATCGTTCGAGGCGGCGGTCACCATATCGTACGGGCGTGGGCTTGTCCCGCCCGGCCGCCGCGGCCTGCGCCGTCCGGCAAGAACGGCCCCGCCACCGCCGTGTCGCTTCGAACCCGGTCGTCTCTGAACACTTGGGACTACTGCGCGGTGCGGAAGGGGCAAGCCCCTCCACTACGGTCGCCTTCGACTGGTTATGCCAACGACGCGGCACATGTCCCGATCGAACGACCGGCGGCCACGAGGCCCACGGGATCGGGCGCACCGCGATTGGATGTCGCCTTCGCTGCGTCCTCGCCGGGTTCGACTCGACCCGACCCGAGACCTTCCGAACCGGAACGAGCGGCGCGGCGACCGCTGGCGTCAGCAGAAGGCCGAGCGCCAGGATCAGGACGATGTTGACGCTCGGAATCGCGATGTCCGGGTACGGGCTGTACCGCAGGGCATCCGAATCGGTGACAAGCGTCCATCCCGTCACAGTCAAACTCAACAGGGCGGCCAGGAGCACCGTCGTGTCGCGCCTCCGCCAGACCCGGCGGCGATACCGGGACCGTGGATCCGTGCCGCGACCGGAGAGCGAGATCAGAAACATCACGACACCCGTGACGATGACCACTGCCCCCCAGCGCGGCGAGCCATCGATCAGGAGATAGCTGCCCACGATTGTCGCGGTGAGTCCGACGGGGGCGGGGAAGGATCGGAATCCGAGGTGCCGTCGCACTTTCCCGAAGCGGGCAGCCGACCCGCCGAACCCGCGCGACTCCAGTGCCTCGGCCATCGTCGTCGCCCGCTCCAGGCTCGTCGCCAGCAGTGGGACGAGGATCGGGACCAGCGTCCGGGCCGAGGCCAGCCGGATCCCGCGGACCCGCTGGGCATCCCGAATGTCGCGCAGTGTCGAGACGGTCTGCGGCACGAACGCCCACGCGACGCTGCCGGCCACCGCCAGGGGCAGGAAGCGGGCGGGAACCGAGCGGAGCAGCTCCGGCCAGTCGGCCAGCAGACCGGCCGTCGTCCCGGCCAGGATGATGATCACGATCGCGACCGCGGTGAGCAGCCCGTAGACGAGTGCGTTGGCGGTCACGACATCACCGAACGGCCACCAGCCCGGCATATCGAGCAGGACCTGATCGCCGAACGGCGCAGTCAGGACGTTGAACAGGATGCTGATAAGCGAAGCGATCACCGCGAACCGGAGGATGAAGGACCAGCCCGTGTCGCGAGCCAGGGCCGGCGCCCAGGCCGCCCGGACGACGACGACGACGATCATCAGGGCGAGCAGCGGGAACGGGTTCCGGGCGGCCAGCGTCGGGACGAGCACCGCCGTCAGCCAGACTAGCCAGACCCGCGGGTCGAGATGCCGCGTCGCATCGACCGGCAGCGGCGATGCCCGGACGGCGGTAGTTTCGACCGGAACTGGCGTGGAACCCAATCGACTCGGAGCACGAACGCCGCTTCGTCGGAGGAGGGACGGTCGGATGGTCATCCGTCGGCCTGTCGGGCGACGTCCCACAGTGAGCCGTCCGGTCACGACTGGCGCCGGTCGATCGAGGACGGTCACGTCGCCACCATCTGGCGACGACGCACCAGCAGCGTTCCACCGCCCATCAGGAGGAGGAGGACGAGCGCCCCGCCGCCACAAGCCAGCGCCAGAACACTGGCCCCATCTTCGGTCTTCGTGATTCCCGACCGCATCCCGGCGACCGGCGCATCACCCTGCCCAAGTTCCCTCAATGCGACCGGATCGAGCCCGGCCGCGGCCGCGACTCCACTGAGATCGAGCGCCGGCAGGGCGGGTTGCCCGGCGGCCCAGGCCCAGGCCAGGACATCGCCGTCTTCGACCCGTGAGCCGCTCGCGCCGAGTGGCGCCGCCTGCCAGGACTCGTCGGCTCCCTGATCGAGGTACAGCCAGAACGGGGATGTCCGGGTCGCCTGACAGACGGTCCGACGGCACTCCGAGACCTCGCAGCCCTCCCGCTCGATCTGGCAGACGCCTTCGCCAAGGCCACCGAACGGGACCGACAGGTACGCGATCCCGCTCCGGTCGAGCAGGTCGATCCCGGAGATCGATTCCTCAGGGAAGGCGACGACGGCATAGGTCATCGCCCCGTCGCCGTGCCGCACGACCAGCCCCGCCCGGTGCATCGGGACGGCGCTCGCCACATCTCCCTGCGCCGCACCGGCCGGGAGGACCGGCAGCAGCGCGATCAGGAGCGTGGCGAGCAGCAGAGTCAGCTGTGAGCGAGCCAGCGACACGGCAGGTTCTCCAGGGCGTGGACGGGAACGGATGAGCGACGTGGACCGTTCGGTGTCAGTCCTTGCCAGTGAGAAAGCGCCCGGTCCCTGCGCACGACGATTCGCCCGCGGGCGACGTCCGATGAGTAGGCAAGGAACGAGACCCCACACGTAAGTTAGGGCTGACCGACGAGCCCTCAGGCTGCGATCGGGTACGCAAGACCGGCGATGGCCGGCAGGGCCTGGACCGTGGCTAAGAGGTTGTCCTCCGGCTGGTCGTCGGTGTACCGGAACTGGCCGTCGTCGTTCTGGAAGGCGGCCAGCGCATCGGCATCGGCGACGAACGACGCGTCGTCCGCCGGCGTCAGCGTCGCGATCAGCGCCTGAAGGACCAGTGCGCTGGAGTTGGCGTCCGGAACGACGGTCGTCCCGTCGAGCGACGGCGAGAAGGCATACCCACCGTCCGCGGCGCGAGCCGTCTCAAGGTAATCCAGCCCGGTCCCGATCGCCGGGTCCTCGACATCGCCGGCAGCGACCAGCGCCTGGATGGCGAGCGAGGTGGTGTTGGTGTCGCCGTCGCCCGGGGCGGCGTCCGGCGAGAACGACCAGCTGCCGTCAGCGACCTGCTGCGCGACCAGGAGCTGCGTGAACTCGTCGATCCGCTCGCTGTCGACCGCGACGGCTGCCAGCACGACCAGCGACAGATAGAACGCTCCGCCCTCGACCAGTTGGGTCGTCTCGGCAGTGTCCTCGATCGGCGCCCAGAGATCGGCGCCACCGAAGTCGGTGGAGTCGTCCCCGGCGGCCTCGATGGCCAGCACCAGCTTGGCCCGCTGACCGTCGCCGGTCTCGGCGTAGGCCGCGCCGGTCTCCTGCAGATAGCCGACGGCCGCGTCGATCGCATCGCCGGAGTCGACGCCGGCCTGCTCGGCGGCGGCCAGCGCCTGGACCGCGTCGGTCGTCACGCCGGGGTCGCTCTCGCCGGACAAGCCGATGAAGCCACCATCCACGGCCTGGACGGCGAGCAGGGCCGAGACGGTCGCGCCAATGTCAGCGTCACCGAGCCCGAAGACACCAGCCGCGGGAGTCCCACTGGCCGGGGTGCCGTTCACCGGCGTCGCATCTGGAGTCGCGTCCTGTGCGGCTGCCGGGCCGACCAGCCCCGCGAGCAAGCCGAGGACCAGCGCCAGCGCGCCGAACGGCCGGTACCATGACCTGAGCCGGGTTCGATCGGTCGAAGACCGTGCCGTGATGTCCATCTCAATGCTCCCGCGACGCATCGTCCTGCGCGAGTCCCGACCGGCAGACAGACCCGCCGTCCAGTCAGCCAGTCGCCTCGTGGCGCTGGCCGGAAAAACGACGACCGCCCGCTCCCTCACGGGACGGGCGGATGAGCCTGCCGGCGCTCCATGTCGGAAGACACGGCGGTCCGGGCGGCGCACGCTCGCCCCCATCACGCGAGGGGCTTCGGGCAGGATCGGGCTGGGTAATCTGGCTCCGGCGGAACGAATCATCGTTCCCAACCGTCACAGTTGCGGGACAGCGCCGGACTCGCACCGGCTTCCCCCATCTGCACCCGACCGTCGCTGGTCCACTGGCCCAGGCGCGTCGGATACCCCGATCGTCTTCGGTTGTCGGTCGTGTCGCGGCTTCCCTCGATCTGAGCGAAGCCATCCGGAATCATGCGGCCCGGCCCGACACCCTGTCAAATCGGGTGGCTCAGCCGCAACAATGTGCTCCGTATTGATATCCGATCAGTATCTTGGTCTGGACGCGAACCGGTACACTCCGCGCGTACGTTCAGGCGACTATCCAGCTAAATCAGGAGTTTTCCCGGCATGAGTCATGATCATCGCGCCCCGGCCGTCGGTCGTTGGTTCGCGGGATTGCTGGTCGTTCTGATGACCTTGATGTCGTCGGCAATCGTTACCGGCGCGTCTCCAGCGGTCGGTATCGCGGCCGGTGTTGCCACGCCGAGCGGTGCTCCGCGCACGCCCGGCCCGGTGGGCACTCCCGCCGCGACGCCGATCACCGGGACACCGGCCTCTCCCGGAACGCCCGCTTCGGGGACGTCGGCGTCGGCCACGCCCGCTGCCACACCATCAGCCGATCTGGCATGCAACGGCCCGTGCCTCGTCCGGTTCGCGTCCTCGCCAGCCCTCGACGCGGCGCTATCGACAACCGGGTTGCGACCGAGCTACGCGATGGAGAGCGCGGCGTGGGTGGGGGGGACACCAACCGACCTCGGCCGGCTCGTCGCCGCCGGTGTCGAGCCAGTCTTCGTGCTGGACGAGACGCCGTCGCTCATGCTCTACGCCGTCACCCAGGCGGCGGACGACGCGGACACGGGTCCGATCGACGCGTTCGGCACCACCATCGACCGGGAGGGCATAACGAGCATCGTCGCCGTCCCGTCGGTCCCTGCGGTCGTCGTAGATCTGACCGGGGCCGGTTTCCGGGTCGAGAAGCTGACGCCATACGTTCCGGCCGGAACCCCGCTCCTGACAGCCGACACGATCGCATCGCTGCCAGACGTGACCGACCTGACCGAGACGTTCCCGGACCTGTCCGCCGCCAACATCGAGCAGACCATCAACGATCTGGCCAGCACCGGGGTCAAGCCCGGCGAGGTCGGCAGCCGATTCTTCTCGCTACCTGGCAACGCGATCGCGGCCGAGTACCTCTACCTGCGCTATGCCGCTTACGGCCTGACCGTCTGGTTCGAGGACTACATCGCCAGCAACGGGATGCTCTCGATCAATGTCGTCGCCGAGATCCCCGGCACGGAACCGGGCGCGATCTACGCCGCCTTCGCTCATTACGACAGCATCTCTGACGACGTCCCGGACAACGACACGGCGCCCGGCGCGCTCGACAACGGGACAGGACAGGCGATCATGCTCGAGAACGCCCGGCTGCTCTCGGGGTATCGGCTCCACGCTTCGATGCGGTTCGTCGCGCTCGATGGGGAGGAGGTCGGACTCCAGGGATCGACCGCTTTCGGTGCTCGTCATGCGGAACTCGGCACCCCGATCGTCGGCGGGATGAACATCGATTCCGCCGGCTCGGCCTACGGCGACCGCGTACTCTATGTCAATGCCAGCGAAACGTCCACCTTCGTCCAGGACATCCTGCTGGAGCAGTACGACACCTTCGGCTTTCAGCTCAACGTCCAGCCCCGGCAGAACCCGGCCATCGTGGCCGACGAGACGGTCCTGACACAGGCCGGCATCCCGACGATCTTCGTCGGGAGTTCTCTGTTCGGGGACCCGCTGATCAACTGCACCTGCGATACGATCGACGGCGTCGACATCGACTACGTCCGGGCGACGGCCCGGCTGGTGATGATGACCTTCGCGGTCCTCGCCGCCCCACCCGAATAGCTAACGGGCGGCTTCCGCCCGACGTGGCATCATGGCGGCTGCAATTCGACGGTGGGCGGTGTCGCGGGAGTCACTTTGAATCTTCAGGAACTCATCCTGCTCGGCGTCGTCTCGGCCGGGGCCGGCGTCGTCGGCTCCATGCTCGGGCTCGGTGGCGGCATCTTCATGGTGCCGCTCTTCACGATCTTCTTCGGAATCGACCAGAAGGCGGCGATCGGAGCCAGCGCCGTCGCGGTCGTCGCCAACTCGGTCGTCGGCTCGACGGTCCACCTGAAGAGCCAGTTCACCAACCTCCGGCTGGCCATGCTCCTCCAGGTCACGACGGCCGCCGGAGCGACCGTCGGCGCGATCGTCGGCGTTGCTGCCAACCAGCAGGTGATCAGTGCGGTCTTCGCTGCCGTTCTGCTCTACGCGATCTCCTCGATGCTGGCCCAGCGCCGATCTCGTCCAGCCGCCGCTCCGGGACCGGTCGAGGCACCGGCCGCGCTCCCCGGCGAGGGTCAGGCGGCACCTGAGCCCGCTCCCCTCGCGACGAGCCCGCTGACTGGCCACTACCGGGACCGCAGGGCCGACGTGACGTACACCCCGGAGCGGGTCGGGGCGGGCGTCGGGATCAGTGGGCTGGCCGGGGTGCTGTCCGGGATGCTGGGGATCGGCGGCGGGCTGGTCCAGGTCCCGGCGATGTCGATCCTGATGAAGGTCCCGGTCAAGGCGGCGGCCGGGACGAGCACGTTCATGGTCGGTTTCGCCTCGGTCGCGACCGCGACGGTCTACTACGCGTCCGGCGAGATCGACCCGCAGGTCGTGATCGCGGCGCTACTCGGGGTCTTCGTCGGCTCCCAGATCGGCCCACGGATCACCCGCCGGGTCTCGACTGAGCGGCTGGTCCTGTTCTTCGTCGCGATCATGAGCCTGCTGGCGATCTCGATGATCCTGCAAGCCGCCAACGTCGACGTCCCGTGGGCACGATAGTGAGATGGGAGGTATCGACGTGATGATGACCACTCCCGACCCGGTCATGCTGGTCTACCGGATCGCCCGTCGTGCCCTGATCGCGGGCTTCGGGATCACGGTGGCTCTGGTCGCCGCCGCGCTGATCCTGGTGGGTGTGAGCGGGGACCCGATCGCCGGTTCGACGCTGCCCCTCTCCGATCTTCCGGCAGCCGTCCGCGACGGCGACCCAAGTGCCGTCGCGGAGCTGGCCATCTTCGCGATCGTCCTGACGCCGATCCTGACGACGCTCGGCGTCATCGCCGGTTTCCTCCGGATCGGCGACCGACGGTACGCGGCGATCTCGGTCCTCGTCCTGGTCGTCCTGTCCGGCAGCATGGTGGTCGCCCTGCTGCGCTAACCCGCTTCCCGAGCGATCAGGAGAGAGCCGTGACGAACTCGTCCCGCACCCATGCCCCGATCGCGATCATGGTCGCGATGCGCTCCGAGTTGCGTCACCTGTTCGAGGGATTCGACCTCGACCGGGCCGCTGAAGGCAGCACCGACCCCGCTCTCGCCCTTCTGACCGACGACGACCGCCGCACCTTGATCGAGCTCCCCGCGCCGACGCGGCCGCCACTGGCCGGGACCTGGCCCGTCTGGTCCGGAACGATCGGGCAACGGTCGGTCCTCGCGGTGTTGACCGGGATCGGGCCGGCCAACGCCGCCGGAGCGCTCGGGGCGCTGCTGGCGTCGATGCCCGTCGCGGCGGTGATCAGCTATGGCTGCGCCGGGGCGCACCGGCGCGACCTCGATCTGGGCGACGTCGTCATCGCCGACGTGTCGATCAACCACGCCGCGTACGACCTCCAGCCCGACGGGACCGAGCGCTACCGGGGCAACACCGCCGCGACCGGCCCGGACCCGATGCCGCCATCCGAGACACCGTCCGACCCGGTGCTGCTCGCCGCCGCCCACCGGGCCGCCGAGAGCTGGACGCCGGAGCCGTGGCCATCGACCGGCCGCGTCCCACGGGTGGTGACCGGAGCCGTCGCCAGCGCCGACGTCTGGACGCAGGCGACCGACCGGCTGGACGTACTCAGTGGGCGCCACGGGACGCTCTGCGAGGAGATGGAGGCCGCCTCACTGGGCGTGGTCTGCCAGCGGGTCGCGATCCCGTTCCTCGCGATCAAGGACATCTCCAACAACGAGTACCTCGTCGCGACCGACCTCGCCGGCGGCATGGGGGAGTTCCCCCTGGCCGAGGTCGGTCGCCGTGCCGCCGCCCTCGTGGTCCGGACGATCCGGGAGCTCGATCAGGCCGGACCGGGATCCCGGTGATCCGGCGGCTCCGGCTCCTGACCGACGAACGCTGGTGGCTCGCTGCACTGACCCGCGACCATGTCCGCCTGGTCATGGCGACGTGCGTCGGCGTTCTCGCTACCATCGCCGCTGGCTCGAACTGGCTCGACAACGCTGTCGACGACCCGCTCATCAACTTCAATGTCAGCTGGGTGACGTTCAGCGGGTCATACTTCATGCTGACCGCCATCGTCTTCGCGCGGACGACGCCGGCCGCCACCCGGAGATGGGCGACGCACGAGCGCCGCGTCAACCCGTCCTGGGTGATCCGCAGGTTCGTTGGGAATGCACGCGGGTTCTGGTTCGTCGTCACGGTCGCCCTCTTCGCGGTGATCGGCGCCGTCCTGATGATCCGATCCGATTCGGCCGGAACCGGCGAGGTCGTCCTGGCCTCGGTCAGCGTGGTCCTGAGCTGGCTGATGCTTCAGGTGGCCTTTACGCTCCACTACGCCTTCGCCTACCACAACGGCGGCGGCATCGTCCTCGATGACGAGCCCGATCCGGACCTGCTCGATTTCGCCTACCTCGCCTTTACCATCGGCACGTCGTTCACCATCGTTGACGCCTCGATTACGACGAAGAACCTGCGCCGCGTCGTCCTCGACCACAGCGTCCTGTCGTTCGGCTTCAACACCGTCCTGCTCGGTCTCGTCGTCACGTTCCTCGCCGGGTAACGCGATCTCCGTCGGCTGTCAGGCAAGTTGCCGCTTCACCTCATCGTTGGCGGGCGTTACTCGATCCGGCAGGAACCCGCGTCGTAGGGACATGGCTCACGCTGCGCTGGCCTTGTCCGCACCTCGCCATACCGCGTAACGGTGCCAGCGTTGCGCCAACGGCGGGTTTCGATGTGATCCGGCGGTAGCGACGCCCATCTCGCCTGGCGGCGAAGGCCGCTGCGGCGGCCGGGCTCGTAAACGTCGCCCCTACGACGCGGGCCGCGCGGTGGGAGCTCTCGGCAGGACGGCGAAGCCGACCAGAGAAAGCCCCTTGTATCTTGGAGTGGTGGCATCTGCCACTCGGTGACGGCAGACCGCGAGCCCCCTGGTCCCCGAGACCGCCGGAGAGCGCTGGTCGCCGTCGCCGATCCCCCAACGAACCCGAACAGATGCTGGGGCCACGGTCGTCTCATCGACCCGGAGCCCGAATGCGCAAGGCCGGGTAGCCGGGAACCCCGGACCGGACGCCACTCCTGGGAGGTCTCCATGCCGCAGCCCGCTCGTCCGTCGTCCCCCGTCTTCGTCGACCTCGCCGTCCGGGTCGCCGACGCTCCCCCGACCGCCGTCCGGGACCGCTGGTCGGTCGCCCACGACGAGGCGGGGATCGCCGACGTCGTCGCCCGGCTCACCGCCCTCGCCCCGACCCTGGTCGTGCTGGAAGCGACCGGCGGCCGCCAGGTCCCGGTCGTCGCCGCGCTGGCCGGGGCCGGGGTGCCCGTCGTCACCGTCAATCCCCGCCAGATCAAGGCCTTCGCCCAAGCCGTCGGCCAGCTCGCCAAGACCGACGCCCTGGATGCGGCGCTGCTGGCCCGCTTCGCCGAGACCGTCCGGCCGCCGGTCCGGCCCTTGCCCGCTGCCACCACCCAGGCGCTGAGCGCCCTGCTCGCCCGGCGACGCCAGGTCCAGGGCATGCTGGTCGCCGAGACCAACCGTCTCGAGACGGCCCTGTCGGTCGTCCGGCCCCGGATCGAGCGGCTCATCGCCGTGCTCGCCGAGGAGCAGGCCGAGC
>JAABUR0100005766.1_pt1 | contig 15569 bp, 21 predicted proteins | sample 5560091 | NCBI WGS metagenome assembly JAABUR01 (sample SAMN10711879, study PRJNA513375) | rock metagenome | isolation source: Antarctica rocks | place: Antarctica: Victoria Land, University Valley sud
ACCGCCACCGTCTCGGGCCGGAGGGCACCGAACGTGGATGCTTCAGCGAAGGGTGGGGACCTCTACATGGCCACCAGCGGGGACTTCGACCAGGCCACAAGCGGGGACTTTCTCATGGCCACGGACACGTCGAGGGGCTTCTCGAGCCGGGCTCGCTAGCAGCGCGCTTGTTGCTTCTGATCGATGAGGGCGCTCCAACGTCGAACAAGGAGATGGCAGAGCGGCTTGACACGGATCAGACCCAGCTGAGCAGGGCGGGCAGGAAGCTTCGTGACCTTGAGCTGGCGGACCGGCGTCGATTTGGGCGACAGAACCACTGGCTCATATCCGAGTCAGGCAGGCGAGCAGCCCGAGAAGTACGAAAGGTCTCCAGCGCCTGACGGCCGGCGGACGGTGGAGGCAGCGCGCGCCGTCGCCGCGCGATCTCCGAGCCCAATTCAATCGCGGGGCACGCGAGCTCAACGCACTTACGTGCTGATGAGCGCACGACGTGCCGCGCGGGTCGGGTGGGCGACGGCCTCGTTGGCAAGTGCGGCGAACCCCGTGAGCGCAGCGAGACAGGCGAGGACGGGAGTGAGCGAGCCCACGACGTCGGCCGCGGCGGCCACGGCGAACGGTGCGAGCGCGCCGGCGACCGCGGTCACGCTCGCGATGACTGCCGAGATCGCGCCGTAGTGCTCGTGGCCGTACAGCTCGCCGATGGTCGTTGCTCTCGTCAGCGTCGAAAGGCCGTTGGCAGCGCCGTACACGACGACGAACAGCACAACGCCCAACAGGCCGTTGATGGCCAGCAGCAGGGCGAGCCCGGTCGCCTTGAGTGCCAGCACCCAGGTGGCGAGGTGGACGGATGGTCGGCGGGCGCTCAACCGGATGAACGTCGCCCGCCCAAGAACCTGGACGACGCCGATGGCACCGAGCACCGACGCTGCCACGCCCGTAGCCGTTCCACGGTCGCGAAGGAACGGTACGAGGTGCACGGCTACGCCGAAGGTGGTGATCGCCGATAGGAGGTAGGCGGCGCAGAGGAGCCAGAACGCTCGCGTCCTGAGCGCGGCGGCAGGCATGACGCCGGGTGACGACGCGACCTCAGCGACGGTGGCCGAGGCTGGGCGCAGCCCGAGCAGGAGCGCCGGCACGACCACGGCACCGAGCACGACGGCGAGGACGACAACGGTCGTACGCCAGCCAAGGTGCCCTTCGAGCATCGCGGTTAGCGGGCCGAAGATCGTGCTAGCGAAGCCGGCGAGGAGGGTGACGTTGGTGATCGCCCGGTTTCGAGCAGCGCCGTGGAACCGCTTTGTGAGCACGATGAACGCTGGCTCGTAGAACAGGATCGCCTGGCAGATCCCGAGGGCGAGCCAGACGCCGACGTAAGTGAGCCGGTCGCGGGCGCCTGCCCAGGCGACGAGCAGCACGACGGCGGTCGCCGCACCAGCGAGGAGAAGCGGCCGGGCCGGGTGCCGGTCGAGTCGGCGGCCGACGGGCACGGCGCTCAGCGCTGAGATCAGCAGGCCGGCGGAGAACGCGCCGCTGAGGAAAGTCCGGCTCCACCCGGTGTCCTGCTCGATCGGCAGGAGGAGCACGCCATACGCGTAGAAGAGGACGCCGTAGCTCACCGTCGTCGTGACCGACAGCGTCGCGACCAGGCGCGAGTCGCTAGTGCGGAGACGTGCTCGCGCCGTCACCGAGGCTCCGTTGCATCAACACGACATCGAGCCAACGGCCGTGCTTCCAGCCGACGTTCGTGAGCAGCCCGACGCGCACGAACCCGGCTCGGGCATGGGCCGCGATCGAGGCGCCGTTGGCGCTGTCGCCGATCACGGCGATGAGCTGCCGGCAGCCCACTCGCTCGCACCGACCAACGAGTTCGACGACGAGGGACGAGCCGATCCCCCGCCCTCGCTGTTTGTCGGCAACGTAGACTGAGTCCTCGAGCGTGTACCGGTAGGCCGGGCGGTCGCGGTAGGGAGAGGCGTAGGAGTAGCCGACGACCTCGCCGGCGTCGTCGGCAACGAGGATCGGCAGTGGCCGATCGGTCACCGCCCGCAGCCGTCGGCGCATCTCTTCGACCGACGGAGGCTCGACTTCGAACGACGAGGTGCCGTGGACGACGTGGGTCGCGTAGATCCTGGTGATCGGGTCAATGTCGGCCTCGACCGCGTCCCGGATCGCCAGGCTCACGGCGCTTCGGCGGCGGCGTCGAGCACCGGTCCGAGCTCTGCGACGACGGCTCGGAGCGCGTCCGGGCGCTCGTACGTGCGAGCGAGCAGCATTGCGCCCTCGATCGCGGCGATCAGCACCGCCGCCAGACGACGGGCACGTCCGAGTGGGACGCCGCGAGCTCGGAGGAGGTCGACGATGGCCGACGACCAGTCGTCGAACGCATCGCGGGTCGCGTCGCGGAGCACCGGTGACCAGCTGGCCGCCTCGAGCACCAGCGGCGCCAGCGGGCACCCCGCCTCGTAGCCGGACGCTTCGAGATTCGTGATGGTGTCCTCGACGTACCGCCGCAGTGCCACCGACGGTCTCGTAGCCGACGCTGTCGTGTCGAACACGCGCTCGGTGATCTCCCGGTTTGAGCGCTCGATGACGGCGAGGGCGAGCTCCTCCTTGCCGCCCGGGAAGTGGTGATAGATCGCCCCACGGGCGGCACCGCTCTCCTGCAGCACTTCGCTGAACCCCGTTCGCTCATAGCCCTGGCGGCGGAATAACCGGTGGGCGACCTCGACCATCCGTTCGCGAGTGTCCGTACGCGTTCCCATCGGGCGATACTAGTACGTACGTACGACCTACGTCGTGGGTCGCTCATAACCCGAAGGTCGCGGGTTCAAATCCCGCCCCCGCCACCAACGAAGATGCAGGTCAGAGCCGGTGCGAAAGCACCGGCTCTCTGCGTTTCGCATCGAGATTTGGGCCAGATCAAACATTGGTCAAACATGCGGGACCGGTTGACAAGAACTTGACCGCGCGTACGTTGGACGCCGTTCAGTTGGCACGCGAGCCCAGTTGTCGGCGCACGCTTCCGCGCTCGTCAAGGCTCTCCGTGCGAGATGTGGCCCGCTTGGACGACGTCGCTGCCGAGACGACGCGCATCGTGCTGCCCGGGGCAAATCGTGACTACGCCCGCGGCGCGGCGGATGCGCTCATGGCGATGGCTAACGCGCGTCAGTCCAACGGTATGCAATGACGACCGAACCAGTCGTCACTCACGACATCGACGTTCCGGTCGAGGCTCATCACCCAGTCCTGCGGCATGACCGTCATTCGAAAGCCGTTGGGAGCGTCGAACTCGGCGGGATTCTCACGTCCTATCTGACGGTACGAGACGTGTTCGACGGACGCGTGTTCGCGTACGAACTGCTTGATCTCGTCGTGATTGTCACCCGTGAACTGAATTGCCTCGACGTCTGCCGTGTATCGATACCTCATGACTACTGCCTAGTGGCCACGGGACTCGTCACGCCGCGCAGCCGAACTGACAGCTCGCCGCGCGATCACGTCGCCCTCCCCCAGGAGGCCGCGGATCTCATCGATGAGCTCGCGGATGACCTTTGCGCGCATCGTCTTCTCGCCGCCGAACTCATCCGCCCCGTACGGCGCCGTCAACCTCGACTCGGTTAGTGCAGAGACGCGTGCCATCGAACGAACGTATGTTCGGGAACGCCCCTCCGTCAAGCTATGCGTCGCCTGGAGGAGCTATGGCAAGCCGGCGACGACTGCTCCAGCGATGCGCTTGCCGGGTCCGGTGTAGTACGTTAGTCTAAGATAAACGTACTACTCGGAAGCCGGGAGGCTCCTTTGAAGACAGATGCGATCTGGCGAGCGATCCACGCTGAGCGGCGCAGTGTCGCTGACCTCCTCGAGGTCTTGAGCGACGAGCAGTGGGCGGCGCCGTCGTTGTGTGAGGGCTGGACCGTCGGGGACGTGGCGTCGCACGCGACATGGCCGGCGCGTTTCAAGCTGTGGCCAGGGGCGATCGACGTCGTTCGCTACCGGTTCAGCCAGGATCGGCTGGCGCGCGCCGATGTCGATGACCGCCGCTCATTCCGTCGAGACGAGATCATCGGCCAGCTGCGGTGGGCGGCGACGACCAGAGCCAAGGTCTTCTTCTTGCACCCGATGGACCCGCTCGCTGACATCCTCATCCACGGGCAGGACATCGCTGTCCCGCTCGGAATTGACCGGTCGATGCCGACCGACGCTGCCGTAGCCGTCGCTGAGGGCCTGTTCTCGCTGCGCAGCCAGATCGAGTTCCATGCCCGACGGCGCACCGCCGGGCTCCGGCTACACGCGACGAACGCGCCCTGGGCGCACGGCGATGGCCCGGCCGCCGAGGCATCGATCGAGTCGATCCTGCTGGCGTTGACGGGCCGGACCGTCGCGCTGTCGGCGTTCAGCGGAGAGGGCGCCTCGGTGCTGAAGAGCCGCCTGTCGCCTACGGGGAACCTGCCCGATTCGAGCCTCGACCGGGACGTCGAATCGCCCCGGGGAGCTGATCCTGCTGCTCCCGTTGCGTCCAGCGTGGAGTCGTAGGTGGGGAACCGCGACGCTCTGCTCGACGGCGCGCTGCAATGCCTGATGGCGAAGGGCTACGCCCGTACGACCGCGCGCGACATCGCTGGCACGGCCGGGACGTCGTTGGCGGCGATCGGCTACCACTTCGGGTCGACGGAGCAGCTGCTGCAAGAGGCCATAGCCGAGGGGTTCCGGCGATGGAGGGCGCAGTTCACGCTCGTGCTGGAGGCCAACGCGACACGATCTGGTGAGGAGCAGCTGGCGGCGATTGGCGATGAGCTCACGCGCCTCTTCAGGGATGAGCGGGCGTTGTCAACGGTGTTCCTCGAGGCCCTGGCGCTCGCCGACCGGTCCGAGGGCGATGTCAGGGTGCGGGTCGCGGCCAGCTACGAGGAGGATCGGCTTGGCGTGGCGGCACTGCTTCGAACGGTGCGCGGCCGCGAGCTGGGTGACGAGCGCGCCGTCGCATCGATGCTGCTGGCGCTGGTCGACGGCCTCATCATCCAGCACGCCATCAGCCCGACGGACGCGCCGTCGCCGCGTGAGGTCCTCGACCTTGTCGCTCCGATCGTGCTGGGTCGCAAGGTCCGTGCACCGAAGCAGGTCTCGTCATGAGTCGCCGGGGACTGCAGATCGTGCTTGCGGCAATCGGTAGCGTCGCCGCGCTGGCCGGCGCCAGCGGTGTGCTTCGGGGCCCGGCCGAGGTAGCTGGCGGCGGGCCGGTCTCCGCCAACGTCGACAGCGAGTACCGGTTCTATGCGTCGTGGTACGCGGTGTTCGGCGTGCTCCTCCTCGGCGCCGCGCGGCGTCCTGAGACTGGAACGATGGTCGTGCGCGCCTGCGGTGCGGGATTCCTCGCCTCCGCCTGCGGGCGCGTGCTCTCGATCCGCTCCCTCGGTCCTCCCAACAAGCTTCAGAAGGTGCTCATGGCCCTCGAGTTTGTGATCCCAGTCGTCGTCGTTCCATGGCACTCCGCACTGGCCAACAGCCGTCCGGCATCGCTGCTGAGGAGAAGCCGCACGGCACAGGCGTGAAGCGTGACGCCCGCTCCGGAGCGATGGCGGCGGTCTACTGGAGGCGGAGGTACTGCCAGAGCCGCCCGAAGGGCCTGCGCAGCAGACCGAGCTCCTCGCACAATGCACGGACCTTGCTCAGCGACGCGACGGTGCGCTGTCGGTGAGCGGGGTTGCGACGGTACGCCTCCTCGATGACCGTCGCCGGGATGTCGAAGTCGTGCACGATCTGTCGTGACGGCTTCAGCATGATCTCAGCCATTGCTCCCAGCACGACGGGGGTGCCCACGGCGAGGGCGCCACGCCGCCACCGGGGGAGGTGCGGTACGCGCCGCTTCAGGTAGTGGCGGGCGAAGGAGAGGTGGCGGGCCTCCTCGGTGACGTGGATGCGCATGATGCGCTCGTCGAGCGGATGCCGGTCGCCTCGCCGTAGGTGCTCGCGTTGCACGTGGTCGATGGGGTCTTCGCCGCCAAGGATGAAGATGAAGAACAGCTCGGGGAACCATCGGGAGAAGCTGAGGACGATCCGGGCGCCAAGACGATCGATCCTGTTGAGCCCTTGGACGTCGAAGCCGGAGCGGTTCACGAACTCTTGGAACATCAGCGCGTGCTGGGCTTCCTCGATGACCTCGTGGTAGGCGTAGCGGAACTCCGGCGATCCGTTCGGGAGGCGTGACGCGAACTCGAGCAGGCCGCGCTTGAGGATGCTCTCGAACTCCAACCCGGCCTTCATGCGGTAGGCGGCGTAGTTGCATCCCAGCCGCGCTCGGGTCGCCTGCGGCAGCGACTGGTACCAGGCCGTGGCGGCGAGCGGCTCGTCGGGGGGCAAGGCCCAGCGAGAGTCCTCGGGGTCGAGGCGCAGCTCGTCGCTGTCCCAGTCGATGTCGACGTAGGCCTCGAAGTGCTTCGTCACGGATTGATCGTTGAGGCGGCGCAGAAGATCGGTCCAGGCCTGATCGGACAGGCCCGGTCCCGGGTGGGTGCTCAGCTCGGCGATGTCGGTCATGTCGCTACCTCTCACTTGTCGTCGGCGCGGTCGATGCGCTCCCGTGCGATGGTCTTCAACAGCTCGATTGGTGTGGTGTCGACGGGTTGGACGACGAGACCGCGCAACGCGACGCCGTCCATGAGCGACATCGCGAAGCGCATGCCGAACTGGAGGAACCGCGCGTCGGGGTAGTCGTCGGGCCCGAAGAGCTCGGCGAAGATCTCCAGCGACCCGCGCTCGAACTCCGCGTCGATGCCACGGAGAGCATCGGCAAGGTCGGGGTCGGTTCGTGCGCCAACCCACAGCTCTACCCACGCCTGGAACGTCGGCCCATCCACGGCGGACCACAGCAGGTCGATCACCGCGTCGAGCCGGTCGACCCCGGGATCGATCTCAGTGACGGCCTTGCGGAACTCGTCCTGCCGGCGCTGCATCACGTGTCCCACCGCGGCGGCCAGCAGGTCGGCCTTGGTGGGGAAGTGGTGGAGCAGTGCGCCGAGGGAGACGCCTGCACGGCGCGTGACCTCGGTAGTGGTGGTACCGGAGAAGCCGTGCTCAACGAGGGAGTCGAACGTGGCCGCCAGCAGCACTGCGCGCGTCGTTGCCGAGCGCTCTGCCTGGGTCCGTCGGGCCGGTCGAGATGTCACGGCCACACTCTGGCGCACTTACCATAAACCGTCAAGGCTTATGGTAAGTGACGATGGTCACCCCGAGGGCGCCGCGGCATCCTTCTCGTTGCGGACGCCCTTGTGGGGCGTGTCGCTGACGTTGATGATGCGCCCGGTCTTGGTGTCCCGCTTCACGAAGGTCCCGTTGGGGTGCTTGAACTCGCTGCGGCCCTTCACGGCGCCGATGCGGTGACCTTTACCGGTGTTCTTGGCCATGGTCGTCACCTCCTTCATGGTTGTCGACGGTTGACAGTCAGGCCGGCAGCGTCCAGGTCCAGGGCTTGCCGGGGTGCTCGATCGGGGGGACGAAGTAGTAACCGCCGGCGATGATCTGCTTCTCGAAGCGGAAGAGCCGGTCCGGGCCGCTGGTCTGCTCGGGGAAGTTGGGGTTGCGCATCCAGGCCCGGAAGATGAACTCGAACTGCGTGGAGATGCTGCGGGCGAAAGCGATGAAGAGCAGGCCGCGGTCGAATCCGGAGGGGGTGCCGGCGATGAGCGGGTAGCCGCGCCGGAAGATCCGTCGGTCGAGGTCTTCGGGACGTCGGGGGTTGCTCTTGCGGGCGTGGGAGTCGACGGCGACGACGCGGTTGGCGGGGTCGGCTTCGAAGGCCGGCGGGTCCTCGAGGCGAGCGGGATCGTCGCTCAGATCGAGGAAGGCGCCGGAGAACTTGAACCGGCCCATGTCGTGTTCCTGCTCGCCGAGGGTGGCTTGATCCCAGCCGGTGGTGTCGATGGTGGAGGAGCGAACGACCATGTAGGCGCCATTGCGGGTCCAGGCGGGTTCGTTCGACGGGGGGTTGCGCAGATCGGCGGGGAAGGCGGTCCCGGGGCCGCCGCTGTAGCCCGCGGGCTCGCCGACAGGGAGGGCCGGGTACGCAGCAACAGCGTCTGGGTCGACGAAGGTGAGGCGGCGGCCCTCCTCGGTGTGGCGGGGGTCGAGGTTGCTGGTCCCGTCGATGAACCCGGTAACAGCTCGGCCTTCGTTGCGGCTGGTGCGGCCCTGGCGGGTCGTGTAGCGCTGGGAGCCGATCTGTGTCCACAGCAGCGTCATCTGTCCGGCGAGCTCCTGCTCGACGCGGCGCAAGGCGTGCTCACAGACGAAGGCGTCGTCAGAGCACACCTGGAGCACGACGTCGCCCTGCTCTGCCTGCATCGGGGTGTCGCCGAGCTGGCCCCACGGGATGCTGATCAGGTCCTGTGCCGCTGATCGGTGGGTGTGCCGAGCTTGTCGAACGTGCCGGGCCCGAAGCCCGTGGTGATGGTGAGGTGGGCGCGGTCGTGGCCGTCGACGAAGCCGAGCTCACCGGTCTCGGGGCTGGGCGCCGCCTTGTCGGTTGTGGGGCCCTGGTCGTCGAGGTCGCTGCGGAGCTCGGAGCGCTCGATCCGCTGGAGTGCGTCGAGCGCCTGCCGGGTCGTTGCGGGATCCGTGGTGTCAAGGCGGAACGATCCGACGATGCAGTGCTCCGGCGGTCGGTTGGTGATCCCGGACTGGGGCGAGAGGTGGGGGGTGGGCATGCCAGCGCTCCTTTGGTCGACGCTCGGCTCCTCACTACTATAGTCGCTTGATTTCCGCGCATGAACAACCACAGGATTCGCGCTGGAGGTCGCAGCACCCACTAGACCATGTCGCAATGGCGCCGCTGAAGACAGTCAAGGCACGCCGTGTCGACTGACTGGGAGGCGGTGCGGCTTCGCTTCGATGGCAATCGACTTCGGGGGGCCCGCGAGCTTCGCCGTCTCACCCAGGCCGGGCTCGCTCGGACAGCGACCGAGGTCGGGCACATCAGCGGGCTTACCGCTGCTGCCGTGAGCCAGTTCGAGGTGGGGGAAGCGGTGCCGAGCCCACCGACCCTCGAGGCCCTTGTGCGCGCACTCGAAGTTCCCCCGGAGTTCCTTTGTGCTGCTCCCACTGATGACGAGCTGGATCTCCCCGCCTTCTTTCGGAGCCTCCGGGCGACGCCCGCGAGGGAACGCAAACGGGCGAGAAGCCTGATTCAGCTCGTGCACCGCCTGGCGGTCGTCCTCGACGGACACGTCGTACTGCCTGCGCGAACCCTCCCGTCGATACCGTGCGATCCCTTCGACGACCCTGAGGCACGTCGGCAAGCGGCCGAGGCCGCGGCGAAGGAAGTGCGCAGAGCATGGAAGATCAAGCGCGGCCCGATCAGCAATATCGTGGGTGTCCTCGAGTCCCACGGTGTCGTCTGCACCCAGTTCCGGCTGGACGACCATCGCATCGACGCCTTCTCGGTCAACTTCTCCGACCACCCCGTCGCGGTCCTCGGCGCCGACAAGGACAAGTGGGACCGCTCCCGATTCGACGCCGCTCATGAACTCGGCCATCTCGTGATGCACGACGAGGCGGCCGGAGTCCCCGAGGTCGAGCGACAGGCCAACGAGTTCGCAGCCGCCTTCCTCCTGCCAGCCCGCGACATCCATTCACATCTGCCAGCGCGGGCCGACTGGCGCCAACTCATGGAGCTGAAGAGCACGTGGGGCGTCTCCATGGCGGCGCTCCTCATGAGAGCCCGCACCCTTGAGGTCATGGTGCCGAGCACCTACGTGAGTGCAACGAAGGTCATGTCCGCCAGGGGCTGGCGACGACACGAGCCGGTCGCCGGCACCCCAGAGCTACCGACCATGCTGTCCGATGCGCTGGCCCGGGCGAAGAAGGCGGGACACACACCCGAGTCGCTTAGACGCGAGGCATCGATACCAGCGGACCTCTTCGCTGAGATTTGCCGGATCATCTGATCCAAGCTCCGAGGAAGCGAGCCTGGCGTATTCGAATGTATTACGCTAGTCTGGGTGGGTGACCGGTTCGAGCTTGAAGCTCTGGACGACGACGAGCCGTTCGAGATCGACGATCAGGCTGCACACCTCTTCAAGCACGCTCCCCTCGGCGTCGACGACGTTCGTGACGTGTGGGCGTCGGATCCGCTGTTCTACCCGGCGACACCGCCGGCGCACTGGCTGATGGTCGCCGAGGTCGCAGGACAAGTGCTGGTCGTTCCCCTCGCTCCGCCGGACTCCGGTGATCTGGCGCGCTGTCGACCTATCGGCTGCTACGTAGCCGCCAAGCACCTTGCCGACCAGTATCGGGAGGATCGATGAGCAAGAAGCAGATGACACGGCAAGAGGAGCACGACTTCTACGCCGACCCCGAGAACCAGACGCCGCAGGGACCGGCGCGACGGCGCGGCCGCGGACTCACCGAGATGGTTCCGGTCCGCTTCCCACCCGACACCCTGGCGGCGATCCGCCAGCGAGCCGATGACGAGGATCGGTCGGTGTCGAACTGGATCCGCCGCGCTGTCGAGCAGGAGCTTGCGGGCTCTGCAGCGCGACTGGCTGGTCAAACATTTGGTCAAACGAACGACGACAAACCGGCCCGGACGAGCACGGAGCAACGACCGAGGAAAGCAGCTGTGACCAGGACAAGGGCGGATCAGCCTGGACGACGGCGGACCCGGAAGTCGGCCTCATAACCCGAAGGTCGCAGGTTCAAATCCTGCCCCCGCCACCAACTGAAAGCCCAGGTCACAGACCTGGGCTTTCGTCACTGTCGGGAGGGCGTCACCGGCGGTGTCTACCGGCTCACCCAGTGCCGAGGCTGTGACCTGGGGTTTCGCGATGGTGGGGCCGGTAGACGTCTACCGGCCGGCGGTGGCGATGAGGTTGGCGAACTGGTTAGCCGCGGCCGCGCTCATGCCAGGCATGAGGTGCTGGTAGGTGTTCATCGTGAACCCGGGGTGGGCATGGCCGAGGCGTTCGCTGACGACCTTGATCGGTACGCCCGCAGCGATGAGCAGGGATGCGTGGGTGTGGCGCAGGTCGTGAAATCGGATGACTGGGACCGGGGTGCGGCGAACGATGCGGGCGAAGAGCTGGCTGAGCGACTCGGGGTTGAGGAAACGGCTGCCGGTGTTGCAGAACATCCAGTCGCCATTGGTGGAGGGGAGCCCGTCGCGGCGGAGTCGCCGCCGCCAGCGATGGAGCTCTTGCATGGTGCGGTCGTCGAGGTCGATGCAGCGGCGGCTGGTACGGGTCTTGACACCGAACTCGACGGGTTGCCCTGCGAGGCATTGCAGAGTCCGTTGGATCGACAGGCGCTGGGTGGCGACGTCGAGGTCGGACCACTTGAGGCCGACAACCTCGCCGCGGCGCATGCCGGTGTGTGCGGTGAGGTGCAGGGCCGGATAGAGGCGCTGGTTTCGGGCGTTGTCGAGGAACATGGCCAGCTCGGAGGCGGTCCAGGCCCGCGCCGTGGTGGCGCGGGCTCGTCCGAGGCGGGCGTGGGCGGCGTCGGAGACGTTGCGGTGGACCAAGTGGCGGTGGGCGGCGGCCTCGAGGGCGGCGCGGATGATCATGTGGACTTCGAGCACGGTCTTGGGGGCGAGCCCAGTGCCGTGACGTCCTCCAGTGCTGGCGAGCTGCACGTAGAGGGTGTCGAGGTGATCGACCCGTAGTCGTCGCAGAGATACGTCGCCGATGGCGGGAGCGATGTAGTGCTCGACGAACCACGAGTGCCGATACGCGGTGGTGGCCCTGACCTGTCGGCGCTTCTGGGCAGCCAGGTGTCGCGCAGGAACTCACCGACGGTGATCGGGCCCCCAAATCTTCGGTGGAATGCTCGCGGTGTCGAGGCGGACGGCGAGGGCGTCGGCGTCGCTGCGGTCGTGACCGGCGGGGTGCCATCGGCGGCGCTCCTTCCCGGTGAGCGGGTCGAGCCCGTCGTAGGCGACGACGTAAAACTGTCCTGGCGTTGCACGATGTAAGTCATGAGGTGAGCCTTGACCACTTCGGAGCCAACCCGAAGAGCTCCTCGTGCTCGCCTGAGCAGTGAATAGTCGAAAGTCCAGGTCGACGTGCCACGTGTCGGGCGGCGACCGCTCATCGTCGCGCAGGAGCTCGGTTGCCCGAAGTCGGTTTACGAGGGACGAAGCGGCGACCGACGTGACCGCCGCGGCGGCCATGACCGATCATCCTGACCACGTCGGCAGCATCTTCGGCGCCGCCGCCGAGAGGGAACGACCGCGGCACCGTGACCGGCCCCCGCGGTCTCACCTTGCTGGCAGGCCCGCCCTGATGGCGGCTTCGGTGGCTTCCAGCTCGTCGGCGGGGCTGAACTGAATGAACTCGGAGCCGGCCTTGGTCATCGACGTCACGTGATACCCCGGCGCCGGGCCGAACCCGGTAGGCGCGTCTCAGTCCCGCTCATGGGGGTGCACGTGTTCGAGGTGCGCCAGCACGATCTCGCGGTCGAGGCTGTGGCGGTGCTCCACGAGCGCGTGCTCCACGACCGTGTCGGCGACCCGATCCTTGTCGTCTCCGGTGACCTCGAGGCCGCAGCGCGGGCAGGTCTGGGCGAAGGTCACGGCCTGATTCAACCGCACTCGGGCATCGTCGCGTGAGCGGGTGGGTGCGAATGCTGGCGGTCGGCGCCGGGGGCCTCGTTGCCTCGTGGGCACTCTTGGTGGTTCTCGCCGCCCGGCGTCCGCTTCCGTAACGACGCCGTGACCGGACCCGGCGGATCACAGATCTCGCCGAGGACCCCGCGCGGGCAACCTGATCGAGCTGTTCCAACCGGCAACCCAACCCGCCTGACGCGCCGATCAGCGGTGGAACCGCCGGCATCCACACGGCTCGCCCGCCGTCTCGGAACCTTCGACGCGGTGATCATCGGGCTCGGCTCGATGATCGGTGCCGGCGTCTTCGCCGCACTGGCCCCGGCCGCAGCAGCCGCGGGTGCCGTTCTCGTCATCGGTCTGGCACTCGCAGCCGTGGTGGCGTAGTGCAACGCCATGGACACGAACGACTTCGAGGTAGTGGAGATCGGTGGCGGAGCGGCGGGGCTCAGCGCCGCCCTCGTTCTGGCCGTGCCCGACGGCGTGTGGCAGTGGTGGACGCCGGAGCGCCTCGCAACGCGCCCGCCGCTCACATGCAGGGCTTCCTGTCACGCGACGGCATGCCCCCGACCGAGCTCCTGGCCGCACGGCGAGCAGAGGTGACCGCCTACGGCGTCGAACTGCTCAGCGACCGGGTCGATGCCATCGAGCCCGGCTTCATCATGCGGCTCGCCAGCGGCAAGACCCTGACGGCCCGGCGGATCCTGCTCGCCACCGGTGTCACCGATGAGCTACCGACATCCCCGGTGTGCGCGATCGATGGGGCCGCGACCTCCTGCACTGCCTCTACTGCACGGCTGGGAGGTCCGCGACCAGCCGCTCGGCGTGCTCGGCACCATCCCCGGCTCGGTCCAACACGCACTCCTCGTTCGTCAGTGGTCCGACGACGTGATCTTCTTCGCCAACACGTACGACCCGAGCCCCGTCGAGCTCGACCAGCTCCACGCCCGGTGCGTCGAAGCGTCCACGGCACGATCACCTCTCCGAGCGCGGCAGCGGCGGCTTCGGCCACAGCGGCCGCTAGGCGCGGGCGATCCGGGCGTCGAAGCACGGCGGGCAGAGCTCGGCACCGTCGAGCCGGCGGATGCGCGTCTCCATCGTCGGCTCGTGGCAGGACGTGCACTCGATGGAGTCGAACCCGCGCGCCATCCTCGGCATCGCCACGTCGACCACTTGGACGTCGTAGAGCTCCTCGATCGGGGCTTCGAGGATCCGGCGCGATCGGCGCTCGTGGCCGGCGGTGAAGCGCTCGCGCTCCTCCGGCGTGGCCGTACCGGCGCCGAGCTTGGCGCCGAGCTCCTCCTGCTCGGCATCGGGAGGTGCCCCTCCGCTGGGGCGGCCGCTCACCCGGATGGCCCGGCCGTCGGACCGGCGGATGAACGTGTAGGCGTTCTTGCCGTAGTCGTGGTGGATGAGGTTGCCCTTCCCGAAGGTGCAACCGGTGAGGAACTGGATGCCGTCGACGCCGCACATGTCGGTCTCGACGATCGCGACCACCTCCTCGTCACCGGCGTGAGGGCCGATCTGCTCCAAGGCGACGTGCGCGGCGCGGATCCCGAGAGCCAGACCAGGACAGAGGTGGCCGTGAAAGTCGACGACGCGGCCGAGGGTCTCTTCATCGATCATGGGCTCTCCTCGAGTGGCTACTTGGTCGGGCGAATCTCCGTACCGCGGTCGACCCCGGTGATGAACAGCTGGCGGTTGTCGATGTCGATCGGGTTGCGGCCAGGGGTGAGGTACCACTGGTCCAGCACCTGCTTGCGATACACGAAGGTCGTGTCCGGCGAGTACAGAGCGAGGATCGGGATGTCGTCGGCGATGATCTCCTGCATCGTGGCGACGATGGTCTTGCGCTTCGCCTCGTCGAAGGTGGCGCGCTGCTGGTCGGCCAGCGTGTCGAAGCGCGGGTTGGCGTAGCCGCTGGCGCCGGTGAGCGACCCGCCTGCCTTCGAGGAGAAGGTTCGGCGCAGGAGGTCGGGATCGCTGTTGGGTCCTCCGGCGCTCGGTCCCGGGTAGTTCAGCAGGACCATCTCGAAGCCGCCCGAGAACTTGGCGCCGAACAGCTGCGGGCCGGGCTCAACGGACTTGACCTTGGTGTCGACGCCGATCTTCTTCAGCGCGGCGGACACCAGCTCGGCCACGGGGGTGTCGGCGTTGCTCACGAGCAGCTCGAAGCTGAGCGCGGCGCCGTCGGGTCCCTTCCGGGTGCCACCGCTGTCCTGCTCGTAGCCGGCCCCGTCGAGCATGGAATTGGCTCCCGCGACGTCGAGGTCGTACTGCTTGACCGACGCGAGGAACGGGTTCTCGGCGCCGAGGAAGCCGGCGTTGCCCGGCTGGCCGTTGCCGCCGGCCAACCTCGTCACGAGGTCCTTGCGGTCGATGGCCATGGCGCAGGCCTTGCGGAAGCGCTTGTCGGCGAGGGCGCCGCCCTTGGCGAGGTTGAAGTAGAGCGCGGTCGTGGTCGCGCCCTTCTCGGTGATCAGGCCGTAGCTGTCGTCTCGCTCGAACGGAGCCAGGATGTCGGCCCGCAACCCGTTGCCGCTGGCCGAGTCGGTGTCGCCCGAGAGCAGGGCGGTGAACGGGTCGGCGACCTCGGTGAACTCGACGCGCTTCACGAAGGGCTTGCCGAGGAAGTAGCGGTCGTTGGCCGTGTAGAGCAACGGGCTGCCGTCACCCTTGTAGGACTCGAGGCGGTAGGCACCGGTGCCGACGAGGACGGCGGGATCGTCAGGCAGGGTCGGGTCGGCGATCTTGGACCAGATGTGCTCCGGGACGATCGGGATGGTGCCGGCGACCTGCTCGGCGAAGGTGACGTCCGGGCTGCTGAGGGTGATCGTGACGGTGCTCGGACCGGCCGCCTCCACCTTGGCGATGCCCTGCGGCGGCTGGGAGACCACCGGCGGCGGGAGGGACTCCTGCTGCGCGTAGTAGCGGAAGGTGAACAGCACGTCGTCGACGCGAAAGGGCCGCCCGTCGG
>JAABUR0100005769.1_pt1 | contig 15551 bp, 23 predicted proteins | sample 5560091 | NCBI WGS metagenome assembly JAABUR01 (sample SAMN10711879, study PRJNA513375) | rock metagenome | isolation source: Antarctica rocks | place: Antarctica: Victoria Land, University Valley sud
GCCGTCGTCCCGCTCCGCTCGCCCTCCGGGCTCGCTGCGCGGGACGACACCACTACCTACGATGCAACCCCAACCCACCACCGACTCTCATTGCGGGTGGACCGATGAACGGGGTCCAGCCACCACCACCGAGGGCCGCGGCGGGCGCGGCATGGTCGCATCTCGACCGAGCAGGCCCGGCGGATGACTGCGCGGATCCTTGTCGCCGACGGCGGCGCGCCGGCGGCCGTGGGTGTCGTCGATCGAAGCATCGTGGCCGTCGGGACGGAGCACGAGGTCGTCGTACAGGTCGGCCGCGGTGCGGAGATCCGCCGTTGGCCGGGCGCATGCCTGGCTGCGGGGTTCATGGACGCCCACCACCACTTCGCGCTCGCCGTGCTCGACCGGCTGGCCTTGGACGTTCGCGTCCCGAGCGGAGCCGGGCTCGACGATCTCCTCGGGCGGCTGCACGCGTCGTCCCCGGATCAGCGCCGTCGATGGATCCGCGCCCACAGCTACGACCCGCTGCACGTTCGAGAGGGTCGAGCGCCACATCGACGGGAGCTCGACGCGGTCTGCCCCGACCGGCCGCTCGTGCTGTTCCACGAGTCATTTCACGAGGCCGCGCTGAACAGCCGGGCGCTGGAAGAGCTCGGTTGGACAGCCCACACGAGGGACCCGCCCGACGGCCACCTTGTCCGCGACCGGCGGGGTCGCCTGACCGGCGAGGTCCATGAGGGTCCCGCGTTTCTGGTCGAGGCCCGCTCCCGTGAGGAAGGGCTGCCATCGGAGTTCGACGCCGCGTGCCGGGAGCACGGGCAGCGGCTGCTGTCGCTCGGGATCGTGCGCGTCGGCGATGCCGCGGTCCCCCCGGCCTTACATGAGGCCTACCTCCGGGCCGCCTCGAACGGCAGCCTCCCCCTCCCGATTCACTGCATGCCGGTCGGCGGGCGCAGCTTGCTCGAGGCGGCGCTGACGTTCCGTGCCGAGCACCCGAGCGGCCGTGTGCGCAGCGGCCCGGCGAAGCTCTTCGTCGACGGCGGGCACCGCTGCGCGCTGTGCGTCCCGCTGCACCGCATGGCCGGCGTCGTGGCCGGCACCGCGATGAGCACGATCCGCAGCCGCTCTTTGCAGCCCTTGCGCATCGCGCGCCGTGCCGGTCCCATCCGCCTGCGTCGCGCGGGGGTCTGCACTGGGCACCTGCTTCGCGAGCACGAGGAACTCGCGTCGCTGTCGGCCGACGCCATAGCCGCGGAGGTCCCTCTCGCACTGCACGCCATGGGCGACGCGGCGGCGACGCTCGCGCTCGACGCGTTGGAGGCCGCTGGGGCCGACCACGGCCGTGTCCAGCACCGCCTTGAGCACCTCGCCCTGGTCGATCCCGCCTCGGTCGCCCCCCGCCTGGCCGACCTGGGAGTCACAGGCGTAGTCCAGCCGAGCTTCCTGACGATCTTTGGCCCGGACGTGGCGCTCGCTCGCGGGCCGCGCTGGATCGTCCCGTTCCCGTGGGCGTCGCTGCGCGCAGCCGGCGCCCGTCTCGCGGGGTCTTCGGACTACCCCGTCGGGGACCCCGACATGCTGGCCGCGATCCAGGCGGCCGTCACGCGCCGACTACCAAACGGGGAATGCCTCGAGATGCACGAGGCCCTCTCTGTGCGGGAGGCGCTGGACCTCTATGGCCCGGGCGCGGCCGCCGCCTTAGGCGTAGCCGACGAGACGGGCACGCTGCAGGCCGGCAGACTCGCTGACGTAGTCGTCCTGTCGCATGACCCGGAGCGCATTGCTCCCCATCGGATCCGCGAGGTGGCGGTGCTCGCCACGATGGTCGAGGGCTCGCTTGCCTATGAGCGCGATGACGCGACACCGGTCGCTCCGTGACGTGCGAGATGCGCGCCCGGGCCCTCCGCGATCAGGGCTCGATGGACCGCGTCTTGCGACGACGCAGGTCGTGATGTTGGTACAGGGCCAATGCCGAGGCCGTCCGGCTGGCGAGCCCGACGAGCTGGGCGAAGATCAGGGCGACCAGCAGGACACCGACGAGGCGTCGCGGCGGCCTCGCGAGGTCCCCAGTAGCAGCGGCGCGAATCCCTGCGGACCCATGCTCTCGCTTGTGGCGACGAGCGGGGAAGCGACTGCCGCCGCCACCAGACCTGCTTCGCCGCTACGGCGGTCATCTTGTCGACCATCCTCGCCACTGCCGGGCAGCCATGGACGTCGCTAGTGCGTCCAAGTCCCGCAACGTGCCTTCGGACAGGTCTTACGGGACGCCAGGCGCACGAATAGCCCGAAACGCTCCACCAGCAGTCATGCGCTCAGGAAGTACGGAAGCGCGCCCTCAAGACTCCTGGAGACCGTCGATGGCGTGCGCGACTCGTGACATCGGCGGGTTCCGTCAGCGTCGCTCCGGTCCGTAGATCCAGTGAGTCGCGTGTCGGTACTGCTCCTCGTTACGTTCGGCTACCACATCGTCGCCAAGGGTGCTGCAGGTCCACCAGCCACGGTCGGTTCCGGACACGCGTCCGTCGAAGCTCAAGGTCAAAGAAAGATCTGAGGTGACGGGGGCGCGTAGCGTGAGGGCGCGACCTCGCCCGCGCGGTCCGCGCTTGATCTCCTCCTCGTCCCAAGTGAGAGCGTCGTCCCACAGCAACGTGCTAGTTACGGGCTGGTGACCGTTGGAGGTGCGCTCAAACACCAGTACGCCGCAGTCTGCCAGCTGAAAGCAGCGCGCGCCGGCGGCCCGCTCGATGGTCACGTGTACCGGCCAAGCACGCAGCCATTGCTGGCGAGCGAGTAATCCCATGCTTAGCGGCCCGTCCACTGTGTCTCGTAGCGCCAGCTCGTCGGCGTGGGCCGGATCCGCTGCGATCTCGCGCAGCTCGGCTAGAGGCGGAAGAGCGGAGCGGACGTCGACCGAGTCAGCGTCAGGGAGGCAGGAAGTCAGGGCGTCGACGTAGTCCCCGACTTCGCCATGAGTTCCGACGGAGGCGATCAGCGCGTTGACGCGCATCGTCTGGCGTAGCCGCTGCTCGACTGCTGCTGGGGGCCGGAAAGGCAACGTCGACAGTCCAGCTACCGCAGTGCGGGCGGCCAAGGCGAGATCGTCCGACTCCCAGGCCGCGCAGCGCAGAGCATGGATTGCGCCACCGATGGGGTGGTCCACCAGCTTCGCCCAGCGCTGCTCGCTAGAGACGACCTCACCGTTGCGCAGCTTAAACTCATTGCCCCCGCGCATCTGCGCGGTGTCGCGCCGACTCTCCTCATGTACCTCCCGGGTCGTTAGGTCGAACCAGGGCACCTTGTGGGTCCGTGGAGACTCGAAGCCCCGAAGGATGCTTTGAGGTATCCAGTGGTGCCGCTCACCTCTCTTGCGCTCGGGCATGGCGGCATGATCCTAGATCCGAACCTTCCCCGATCTCAGATCGACATGGGGACACCCGCTTCCGGTTCGGGCAGGCATTAAGCCGCTGGTTTTGGCAGCCCCGCTTCGCACGGATCGGGAGACTGCCGTTCCGCCTGTCGGCCGTCGACTGGCCGCACCGATGCGGGAGGCCCGGTGCTGGCGAATTGCAGGGAAGCAACCGGCGCCCGCCCATTCCCTCCGTCGAGCGCTAAGCGGGCACGGGACTCGGATCCGCGAGAGGCGTCTCCGGCGGGAAAGCAGGTGTCGGAAGGCCGTCTCGTTCCTGCCTGGCGTTCAGTGGGCGCCCTGTGAGCGCTGCTCGAGGTCGACGCGTCGTGCGATGCCGAGGAGGTGGCCTTCGGGTGTGGTGATGATTGCGCTCTTGAGGTCGCGGTCGCGTAGGCGTTGGGCGAGTTTGTCGGCGGGGATGTCGGGTCTGACCGTGGATGGCCCGCTTTCCATCTGCTCTTTGACCGGCGTTTCCGGGGCAACGTTCAGAGCGCTAGCGCGTAGGCGTCCGAGCAGCACGCCGCTGGTGCTGAGGACGACCGCGAACCCGTAGGGCGAGTCGGCGATCGGTTTCGCCACGTCCCCGATTGGGTCTGCGAGCTCGCGGGTGACGACGTCGTTTCGGGCGAGCTGACCGGCCGTTATGAGATCGGGATCGTGCCGTTCGACGGGGAGGCTGTGGGCGAGCCAGTCGGCTTTGCCGGGAACGTAGTCGTGGACGTGCTCGAAGCCGAGCGTTTCGAGCCGGCACGCGGCTCGTGGGCTCATGTCTCAGGTGTAGTCGTAGCAGTAGACGACGATCGGCCGGCGCCGATCGAGCCCCGCGGTGCTGTGTATGTCTAGTTGCTTGAGCGGAATGTTGATCGCCCCGGGGAGGTGTGCCTCGGCGTATTCGGCAGGCGGGAGCACCTCGACGAGCTGTGCCTGCTCGGCGATCAGGCGTTGGAGGTCGGGCAGCTCGATCCGTGCGCTCATGAGCGGTCCGCCTGGTGCTCTGCGATTGCGTCGACGATCCATTCGTCGGGCGGTAGGCCGGTCAAACCGGCGGGCGTCTGGTAGATCCGGCATTTGAGTCCGTAGTCGTCGCGGTTGGCGGCGCCGGGGTCGATGTCGCGGCCGTGGACGCGGATCGTCGGAGAGCCAAGGAACCGTTCGCGCTGCGCGTGCTCGTCGTCTGGGATGTTGCGCCGCACGATCTCCGCGTGGATGCCTTCGTGCTTGAGGAGGCGTGGGAGGTGCAGGAGTAGGTGCTCGTGGTTGGGGCAGCCGTCGAAGTAGAGGATCTCGATCCTCATAGCTCGTCACTCCGGTCATCACACCGGGCGCGTCGGCGGCGACGGGTGAGGATTGCTGTCGCTGCCCACGCGAGCGCGCCCACGATCAGGGCGCCGAGTCCTAGCCCTAGGACGGCGCCGAGGGTGAGTCCGCCGAGGAGCGCGCCGATCGCGGGCAGACCGGCGCAGCAGGTGATCGCGACGAGCACGGCGCCAATTCCGAGAGTTGCCGTGGCCGTGTCCGATTTGCGTTGCGGCGTCAGCATTTGGCGTCGATCCGAGTGCAGGCCGCGACGTGGTCGGCGTTCTGTGAGAGCAGCTGCCGGGCGAGCGTGACGATCTGGCCGACGCGTTCGTCGGCGAGCCGGTAGTGGATCGTGCGGTGCTCGCGGCGGGTGGTGACGAATCCGCACCAGCGTAGGCATGCGAGGTGGTTCGACACCTTCGGCTGTGGGAGCGCGAGTGCTGCGACGAGCTCGCCGACTGACCGCTCCCCGTCGCTCAGGAGTTCGAGCACGCGCAGCCTGGTCGGGTCCCCCAGCGCGCGGAAGTATTTGGCGAGCAGATCATTCTCCACCGGAGCTTCCGGCAGCCGGAACGGAGCACTGTCGATCGTCAGCGCGGTCATGCTCAGAACTATACATCGGGATCTGCTGATGTCAGAATCTGCTGATACCAACCGTTGCCAGCGTGGGACGAGAAGGAGAACGGGATGGCCGAGAGTGAACGGATCGATCGCCTCGCGGACCGTTGATCGCAGCTATCCCGAAGCTCGACCCGGGCGACCAGACGGTCGCGGTGGCCCTGACCCGGATGTGCTGGCCAAGGGCGAGCCCGTCTCAGAGCAGGCGCTCGCCACCGCGCTGGGCGTCCGCGAGTCCAGGATCCGGGAGCCCGCATCGTGCTGCAACAGCCACGCCCGCGACCGCCGGGAGCGCGGAAACGACCGGCTGACACCGGACCCAGCCGCAGCCGTGAAGCCCTGCTTTCGCTCGGCGCCGAGCATCCGCCGCAGCACGATTAGAGCCCCGCTCCGCGCGGCAAGCAGGCATTGCGGCCGCCGCAGCCGTATGTGCCGCTGAGGGATCCCCGTGCGGGACGGGCGGCCACGGACCATCCTGTCGATCACGGTGGTCTCGCTCCGCCATGTCCTGCCGCCGCTGTGCGGTCAGGCCAGCCGGCCGCCGGGTCTGCTGGTCTGCGGGCGTCCCTACTCCGGATACGGCCCGGCCTCGCCGTCCGGACTGGCCAACACGACCAGGTAGCCATCCGGGTCGCGCAGCCATACCTCGCGATGATTCGGGCCGTTGTCGCTCTCGGGCGGGTTGCGATGCGGCGGCAGCACGACCTCCGCCTCGAGCTCGGCCGTCCGCGCGACCGCCGCATCGAACTCGTCGGTCTCGAACCACAGCAGGACCCCGTTGCCGTAGGGCCGATCGGCCGGGTCACCGATGGCGCCGTGATGATGCTCGACCTCAAAGCGGTGCAACTGCATGATCAGCCGGCCATCCTTGACCAGACGCTCGTACTCCGGGCCGCCGTGCGAGCTCTCACAGCCCAGCAGGTGCTGGTAGAACCGGCTGCTTGCCTCAACGTCCGAAACCGCGATCAACGGCTGGGGATGCACCCCTGTCAGCCTAACCGGACCGCGCCCGTGACCGGGCCCGCCGTTCATTCAGGCCGCCGGCGCTTGCGGAGGTGCGCTCGGCGGCCAGAACCGCTGGGACTCGTCGCTAGGGCTCATCAGCCCAACCGGATTGCCATCCGGGTCCTCAACGATGGCGAAGCGCGACCCCCAGAACGCGTCATACGGAGGCTGCCGTCCGCGATGTCCACGGGCGACGAGATCCGCGTAGAGCTCATCGACCTCGTCGCGCGTCTCAATAGTAAGACCGAGCAACGTCGAGCCGCCAAGCGCCCCTTCGTAGCTGCTGTCCCAGACGTGCGCGAAGTCGGGTGTGTCGAACTCGACGCGAAGTCCGTTCGGCAGCTCGGCGACGGCGTGCTCGGCGGTGGGCGAGTCGATCGTCCACCCGAGCCGTTGATAGAAGGCCAGGGTCGCCGCCATATCGCCGACGACGAGGTTGACCTGGCTGAGGACGGGAGGTCGCACGCCGCCAGTGTTCCCGTCCGGCGTCCGGCCGACAAGGGGCGAGTCGCAGGGGTGTCGCTCAAGCCGAACGCCCCCTGCGCGTCGTGATGTGCGAGCGCTTCACCGGTCCAGAGCTCGAGGTCTTCGTCGGATGCGACCGCATCGCGAGTGACGGTGATCCAGCCGTTTGACATCGCTCTGCCCGCGCCCATCTCTGCTTGGCGTGCACCCGCGACGTCGAGGAGCTCGTCGGTCCGCTCGGGATCGGCGCGCACCAGAAGGTCGCCGTTCTTGTCCACGCCCACGACGAGTCGCTCGTTGCCATGAAGCACCGTCCGCCGAACATCCGCACCTCCCGCACCGGCCGCCGGTCCGCGAGCGCTGCTCGTACACGATTGTCCAACTCGTCCACGTCGCGCTCCGCTACGCCGCCTGCGGCGGGGTGAACGACAGGCGATCGAACACCAACGTGCTGTGCACGATCAGTCCGCCGCGCACAACGAAGTGCTCGGCGGCGGATGCGGTGGTCGTCACCGCCGTGTGCGGACAGTAGACGAGCACGACGTGCTCCTCGTCGCCGAACGCCGCGAAGTCGGACAAGCCGGTCACGGTCGCCGCGAAGTCGCCGATGAAGGCGCGGTAGGCGGCCTTCCCGGAGATGTCGCCGCCCGGCGCCTGGCACACGATGTCCTCGGCGACGTTCATCATGGCGCCGTCGATGTCGCCGCTCGTCCACGCCCGGTGGTACTCCATGGCGGTGTCGTACGCGGCGGACTGGGGTCCCTCGGTCATGCTCGCTCCTCCCTCTCGATTAGCTCAACGCCGTAGGCGTCAGCGGATGCGGCGGTCGGGCCAACCGTAGAGCACAAGCCGAGACATGTGCAAGTGACCGTTTGTGTATTATCGCCTCGAAAGGATCCAGACCGTGTCTCGTCTCGCCCCCGCCACCGATCTCGATCAGGCCCTGCACGCGTTGGCCGACGGCAACCGGCGGGCCATCCTCAGGACGATCAGGTCTGGACCGCAATCCGTCGGGGCGATCGCCGAGCAGGTCGACCTGTCCCAGCAGACGACATCCCATCACCTGCGCGTGCTGCGCACGGCGGGCCTGGCCACCGGCACGCGTGTCGGGACGCGACACGTGTTTGTCGTCAACAGCGACGGCCTGGCCGCCGTGCGCTCCTACCTCGACGACTTCTGGCCGACGAAGCTCACCGCGCTGAAGTCTGCCGTCGAGGCACGCGCCGACGCCGATGGCTGAGCACTCGACGTCCATCGAGATCCGCGCTCGCGCAGAACAAGTCTTCGACCACCTCGTGACCCCGGACGGCCTGACCGCCTGGATGGGGGTCCGTGCCGTGCTCGATCCCCGACCGGACGGAGTGTTCGAGGTCGACATCGCAGGCTCGCCGATCCGGGGCCGGTACCTCGAGGTCGAACGACCTCGTCGCGTTGTCGTGTCCTGGGGCGTAGCCGGCAGCGACGACCTACCGGCGGGCGCCTCGCGCGTGAGCTTCACCCTCACCCCGACTGGCAGCGGCGGTACGCGCGTCGATGTCGTGCACAGCGGGCTGCCCGACGCCATGACCGCCGGCCACGTCGACGGATGGGCCCACTTCCTCTCGCGCCTGCTCATCGTCGGCGAAGGCGGCCGGGCCGGCATCGACGACTGGACCCCGCTACCGCCACGGGGCGACGCCTGAGCCCACAGCCCGGCACCGCCCAGCCCAGCGAAGTGCAGGTGCACCCCAGCATCGGCGATGCCACGTCGGCCGCGACGTGAGACTGGGCGCTCGCCCTCGGAGCGTTCGCGCGCTGTCTGACGCGGGCCGGCGTCCGCAAGCCGATCGCCTTGCGCCACACTCGCTGCGTGGGCGAGTCGGCTGAGCTAGTGGAGCGGTTGTTGGGAGAACCGCTCGCCGACCCGTGCGAGCCAGGTGTTCACGACCTGGGCGCCGTGGTCGTTGATTTCATCGAGCGCCGCGTGTTCGATGGCGCGGACGGCGGGGGTGGCCTGGTCGAGAAGGCGCCGGCCGCGCCGGCTGAGGTGCAGGACGACCATCTTTGCGTGGGTGGGATGATCACGGCGCTCGAGGAGGCTTCGCTTGACCAGTTGGTGCACGAGGGCGTTCATCGTCTGGGGGGTCACGGCCGCCAGCCGGGCCAGTTCTGCCGAGGACATCTCGGCTGCGGTGTCAAAGGCGCTGAGCGCCCCGTACTGCGGCACCGTCAGCTCGTAGGGCGCGAGGGCGTCGGTGAGCGCACGACGGAACGCCTGGTGGGCGAGGCGGAACCGGAATCCGAGGTTGTCCGCGGAGCCGCGCGTCGCCGCGAGGTCGCTGTCTTCGGCCACGGCGTAAGGATATCAGGAAGGCTGATAGAGTCGTGTATCAGGTAAACTGATACAGAGGTGACTAGAGTTGACCTAAACCCTGCGACGAGAGGACTCCATGACCCAGGACGAGATGGACGCCGTGATCGACCGGCACTTTCGCGCCGAAGAGCGTGGCGACGTCGACGCAGCGATCGGCGATCTCGCCGAAGAAGTCGATCACGAGCTCGCGGGCGCTCATCACGGGCACACCAAGGACGAGGCGCGGGCGTTCTACACCGGTCTCTTCGGTCGGCTGCGACTGCGTCGCATCACCAGCCGCAGACGGCTCTACGGCCCGGACTTCGCCGTCGATGAGGCGGCTGTCGATGCCGAGACGATGCAGGGCCAACCCGCGCCGTTCCGGCTGCTGCACGTGTTCGAGTTCGCCGACGGGCGCATCAGTCGAGAGTCGGCCTGGCAGGCTCCGGTCCATGACTGACCGGTTGCCGACAGAGCCACTGCGCATTTTCATCGCCGGGGCCAGCGGCGTGGTCGGCATCCGTGTCGTGCCGCTCCTGGTGGAAGCCGGTCACGTAGTCGCGGGCATGACTCGCACCGCGACCAAGGCCGCCAGATTACGCGACCTCGGTGCCGAGCCCGTCGTCTGCGACGTGTTTGACCCCGACGCACTGCGCGACGCGCTGGTGAGCTTCGCTCCTAACGTTGTATTGCACGAGCTCACCGATCTGCCGGATGTGCTCGACGAGGTACCTAGACGCGGCGGCGCCAATGCTCGCATCCGGCGCGTAGGCACGCACAACCTCCTCACCGCGATGGCTGCGGCGGGTCCGGCGCGAGTGCTCGCGCAGAGCATCGCCTGGCAGCTGCCGGGCGACGGCGGCGCCGCCGTGGACGAGATGGAGGCCATGGTGCTGGGCGCCGGAGGCGTGGTCCTGCGCTACGGCCAGTTCTACGGGCCGGGCACCTACCACCCGGCCGAACCCCCTCCGCCGCCCCGAATCCATGTCAGCACAGCGGCTCACGAGACCGTGCGCGCGCTCGACGCGCGCACCGGCGTCCTTGACCTGGTCGAAGCCGTGACGACTGCAGCCCCACCAGGATGAATATCCGGCGCCGGACCCGCGACCGGTGACCATCCGCTGGCGGACACTTGGCTCGAATCGCCTGCTCAGGGCTCCGCGGGCGGCGTGCACTCATCGTCTCGCCCGCCCCGGCCCGTCCCGACCGTTCAGCTCGACGCGCTTCGTCGTTCGTCCCGCTGGATGCCGTGCCGCCGTGGCCGCGGGAGATCGCCACCTCGCTACTGGACTACGAACGTGAGCACGACACCGGCCTACGGATCACGCTCGACGTCTTGCTCTCCCCGGCACGACTCCACTCCCGAGACGCCGAGACGTTGGCGCTGCATCGCCACACGGTCAGCTACCGCCGGGCCCGCGTTCAGGATGTCTCAGGGCTCTCGCCGCATGAGTGCGAGGGGCGTGAGCGGTTGAGTTCGGGCTGAAGGCCCAACAGATCCTTGAGGCGCAGGGGCGCCGCGTCGGCCGGCCGCTGAGGCGTCGGGCTCGGTCCCTCAGCCGAGGACGAGCTCTGCGGCAGTCCTCAAGGTGCTGACATCGCCGCCGATCAGTAGCGTGGTGACGATCGAATCCCGCCAGGCCTCCAGGTCGTGGCGGATCTTCTCCGGCGACCCGGTCAGGGTCAGCTGCTCCAGCAGGCTGGTTGGCACTGCCGCCGCTGCGTCGTTCCGGTGGCCGGAGAGGTAGAGCTTCTGGATCTTCGCGACCTCCGCTTCATAGCCCATCCGGATCGCCACGTCGGCGTGAAAGTTGGTTCCACGCGCACCCATCCCGCCGAAGTACAGCGCGTACATGGGCCGCAACGCGTCGGCTGCCGCCTCCACATCGTCGGTGATGATCAGCGGCACGGTGGCCGCGACCTCGAAGCTCGACGTATCCCCGCGCGCGCCGGGCCGGGCGAAGCCTTCGTCCAGCGCCCGGCGGTAGAAGTCGTCGTGGGAAGGGGATAGGAACAGGGCCAGCCAGCCGTCGCACAGCTCCCCGGCCAGCGCGATGTTCTTTGGCCCCTCGGCGGCCAGGTAGATCGGAATGTCCTCCCGCAGCGGATGGATGCTGGACTTCAGCGGCTTGCCCAGGCCGGTGCCGCCCGGGATCGGGAGCGGGTAGTGGGAGCCGTCGTTGGTGAGCGGGCCCTCGCGCGCCCAGATGTCCCGCAGAATCCCGACGTACTCCCGCGTGCGGGCCAGCGGCTTGGCGAAGCTCTGCCCGTACCAGCCCTCGACGACCTGCGGACCTGAGACTCCGAGGCCGAGGATTAGCCTGCCTTCGGAGAGGTGATCGAGGGTCATCGCAGCCATCGCGGTGGCCGCCGGAGCCCGCGCCGACATCTGTGCGATCGCGGTGCCGAGCTTCACCCGTCGGGTGGCCGAGCCCCACCAGGCCAACGGGGTCAGCACATCCGAACCGTAGGCCTCAGCGGTCCAGATCGAGTGCAGGCCGAGGCGCTCGGCCTCCTGCACCGCCTCGGCGGCGCCCGCCGGTGGACCGCCGCCCCAGTAGCCGAGGTTCAGCCCGAGTTGCAGCTCACGCCCCATCACGCGCGGCGGGCGACGTGGCGCAGCAGGCGGCGGACGACGAGATGGTGGCCGCGGGTGCCGATCATGAGGGCGCGGTAAGCGCGGCCGCTGAGGCCCGGGAACTCGGCCCAGCTCTGGGCACGGAGGGCGCAGCAGGCGGTTCCGGCCGCGTCGAGCTCGAATACCAGTGCGTAGCGCGAGAACCGGTGGCGACCGCGGAGTACAAGGCGCTTCGGCGGGTGAGTCTCTGCGATCTCAAAGCCGGGGAGGCTGTCGCCGGGGTGGAGGGTCCCGCGCCAATCGCCGCGCGACTGCGCCGGCTCGAGGCGTAGTCCCCGCGTCAGCGTCGACGTGACGATCCCGCCGACTTCCGTGTGCAGCACCGACATCAGGGCGCACCAAACGCGGTCTGGCGTCGCGCCGATCTGTACGGAATGCTGATCGATATAGGGCAACTCCCGGTCCATGGCCGGGCACGCGCGCCCTAACCCTCCTCAGCGGAGGCGAGCTGCGCCTTCATGGCGTCTGCTAGGGCGAGCGCACCGGACAGCGGGCGCACCATGACCATCAACTCATCGATCGAGCCATTGGCGCCGAGGTGCAGAAAGTCGCTTCCCTCGATCTGCCTGTCGCCGATGCGGGCCTGGAAGACCAGGGCGTGGTCGCGGGCGTCGGGTGCTCCGATGTCACGCATGTAGCGGAAGTCCTCGAAAACCCGGAAGACGGCAGCCATGACTGCCCCCACGGCGTCACGGCCGCGGTAGGGCTTGAACACGACTGGGCTCCGGAAGACGACGTCATTCGAGAGCAGAGCTACCGCGGCCTCCACGTCCCGTGCTTCGATGGCGGCGCGAAACGGGTGCATGGCTTGACCTCCTGATACCCAACTAGTTGAATAAGTGCAGATGAGACTACTACTCCATCTGGAGCCTGTCTAGATGGCTCTGCGTCATGCCGTGCTCGCCGCCCTTCTGGAGGGCGAGGCCTCGGGCTATGAGCTCTCCAAGCGCTTCGACGTCTCAGTCGCCAACTTCTGGTCGGCGACCCCGCAGCAGCTCTATCGCGAGCTTGAGCGCCTGGAGGCCGCCGGGCTCCTGTTCTCACGCCTCGTCCAGCAGCGCCGGCGTCCCAACAAGCGGGTCTTCACCCTCACGGCCGCGGGCCGTGAAGAGCTGAGCGACTTCACTGCACAGCCTCCCAGGCCGGCGGCGATCCGGGACGACCTGCTCGTCAAGCTGCAGGCGGTCGATGTCGGCGACCGCGACGCCGTCGGGGAGGCGCTAACGGTGCGCCTGGAGCAGGCCAAGGGGAAGCTGAGCCTGTACAACCGCCTCCGCGAGAACCTGCTGGAGGGCCGGGCAGAAAACGAGTACATGCGAGACGCCAAGCGGATCGGCCCGTACCTCACCCTGATGGCCGGCCGCCTGTATGAACAGCAGAACATCCGGTGGTGCGCCGCGGTTCTCGAGGTTCTCGCGGAACGCTCGCGCAGCGATGCGGGAATCGCCTCGGGCGAGCACCGGACGGACGCCGCTCCCAACTCGTAGCCCACCGGCAGCCACGTCATCGCGCAGCCTGACGCTCAGGCCAATCGGTCAACCGCGTCCGCGCCATCGCGGACGACCCCAGCCGCGCAGCCAACCCCCGCGTCGATCAGAGGCGCCGGTTTGGGCACGCCAAATGGGCAACCGAAGGCGCGGGCGACCGGCCCGCAAGTCGATGCGCTTACGGCCACAGCGGACCGCAACGACCCTGGCTCGGACGCCACTAGACGATGAGGACCTCGGGCACGTCCGCCAACCGAGCCAGCACCCTGGTAGCGCGTCGAGCCGGTACGTCGGAGGCGTTGAGGTTCGCCGCCCAACGGCGCTCAGTGACGACGACATCGCAGTATCCGACGGGGATGTCCGGTGACGGATCGCTGTGCGCGACATGGACGCCATGGCTGGTTTCTACGAACGACTCGGGCTGTCCATGGTCGTCGGGCATCCTGAATGGGCCGCCCACCACCGCAGCGCCTCTGGTGACGACGCACCCGACATCGAGCTCGACAGCGTGGCGTTCACGTCGTGGTGGAACGAAGGGTGGGGCGGAAACAGCGGCGTGGTGCTGGGCTTCGAGGTCCCCGACCGACCCGCGGTCGACCGCCTCTACGACGAGCTCACCGCCGCCGGCGCCACTCCACAACAAGCGCCCTACGACGCCTTCTGGGGCGCGCGCTTTGCCGTCATCGCCGATCCCGAGGGGAACGCGATCGCCGTGACCAGCCCCTTGGACCCTGCGCACAGGAGCGCGCCGCCCCCACCTCCCGGAAGCCAATGAGTAGCGAGACGCCCGGCCCGATCGAGGATCCCCTGCCGGATGGCGAACGCTTGCGCCCGTCGGCGTAGCAAGCTAACTTGTCAGACCGATGCCCGAGCCGGTCATCGCTTCGAGCGCTCGGCGGCACGGAATCAGTGACGAAGACATGCTTCACGCCTGCGCCCATCCAATTCGCGCCTTCGAGCTCGACGAGGGGTTGACGATGCTTATCGGTGGCGGCATAACCGGCGCGCTGCTCGAAGTCGGCGCTGCGCAGGGAATGGAGGGCACTGTGCTCGTTCACGCCATGACTGCCCGCGAGAAGTTCCTGCGCTGACCGCCATGCCGCGAACCGTCCAGGACATCCTCGATCACAGCGACGAGCTGGCCAAGCGCTTCGAGGACTACGAGCCCGCGGCGGATGATGAGCGTGATCCGGAGACGTTCTCCGCTCTGTGTCGGGCAGTGGAGTCGCGCGCCCAAGCCGAACGATCGATCGCGGAAGCGGTGGCACGGGCGCGCGCGAACGGCTACTCCTGGCGAATGGTCGGAGCGCTGCTCGGAACGTCCGGAGAGGCCGCCCGACAGCGCTACGGCTCCCACGCCGCCTGAGCGAGCGCCCGCCAGCGGGCGCGGGCTATCGGCGCGTTGTCTCTGTGTCTCGTTGGCGCCGCTGGTCGCGGGCGAGGGCGCGGTACACCGTCGAGCGGGCGACGCCAAAGAGATCTCCGAGTTCGGCGGTGGAGTGCTCGCCGGCGCGGTGCAGGGCGACGAGGTGGGCTTCTTGGCGGGAGTTGAGCTTGGGCTGCTTACCGCGCAGGCGCCCCTTGGCCTTGGCGACCTTCATGCCTTCTCGGGTCCGCAGGCGTATGAGGTCTGCTTCGAACTCGGCGACCATCGCGAGCACGTTGAACAGCAGCCGCCCGACCGGGTCGGTGGGGTCGTGGATCGATCCGCCGAGGCTGAGCTTGACCGATCGGCGGGTGAGGTCGTCGAGGATCTCCCGCGCGTCAGGCAGGGAACGAGCAAGCCGGTCGAGCTTGGTCACGACGAGGGTGTCGCCCTCCCGGCAAGCGGCCAGCGCCTCGCGCAGCCCGGGGCGGGCGCGGTTGGTGCCGGTCAGGCCGTGGTCGACATAGACGCGATCCGCGTGGACGCCAAGCGCGTCAAGCGCGTCGCGCTGGGCGGTGAGGTCCTGCTCATCGGTCGACACGCGGGCGTAGCCGATCAACAAGGCTGTCATGAGGTGCTCCTGACAATCGGGCCGGCGCCGCACGTCACCCGGCCAGCGTCGGTCGCGGGCGTAGCCGGGGTCGCCGGCTGTTTACCGCGAGGCTCTCACGGGACCGCAGCCAACGCTGCCCGCAAGGCGTTCGGCTCATGACACGGAGGCGGTGTCACCGGCCGGGGATGACGTTGAGCCCGTGCTGGGTCGCTCGACCGTTAGGGTCGTTGCGTGGCTTCGGTCGTGAGCGCCTTCGTCGGTGGTGCCGAGGGACCGTGGCGCGTCGAGCGGCTCGACGCGGTGACGGGGCCCGCGCTTCAGGGCGTCGAGCGTGTGCGTG
>JAABUR0100005770.1_pt1 | contig 15549 bp, 12 predicted proteins | sample 5560091 | NCBI WGS metagenome assembly JAABUR01 (sample SAMN10711879, study PRJNA513375) | rock metagenome | isolation source: Antarctica rocks | place: Antarctica: Victoria Land, University Valley sud
TCGGTCATCTGCCGGAGGAACTCGTAGCGGCGGCGAACGGTGTCGATCCATTCGGCTACGGCAACTGGTTTGGTCAGGTAGCCGATGTCCTCGCGGGCGAACTCCTCCGGTGTGCGCTGGCGGAGGATCTGCTCGGCGGTGAGTGGTTTGTCGCCGCGTCCGTCGTGGTTGACGTCCCGATACACCTTGAGCACCCAGAGCCGGCGGACGAGGTCTGTGTTCAGCCCGCCTTGGGTGACGAACCACTGCAGGTCATACAGGTCGCGGGCAAGCGAGACCCGCCGGAACCGCGCCAGCTTCTCAGCGATCGCTTCCTCGGCGCGCACGACAGGCAGTTTGGGCAGTGTGAAGTCGTACTGGCGGTGGATCGGGAGCGCAACGGGGCTCAGGTGTTCCGGGGGCAGGACGAGGGGGTGCCGCGACAGCTCGATCTTGGCGCCCAGGTTGGGTCGGCCGAACGGGGTGTCGATGAGGATGTCGCCGCGGCGCCCGTCATCGCCGAGGCGTTCGACGCTGAACCGGAACCCGAAGGCCTCGGCCCCGTCGACGGCAGACAGCACATCCAGGGCGAGCGCCTCCTCGGGTGCGGAGAAGTCCAGGTCAGTCGAGAACCGTCCGAGGTTGCCGGCGCGGAACTTGCGCAGCGCTGTCCCGCCCTTGAATACCAGGCCCCGATCGAAGAGTCCCGCGGCGTGCAGGTGGGTGAGCAGGTGGTCCTGTGCGATGTCGAGCAGCGCGGCGTCCCGCGCGCCGGCTGCGCCTTGGTAGTGGCGCACGAGGTAGCCCTCGGTGATCATGCGCCGGTGCCGCCGCTCATCAGCGGGGCGAGTTCAGCGTCGAGCACGCGCGAGAGCCGGTCCTGGCGTCCGCCGGACCTCGCGGCGCCGAACCACACCGGCGCCGTCGGCGGGGACCGGCGGGCCAGATCCTCGGCCAGGTCCGGGCGTTCCGCCAGTTGCAGGAGGTAGATCAGCCGTTGCCTGGTCGAGGAGTTCGCAGCGCTCAGGCATGCGAGCAGGCGTTCGTAGTCGATGCGGGGGCCGCTGTCGGGAAGCCACTGGGCCAGGCCCGCGAGGTCCCGGTAACTCGACGGCCGGGTCGCGACGCCGACCAGCAGCGCGTCGACGCCCCATACCGGCAGCTGGTCGACATGCTCGACCGCCGCGTCGGGCAACTCGACGTGCACGAGGCGGAACCCGCTCAGCGCCTTGGGAGGCTGCCGACGGGCGGGCAGCCACAAGACCTCCTGCGCGGGGGCTCGCTGGGCGAGCCGGTTCAGCACGGCAGCTGATTCCATCGCCAGGGCGATGCTCATGTCCGGCTTGAGCGCGAGCTGCGCGCGCAGCTCGATCAACCGGTCACCTGATCCGTGCGCGCCGGCGCGCGCGCCCGGCAGGAACTCCCACGTGTTCATCGTCCGTAGCCGGCCCAACCATCCGCGACGCTGCAGCTCGTAGGCGACGTGGCCAGGCTCGGAGGCTGCCTTGCCGGCACCCACCCGGTGGAGGATGTCGGTGATCTGGGCGAGAGTCACCACCCGCGGCTGCTCCAGCTCGAGTTCCTCGACCACCGGCGCCAGCGACCCCGGCAACGAGCGCGCCACAGTCATTTCCTACCTCGATTTGTCTATATGACCAAAACTCGGCTACAAATAACTATACTAGCGACGTCGTACATGGGGACGACGTCACGTCGCGAGCCCACGCGGCTGATGGTGGACGCTTCGCGGTGTCCCGCTATCCGGCAGGTCGGCCCGCTCCGAAATAGTCGGGCTCGTGGTAGTTCTCGATGCGGACGGGGATGCCGTAGTCGGGAGCGTCGATCATCTGCCCGCGGCCGAGGTAGAGCCCGACGTGGTGGATGGTGACTGGGGTGGCGCCGAAGAAGACGAGGTCCCCCGGTCGCAGGGGTTGACCGTCGGGACGTGGGTGGTGGCGGCGTACTGCTGGGCGGCGTTGTGGGGCAGCGCGATCTCCGCTGCCTGGTAGGCGGCCTGGGTGAGCCCGGAGCAGTCGAATCCGGTGTCGCCGTGGCCTGGTCCGGAGCCGTCCCACTCATACGGCAGGCCGAGTTGGCTGCGCGCGTAGCTGATCGCGGCCTGCGCCGCTGCCGACGGGGCGGCAGGGTCGGTGTCGATGACGGCGGCGGCGTAGGCGGTGGCGCGGTGGAGGACTTCGGCGACGTAGGAGTCGGTGTGGTTGTAGGCGTAGATCGCGGCGTGGATGTCGGTGTCGTCGCGGGCGCCGTTGGCGCACAGCATCCGGGCGGCGGCGAAAATCGCATCGACCGGGTCATACGGGCTGGGCGGGGTGGCGCCGCCGTCGGGGACGGGCTGGTCGTATTCGGCGAAGGTGGCCGGCTCGAACTGCATCGGCCCCTGCGCCCCGGCGAAGTTCGCGCCCGAGTGGACGCCGGGCAGGGTAGAGCGGCCGTGGTCCGACTCCACTGACCCGATACCGGCCAGGATTGGCCAGTCCAGGCCGGGGCAGGTGCGGGCGGCTTGCAGGTAGAGCAGCAGGTAGTCCGGCGGGATGTCGCTGAGCGCCGTCGTGCTGGGTGCGCTCTGCCCGCCACCGGGGCCGCTACCGGGGTCGCCGAGGAATTGCGCGGCCACGCCGCCGGTGGCCGCGGCGACGAGCACCACCCCGACCACAAGTGCAACGAGGCCGCCGGCGCCGGCTCTGATCACCGGCCGTCCCGGGCGGCGCGGGTGAGGTAGGCGGGTAGCACCGCCGGTGGCATCGGATCGGGCGCTGCCAGTCCCGCAGCGCCAGGCACCGGCCCCGGGGTGGGGGCAGGTTCACCGGCCCGACCGGGACCCGCATGGCCGCCTGGAGTGCCGGGGCCGGTGCGGGGCCAGGAGAGCTGCGCCAACCGGACCCGCTGATCAGGTTGCGTTCCGTGGGTTGTCGGGCGCCGGCCCGGGTCGAGGGTGAGCCAGCGGGCGCCGGCCGGGCTGTCCGGCGCAGTTGTTGCCCGTCCCGCGCGGGGTGCTGCGATGGGTTGGGCGGTGGTGGTCACGACGGGGACGGACTCCGGCTGCGCAAGCGCGGCGAGGGTGGCGGCCAGTGCCTGGCGGCCGGCGGCTTCGCGGGCCGGTGTCGGGAACCAGAACAGGACCGGGGTGGTGATCGCGGTCGCGTCGGCCAGGCGCTGGTAGTCGTGCAGCTTGCCCGCGACCCGGGTGAGTGGCTCGGTGCCGGTGTCGTATTCGAGGAAGAACTCGATCTCAGCTCCGTTCTCGTGCCAGCGGGCGTAGGCGTCGGGTCGGGCCAGGTCGCCCCATAGCCGGGCGCAGCGGGTTTCGGGCCACCACGCGGTCACCGCCCGCTCCCCCAGCCCACCGCTCGCGCGACCCGCATCGGTGTGGCGGGCGAGGGAGACCAGGGCGGTGTAGAGGCCGTTGACGCCGACAGTGTGCGCCAGCCGCAGGCTGTGCCCGATGCCGACCGCGCGGTCGTGGCGGTAGCCGACCGCGGCTGGCGAGAGGCCGTCCTCGGCGGCGAGCACGGCCGCGCCCGCGAGGTCCAGGACGTAGTGCATCGGCGCCGCCCCGACCTCGAGGAACGGCTGGAACCGGTCGATGACGCGCCACTGGTGAAGCTGCAGGAGCCGCTGGTTGGCCGTCCGTGTTGAGTTGAATGCCAGCCGGGTGAGCTGGGTGGTGGTGAACACCCGGTGCTCGTGCAGCACGCGGGCAAGCCAGCGGTCCCGCGCGGTCAGGTGGCCGGCGAGGAAGGCGAGGTGCTCGGCGGTCACCGCGGCGCGGTCGGCCAACCGGGCGCCTCGGGGGGCACGCAGGTGTCGCTGCGCGACGGGGTAGGTCACGGGTGTTTCTCCTTTCCGGCGGCGGGGGTGTGCCAGCGCGGGTCGCTTCCCGCTGCGGCGGCGCGGGTGGGCGTGGCGCCTTGCGCGCGGGTGGCGGCGTTGTCAGCGTGGCGGGTGGCGTTGTCGGCGGCGGCGCGGCGCAGCTGCCGTGCCCGGCCGGCGGAGGCGGGTGGCAGGGGTGTGGTGGTGAGGGTGAACGGGGCGGCTTCGGCGCCGTGGACGAGCAGCCGGGCGGCGGCGTGGTAGCCGGCCAGGTGCGCGAGGTCGTGCTCGCCCAGCCGTGGGGTGGTGTGGCGGGCCAGCTCGCGGGCGTCCTCGGGTGAGGTGGTGAAGAAGATTTTGTTGCGGGCGTTGGCCGAGATGACGTCGTGCAGGTCGCGGCCGAGCTGGCCGAGGTGTTGGTGGGCCAGGGTCATCGACAGCCGGAAGCCGCGGGCTTCGGCGAGCATGTCCTCCAGCGGGTAGGGCAGGTTGAGAAAGTTCTGGCACTCATCGACATACAGCCCGCAATCCTGCCGTTGCTGTTGCGGGATGCCGGCGCGGGCAGTCGTCGCTTGCCACACTGACGCCACGACCAGCGACCCGACCAGGCGGGTGGTCTCCTCCCCGAGCGAGCCTTTGGGGATGCGGACCAGGCAGATCCCGCCGTCGTCGAGGACCTGGGCCATGTCGAGGGTGGACGGGCCGGCGGCAATGGCGGCTTTCACGAACGGGCGCAGCAGGAACGCGCGCAGCTTGTTCAGCAGCGGCGCGACCGCTTGCGCCTGCGCACCCGGGCTGAGGTGCTCATACCAGTCCCAGAAGCCACGCAGCACCTCATCCTTGACGTGGGCCACGGCGCGGGCGCGGGTCGCCGGTTCGGCCAGTAGGCCGGGTAGTTGCGCCAGGGTCGGGGTGCCGGGTTGGGCGCGCAGGGTGAGGCAGGCGGCGCGGAGCACGTCCTCGGTGCGGGGTCCCCAGAACCGGGAGTAGACGCGGGCGAAGATCGAGGTCAGGTTGTCCACCCCCGTCTCCACGCTGACCCCGGCCGGGCCGGGATCGAGGGGGTTCAGGCAGGGCGTGCCGGTGCGGGAGTCGGCGTCGAACAGGAACACCCGCCCGGCGGTCTCGACGGGCAGCCGGTCGAGCAGGTCGGTGACCAGGTCGCCCTTCGGGTCGATGACGACGACCCCGCGGCGGGCGATGGCGTCGGCGAGGATGAGCTGGCCCATCAGGGTCGACTTGCCCGAGCCGGTGGCGCCCAGGACGTGCAGGTGGTGCCGGGCATCGGGCACGGTCAGCCCGACCGGGCGGCGGTGGCCGGTATCGGCGGCACCGAGGGGCTTCACTACCTGGGCGTTGCCAGGTGTGGGGGTGGGGATGCCGGGCGGCGGTGACACCGCCCGGGCGCCGGCGGATTCCAGGCCGACGACGGGCTGGTCGGTGGGCAGGTGCGCCAGCGCCGCGAGTTCCGGGACGGACAGCAGGTCCCCGCGGCGGGGAAACCAGCGCGCGCCGATCACCTGGTGCGGGTGGGTGAGGCGGCGGCGGGCGTAGTGGTTGTGCTCGCTATAGCCGGCGAACGCCGACGCGACCGCGTGCGCCCGCCCCCGCAGCCGATCCCGGGTCGCCGACACTTCACCGCGCACCGGCGGATCGCCCTTGGGCCCGGACGCGACGGGAGTGGGGGCGGTGACGGCGTAGCGGATGACGGTCTCGAACTGCGGCCCGGCCAGCTTGCCGGCGACCGCGCGGTCCTGCGCGCCGTAGGCCAGCGCGGTTACCCGGTCCAACCCCGGCGCCGTTGCGGACTGTCCCCGGCGGGGTGGGGTGGTGTGCGGGGTGAGCAGGTCCAGCAGCCGGCCGGCGGGGCGCGCGGAGCGCCCGTCGTGCAGGCGGGTCGCGGCGCGGCGGGCGCGGGTGACCCGGCGGCCGATGACCGGGCGCGCCAGCACCTGCACCACCACTTCCTCGCCGGGCTCCAAGCCGACCGGGGCGCCGAACAGGGCACGCAACGGGTCGGCGTCGAACCGGGTGCGGATCGGCAGCGCCTCCGGGCGGCCCAGCCGCAACACCCCGCCCACCACCACCAGACCAGCCTCGCCGACATCCGGCCCGGTGCCGGTGTCGTTGAGGTGGGTCGTGCTGGTGTGGGCGCCGGGCCAGGCCGCCTCGACCGCGCGCTCGACCATGCCCGGCGGCACCAGGCCGGGCACCCAGAGCCGGATGAGGCTGCCGTCGCTGGTGAACCGGTACTCGAACCCGACGTGCGGCTGCCCGCGGACCCGGCGCCGCCACGCCGGGCGCAGCAGCCCGACCAGGTTCGCCCACAGCGCCACCGCCCCCGAAGGGTCGACCGCCGGTGGCGGCAGGACGGTCACCAAACGCGCGTCGCGGCCGAGCCGCTGCTGGCAGCGCCGCCACCACCACCCCCGCGCGACCAGGGCCGCGACCACGACCACGAGCAGGACCGGGGCGATGACCAGGCCCGGCCCGGCAGCCCACGCCTCGACATGCTCGACGACCGGGTGCAGGGCGCCGCCGGGATCGCGCAGGTACCGCTGCAGCGGGCTGTCCGGCACCGACAACGACGGGGACGGACGGTTCGGACTCGGTGTAGCGGTGTACCTCGCCACGATCGCGGTCAGGGCCGACCGGTGGGTGGCGGGGCTGGTCGCGTTCACGCCGCGGCCCCGAAACCGTCGTCGCCGAACCCCGCACCAACGTCGGGGTCCTGATCTGGGTCGATGAGGACATCGGGGTCCTCGTCCGCGGTGTCGGCGGTCCGCTCGTCGGGGCTGGTGGTGACCAGCTCGTGCTCGAACGGTGAGGCGATCGTCTGGAACGCGACCCGCTGGGTGCCGGCTGACAGCAGCCCCTGCCCGCGTTCGGCCGACAGCAGGAACTGGCGTTCCCCGGCGGACAGGTGAAAGGTGCCGGTGATCTCCTCGATCGCCTGCGGTGCTTGGCGGAGGAGGATCTGGGTGGCGGCGTTGGCCACGACCGCCCGGCCGAGGTCGGAGCCGAGCAGGTCGGCGGCGTCCTGGGTCGCGACGGTGAGCCCTGCCCAGTGCTTGCGGGCCGATTTCGCCAGCCGGAACAGGAAGTCCGCCCCGGCGGGCTGGGTCATGAGCAGCCAGCCCTCGTCCACCACGACCAGGCGCGGCCGGCGGATTGCGGGGTTGGTGACGCGCCGCCAGATCGTGTCCAGGGTGAGTAGGGTGCCGATCGGTTTGAGTTCCTCGGCGAGGTCGCGCAGCGAGAACACGGTCAGGTGGCCCTCCGGGCGGGTCGTGGTTGGGCCGGTGAACGGGCCGGCGAACGCCCCGTCGGTGTAGGGGTGCAGCCGCTGCGCCAGGCCTCCCGCCACGGCGTCGCCATGGTCGGCGAGGCCGTGGAGGGTGTCGCGCAGGTCGGGCAGGATCGGCGCCGGCCGGCCCCAGGTCCGCGGGTCGGCGGTGATCCCGGCCCGCTGGTAGGTGCCGGTGATCGCCCGGTCCAGCACCGCCCGCTCCGCACCCGACGGCTCACCGCCGAGCAGCACGGCCAGGACGGTGTGCAGGAACAGCGACCGCCGCACCAGCGCGTCCCGGGTGGCGGCGCGGCGCCCGTCCGGGCGGGTGTGGACCGGAAGGTCGAACGGGTTGATCCGCACCCCGTCCGCGCCGAGGCGCAGGTAGGTGCCGCCGACGGCCTGACACAGCCGCCGGTATTCATCCTCCGGGTCGATCACCGCGACCTCGACGCCCCGGTACAGGTTGCGCAGCGCTTCGAGTTTGACGAGGTAGGACTTGCCGGCCCCGGAGCGGCCCAGGATCACGGCGTTGTGGTTGTGCAGCTGCCCGCCGAGGGCGAACCGGTCCCAGTGCACCAGCCCCTGCGAGCCGAGGTTGTACCCGTACAGCACCCCGGCAGGCGCCTCCAGGGATATCGGGTCGGGTGCGGGCAGGTCGGGGCTGGTGAACGGGAACGCCGCCGACAGGGCGGCGGTGTCGAACATGCGCCGCATCGCCAGCTGATCCAAGCCCAGCGGCAGACAGGTGAGCCAGCCCTGCACGCTGCGATACGACGCGGGCTTGGCGTCCAGCAGCAGCGACGCCGCCAGCGACCGGACGGCCGCGACCTCCGCCGCCAGCTCCTGCGCGTCGCGGGCATGGACGGCCAGGTAGAGGCCGAGCCGGTAGAGCTTGCCCTCCCCGCGGGCCACCCGGGCGGCGAGGTCGTAGGCGTCCTCAGTCGCCGCCTCCACCATCGGGTCCAGCAGCCGGCCGTGCTCGCTGTCGTGCCGGCGACCGGATTCCAGCTTGGCCAGCTGCTTCTTCAACCGGTCCGCCGCGGTGACCGGGTCGATCGGCTCCACGTGCAGCGACACATCCAGGCGCCCCGGGTAGGTCAGCAGCGGCTGCAGCCACCCCGGATACACCTCGCGCGGGTAGCCGAGGACGGCGAATGTGGCCACGTGCTCCCCGCCCACCACGAGGTGGCGCGGCGCGATCTCGATCGAGTCCGGGCTGAACGCCCCCGACCCGCCGAACCCCTCGGCGTCCGCGGCGCGGATGCGGCTGCGGCGGGTGCGGCTCATCGCTCCCACCACGACTCGTCCTCGGTCACGGGTCCTTCTTTCGTGTCGGTGGCAGGCCAGTACGGGTCCAACGGCATCGCTGAGGGAGCACGGCGGGGGTCGCTGTCCGGCTGCACCTCCTCCACGTCGACGGCGGGGGTGGCGGTGATGACCGCGTCCGAGCCGGCCAGCTCCCCGGTGGGTGGGATCAGCGACTCCGGGTTGCAGGCGGCGGCGAGGACGGCGCTGGCCTGGGCGGCGTGCAGGGGCGTCGCCGCGATCCCCGCGGCGGACAGCAGGCCGCTGACTTCGCTGATGCGCCTGGCCAACCGGGTCTCGGCGGCATGGCGTTCCGGGTGCCCGGCACGTGTCTGCCGGCCGGCGCCTGACCGGCGGCGGAAGGCGGACAGGGCGGGGTGTGCCGGAAGCGGGGCGCCGGCGGGGTGGAGGGGTTCGCGGAGCACGAGCAGCACCTGCCGGCGCAGCAGGTCGCTGTGCTCGGCCAGCTGGGCCAGGTAGTCGGCGTGCTCGAGCGCGGCCTGCTCCAGCGCCGGGTGCGGCAGTCCGCCCGCGCGGTCGCGCAGCTCGGCTATCTGGCCGGTCAGGTCCAGGCGCTGGGCGCGGATCAGGATCTGCACCGGGGCAGTGAGGGAGTGCAGGTAGCGGCCGAAGCCGGCGACGAGTCCTTCCTGCTCGGCCGGGGTCCGCAGCGCGAAGTTGACCGTGGAGCACATGCACACGGCGGCGACACCGTCCGCGCCGAGGTCGACCACCCCGACCGACCCGGCGACCGAGTCGGTGACCGACCGGGCCGGCAGGTCCAGGGCGCTCGGCGTCACCCGGTCCGTAGAGGCGGGGTCGTTGGTGGCGTGTGCGGTGACCCAGGCTGGGGCGGGGGTGATCCCGCCGGGGGCGGCGATCTGCACCCGCGGGGTGAGGCGCTGCCGCACGGCTGCCGCGAGCAGCCGGTCCAGGCTCAGGCCGTCGCGCGAGCCGAGGGCCAGGATCGCCGCCGCCAACGCGACCGGAAGGCCTAGAGCGGCGAACACGACCGGTGGCAGCACCGGTCGGGTCGCGGCGTAGGCGGCATAGAGCAGCAGACCGGTCGCGGTCAGAATCGCCAGCTGCCGTGCGGTCAGGTTCGCCAACACCCGGTCCTGGCGCTCGACATCGGCCGGGATCCGCACAGCCTGGACCGGCTGCTCCCCCGCGGCGGCGCGGTGATGGGTCGTTGTCATCAGGATTTCCTCCTCGAGCTCGGGACGGGCGGGGCCGCGATTGGCGGCATCGCGGTCGGGGCGGGACGCGACACCGGCGCGGGTCGGCCGAGCGGCTGGGCCGCCGACCGGGCGAGCGCGGATGCCGGTGTGGGCGGTGCGAGCCTCGGCGGCGTGGGGGTCGCCGGTGACGTGCTGCGGGCGGGTGTGCGGGAAGCTTCGGGACGTCCCTGGCGGGAGCGTGCGGCCGGCAGGTCGATCGGCAGCCGTACCGGCGCCGATGTCGGCGCTGGGGTGACAGGGACCGCCCGCTGGACAGGACCGCGCTGCCCGTCGCCGCCGGGAGCGGTGTGCCCGTCGCGCCGCGTCGCTGCCACCGCGTCGCGGGCCTGCGCCGTTGCTGCGGCCGGTGGCGCGACGAGCGCCGGAGGCCGCCGCCTCGGTGGTGGCGGGTGCGGGAGGGCCGGTCGCGCGGCCGGGGCCAGCGTCGGTCGGGATGCCGCGCCTGCGGGCGACGAGGCGCCCGAATCCAGTGACGAGGCGCCTGTCGTGAGTCGTGACGCGGGTGCACGGTCGCCAGTTGGGTCGGTGATCCGCGGTGCGGCGACCATCCGCGGCGGGCGACCCGCCACCCGATCCCGTTGGCCTGGGGAGCCGCCGCGGGTCGCGCCCAGGCTGCCGGGGCGCGGCTGACCGCCTGCGCTCCGGGTGGTCGTCCGGACGGCCCCGCCGACGGGAAGACCCCGGGGTCCCCCACCTCGCGGGCCCGGCGGGTTCTGCGGACCGCGCGGCGACCCGGCCTGACCCGGCGCGCCACCACCGGCCCCCAAACGGCGGCCCCCAGCGCTGCGACCGCCGCCGCGTAGGCCGAGCAGGCCGAGGGTCTTGTAGGCGATGATGCCCTTGACTGCGCCGCCGATGAACGACCGGCCGCCGCTGACCTGGATGGCGTTCAAGATCCAGAACGGGATCTTGAACAGGATGTAGAGCAGCGCGATCGTGACGATCAGGTCTGCCAGGCCGCCTGCGGTGGGTCCGAAGAAGCTGAATCCGCCCGGGGCGAGGAACACGTTCAGGGCCGCGACCAGGGTGAGTGACTGCGCGAGCTGGATGGCCAGCACCCCGGCGAACGCGCGCCACCACCAGCGGGCGATGCCCTCGGTCTGCGGCAGGGCGTGGCACATCAGCGCCAAGGGCGCCCCGGCGATCAGGATGACGGTCAGGGCGACGCGGATGACGTAGCAGACCAGCAGCGCGAGCAGGATGCACGCCACCGCGAGGCCGATGAAGGTCAGGAAGATGCCGCGGTTGGTGACCGCGTTCATCACCAGCGCGGTGAGCGTGGCCGCGGCCGCCTTGGGGTCGACCCCGCCGGACAGGAGACTGGTCGACAGGGCGTTGGCGAACGCGACGGCGTGCCCGGCCAGCAGCAGGCTCATGTTCGCCGTGATGAATCCGACCACGATCCGCGGGGCGATCTCCTTGATCGAGTGCCGGGTCTGCAGCGTCTCGTAGCCCATCACGAGGATGCCGGCGGCCAGGATGAGCAGGGCGTAGCAGGCGACGGCGATCTCGCGGGAGTTCTCCCACATCTGTCCGACCCTGGGCAGCGACGTCGGGTCCGGCGTGGTCAGCAGGGTCTGGCCGAGCAGCTTCAGCAGCGGGTTGAGCGCGTCCTTGACTAGATCGCCGAAGAAGGCGTTGATCGCCTTGGTGATGCCGTCAACGATCCAGCCGCTGACGTTGCTGCCGCCGAACGGGTTGGGGATCGCCAAGGCCTGACCGGTCAGCGTCTGGTCAACCGGGGTGGGGGCGGGCATCGGGGCGGCCACGTCTCAGGCCCCGACGATGCCCTGCAGGACCGTGACCACCAGCGGTGCGAGCGCGGCGAGGGCGTAGCCGATGCTGGCGGACTTGAACGCGATCTTGGCCTTCGCCACCTCGCCCGGGTCGCCGGCGGCCATCACGTACCGCAGACCGCCGATCGTGAGGAATACCGTGGCCACGCCGGCGAGGATGCCCATGATCCAGTTGCGGACATTGGTCAGCACCTGATCGACCGAGCCGGCCAGCGCCAGCTCGCGCACCGGTGCAGCCGCCGCGGTCGAGGGCGCCAGCAGCACCGCGCAGATCACCGCCAGCGCCAGTCCCGCGGCGGCCAACCGCCAGCCACGACGAGACCGGGGCACGCGGGGGTGGGTCGGCTGGCGATCTTGGTCGCCGATGGCGGGGTGGGGTCGGCGGGTCAGGCGCATCGGGGCTCCTCAGAAACATCGTCGGCATCGGCGGGGCGTGGGGTGAGCGGGGTTGTCCCGCGCCTCTGAACTCCGCGATCCGGGCCGATGTGTGACACCCGCCCGGCCGTCGGCGCCTGCCGCCCGTCGCCGGACTCAGGTTCGATGTGCTCGCTGGCGATCCAGGCGGCTAGGCGCCGCTCGGCCCGGCTGCGGACCTGCCGGGCGGCGACGTAGTTCAGGCCGTGTTCGACGGCCCAGTCCCGCAAAGCCACGTCCTCGAGGCGGGTCATGCCGATCAGGTCGGCCTCGGCCTGGGTGATTATTCCGGCGGTGACAGCGCGGGCCAGCACGACGTCGGGGTGCCCGGCCGGCACCGGCGGCGGCGCCGGGTACCCGCCGATGCCGTGCGGGGCCGGCGCGTCGAGAGCCTCGCGGACGGCGGCGTGTCCGGCCCGGTAGGCGTGCCAGCGCAGCCGGGTCATCACCGACGGCCGGTCCACGTCGATCGTGGCCAGGCCGGTGAGGAAGCCTCGCAGGATCTCGGCGTGCACGTCGGCCCGGTCGCCGGCGAACCGGGCGCACAGCTGCGCGGCGAGCGTGGTCAGGGCGGGCAGCGCGACGCCGACGCAGCCGATCGTCCATGCCGGCCCTCCGGTGCGGGAGCGGCGCACCAGCTCGGCCCACACCGCGTCGCGGGTGGCCTGGGGGCACCCGGAAGCGAGCAGCCGAGCTCGCAGCTCGTCCAGCCGCAGCTCGCGGTCAGGCAGCCCGGCATAGCCGCGGCCATGCAGGCTCAGTGGGGCAGGACCGGCGACGAGCAGCTCGAACGCGGTGCGGGCGATCCCGAGCGGGGACTCATCCCGCGCCTTCTGCGCGGCGGGCTCGGCTCCGCGGGTGAGTCGGCGGGTGACGGCCGCGGGTGTGGCTGTGCTGGGCATATCTGTGGCTCCTCGTATCGGCGTGACTTCGGATGCGGGTCAGCACGCCACAGGCCGGGCGACGGCACCGCGACACCGCGAGGACAGGACGACGACAGCACCCGAGCACCGGCCATACGGCCCGCAGGTAGCCGGTGTGAGCGCGTGCTGTCGCTGTCCGCACCGCGCGGAGCGACCCGCGACAGGTAACCCGTCGCGGGGACGTCTCCGAGCTGGCTCCGGTCAGCCGCGGCTCGGACGCAAACCCCGCCTGCCGGGGTTGATGGGCTGTTGTCGCCGATCTGTCCCCGTTTGTCGCCCCGCTGTCGCCGCCGCGATGAGCCGCCCTGGCGACCGGTACCAGGGGGCAGCCGGCCGTCGCCCAACGGATTCCGGGCACTCCTGTCACCGATCGCGGGAATGCGCGGAGTTCAGAAGAGCCCACAGCCCGACGCATCCCACGCCACGCCCAGGAGGTTCTCTCCGTGACCGACCCGACCCAGCCCGAAACCCATTCGACGGCCTCGATGACGAGTCCGGTCACCGAACCCGCAGCCATCGCATCGCCGGTGCCGTTGTCGGTGTGGCTGACCGGCCAGCAGCCGTCACGGGTGCAGCGTTCCGGCCGGTATGTGCCGGCCTCGGTCGCGCATCCGGGCAAGATGCTGCCCGCGATCGCCGCCCACGCGATCACCGACTACACCGAACCCGGTGACCTCGTGCTGGACCCGATGTGCGGGATCGGCACCACCCTCGTCGAGGCCGTCCACGCCGGCCGGGACGCGGTCGGGGTGGAGTACGAGCCGCCGTGGGCGCAACTGGCACGGCGCAATCTCCACCACGCCCGCTCCCAAGGCGCCACCGGCCACGGCACCGTCCACCACGGCGACGCCCGCCGCGTCGGCGAGCTGCTCGAACCCGAGCTGCACGGTCGCATCGCGCTGATCCTGACGTCGCCGCCGTACGGGGCGTCGCTGCACGGGCAGGTCACCGCCCGACCCGGCACTGGAATCGCCAAACGCGACTACCGCTACAGCCGCGACCCCGCCAACCTCGCCCACGTCGGCCTGCACCGGCTTCTCGACGCGATGGTCGACATCCTCACCGGCTGCCAGCCGTTCCTCAAACCCGGCGGGATCGTCGCCATGACCGTGCGCCCCTACTGGGAACGAGGTGTCCTGGTCGACCTGCCGGGCCGGCTCACCACCGCAGTCAGCGACCGCACCGGGCTCACCCTGCTGGACCGCAACATCGCCCTGCTGGCGGCGCTGCGCGAACAGCGGCTCGTCACCCGCGCCTCATTCTTCCAACTCGCCCACATCCGCAAGGCCCGGACCGCCGGCATCCCCCGCCACCTCGTCGCCCACGAGGACTTGCTCGTCTTCAGAAACCCGGCACCGGCCTCGGTGGCCGGCGCGGCCCACAGCATGCGTCCCGAGTCGTCTAGACGTGCAGCATGAACGCCGGCCCCACGGTCACAACCACCGCCGAGCCCGACGATCCGGGGGCTGTCGACGCCGCCCTGCTCTACACCCCGACCCAGGCCGCGCGGCTGTTGAGCGTGCCTGAGTCCTGGCTGCGCAAGCGTGCCGGGCAGCGGCTGGTCCCCTGCACGTTCCTCGGCAAACACCTGCGGTTCTCCCGCCGTGACCTGACCGCGATCGTCGATGCCGGTGGCCGCCCACCCCGACCGACCACCACCGTCATGCGAAGCCGCCGCCACGCGAGGACTTGACCTTCCCGGCAGGTCGAGCGTGCATGGACGCCGGCGCCCATCCGCGCCCCCACACCACACGAAATGAGGCAACACATGGCCTGGGCAGAACGTGTCAGTGCCCGCTCCTGGCGGGTCCGGTACTGGAAAGACGACGGCTCCGTCGGCTCGGTGTACGGCTTCGGCACCAAGACCGCCGCCCAGGACGCCGCCGCAGACATGGAATCCGACCAACGCGCCGGGACCTTCATCGACCCCCACCGCGGCAAGACCACCCTCGCCGACTGGGTGCAGGACTGGCTGCCCGCCCTCGACGTCGACATCCGCACCGAAGAGAACTACCGCGCCATGCTGCGCCGCCACATCCTGCCCCGCTGGGGAACCACCAGCCTCGCCGACATCTCCAGCATCAAAGTCACCGCCTGGGCCAAGACACTGCGCGGCGACGGCCTCGCCCCGGCCACCGTCTCCGGGATCACCAAACTGTTCACGATGATCCTCGCCGACGCCGTCGCCGAACGGCTCATCGCCTACAACCCCTCCCAGCTGCGACGACGCGGACGCGGTCGCACCGCCCGTCCCGCGGAGAAGGTCTGGGCCACCCCCGAACAGGCGCTCGCCGTCGCCGACCAAGCCGCTCTCTGCTACCACCCCTGGGGGGCGATGCTCATCGCCACCGCCGCCTGGACCGGGATGCGCTGGGGCGAAGTCACCGGACTGCACCGGCGCAACGTCCACCTCGACGACGGGCACCTCACCATCCACCCCGACACCGGCGCCCTGCACGAAAGCGCGGGCGGCAAGCTATGGCTCGGCCCGCCCAAGAACCCCACCTCCGCACGCCGCATCACCCTCCCCCCATTCCTCATCCCACTGCTACGCCGCCACCTCGATCAGGTCGACGCCGACTTCGTGTTCGTCACGCCCGAACGGCAATGGCACCGACGCAGCAACTTCGCCCGCCGCGCCACCCGACCCGCCGCCGACGGCACCCCCACCCGCAGGCGCACCCTGATCGAACCCACCGCCGCCGTGACGGCCGAGGTCAACGACACCGGCACGACCCGTGCCGGTCGGCCCGCCAAACCCGCACGGG
>JAABUR0100005771.1_pt1 | contig 15548 bp, 14 predicted proteins | sample 5560091 | NCBI WGS metagenome assembly JAABUR01 (sample SAMN10711879, study PRJNA513375) | rock metagenome | isolation source: Antarctica rocks | place: Antarctica: Victoria Land, University Valley sud
CCCGGAGAGCCGGGCGGACATTCCCAATAAGCGACCAGAGCGCAAGGCGACCTCAGCCACACCCGACCCTCCCGGGCCACCTTCAGTCTTACGGAAGGTGATCTTGTGATGGGCCGGCGTCCCTCGGCTGTTGCCACACTTCTCGAGCGCACCAGCCGATACGTCCGGCTTGTTGCACTGCCCGACGGGATCAAGGCCGAGCCGGTCAAGGAGGCGCTTGTCGCGGACATGGCGGACGTGCCACCGCAGCTGCGCCGCACTCTGACGTGGGACCGAGGTCGGGAGATGGCTCAACATTCGGCGTTCACCACCCAGACCGGTTGCCAGGTGTACTTCTGCGACCCGAAGAGCCCCTGGCAGCGCGGCTCCAACGAGAACATGAACCGCCTGCTGCGCCAGTACCTCGACAAGAACGGTGACCTACGCGTCCACGACCAAGCCGCCCTGGACACCATCGCCGATCGCCTCAACAACCGCCCACGGGCAACACTCCGCTGGAGCACCCCCGCCGAGATCTACGGGGCCCTGCTGACCGGCAGTTGACCCGGCTCTGCGCCATCCGTGGCAGCTGAGTCGGCGCGGGTGGAACCCCGGCGCTCGGAGGCGCGGTGGTGACAGCCGTCGGTGGCGATGGGTCGATACTGTGCTGTTTATGTCCGAGCTGGTGCGCTACGACGAGGGCCTCACCGACAGCTCCCGCTGGGACGCGATGAAGCTCAGGGCGGGCGACATCATCATCAGCACGCCGTCTAAATGCGGCACGACCTGGTCGCAGATGATCTGTGCGCTGCTCATCTTCGCCACGCCGGACCTGCCGGAACCGTTGACCGTGTTGTCGCCGTGGCTCGACATGCGCCTGCGCCCGGCCGCCGAGGTCTACGCGCTCCTGAGCAGCCAAACGCACCGCAGGTTCATCAAGACCCATACGCCCTTGGACGGCCTGCCCAGCGGGCGGACGTGACCTACCTTGTGGTGGGCCGGGACCCACGGGACGTGGCGACGTCAATGGAGCGCCACCGGGCCAACCTTGACCGAGAGGTCATCGGTTCCGCCCTGGCTGCTCTTCGCACCCCGCAAGCGTCCGCACCCCCCACCGCCTCACCAAGGCCGGCAACCCAACGCGACCGGGTCCTGAGCTGGATGAACAGCCACGCCCCGGCGACCGGCGCCGGCATGTCGACGCTGCGAGGGATGCTCCAGCACCTGGACGGCGCATGGCAGCGACGGCGCGCCGCGAACGTCGTCCTGCTGCACTACGCAGACCTGTCCACGGACCTGCCCGGCCAGATGCGCATTCTCGCCCAGCGCCTCAGTATCGAGGTGCCGGAGTCCCAGTGGGACGCCTTAACCGAATCGGCGACGCTGCCCGCGATGCGCCGGCGAGCAGCCGACCTGGTACCAGACGAGCGGATCGGCTTGTTCCGAGACTCCGCGGCGTTCTTCGCCGGCGGCATCCATGACCAATGGCAGCAACTACTCCACGACGACGACCTGCTGCACTACCACCAGCGCCTCAACACGCTGGCCCCGAAGGACCTCATCGACTGGCTGCACACGCCGCTGCACCGGCCGTGACGAACCCGGACGGGGACCCGCATCAATGAAGGGCCGCCCGACCTGGCCACCAACGACTATCCTCACTAAGGCGAGTGGTGCGTTGACCAGTTGAGAGCGCCACCGTTTCTTGACACTTGGCTCCCGGCTGTGAAGCAGCGCGAAGTTGTCACCGGTGACAACTCCGCGAGCGGCGCCGGTGACAACTTCGCCGTGCTTCACACCAAGCGAGCACGGTGTCAAGAAAAGATCGTTGCCGACACCCATCTCTCGGGCTGCATCTTTATGCGTTGGAACGGGGAGTGGCGTTGCCGAGGTGCCTGAGGGGTCGTTGTGCTCGGGCACGATGAACCGGTGACAGCAGCCGCTCGTCTTCCAGGTAGCGCCTTGCTGCGGTGGTTGGAGCAGGCGGTCGGCGGGCAGGTCAGGTCGGTGCTGTTCCGCTCCGGTCATCTGTCGAACGTGGTCGGTCTTGAACTCCGTGACGGTCGAGGCGTGGTGTTGAAGGTGCGCCCCTGGCAATCGAGACTGCTGGGTTGCGCTGAGGCACACCGCACGTTGATGGCGGCCGGCTTTGTCTGTCCGGCGTTGTGGGCCGCCCCGGAACTGGTCGACGGCTCGGCCGTGTCGATAGAGCAGTTCCGACCTGGGGGCTATCTGTTGCCTCCGGCAGTGCACGCCGACCGGTACGCGCGTTTGCTGGCCGAGCTGGTACGTCGGGCAGGTCCGGTCGAGCAGATGGCAGACCTCGTCGGCGATTCCCCACCCTGGGTTGGGTGGGACCACCCGAACGATGACCTGTGGCCTGAGCGTGATGACACCGGTCGAGACCTGAACCGGGTCCCGGGACCGGCTTGGATCGACGATGCTGCCCAGGCCGCGCGGAGTTTGCTTCAAAGCGCCGGCCTGCCGTTGGTGGTGGGGCACGCCGATTTCGAGGCTCACAACATCGACTGGCGAGGTGACGCCGCGTACGCGGTCCATGATTGGGACAGCGTGGCGGTCCAGCCCGAGGCGGCGATCGCCGGTGCTGCTGCAGCCGTCTACACCGACGACGGGATGGATGAGGGCGCGGCAACGCTGTCGTCAGCCGGTTCGCAAGGTGCCTGCTACGCGCGACCAAGATCGTAAGCGGGTCGGCGCTACTGCGAACGCAGCGACACCAATGACGTTGGTTCGGTGCGACGTGGTAACGCCCGCACCAGACCGGAAACCCGTCGCCGCGTCAACCGTGACGGCCCGAGTCGCAGGGGTAGCGGACATCCGCCCCCAGAACGCTGTCTGTGTTCCTAGGGGCGCCGCGGCGTCGCGCGGTTCGGGTGAGTGGGTGAAGGCGTAAGGACGTCTGACACGCTCTAGTTCATGGGTGGGGAGAAGACGGTGACGCGCCGTGCCGAGGTTGCGGCCGTGGCGCTGCCCCGGTGGCGTCGCGCGGCCCGGTGGCCACCGTCGTGGGTGGCGCTCGGCGGCGCGGGTGTCCTGGTGGTGGTCACGGGGTGGCTTCCGAGCTCGGCGCCCCGGCAGGTCGCGGTCAGCCGCGGTGCGCCGATCATGGGGTTTCTGTTGGCTATCACGGTGTTGGCGGAGTTATCGGATCGGGCCGGGGTCTTCGACGCCGCCGCGACCGTGTGCGCGCGGGCCGCGCGCGGTTCGGCGCTGCGGCTGTATCTGGTGGTCGCCGCGTTGGGTGTGCTCACCACGGTCGCGATGAGCCTGGACACGACCGCGGTGTTGCTGACTCCGGTGGTCCTCACCCTGGCCGCCAGGCTGGGGTTACGCCCGCTGCCGTTCGCGTTGTTAGCGGTGTGGCTGGCCAACACCGCCAGCATGCTGCTGCCCATCTCGAATCTGACCAACCTGCTCGCGTCCGGGCGGCTGGGCCTGTCCGCCACCGGGTTCGCCGCCCGGATGGCGCTGCCCGAGCTGGCCGCGGTACTGGTCACCGTCGGCTACCTCACGCTGCTGTATCGGCGCGACCTCACCACCGGCTACCTGGTGCCTGAGCACGCCCGGCCCACTGACCTGGTGACGTTCTCGGTGTGCGCGGCGGCCTGCGTGGCGCTGGCCCCGGGGGTGCTGCTCGGGGCGGTGCCGTGGGCGATTGCGCTGCCCTGCGCCACAGCCGCCGTGCTCGTGTTCGCGGTGCGCGATCGGACCGCGCTGCGGATCGGACTCCTGCCATGGCGCATCGTGATCTTCACCGAGGGGCTGTTCCTGCTCGTCACCGCCGTTGCCGACCATGGCGGCACCCGGCTGCTCCGCGCCCTGATCGGCCACTCCGGGCTCGTGTCCACCGTCACCGCCGCGGTCACCAGCAACGCGGTCAACAATTTGCCTGCCTACCTCGCGGTCGAGACCGCCGTGCCACCCGGTCACGACACCCAACTGCTGGCGTCGCTGCTGGGCACGAACGCCGGGCCGCTGGTGCTGTTGTGGGGTTCGTTGGCGACCCTGTTGTGGCGCGAACGGTGCAAGGCGCACGGGGTGACGGTGACCGCGAGGCAGTTCGCGCTCGTCGGACTCGGCGGCGTCCCACTGGTCCTGCTCACCTCCTGGGCGGCGCTACAGCTCACCTCCTGACGCCGCCGGCCGCGCTGCGCAGTGCGTTGGGGCTAGCCACGCCACACACGTCTTCGCCGTCCAGCGATCAATACAGGTTGCCTTGAACCGGTTGTGCGCGTCGCTTTTTCGGTACTCCGGTAGCTTGCCCGGCGCGCTGACCGCGGCAAAAATCCTCGGCGAACCACCGGACTCGACCGGTTGCGGTCCGAAGGACGCATACGCACGCCACAATCGGACCACGCCGATGCCCGTCTGGTCATCGAACAAACGTGCGACACCGCCTCAGCCGAACCGCGGTCAGCTGATGTGGTGGTACTCGATGAGTGGTTGGCGGCCGTGGGGTGTCTTGAAGTAGCCGACGGTGAGGAGTTCGTGTCCGGTGGCGACCATGCCGCCCAGGACGCGGTCGGCGCTGCCGGGGCTGGGTGCTTGGACGCGGTGCCAGCCCGTCGGGTCGTGGCGGAGGATGAGTGTCTGTTGGACGCCGCCGGGAGTGCCGTCGAAGGTGCCGGTCGGGTCGAAGACGGTGCCGCTGGCCCAGGTGGTGCCGTGTGCGTCGATCGCAACGCCGTTGAGGTTGGTGAAGTCGGCGATCGAGGCGAGCGTGGACAGCGAGATGCGTCCTCGGGCGAGATGGCCCAGCAGGGGTCGTCCACGGTGGGTTGCGTCGTCGGTCTGGCCGGCGACCCATACCTGTCCGGATGAGGTGGTGACGGCGTCGAGCAGGGCGTTGGCGTTCGGGGTGCCGACCGTGCGCACGACGCGCCACTGATGTCCGTCGTAGTGCTCGATGAGCGGCCGGTCGCCGCCGGGTCCGCTGCGCTGCCCGACCGCCCAGACGTCGTGCGGTGACGAGGCGGCGACGGCGTAAAGCGAGTCACCGGCCGCCCCGGGATCCGGTGTCGGGACACGGGTCCACCGGCGGCCGTCGAAGTGCTCGGCCAGGGTGTGGAACCGTCCACCCGTATCTTGCTGCTGGCCGACGGCCCACACGTCATGCCGGGCAGTGGCCGCAGCGCCGAAGAGCATGTCCTGACGGCCGGTCAAGCGCGGGACGGAGCTGACCTGCCACCGGGTGCCGTTCCAGTGCTCCGCGATGCTGCGGGCGTGAAAGTGCGGGTCGAGGGCGTCGCCGACCGCCCAGGCCTCTCGGTCGAGCGCGGCGACGCCGAACAAGGTGGTGAAGTTCGGGCCGACGTTCGGGACGGGTGTGGACACCCAGCGCCGGCCGTTGTAGTGCGCGGCCAGCGCCAGAGTCGCGTCGGGGTTGCTGGTCGAGGTGTCGGGCAGGTAATTTCCCACGGCCCAGATGTTCCTCGGTCCGGCCGCGCTCACGGCACCGAAGCTGTTGTCGCCGCTCCCGCGGCGGGGCGCGGGTTGCACCGTCCAACCTCCGCGGGAGCTGTGTTCACTCGTCCTGGACACCGGCTCGATCGGGCTCGGGGTCGGCGTCGTGTAATGCGGCACGGCCGCGACGCTCGTGGCGTCCGCGGGTGATCCGGTGACCCGCCATAGCGGCGACATCATCGACACCGAGTCGGCACACGTGTGGGCCAGGCACCCCAGCCCGAAGTTGTGCTGGATCGTCTTCAGCAGCGAGTAGTGGTTGTAGGGCCTCGCGTCTGTCAGCCCGCGCGGTCCGTGGCTGGTGATCACCACGGTGGCGGCCTTCCCGCCGCCCGGTGTCGTGCCACAGCAACCAGCGCTGTTGTCGCCCTCGTCGTACACGATGGCAATGGCGTTGTTGCCGCGCGCCCAGAACCGGGCATGCGTGATGCTCGAGACCGTCCGCCCCAGGTACTGGTCACCGGTGGCCACCAGTCGCTGATCCTGGGGGTCACCCGGGGTGCCGGAATCCACGCAGTAGGGAGGATCGCCGTGCTGGTCGTGACACTCGTCGGGGACGACAAGCCCGAACGACGGGACGTGCCCGGACCGCAGATCCGCCCCTAACTCGGACGCTGGCACCTGCCGCGACCAGTCCCGACGGTTCCACGACGTGGTGAAATTCGGAATCGGGTTGTGCTTGGACACGTAGAGCGGGTCCTTGTCCGGCGTGCCGTTGCAGAACGCCGGGTAGCAGATCCCTTGGTAGCCCGGATGTGGCAGGCCCTGCAGGTAGGCCTTCCACGGCAGGCCCGCACGGTCGAGCTGCGACACCAGGCTGGGCCGGTTCACCCGGTTCATGTAGTACGGGTTGTCGTTGGCGACCCCGAACGTTGAGCCACCCAGCAGCGCGACGTAGTTCGGCTCGCTCGGATGAGTGATGCCGAAGTAGTTCGTCGCCAAGCCGTAGCGAGAAGCCAGCCGGTTCAGATTCGGCGCCGCCGGATTACCGATCACGTCGGTGAAGCCGTGATTCTCCTCCACAATCACGAACACGTGATCGTAATGAGCGGCCGGCCCAGCGGCCACCGATCCCACCGTGTCCCGCACCGACGCAGACCCGGCCGCCGACGCCGACCCGGCGGCAACGACCACGGCCACGCCGACGAGCGCGGCCACCGCGCGGTGCACTCTTCCTGTCATCGCCACGACACTCCCCGCTATTCGAGTTCCCACAATCACCCGACCGTAAGCCGCAGTTGGTGAGCACCACACCGACCACAAGATGAACAACAATCAACGCCTGGTTGGCTTGGGGTTGACCCGTCTTGGTGGACGGTGGGGTCAAGCGGCTTGTGCCGCGTTCGTGTTCGCGTTGCGGGTCGCCGGGGCCAAAGAGTTCTGCCGGACACTGTCCGTTCACCGTCGCAGGCGACACTGGGTGGCGTGACTGTCACGCCCGAGCTCCCAGATCCGCGCCAGCCCGAAGGCACCGACCTGCTGCCCACCATCGGGCAGGTGGTGATTCTGATGAAGGAGAACCACACCTTCGATAATTACTTCGGAATGCTGGGACGCGGTGACGGGTTCACCCTCGACGCGTCCGGCCAGCCGACCAACAGCAATCCTGACCGGGCCGGCAACCCGGTCAGAGCACATCACCTGACTTCGCCGTGGCAGCCCTGGCACGGGCTGGACCAGCACTGGAATGCCAGCCACCTGCAGTGGAACGGCGGCGCGAACGATGGTTTCGTCCGCACCACGAACAGCACCCTACCAATGGGCTACTGGACCGAGCAGGACCTACCTTTCTACTACGGGCTAGCGCGCACGTTCCCGATCGGTGACCGGTATTTCGCGTCGTGCCTGGCGCAAACCTTTCCTAACCGGCGTTTCCTGCAAGCCGCGACCGCGCACGGCATGGTCGCGACAACGTTGTTCAACCCGTTGACCCCCAACCCACCGACCGGCGTCATCTGGGACCAGCTGGACCGCTACCACATCAGCTGGCTGAACTACTTCGCTGAGGCACCCGAGATCGGCCTGTACCCGCGCGTGCTGCTCGAGCATCCGAGCAAGATCCGTCCCGTCCTCGACTTCTATGAGGACTGCCGGTTGGGCCGACTGCCTGATGTCAGCCTGATCACCCCGGAGACCTTCCTCCTGTCCGAAGGCGAGACCCAAGACGTCCAACTCGGCGAGGAATTCACCGCCTCGATCGTGCACGCCGTCATGACCAGTGCCGCCTGGCCACGGATCCTTCTGATCATCGCCTACGACGAGGGCGGCGGCTACTACGACCACGTCCCACCGCCGACCGCCGTGCCACCGGACGGTGTCGCGCCCGACATCCACGTGCCGCCCGACCAGCCCGGTGGGTACGACCAGCTTGGATTCCGGGTGCCCTGCATCATCGTCGCGCCGTTCGCCAAACCCGACCACGTCTCGCACCTGGTCTATGACCACACCTCGATCCTGAAGACCATCCAGCGGAAGTGGAACCTCCCGCCGCTCACCCGCCGCGACGCCACCGCTAACGACCTGCTCGACTTCCTCGACCTCGACACCGCACCGGCCTTCCTCACCCCGCCCGTGCTCCCGGCGCCCGCCCGACACCGCTGACCGGCGGCGGCAACTACTCACGCCGCCGGGATCCGCCGGCGAGACGGCTGCCGCCTGCGGAGGTCATGCTTGCGGGGTGGATCCCGCGGGAGAACTGCCGCTACTACGGTCACCTGGCGATTCAGGTGACACAACCACCGTGCACATGAAGGACAGCGTCAGCGGGCCAGACGGCTGCCTACCGTTTGTCGGATCACTGCTACGCGGTCTTGACGATTACCAGTAATCACTTGATCGAGCCGGCCGAGTGTGCGGATGGTCCGGGCCGGCGAGGTTGCTGATCGCAGGTCAGGCGGCGTCGTTGTCATCGACATTCCGACTACCGCGTCAACGGTCTCGGCGTGCGCGAGGCCCACGCTCGGTCTCCTGGCCCGGCTCGCCTCGCTGCGCGAGCGACACCTCACGGACAGCACAGTGCGGTGTCCGTGAGGTGCCGCTCAAAGTTTTCAGTAGGCGCGCGGCGGTGGTTCAGCTGTTCCAGCCGTTGTTGTAGACGTCGAGGCCGAACCGATTGAGACCGATGGTTTGGGCGTAGCCGAGGTAGGGCAGCCGGAAGATGTCCTCAAGGGATGCGAGCAGTGAATAGTGGTTATACGGGGTGGTGCTCCAGCTGTTGGGTGCGGTCCATCGGGACAGGACCAGCGCGCCGATGCGGCCTCCACCCGAACCGGTGATGCCGGGAAGTGAGCTGTTCGGTGCGGGGCCCTCGCCGCAGCAGGCGGTGGAATCACTCTGCGGGCTGTCCGCTTCATCGGCGGTGATGACCAGTTCACCGTCGGACTTGTAGGCCGGTGAGTTGAGGATCTTCGGTACCCAGACCTGGAGCCATGCGTTGACGCTGGCCAGACCGCCCGGGCGGCCGTCGACGCAGGGTGAGTCATGGCCGTCATCGCAGAGGTTCGGGGTGATGTAGGACAGGTTCGGTGTCGTACTCGCGCTGGCGAGGTCTTTCGGTAACTGGGACAGATCGACATTGCGCCGCGCGCAGTCAGCTGAGTGGGTGATGGCACTGAAGTACATGAAAGGGTTGTGCCGTGTGGCGTACTGGTCGCCTACTTTAGCCTTCTGGGTGGGATCGACTGCGTCGACAGCAGGGTGCCGGCACGGTGTGCCTATGTCCTCCATATAGCCTTTCCAACTCAACCCCTTCGCCTGAAGCTGGGTCGGCAGGGACCCCACCGAGGCGGGAAAGACGCATCCGGATCCGACGGCCTGCCCGGGCGCCGCCGTCGTCGCCCCGACGAACGTCGAGTAGACCTGGCAGTCGCCCTGCATCTGCGGGTTCGGGCCCTGACCGGACAACTGGGCGACGTAGTTGGGCTGAGAGTTGTGTGCTGTTCCGTAGTAGGTGTTGAGCAGCACGCCTTTGGACCGCAACGTCTTCGCGAGGTACGGGGCGGCCGAGGAAGGACCCCAGGTCGAGTCGTAGCCCTTGTTCTCGATGTTGATGACGAACACGTGTTTGACCGGTGGCACGTAGCCGCTGACCGGCGCGGTAGCGGTGGCGCCGTCAGCGCCGCGGGCAATCACGAGCACGACGGCTGCGACGAGGGTGAGGCCGAGGAGGACGGCAAACCCCGTCCGGCGGCGGGAGGCTGATCGGCGTATCGGCGTCGTGCTCATGAGGGCAGGCTCCATCCGGCCGCGAGTGCTTTCTCTTTCAAAGCGGGCCATTCGGCTTGTTCGGCACCGGTTAGTGCCGCCGGTGGGCAGGCCGTGGCCACGAACGGCGGCACGGTGAATCGGGGGACCGTGAGTTTCGGCACGGTGCCGAAGTCGAGGACCTCGGCGAGGTTACGCGCTGCCGAGTCCCGCGGCGTGAGCGCCATGAGCCCCCAACGCCACTCGATCAGCTTCAAGACCGAGGTGTGGTCATAGACGTTATGAGCGACATAGCGGCGCCGAGCTCGTGGTGAGATCACCAGAGCGGGGACCCGGAAGCCACGCAACGCGGTCGCCGAAGACACATCCGGTGCCGTTCCAGGTGCGACGTGGTCGTAAAAGCCGCCCCATTCGTCGAAGTTGATCACCAAAACGGTGTTGGCCCAGTTCGGGCTGCTGGTGACGGCGTCGTAGACCTGGTTCAGGAACTGCTCGCCGGCACGGACATCTGCCTTCGGGTGGTCATCGCCGGAACTGCCCGATCCCTCGTCCTCGAAGCGGGGATCGATGAACGACACCTGCGGCAGTCGCCCGGCTGCGGCGTCGGCGATGAACGTCGCGAAGGGCCGCGAGATCGGCAAGTACTCGGTGCCCCACAGCGCGGTGAACGGGATGTCGGAAAAGTAATAGCGCCCGGTCAGCCCGGCAGCTGCGAGCCGGTCCCAGATGGTCGGCAGCGTCGAAGTGACGGTGGAGTTGTGCAAGCGGTCGGTCTGCGCGGCATGCTGGTAGAACCGGTTCGGATAGGTCTCGGCCATGACCGCGGAGAAGTACCGGTCGCACACCGTCCAAGCCGGCGCAGCCTGGCCGAGGAAGGCCAGATCAGGCTGGATATAGTACCCTACCGCGAGGGAATCATTTTCACCAGCCTTCAGCCACCCGTCGCAGCGACCATTGTTGAGTTCGATCCGGCCGCCCTCATAGGAGTGGTCCGGATCGTTGAAGGCGCAGCTGGCGTACTCGTCCAGGTGGTGGGTGGTGTGCCTCAGACCGTACCGGTCCGTGAAGCTCAGCCCCGACTGTTTACCGTCCGCGCCGGGCAGCCAGCCCAGGAAGTGGTCGAAGGAGCGGTTCTCCATCATCACCACGACCACGTGGTCGATACCCGACGCGGCCGGGGCGGGCAACGCCGCCGTGGTGGTTGCGAACGAGGGACTTCCGAGCACGCCGTGTTCCAGCCCGGCACCAGCGAGCAGTCCGGCCGCGCCGAGGGCACCCGAAGTCTTCAACAGGGTTCTACGAGAAAGGTCCACACGGACACATAACCGCGTCAGACCGGGAAGGTCACGGTCCCGCTGACGGAGTTCATGCGCTGTTCATACCTATAGCCGAACTCTGTTGCAAATCCGGCGTTGCGCGTCGTCGTCACCGGTCTCGCCGTGTGCCGTACCGAACATTCTCAGGTCCGGTAGGTGAGTTCATGACGACCTTGCGTATCTGGTTCAAGGCGAAAGTCTGACCGATTCAACGAGTTGATCTCCGCCTCGGTGAGGTTCTTGATCGGACAGCAGTCGTCGGCTGGTCGCTCTTGACGTACCGCGACAGGTTGGCGTCGGTGATGCGCGGCAGCGGGATGTCGATGTCCGATGCGATCTTCTGGCCCTTGATCTTGGCGACGGCCGCGTCGAGCGCGACCACCGAGAGGTAGTTGGGCTGCGCGGTCGACAACGAGCTCAAACCCTTGCTCAGGTTGGCGTTCCACATCTTCAGGAAGCCGTTGTAGTTCTCACCGGCGATCGGGATCAGCTCGGCGTGCTGCTTGATCAGCGTCTGCAAGTCGAAGTTCACCTCCGTGATGGCGGCGCCCCACGGCCGATTCCAGCACGCTGTTCAGCGCGGTGGACGAGCCGGCGTCGACCAGGATCACGTTGTACTTCTGGGAGACCATCGACTGGATCTGCGCGGCCTGCGACGTGTCGCCGTTGGCGTTGAAGTCCTTTTAGCTGCCGATCACGCCGTCGAACTTGAGCGTCGCGACGCGGGGGTCGAACAACTTCTGCATTTCCTGCATCCACGACGGAGTCGGGTAGACCGTCGACCAGCCGACCTTGAGGCCCTTCGCCTCAGTGGCGCCGCCGGAGCCGTGGGACGACGACGAGCCCGAACATGCCGCGAGCGTGAGCATGCCGGCGATCGCCAGCAATCCCACGATGAGGCGACTGAACCTCCTGATCATCATCACATCTCCTCTTGTGGACGCATCGATGTCACCAGATCCCGGCGGCTGCTGACCGATCGATCCAGTACGGCGAACCTAAAAGCATGTCTCATGTAGCTGGTTTCTTGTAGCCGGTGAGGGCGGCGGCGAGGGAGAGGAATGCGCCGAAGAGGTGGGCGTGGACTCCGTAGCGAGGGTGCGGCGGCGGTAGCCGGTGAGCCAGGCGAGGGTGCGCTCGATTTTCCAGCGGTGGCGTTCGGTGGAATCGATGCCGCGTCGTGCGAGGCGTGATCCGGCGTTCGCGCAACCAGCCGGCCGCATTCTTCTTCCGCCGCGGCGCTGTCATGGTGACCTTCTGAGCTGGTATGACGCGCCGGGGTTGCTCAGCCGTGGCCAGCGCGGCCTGGTGCCGGCGGCTGTCACATTCTCGGGCGCCAGCTGTTACGTCCCGGAGTCGTTGGCCCAGCGCATCACCGGTTTGCTGGCCAGCGACTCCTTGGCTACCGCGACCGGACTACACAGTGTGAAGGTGTGACTCTCGCCAGGTAGAAGAGTCACCAGCATATCGTCCACCGTCGCATCAGGGTGGATGCGGTCGGCGAACAGGCACAGGTCTCGGACCGTCGTCGATGCGGTGACGGTGACCCGATACCGGTCTTCGTCGCTGTCGAGGTGGATGCCGAAAGACGGACTCTCCGGCAGGTCGCGGTCCTCGGCGAACAGGTGCAGCGCGCGCTCGCCCGACAGCGTCTGCGCGACGGCTGCGGTAACCGGTTGAGATTGCCATGGTTTTCGAGACGGTGAGCTGGTCCGCTCGCACGGAGGTGTGAAGCGTCACGGAGTTGTCACCAACGTGGCGCGCGGAGTTGTCACCGGCCAGCCCATACTTCGTCGTTGATCGCTGTCCTGGAACTGCCGGACATGCCGATCTGCGTGCGCGGGCGGCCGCCCTATGTTGGACCCATGGGTGCACTTCGCAGACTCGGTCAATCGTTGGGCCTGATCTACCAGGACGACGGGTCATGGCGAGTGTTGGGCTTCACCCCGCCAGAGCGCTTTCCGCAGCCGCCAGCTCAAGGGAAAGTGGCGAGACCAGCGCAACGTATCGGCCAGTACCTTGGATTTCTTTACCAAGACGACGGGACATGGCGTCCGTTCGGGATCCGGCGGCCGCCCAGTCGCTGACTATGCAATCTCATCTGCTGCTGACATGGCGCACGTCTGTCGGGTTGGAGTACACCCAAGATACAGGCTACAGAAATAATGGTGGCGTTCTGGCTACATCCCGACTGGAGGGGTCCCGGCCGTCCCGCTCCTGATGAGCCGTCCCATTCACGCCGACGCGGGCCAGCTGCGCCTGGCCCTAAGACCTGCTGGGATCGAAGGTCTCGGATCCGAGAACGTCTAGCAAGGCGAGGGCGTCGCTGGCGGAGGATCCGGGTGGGGCCGTGTAAAGCACGAGGTGCTGATCGCGGTCGGTGAGGGCGAGCGAGTCGCAGTCGACGATGATTTCCCCGACGACGGGGTGGCGGAAGGTCTTCGTGAGCATTGGGGCGGCCTGCACGTCGTGGCGGTCCCAGAGCCGGGCGAACTCGGAGCTTCCATCGACGAGTTCGTGAACGAGTCCGGTCACGACAGGGTCGGCCGGGTAGTGGGCGACGGTGGAGCGGAGTTCCATGACGACCTGGTGCCGGAACTCGGCGGCGTCGGTGATGCCGTATAGCGCCCCGCCGAGGTGCGCCGGGCCCATGAACGTCCGGCGCGCGAGGTTACGGTCCTCGGGTGCTACCTCGGCAAAGTCCTCCATGAGGGCGGCCGCGAGGTCGTTCCAGGCGAGCACCTCCAAGGCAGCGGAGAGCACGAAACCTGCCGTCAGCGGCAGCCGCTCAAGGAGCGCGTAGATGCTGGGTCGCACGTCGCGGCGGTGCAGGCCGTCGCGGCTCGGGGCAGTGCCCGCGAGGACGTGGATGTGGTCGGACTCTTCGTCGGTGAGCCGCAGCGCCCCGGCGATGCCAGCGAGGACCTCGCCGGACGGGCGTGGCGCCCGGCCCTGCTCGAGACGCACGTAGTACTCGGTAGAGATATGCGCGAGGACCGCGACCTCCTCGCGACGCAGACCGGGAGTCCGGCGTCGCGGGCCCGGCGGCTGCCCGATGTCCTCCGGCCGGAGGCGCTCGCGGCGGCTGCGGAGGAAGTCGCCCAACTCTCGTTTGTTCACACCCCCATTGTGGCGGCGCGGGCTAGCGCAACGTAGTGCAGCTTGTGCCCGTGTAAGGGAAGCGATGCGGCCCACGCTTAAACGCATGACCACAAACACGAACGACATCGCACCCATCGGCCTACTCGCCGGCAAGGTCGTGTTCATCACCGGTGCCAGTCGCGGAATCGGGGCGGCAGCGGCCCGGCTCTTCGCCACCGAGGGCGCCTCCGTCGTCCTCACCGCCCGCAGCACCGACGCCCTCAACCGGATTGTCGCGGAGGTCCGCGCTGGCGGCGGCATCGCCGACGCGGTGTCCGCGGACCTCTCCGACAGCACGAGCGTCCGCGCGGCTGTCGAGCGCGCGGGGACGATCCACGGCCGCCTCGACGGCGCGTTCAACAACGGAGCGACCATGCAGCAGCCCGGTCCTCTCGACACCACGAGCGAGGAGGACATCGACGGGCAGTTCAAGGTGAACTTCCTCGCGCACTGGGTCGCCATGAACGCCGAGGCGGCGCTCATGCGCGGCAACGGCGGCGGGGCGATCGTCAACACCTCGAGCATCGGGAGCCGCCGAGCCAACCCGTTCCTCCCCGCCTACGGGGCCATGAAGCGGGCGCTCAACAGCATCACCGAGACCGCTGCGGTCACCTGGGCACCCGAGGGCATCCGGGTCAACGGCATCACACCGGGCGGCACCGACACCGAGATGATCGCCGCGTGGGAGGCGGCGACCCCGGGCATCGTCGCAGCGAACAACGCGGCCACCCCCCTCGGTCGGATGGCCACGCCCCGCGAGGTCGCCGAGGTCGCCGCGTGGCTGCTCAGCGACCGGGCCGTGATGGTGACCGGCGCCATCGTCCCGGTAGACGGCGGCGCCGGCGCCTGACGAAGGCCGGGGCGCCCCGTCGCGGCCTATCAACCGACCCTGGCGGCCACTCCCGGTCGGCCCAAAGCAACGAGAGCACGATGACGGCGCCGAAGCCGCCCCGGGCCGCGCCCTCCGGCGCGGTGCGCCGCGACCGGGGGGTTCCCGCCGCCCTGACAACGAGTAGAACGACATGACGATCAACAAGCAGCAAGATCCACACGTGACGACCACCCGCCCGGTCGTCGGGAACCCAGACAAGGCGTCCGAGTCGTGACTGATCTCGAAGGGCAGACCGCGGTCGTCACCGGCGCCAGCCGTGGCATCGGGCGGGCGGTGGCCATCCGCCTCGGTCGCCTCGGCGCCAGCGTCGTCGTCAACTACTCCCGCGACCTGTCGGGCGCAGAGGCTACGGTCGCGACGATCGAGGCCAGGGGCTCACGAGCGGTGCACGTCCGCGCCGACGTGTCCAACCCCACGGAGATCGAGGCGCTCCTCGCCACCGCCCGCAGCCAGTTCGGCAGCCTCGACATTGTCGTGGCGAACGCCGGTCTTGACGAGGGGCTCGGTCCTGTGGTCGACGTCACGGAGGCCGA
>JAABUR0100005772.1_pt1 | contig 15546 bp, 18 predicted proteins | sample 5560091 | NCBI WGS metagenome assembly JAABUR01 (sample SAMN10711879, study PRJNA513375) | rock metagenome | isolation source: Antarctica rocks | place: Antarctica: Victoria Land, University Valley sud
ACTCACCCTCAGCTTCCCCCTTAAGCCCCCTCTTATGCTCATTCCAACGCTTCTTCGTCCAGAAATATTCCTCGTCTACCATGTCCAGGCCCCATTCCTCTGCTAAAGCTTCCAAGGTTGGGCCTCCGAGGACACAGTGTCCTTGCGCACCTCCTGCACCACCAGCAGGGTCACCGTCACCACCACCGTTGCCGCCGCCGCCGCCGTCGACTTCGCCTCTGATGAGCATTTCTCGGGCTAGTCGGATGGGGTTTTTGACTCGTTTGAGGAGGACGACGCCGCAGCCTCGTTTTCGGTAGCCTTTGGAGACCATGACCTGCTTGGTGTCAAAGTGTTTCTTGCATTGAAAATTATATAGATTTTGTATGAGTATGACTTAGAGCCTAAGGACAAGGTTTAAGCCTTACAATAATGACAAATTTGAACATCGCAGACTTTGACCTTCTAAAAAGAAATACGATGTGCAAACTCCGACATAAGATTTTCCTGTTATAGCTTGAGAAGCCAACACCTCGCTCACAATTACCTTACAATCGCCCAAAATTTGAAGCTACATGTCTCTAATTGGAGCAACGAAATGCGGAAAAGCTGAACTGATAAAGTATGCATGAACAAACCCCCAAGGTCCAAATCATCCCGTAAAACCTAAGACATAAAAAACCGCAATCACCAATATAACAAAATCAAGAAAAGTTCACTTGAATCCCCCCAAAAACCAAGGAAAACACCACTCCCCAATCAAAAACAGCACCCGAAATCTCACTCACACTCGCCTCCAACTCAATCCCCCCCTCCCGCGTAAACACCGCTCCGCGCCCACAGTTGAACAGCTCATTATCCTCCAGCAGAGCCACCGCATGCGCCGCCGTGTCCAGCGCACTGGCGCCCTTTTCCAAGAGCCTGCGCGTCGAGCGGTTGACCGAGAGGAGGAAGGAGGCGTAGAGGGCGTAGGCGGAGGGGGGGAGGTTGGCGCGGGTGATGTGGCCGGCGCCCCCGTGGAGGATGAGGCGGGGATGGGTGGGGGGCATTTTTGGGCAGGGAGGAGAGGAGAGAGGAGAGGAGAGGATGGGAGGTTGGGGGCGGCGGTTTGGACGTGGTAGGCTTCCTTTTTGGGTTAGGCGATGGCCGGCCCTAAGGGTTTTGACATTTTCTCTGTACAGTATGACTACTCGTAACTACCGTCTCAACGACCTGGTGCACCGAAGAGTATCCTCTCTTCACTTGCTTTAACGTATTCTTTGTATGCTCTTCTATCTAGTCTAGATAAAGGTTTCTAAGCCGTACGTCATTCATCGTAAGCGTTACCTCGAAAAGGTCTACATCTTTCCCTTCTCAATCTTCTCTTTCGGGGCTCCTGGACGTCCACCAAAGCCCCACCGAATCTGGTTTGCAACGTTGACTTGGACACCCAGTTCTTCGGCAAAGGTCCACACAAGGCCAGGGTTTTTCTGGAACATCCTACCAACAATGGCGACATCCAGGCCCTCTTCAAGTAATTGATTCGCTTGCTTGCCGCTAGTAATGCTTCCGACAGTAGCAACGGCCATCTTGTCGCCCACTTTCTCTTTGATAGCTTTTGCGAAAGGCTTGAGAGCAGTCAGCCTAAACAATTGAGCCTCGTTCGATCAGGAGAGAGCTTACAGCCTGATACCCTGGCCCGGTCTCTATCTTTTGCTTCGGGTGATTGCCGCCTGAACTAACATCCAGCAAGTCCACTCCTTTTGTCGTCAAGATTTCTGCTAATTTCACCGTATCCTCTACTTTCCAGCTCTCCATGCCTGGCTCATTTTCCAACCAGTCGGTGGCAGATATTCTGAAGAATACGGGCATGTCCTTGGGGACTGTCTGTCTTGTCAATTCCACGATCTCAAGGGTAAGCCGGATGCGGTTCTCGAAGCTGCCGCCGTATTCATCCGTTCGCTTGTTGCTGGCTGGCGATACAAACTCGTGGAGGAGGTAGCCACTGAGACCGTCAGGCACACAAATAGTTGTTATGTCAAGTGGGAAGTTACTGTGCATTGTGAATCTCAATCACATCAAAGCCAGCGGTCAAAGCTCGCTTGACAGATTCAACCCATGACTTTTTAAGATGCTCAATGTCATCCTTGGTCATTGCTTTGGGTTTGGCAAGCCCTTCGTACGGGATATCGCTGGGTCCTAAGACGTTGTCGGGCCAGCCGTTAATATCCTTCCCAGCAACGGCTCCGTGACTCAACCATGGCGCGACTGTGCTGGCCTTTCTTCCAGCATGAGCAAGCTGAATACCGATGTTCTGACTCTGGCTGTGCGCAAACTCAACGATCCTTTTCAATGGTTCAATCTGAGAATCCTTCCACAAACCAGAATCCTCCGGTGTAATCCGGCCTTCAGCGGTCACGGACGTAGCCTCAACTATGGTGAGCCCTGGTCCCCTTTGGATAATACCCCCAAGATGGGCGAAATGCCATGCTGTGTGATGGCCATCCTCCGCGGAATACTGGCAAAGAGGAGACAGCTGTCCAGATGTCAGCTTTTTAAAAACGGGCAAGGGCACAAAGGCACAAAGGTCTGACCATGATACGATTCTGAAAAGTTATGCCCCTCAGTTTCAAGGGCTGAAAGAGCTTGGGAGGATGGGACCCATCTGGTTGGGGGTCGGAGGCAGTGCCAGCAGGCGGCCGCTGGAGAGGCGTATAATAGCTGATACCTGGGGCTGCTTCATTCTCCAAGCTCTGATGTGAGAGGTCTTGCTCCTTTGCCTCGAGGATGTTGTGATGGTGTTCGGTATGCATATTGAGTTGAAGTATGTTTGCAGAAATGGAATATTAGATGGATTGAAAAAAACCGTCCATCAAGTTCTCTTTCCAGCTGCGACAGTTGCAATTCGGTTCAGGAGATGCCATCCATCTCATCCGCTTTCTTGATTACAAGCAGAGGGTAACGTACTATACTAAAATACGTATAATTGATGTCGTTTTCCCTCTGCCCCTCCATCGTGCCGAAAGGGGCCACTACTAGGGTCTGCTCCAAGGATGACGTGCACCAGTGTGCCGGCATTGATGTTAGGGCAAAGGAGAAAAAGGACTGGTTGGACCTGGAGAAATCTTCTCCTGAATATCTCCAAATCTTCCAATCCGTAAATACTTCCATGTACTTTGAGTGGTTATGGTTGCAGTCAGCATTTGTTGAGTGAGTCAGATAGGGACTAGCATATTTCGGGCAAGCTTGCGGGGCAAAACGTCACCACGCAGCTTCCTCTCGTTCATCTGCCTTCCCGCTGAAACGTCTTCTCTCTGCTTCTGTATCACACAGATAGGATAACAAGAGATTCGTCCAAGAGGGTTTGCAAGTCACCAATCCAGTATTCCCCCCAATGTCCGTTCTATGAGGGTTGACCCAACCATATCGGATATGTTGTCCGGTCCCGAAGAGTCGGACGAGCCTGACACCTCGTCACATGCTATACAAAACCTCCTTGCTGATCTGAATATGCCAGCCCCGTCTACTCAGTTCTCCCATGCACAACTACCGTTATGGACATTTCCTGCGTCAACCTCTTCTAGAGACATATCATCACCACACGTTGCCGAAACTACAAACCAGGGGTCTGTCTTCTCTTCACGTCCGGTACCTCGTGTCCATGCTGTTTCGGCACCGGATGTCCACTCAGCTTCCTCAAATCCTACCTCGCAGCAGCCCTCACAATTTACGACGCCGAACCGCTCAATCTTCTCCTCTGGACCTCCAACGTCTTCGCTATCTGCTAACACAGCCCAAGCGTCAATGAGCACCCCTCCGCCTGTGAGCTCTGCGCACCCACTCTCCACCCTTGCTGTCCCTTCTTCGACAAGCAATAGAAGATCCGTACACTACCAAAGCGATGTATCCTCCTCGTCCCGGAAGACTAGAACGACAAGAGTTGAGAAGGACGTCGACGACCCATCAAGTGTTGTAGAACCAACAAGGTTGGGGGATAGGGGGGGAACAGGTACGCCGACAGCTCTGACTCGGCTCTTCACTACACCCGAAGTATCAAGTCCAACCTTGTCGCGGCATGCATCGTATTTTCGAACACCCAGCGGGACGGGATACACTCGAGCAATACTATCCGAAACAGCTCCCCTGCCAAGTCACCTTTATAATCGTGGTTTGCTGAATGGGAAACATTCGGATATAAAAGTTCATGCATTTGGTACGAAATATGCCCTGCATAGACTTTTACTTGACCGTGCCCCATTCTTTTCATCGGCTCTTTCTGAGCCGTGGTTCGAAAGCTCTTCGAACGACATCACCCTTCATCCAGATGACGTCGACTTCAACATTACGCAAGCTGCCTTTGAGCTAGCCCTGAAGAGGTTATATGGTTGTGGTATTGCTGCGGAAGAAGACAAAGAGGCCATTGGGCTATTTGCTACAGGGTGTTGGCTGGAGATGGCTGATCTAATCGATTCTAGTGTGAATGCGATTCTGCGTCAAATGTCACCAGAAAGGCTGGGATTGTTGATACGATTAGTCACGAGCAACTATTACGGTAAGCCTGGAGATCGAATCTTAGAATCCGCCAAATCCATGCTCTGCCGGGAAGGCTGGCAGATGCCCATAAGGTACTGGGACGCCATATCTGGGGAGATAGCAAGAGAGATTATCGGGGGTGATGGCTTTTTCGTGCCAGGAGAATGGGAGAGATGGGTGTTAGCAAAGAGGGTGCTGGATCGCAAGTTGAAAGTACGGGCTATCGAAGTCGGCCTGTTGGGAGCAAATGGGAAGTTCACACGTCCGCCACCTGATAATATAAACTTCTCCGCCATACGCTTTGACACAGTTTATCGAAATACCTCAGCTGTACCTGGTCGAAATATGCCAGAGGCTTACGACTCCTGGCTCGCTGTATATACCTCTCCTGACATCGCAGCTCTGCTTGTGCTTCTCGACGAAGGTATCCATTATATTCATCTAAGCTTTGAGCAACTGCAGGATATTCGAGAGCGGCGTGATGTGCTTGGGCTCCCTGTCATGCCCGAAAAGGTCATCTCGAATGCGTTATGGATGTCAATGGAGTTGCGCCAAAGAATCGTCAATGCAAAGGAACTTGATATGGAACTTGGTCTGGCTTTCAGATCGGAGGAATCTCTTGAACAACCTGCCCCTGACAGTGCAACTCTCATCAAAAGTTCGAATAGCACTGGCGATGCACGTGGTAAAGGTAAGCAAATCGAGTTAGTACAACATGAAGATGAGGAGGATGAAATGGACTCTGGTAGCTGGGACGGCAATGGTAAGCCTCGAAAATTCTGGATTCCTCATGTCGACCACACGTCTGTATCAGGTGGTAATCCGGAGTCCATCGTCGCCACTACCTCTCGCCCGCACGTAACCCGCCATTTTTCGCAGCTTTCCGGTACTATTGATCCTCAAGATGTGCAGTGGGCTTCAGACTTCACCGCGTCGATGGCGGAGCGACCGCAAACTCCAGGCCGTTCCCATCAATCTGAGCCTGTCCAGCCCATCCACTACACGCATTACCCCCCCTTCCGCTTTGCAGCAGAATTTCCTAATCCAAGGAACCTCAAGGAGAAAAAGCGTGTCTACTCTAGAACCGTCTGGTACGCCGGTAGTCTTTGGAACGTCTATATTCAAAAGGTTGAAACAACGAAAAATACCCAACTGGGCGTCTATCTTCACCGCGCGAAGGAAAAAGAAGGCCACGAAGACCTTCGTCATGGTTCCGTAGACGAACGCATCGGTCAGGTTGAAATGCTCATGCGCCGAAATGAGCGTCAAAACCGCCGACAGACGCTTGGTGAACCTCGAGCGGATCCTGACGAAGACACGAGCAATTCCAGTGGCGATCCAGACGCCACGCTCGTCCCAGGCAACCCCAATCCTGCAGATTCCTTACGTGTTACCGCTTTAAGCAATCTCCTACGCGGCGACGGCATTACCAAGTCATCCCAGTCGCCTGGTACCCTCACCCTCGCCAATCTCCCAGACCGCGCCTACAATGCCGCAGCTCTCAACTCGGATAATGACGACAACGACGACCCTATTGACAAAGCCGGTAAAGACAGAGTCCCCGCGTTACCCCCTTATGTCGATGGCCGCCCGACCATCAAGACTTATTTCAAGATATATTCGCCGTCTAAGGGAGGGAGGATGTTGAGTCTTTATGAGAGCGCGCCGGATCATTTCAACTTTAGCCAGAGTTGGGGTTGGAAGAGTAGTACGATGATTTTGGACGATGGGCTGTTGGGATACGAGGATGTGGGGGGGAAAAAGGATGGCAGGTTAAGGTTTATGGTTGTTATCGGTATGTTCTTGCTATCGATGGTGGTGCCGATGAGACGGCTGCTAATGTCTACGGATAGGCAATGTGTGACGAAATCCTACGATTTCGCCGACTGAATGGTCATGATATGAATGAGTCTCGGTGGTTTTTGAGCGTTCCAGCGATTGCTCTCTAGCTATCCGTGTTAGCGTAAATGAGCGAATTCGCGAGCGTGCCCTCAGTCTTATTCAAGCGAGTTTTCGGTCAACGATTCTTGGTAAATCTGGGCTTTCGTTGGAAATGACGGCCGTCAAAATGGCGAAGTAGCAAAGCTATTGTTCGATTCATCCCAGCTGCTATCTTGCATCCAAAATCTCTTCTGAACCCGGCGTAGCAAGGTGTTGGGTAGGAGGGGGGAACCTCTTAGGTCGTGGAACCAAACAATCCCTCTTGGCCCGATTCTATCCCCGAGGGCAACGTCTACTGTGTGCGCAGGGAATCACCGACAGCACGGTCACTGACCTTTGAGATTACAGCGGGCGAGATTATGCGAAACGGACATCGTCGAAGCGCGCAGATTAGTTTCTATCCCAACAGGCCTCGCACGCACTCGGCTCGCAAAGCGCTGTCCTAAATTACCAGGTCCCTCCCTGGAAGCCATGCTTTGCTCTCTAATGACACGATATATATACACAGCACCGGTTAAAGAGCTTGTCCGTGCAACCACTCCCCTAATCCGACACCACCATCTCACTCCTCGTCCCTCTCCAACAAGCCCCTCTCCTCTTCGCTACCCTTATCCGCCTTCCTCTTCCTGCGCCGCCTCTTCTTCTTCCCACTACTAGTCGGCTCCTCTGAGCTTGGTTCCGGCCGCCTGTTCTCCTCTCTCTCTTCGTCTTGGCCATATACTCTCGCGCCCCCGCTTCCGCTGTCGTCAGAGCTGCTTGTGGTTTCTAACACGACCTTTTTGATGCCGTCTCGGTCGATAATGTTCTCGGTAATGCTTCCGCTGCGCACGGCGCCGCGTTTTGTTCTTGATCGTGTGGGAGAATCTCGGGACTGGAGGGAGCCAAGGGTAGACTGGGATGTTGGGCGCGATTTTGAAGTAGAGGGTGCAGGCCGTCTATTCGTGGGGGTGTCTTCGTTCGATTTAATAGGCGTTGAAGGGTCGTGCTCAATTTCAGAAACCGATTGGTGGCCTTTGCTTGGAGTCTTGGGCCGTTTGGAGTCCGGGGGTGTGGAGCCGATTGTGCCGTATCCACCTTGGAGAGCTAGGACACCATCTTTGGCGTCTTTGCCGGCGGACTGGAGTAAGCCGGCACCGACGCCGCCCTGGGGCGCTGCGGGCGCCGTAGACATGGAAAGGCTCCTTGGTGTTTCTGCAGAGTCTTGGAGTTTTGCTGTATCCGGAACAGAGTTTCCGCCGCCAGGTTTTATTTTGACGGTGTTGTAGCGAGTCTGTCGGGGGCGACTGGCGAGGTTGGAAGGGCCAAGGTGCTTTAGATGGTCGCGGTCTGTTAGCCGTTTTGGAGTGCTCTGATCAGAAGTGCCAGTGGCGCTGGAGGGGCGGCGGAGATGAGGGGGCTTCTTGGGGGAAGAGTTAAGCTCTGGATGGTTACCATTGGCTTTGACTGTCTCAGAGGTGGCGGTTCGGCGGAGCGCATGATGTTGCATTTTCTGGTCTTCGTCGAGGTCGATGAGGTTTTCTTCATTGGTGGCCAGCGCGCTGCCAGTGGCAACGACTTCGCCTCGAGGTACCCTTGATCTTGGCGCCGGCTGCATACGTCTGATGGCTTTGTGGACGTCGATATAGACGTCGGATTCGTCTATGATCTCCCTATAGAATTGTTAAGCAAGTGTGGATTTTAGGGGACTAAGCTGGTACGTACTCGCCAATGAGCTCTTCGATAACATCTTCCAAGGTGACCACCCCCAAAGCACCGTGGTCATCACCAGGAAATTCTGAAACTAGTACCATATGTGACTTGCCTTCCTGGAAGAAATTGACAATATCCAGACAGCTTGTCTCAGCTCTTGTCTCAGGCAGCGTAGCTAACGCGAAATCTCTCACACGTTTGCCATCTTCCGGATCATAAGTGATGAGTATCTTGACCAAGAGCATTCCCACATAGTTCTTGTTGTTTCCGGGCTCATAGATGGGTATTCGAGAATAGCCAGCGCCGAGAATGATGTCCATAGTCTCCTCGTTCAAAATGGTGTCTGCGGACATCGTGAACACATCTTCCATTGGTGTCATAATGCTTCCGACAGTCTTCGCTTTCAAATCCAGAACAGCACTGATTATGGTGACCTCATCCTGATTCAATTGCTCACCAGCGGCACCCAAAGTTTTGTGCAGGGTGACAAGCGTCTTCAGACCCGCCTTTTTATACGTAGTCCCATGATCTTCTCCCAACAATTTGTCAAGTAACTTTGCGGTAGGCCATGCCACTGGTCCAAGTATGTACATAAGGACCAAGACAAGGGGAGACATCCAAGCACCGATGGGAAGGCCGTAGCGAACGCAGATTGACTGAGGGATGATCTCTCCGAAGATGACTGGAAGGACAACAGTCAGTATTCCCACAGTGCATTTTATATGGCAAGTCCGTACCAATCATGACTGTACTGCCGAGGACAGCCTGCCATCCGCCACCGAGAGAGCGGTCGAGCACAAGAGGTAGGGTTTCATTGGTAATGACGTTTCCAAGTAGTAATGTTACCAGGACCCAATGCTTGCCCCTCTCCAGCAATCTCAGTACCCTGGCGGCATGTTTCTTCTCAGCACCTTCTCCAGATGTCTTGACGACTTGCAGGTATATTTCGTCCTAACGGGCAATAAGCATTATGCCACGAATATTGGTCAGTCGCTCACCTGTCCCATTAGTGCGATGGTCAGGCCCGCAAAGGCTCCTCCAAGGAGTACCAGGCCCAATGCCACTGACAAGTAGATCCATAGCTTGGGACTTTCTGGTGACATGGCATCTTTGGTCTTTGCTAGGTTCGAGAATGGTATGTAGCCGACAGGAGTAGCAGCTAGAAACGGTAGGTTCATCATCCCAAACGTGAGAAGCTTGGCCGCAGATAGGACTATAGGTCTCGATCGAGCAAACCCGTTGAACGAAGGTGATATGGGACGGCCATGCTGGATAGCACGCGTTGACTGCTGTGTAGCCGACATGTGCGAGTAAGCGGGGGTTTGGGGAGGTCAGACACAATCCCGTAACATTAAGATGGTTTATCGATATCAACCCATAGCAAGTAACAGATAAGGACTAGATCTTTCCGCAGATTTCATGAGTACGGAGCATCCAACAATGGCGGATGGTTGTGAGATTCTGTTTGCACGACTTGACAGAAGATCCTGGTTGAGAGCTTAAACCCATCGAACCAATCACAACCCATCTTTTTGCGCTAGTGTCAAACTGCCAATCTGCCCAAAAAGGGGGAGGAAGGTAGCACCAAAGAGCAGTGAAAACATCACACATCACTTCTACGGACTACGATTATGCCAAGGAGTTCTCATCAGTCCATCAAGCAATCAATACACAGTGCACATATCACCATTCACTTAGTCTGACAGATTGCTTTTCGGAGAAACAGCGATCCCGTCCTTTTGCTGCATTGTCCACAATTGACTTTGGTCCAAGGCAGTCAAACCATCTCACCAGTTACCCAACCTCTCATAAAGATTGTGAAGATTGAGGTGCCCATTTCACCGAGAGCATTTGAGAAATGCCGATTTTTGATCGATAACCTTCATATACCTGGAGCTAGATATGTCCAAAATTCGGAATTATTGCTTACTATAGCCGAACCTTCTCTTTTACGAGTAAGCCATGCAGAATTTGCCCACCCGCCAGCACCACGCTCAAATCGCAGATTCAACCACAAATGCCCTAAAGCCGCCCATGCTGTTGAGATTCATGAATTAGCTTCGCTGTTCTTCGATAGCTCCATAAAGCCCTGGAAATATGCTTACCCTGGCTTTGAAAACAGTTATCTTATCATCGTAAAAGAGGATTTCCCTCAATTTCAGTTTCGGCCGGGTCCTGCCGCTTTCTGATGCTTCATCGTCGTCCGAGTCTCCAATGATGCCTTCTGCGACATCGGAATCTGTTCCGTCGGAATCTAAACTGGGAGTGGAGCCTGTCGCTTCATTGGTATCATCCTGTTCGTCGTCGTCGGCTTCGTCGCTGTCTTCGTCGGTATCGCCTACACCATCTGGTCCAGCGTTCGCAGAACTTGTCGCCGAGTCATGGAACGTCGACTCATCGCGGTTCCTGTTCTCTAGAATCTCGAAGCACTTGTCCGAGATCCCCATGTAGCAAAGTTCGATCTCAGGCCGCAGCGCGATAATGTCCACAATCTGCAATGCCAATTCTTTCGGGTCCAAGTGACCGCCATAAACATATTCTGCTATATAAGGTACGTACAGCGAGCGTAGGTGTGATAATTGAGGCAATCTCTGAAGGAAGAAATGCTGCACGTATAATCAGCTACTGAACTCCACCTTGTGGGCGGCAGGAGCAACTGTACCCAGTCCTTGTAGTCAATCGCCATTGCTATTTCCTTCAGACTACTCATCTTCCCACTTGTTACAAAAGTCAGTAGCTCTCGGTTAAACATCCATTTTCGCCATTTCTGGCTACGCGTCCTGGTATCCGCAGTTCCGGCAGCACTGTCAATGAGTATTTTCATGAGGCTTGCACGATGACGGCGTATGGGACCGCGGTAAATTGCTTCAATTGTGACTCGGGAAACATATTTGGAGACATTCGCGCGAACCGGTCCACCTTCTTCTTGGAAAAACATCCATTCAAGACTATTGGGAGCCAAAGTCTCTTTGAGGAATGAGATTAGAGAGGGCGAGACTTGATCGGTATGTATTCTTTTGAGGTTCAGACTATAAGTGAGAGCCGTACAGACACCTGCATTCCAGGCGGGCGGGTGCTGTGGTGTGCATTCTGAGGCTGAGTTCGAAGAAGCTCGCGAATGCGTGAAGCTCGACCTAGGAGTGTACGTCCGTCTCAGAGCCTTCCACAAGCCCTCATGCCCGTCACATTGGAACAAAGTCAAGGAGGTCATCATTGACCAGTCTATCGTCTTTTGGAGGACACGAACATCCAATAGTACGCGCTCTAATTCAAGAATCTCGAGACGTAGCAACTTTGTTTTAGATTGAGCGGAGGTTTTTGGTAAGACTGCTTTCAACGCTGCCTTGCTCCATTGTGGTATTTTCAGCCCTTGAGGCACCGGCTGACTTTGCCGATTGTCAAAATCGATTGGACAAGACGTCCTTGTTGGCAGATCATGAGGTGACGGCATCGGTAATGGGGACAAACCCGAATCTGTTGAATGAATGATTGCTTGATTTGGTTCTATGGCACCTCCAGGTAGAGACGATGTCAGAGGATGCGAGACAGCTGATTCCACATCCGGATTATCGTTTGAGGAAGGACTCGATTTAGGTGCAGTCTCGGGTGACACAACGGCCGTGGCCTCGTTCCCACTGTCCGTGTTGGCCGGCTTTAAAAAAGGTTCAGTATCTCCGTTGGCGGTATTAGGAGGATTTCTGTCAGCATAACAATCGTAAAACCTATTCACTAACACGGCGAATTCGCCTCCAGCCTGTAAATTTCTGGTTGTGTTGTCCTCGTTCGAAAGTGTGTTCCCTACGCTACCGCTCTGCGTCGAGACCCAGCCAGAAACACGAACATGCGATGCAATTCCTATACGAAGCTCTCGTATCTTATCGAGTGAGCGCTCAAGGAGCATGCTCAGTTCGGCAAGGTATGCAATCTCATCAATGTTTAAAACACACAGGCGCCTCAGGGGCGAGATGGTAGAGAAGTTTGGGCGTTCAATGTGACGATAAGACCATTCGACTCTTGTCAGAGCTGACGTTTCAGTGACGGTAGGGTTAGGGCTGGGAGCAGTAGAAGTTGATACAGCCCCAACGGCAGCTTGAACAGGCTGCGTCACAATGTTCGATTGTGATGTTCCGGCTATGGGAACAACTCCCCTATTGTCATGTAATCGTATCCACAAAGTATCCAAGCTGGACTGTCGACCATGCTTATAATCGCCTAATGATGACAAGGCAATCCATACGTCCCGGAGAATCCCCGTGGGCATGTCCCAGATGAAGGTCTCCAGGTTGGGCATTCTTGCAATAGTCAACGCGACCAGAGTACCAAGCATCTTACCACTTTCCTTAGTGATGAGGTATTCTTGGACCCATTCAGGAGGTCCATTGCCCAAAGAGAACTTCCGTGTGAACTGGGAGAAGAAGTTTCCCCTTCGAAGCCTTCGATTTGGTTTGCTTGGCTGCATGTGCGCACTGTTCAGGTAGTTCACCATTCCGCAGTGATTACAAGTGTAGCTATGGTGGGATCCATGGCAAGATTCATTATGGCAGCCCAGGGCATTATCGAAGAGGTCTTCTCTCATCACTAGAGTGGCCAAACCATATGTCAGGGCATCAACGCCATTCCGCGGCTCTACTGTGATCTGGGCATCTGGCCAGACAATATCAAATCGTGAGTAGATGTGAGGTATAACAAGGTTGTGCAGAGCAGAATGCGTCAACGCAAGGGACGTAAGATCGTTGGTATGCGTGACCTGTAGAGTTGTCAGTTAAATTAGAAATGATGAACTCCTAGGACGTTGGCCAGACCTCTTTGATAATGTCTTTAAGTACGTCCATGGGCAAGTCAAGTAACTGAAGCGGGCCCTTCCTTTTTTTCTCCGCAACACTTGCTGACATTTCCTCCTTCTCCCGTAGCCTCCTCGCTAACTCAGACATTGTAGCTCCATATTTATGACTCTCGTCAACTTTTACAGCATCGTTCTTGTGTGATATCAAGGTCGAGGATGGGAGATCATCTTCGTTAGGCATGCTAGCGTTGCCTGACGCTGAATCGTTGGTTGGATAGGAAGCCATATTGCCTGGTTCAACTTAGATCGGGAGCGTATTCTAGGAGTCTCTGGGTTGGCCTGCAGAAGTCTAGACCGATTAGAGAGAGAGCGAAACTTTTTCACAGAACTGGGGCCCTTGTGGAAGGTCTTTCTGGGCCATCAAAGCCCACCGAGAAGCGACACTTCATCGGCAGTGAAGAGTTTCCTGAAACGCTCTCATTCAATATCTCGGCTGTGACAGATATGATTAATATCGGCTCGGTATTTTCTGTGACCTAAGAGAGCTTCGAAGAATCACTTGAAGACGGCCTCGAAGGGCTTTCAGGTAGCACATGTACCTATCTATTCGAATAATGGCCCGGCAACAACCTTAAAGTATGATAGCCGAGCACTTTTGGCGGAGAGCTGATCCTTGCAATCGATAGTCCTAGGGCTGACTATACACTCACTTCACTGGCCAGAACGTCAGGCTCCCAACTGCTCTCCTTGTTCGATGGTAAGTATATATATACAACTTGGCAGAGATATGTGTTGGTTAAAGATAACTTCTTTCACGTCTGAAAGTCGCAGTTGTATAGCGAATGGTTGGGAATACTTCAGCTCACTGCTATCACTTCCGTGCTCACTAAGATCTAACTCGACACATCCACAGTCGTGTGTACATCATGATGTATAGATTTAAGCCAGACCTGCAGTCCCACCATATGAGGATCTAGGAGCTGGAAGCCCACCAGACCGAATGAACCCGTCCATCGCTGTCACAAATGAACACATCAAGGTTGTCTGACTTGCGTGATATCGCTGATACCCTTGCCTCAGGCTGTCTGGGCGTATCAATCAGATCCCACTTCCCATTGCTGCTTGACCAATCGCTCTGCTGATCCCAAGCGGTATGGAACAGCTTATCATCTGCGCTGCAAGCGAACACCTCCAGGTTGGAAATTGAACGGGACAGCGTGGCGATTTGCGTACTGGCAGAGAACTTCTCAGTGCCAGGAACAGTGGCCCACTTGTCGTTAACGCCAGACCATTCTCCAGATGTATACCAGTAGGAATGGTAAACATAACCATCATTACCAGCGATAAATACGTCCAGATTATCAGGTGAACGTGATACCGCCGAAATTTCCATGCCTGGCACGAACAAGGCAGCCTTTTTCTCATCTGAGGAAAACGCACCACCAATGGAGCCCCAGCCCTTCAGGCCTGACCAGCCATTGTCTTGCGTCCACCAGCTATGATTGACTCTCCCGTCATTGCCGACAACGAAGAGATCAAGGCTCTCCGGTGTTCGGGCGACTGCGGTGACTTTTGCGTCGGCCGGAACAGAATTAGATGGGAAGACTGGCCCAATATTGTTCCAGTCGCTCCAGTCGGCTGTTTCTGCCCACCATTTGCTGTACACATTCCCGTCGGCTCCAAACACAAATAGATCCAGCGTGTTTTCGTAACGAGCCAATGCTGCGACTTCCGCTCCTGAAGAAAAGGCCTTGCCGGGGTTGCCAAGGTTGCCCCAGTCTTTGTCGAGACCGCTCCAGCCATTGTCCGGGCTCCACCAACAGCTGCGGACACCACCATTACTGTCCACAACGAACAAATCTAGATGGTCGTGGCGTGACACTGCAGAGACCTTGACTCCAGGTGGAAAGGAGCCACCACCGACTGAGCCCCATTTATCACCTTGGCCTGACCAATCACTCCCGGTGGCCCACCATGAACTGTATACTTTCCCGTCGTTACCAACGACGAAAAGGTCAATGTGGTCAGAATTACGTGACACCGGAGTAATGGGAGCGCCCTTTGGAAAAATTCCACCTATTTCTTGCTCGGTCCACTCGCTACCTGAATTTTGAGCCGCTGGGGTTGCCATTGCTACTTTTCGTGTGAGGTTACCTGTAAGACTGGGTTAGATACTGATATAAACCTCATGGGTTGCCGAGTTCGTCTAGAAATGGACCAAGAATTGCTTACAATGAATCTTTTACTGTTGAAAGAGTACGATCATCCTTTCAGCATGAAAGGTGACCTACTTATACTCAGCTACTGGTACTCAGAATCTATCAATGCCGACGGCACAAGCCATTGGGCACCACGAGGATCTCCTGGCTAATTGTGGATCCGTGCAAGAACTACAAAGCTGTGAGCCAAACTCTACATTGTGAAGGTCTTGTGATAGATATGACATGATGCCAAACCCTAAACTATGCTAGACTTGATGCTTCGTATGTGTTGTGTTGCAGTTGGGTAGGACTGAGGGTCCGGATATGCTCACCCATGCAATGGATACTCCCCCGAAAGGGTCCGAAAAGCCCGTTTGTCAGATCTTCAGATCCTGACGCTGTCGAGTTTAGCACGGTCGGCTGGCGTCGGGCATTTACGCA
>JAABUR0100005775.1_pt1 | contig 15544 bp, 7 predicted proteins | sample 5560091 | NCBI WGS metagenome assembly JAABUR01 (sample SAMN10711879, study PRJNA513375) | rock metagenome | isolation source: Antarctica rocks | place: Antarctica: Victoria Land, University Valley sud
TGGCGTCCTCGAGGAGCTGTACGTCGAGCGCACCAGCCACGAGAGCTATACCGGGAACATCTACAAAGGGAAGGTCGTCAACCTCGAGCCGGCGATCCAGGCCGCGTTCGTCGACTTCTCGGTCGGGCGCAACGGCTTCCTGCACGTCTCCGACGTGGAGCCGCAGTATTACAACCGGCACCAGCTCGACGAGCCCGAACCGGGCCCGCGCCGCGACCGCGAGAGTCGCGGCCGGGGCCGCGCCCCCGAGGACCGCGACGCGAGCCCGGCCCCGCCCCCCGCCTGGGGCGAGGAGCAGCGCCCTCGCGAGCGCGAACGTCCCGACCGCTCCGAGCGGGGCCGAGTCGACCGGTCGAGGCCCCGTCGCTTCGGCGAGGGGCTGACCGACGACGACGCATCCCCGCCGCCCCCCCCCCCGACGCGGGCGGAGCCCGTGCAGGCCGAGCGGGCGGAACCGATCCGGTCGCGGACGGAGCCGACCGCGCCGCCTGCATCATCTCCTGCCTGGCCCGACGAGGCCCCTCGACCCCCTCGTCCGCCCGCGCGTGAGCCTCGCGCCGCCGAACCGGGCGAATCGCGGGTCCGGACGCCGCGGTCGGCCGAGCCGTTCGACCCCGACCTGCCGCCGAGCCGGACGAATCGGACGCGCCCGACGCCCCCGACGGCTCGGCCCCCCGCCCAGGGCCCCGAAGAGGCCGAGCTCCCCTCGTTCGCCCCGGCCACCCCGGCGATCGAGCCCGATCCTCCCGCCGTCCAGGAGCCTCGGCGGGGACGCGGACGGGGACGGCCTACCCGCTCCCCCGAGCCGGAACCGACCCTCGAAGCCGAGGTGGAGCCCGAGCCCCCGGTCGAGGACGCCGCGATCGAGCCCTCGACGGAAGACCGTCCCGAGCCATCGTCGCGCCGCCGAGGCGGACGCGCCGCCATCCGATCCCGGGGGGGCGATCGAGAACCCCGCCCCGAGCGCCCCCGCGAGCCCGCCCCCGAGCGCCCCCGCGAGCCCGCTCCCGAGCGTCCTCGCGAGCCGGTTTCCGATCGGCCGCGTAGCCTCTCTGCCGAGCGAGCCCCGGCGGTCGATCTCGAGCCGATCCGGTCGCCCGAGCCCGATCGACCGCGCGAGCGGGTCCGCATACCCGAGCGCCCCCGGGTCGCAGAGCCGGACGCTCCCCGCGAGCGTTCCAGGCCGCACGGCCGGGCCGGCGAGCCGGGCTACGTCCCGCGCCGCGAGCGGAGCCGAGACCCCGAGACGTCCTTCGGTGCCGGCATCGTCCCGTCCACGCCGCCGGGCCGGCCGGAGATGGTCCCCGAACTCGAGAGCGATGTCGAGCCGGAGTCGGAAGGCCTCGCGGACGAGTCGACCTCCGCCGCGGACAAGATCGACGGGACGCGCCGTCGCCGTCGCCGACGCGGTCGACGCCGCGAGCGCGAGCGGCCCGAGGGCGATCCGGTCGCCGCGTCCTCGGCCGAGGACACCGACGCGGATTTCGAGGACGAGGAGCTCGAGCCGGCACCCCTCGCCGTCCTGGACGACGAGTCGCCACTCGTCGCGGTGGAGGCCGACCTGCGGGGCGACTTCGACTTCGGCGACGAGGCGGATGTCGACGAGGTGGATGTCGACGAGGATGAGGACGAGGCCGAGGACGACGAACCTTTCGAGGAGCGCGGGCTCGCCTCGGCCGACGACGAGATCGACCCCGAGCTCGAGGAGGAGATCCGCAGGGAAGTCGAGGAGATCGCCGAGCTCGAACGCGAGATGGGCCTTCGCGGCCCGTCCGACGCTCGCCCCCGCCGCGGCGACGACCGCGACGCCGAGCCGGGCCGTCCGGGTCCCCGCTCCCCCCGCGGGCGTGGCATGGTCAAGCCGCCGATCCAGGAGTGCTTACGCCGTGGCGACGAGGTCCTGGTGCAGGTCATCAAGGAGAGCATCGGGACGAAAGGCCCGACCCTCTCGACCTACATCAGCATCCCCGGCCGCTACCTCGTGCTGATGCCCGGCCTGAACCGGGTCGGGGTCTCGCGGAAGATCGCCGACGAGGGGCAACGCCGCAAGCTCCGCCAGATCATGAACGACTTGAACCCCCCCAAGGGGCTCGGCTTCATCGTCCGGACCGCGGGCCTGGAACGCACCAAGCGCGAGCTGGCCCGCGACCTCGCCTACCTGCTCCGACTCTGGAAGGTCATCCTCCTGCGGATCAAGCGGGCCAAGTCCCCCGCGCCGATCTACCAGGAATCGGACATGATCACGCGGACCATCCGCGATATCTTCACGGCCGAGATCGACACGATCTGGATCGACGAGCCGGCGGCCTTCCAGCGTGCCCAGGAGTTCCTCCGCGTCGTCATGCCCAAGTTCGTCGACCGCCTCAAGCTCTACGACGAGAAGGCGCCGCTCTTCCACAAGTACGGCATCGAGGACGAGATCGCCAAGATTCAGCGCCGGCACGTGCCGCTCCGCGACGGGGGGTCGATCGTCATCGACCAGACCGAGGCCCTGGTGGCCATCGACGTCAACTCGGGCAACTTCCGGTTCGAGAACGACGCGGAGCGGACGGCCTACGAGATGAACCTCAGGGCCGCCAAGGAGATCGCCCGGCAATTGCGGCTCCGCGACCTCGGCGGCGTGATCGTCAACGACTTCATCGACATGCGCGACGAGCGGCACCGCCGCGGCGTCGAGAAGGCGCTCCGCGACGCCATCAAGCGCGACCGGGCCCGCTCCAAGGTCCTCTCGATGAGCGCCTTCGGCCTGATCGAGATGACCCGCCAGCGGATCCGGCCCAGCTTGAAGCGTTCGGTCTACGAGGACTGCTCGCATTGTTCGGGCGGGGGGGTCGTCAAGACCGTCGAGAGCATGTCCATCGACGTCATGCGGCTGCTGGCCCTGGCCTCACATCGCACCGATATCCGTCGGGTCAACGTCGGCGTGTGTGGTGCGGTCGCCACTTTTTTAAACAATCGCAAACGGCCTGAGATCGCCCGGCTTGAGGCCGAGGCGAATTTGACGGTCCACATCCGGCCCGAGGATGATGCCCCGGCCGAGCATCTCCAGCTCGAATGCTTTGACGCCAATAACAGCGAGATCCGGCTCCTTCCCGCCCCCGTGCCTTCACATCGCCGCGGTCGATGATCCGGCGGAGGGCATTGGAAAGACTCCTCTGAAGGATTCCCCGAGGCCACCGCCCTCCCCTGTCCCAAGTCCAGGGGAGGGCGGACGGGCTCTCAGGTCGGAGAGCCGGCCCTTTATTCCCAGGCCGAAAAGTATTAAGATTTGACGTTTTGCTGACCAGCCCCTCGAACGCCCGACGTGGTGTCAGGTCCCAGGCTGGCTCGATCCTCAGATGAGAACGAGACCGGGCCAATTCGTTGAGCCCCGAATCGCAAGGAAACTCGACGACATGTATGCGATCTTCGAAGACGGCAGCCACCAATATCGCGTCCGCGCGGGCGATCAACTCGTGCTCGATCGGCGACCGGGTCCACGAGGCGAGGAGGTTGTCTTTTCGAAGGTCCTCCTGATCACCGGCGAGGCTGGCGCCACGATCGGCGCACCCCTCATCGAGGGCGCCCGGGTGACCGGCCAGATTATCGAGCAGTTCCGCGACAAGAAGATCATCGTCCAGAAGTTCAGGCGTCGAAAGAATATGAGGCGCCGACGCGGCCACCGTCAGATGCAGACCCGCGTCCAGATTACCGGGGTGCACCCCTCGGCCTGAACGTACGCTTTGCAGATTTCCCAGAATTGCCACGACCGTTCTTACCCTTGTGAGTCGAGGGCAAAGACGGTCGTTTTTTTTGCCTTCATGAAAATTTATCAATCTTGTAATTCGCAGTCGATGGTGCTTGAAGTCACAACCGAGTCGGGGATTTCTCCGGTCGATCTTACGGAATCTACCAGGAAACCGTCCCCATAGAGCGGTGGGGGCTTGTCCGATTGATCCCTTCCCGGTTAACTGATCATCTGTGAAGTAGCGCTGCTGCGTACAGTAGATGCCGCAGACGATTCACCCGAGATAGCAGAATCAGGTTATCTGGAGAATGTCCATGGCGACGGTCGACGAACGAGCACTGACCGGGACGGGGCAGGATCGGGCGCGAGCGGGTGCGGAGCGATCGGGCATGGTCGTTCCGCGAGTCTTCAGCACCGAGGGGGTGAGCCCCTACGATCAGGTGGACTGGGACCTTCGAGCGGCGGAAATCAAGGACGAGCGTGGGAAGTTGATTTTCCAGCAGATCGACTGTGAAGTCCCCAAGGGTTGGAGCCAGCTGGCCACGAACGTGGTCGCAAGCAAGTATTTCTATGGCGAGATCAACACGCCGGAGCGTGAGACCAGCGTCCGCCAGCTCGTCGATCGGGTCACTCGGACGCTGGCCGATTGGGGACGCGAGGGGGGCTACTTCGCCTCGGATGATGACTCAGAGCGGTTCTACGACGAGCTCACGGCGCTCTGCTTGAACCAGTACGGTTCGTTCAACTCGCCTGTGTGGTTCAATGTGGGCCTGTATCATCGCTATGGGCTGGAGGGTGCGGCGAACAACTGGCGCTGGGATGAAGAGACCAGATCGGTGGTCAAGGCGACGAGCGCCTACCAGTATCCGCAAGGTTCCGCCTGCTTCATCCAGAGCGTCTCGGACGACATGCAGGATATCATGCGCCTGGCCACGGCCGAGGCGATGCTGTTCAAGTATGGCTCGGGGACGGGCACCGACCTCTCGACTCTTCGGTCGAGCAAGGAGAAGCTCACCGGCGGGGGTCGTCCTTCGGGGCCGGTGAGTTTCATGCGGGTCTATGACGCGGTGGCCAGCGTCGTCAAATCGGGCGGCAAGACGCGCCGCGCCGCCAAGATGCAGACGCTCAAAATCTGGCATCCCGACATCCTCGAGTTCATCGAGTCCAAGTCGAAGGAAGAACGGAAGGCCCAGACGCTGATCTCATCGGGCTACGAGGCCAATTTCAACGGCGAAGCCTACAGCTCGGTGATGTTCCAGAATGCCAACCTCACGGTCCGCGTCACCGACGCCTTCCTCCGCGCCGTCGAGAGTGGCGGCGAGTGGACCACCCGCGCCGTCACGACGGGCAGGCCGATGGACTCGTATCCCGCGGCGCTGTTGATGGACAAGATCGCCGAGGGGACCTGGCTCTGCGGCGACCCCGGCCTCCAGTATGAAGACACGATCCAGCGCTGGCACACCTGCCCCAACACCGCGCCGATCAACAGCAGCAATCCGTGCAGCGAATATATGTTCATCGACGACTCCGCCTGCAATCTGTCGTCGATCAACCTGATGAAGTTCCGCCTCGAGGACGGCACCTTCGACGCGAAACGTTTCCGCGCGGCGTGTCGGATCTTCATCACGGCGCAGGAGATTTTGGTCGACAACGCGAGCTACCCGACCGAGCGGATCGCGGCCAACAGCCACAAGTTCCGCCCGCTGGGGCTCGGCTACGCGAACCTGGGCAGCCTGCTGATGGCCTCGGGACTCCCCTACGATTCGCACGCGGGCCGCGGGCTGGCCGCCAGCATCACGGCGATCATGCACGGCCAGGCGTATCTGTCGAGCGCCGAGCATGCGGGCCACCTCGCCCCGTTCGACGGGTTCGCACTGAACCGCGAGCCGATGCTGCGGGTCATGGAGATGCACCGCGACGCCGTCGAGTCGATCGACCCCGAGACTCCCGCCGACCTCCTGGCCGAGGCCCGCCTCGTCTGGGATGAATGCCTGGAGGCGGGGCGTCGCGACGGCTATCGGAACAGCCAGGTCACGGTCCTGGCGCCGACCGGGACGATCGCTTTCATGATGGACTGTGACACGACGGGGATCGAGCCCGACATCGCGTTGGTGAAGTACAAGCAACTGGCCGGCGGCGGGATGCTCAAGCTCGTCAACCGGACCGTGCCGATGGCCATGCACAAGCTCGGCTACGACGACCCGACGATCCGGGGCGTGATCGACCACATCGACGCCCACGACACGATCGAGGGGGCCCCCGGCCTGCTCGACGAGCATTTGCCGGTCTTCGACTGTGCTTTTGCGCCGCCTCAGGGGGGGCGGAGCATCCACTTCCTCGGCCATTTGCGGATGATGTCGGCCGTGCAGCCGTTCCTCTCCGGGGCGATCTCCAAGACCTGCAACGTCCCTTCCGAGGCCACGGTCGCGGACGTCCGCGAGGCGTACCTCGAAGGCTGGCGGCTCGGACTCAAGGCGCTCGCCATCTACCGCGACGGTTCCAAGGGGAGCCAGCCCGTGAGCACGAAATCCGAGGCCACCACCGCGGCCGACGCCGCCGCCCTCGCCGCCGCCACCCAGGCCGCGGCCTCGTCGCCCCTTCCCGCCCCGGTCGCGACCGCGAGCCCGGCCACCGCGGCCGTCGCCGCGACGCACGCAACCGTCGCCGCGCCTGCATCGCACGTCGTCCAGCCGCGCCGCGAACGGCTACCCCATACCCGGGACAGCTTGACCCACAAGTTCGACATCCAGGGGCACGAGGGTTATGTCACCGTCGGTTTCTACCCCGACGGCAGGCCGGGGGAGGTCTTCATCACGATGGCCAAGGAAGGGTCGACGATCGGCGGCTTGATGGATGTCCTGGGGACCTCGATCTCGATCGGCCTGCAATACGGCGTCTCGCTCGAGGTCTTCGTCAACAAGTTCGCCCACAGCCGGTTCGAGCCGGCCGGGTTCACCAAGAACCCCGACATCCCCATCGCCAAGAGCGTGCCGGATTACATCTTCCGCTGGCTGGGGATGGAGTTCATCCCGGGCTACCGAGAGGCGAACGCGCCCCAGCGAGTGACCGACGAGCCGCCCGCCACGAGTCCGCCGGTCATCAAGGTCAACGGCCATCGCACGGCCACGATCGCAGACCTGGACCATGCCGAGGCTGTGATGGTCACCCGCAACGACCCCCCTGCCCCGCCGCCTGCATTGCCATCGCTCCTCGAGGGGCTGGGTGGGCAGGAAAAGCAGTTTGCCCACTTCCAGAGCGATGCGCCCTCGTGCGACAACTGTGGGGCGCTGACGGTTCGCTGCGGGACGTGCTACCGTTGCTTCAATTGCGGGAATAGCATGGGCTGCTCCTGAGCCGTCCTCGCTGCGCTCGACCTCGAGACATGATGGGCCGTCCGCCACCGGGTGGACGGCCCATCGTGTTTTCTCAGTGGCTGGGATCAAGCTTGTGGCGGGGCCTGGCGTGCGATGTTGACCCAGGTGTGGACGTGGGGCGAGCCGTGGTAGTACCAGGCGAAGGCCGGCCCTTCGAGCTTCCAGATGTCCCAGACCTGATCGTTGCCGATGTCCCCTTCCTTGAAATAAGTCAGCCGGAGCTTGTCCGCGCCGCCGGCCTCGCGGAGGCATTCCTGGACCTCGTCGACGTCGAAGGCGCGGAAGGGGCTGGTCAGGTCCTTGAGGAGCTTCTGGACCATCTGTTTCTGCTGGGGGTCGAGCTCGCTGACGGCCAGACCGGCTTCGCCGATCCTGTCGCCCCGGAGCTGGACCGAGCGGGCCGCGTCGGGCTCGCCTTTCGCGACAAGCGCCCGCTTGCGCTGGGCATCGTCGAGGGTGCCGAAGATCTTGTTGGCCTGCTGGCCCTGATACCACCAGACGTTATTCGTATGCGTGGGGTCTTCGTTGAAGTGGCCGTCGGCGGCATGCCCGTAAAAGATGGGGCCGCCGAAGGCCGCGCCGTCGACGCTGTTGCCGTCGGCGCGGAGCGTGTCGTGGCGGCCGGTGAGCACCCACTCGAACGGCTTGTCGGTGCCCGGCTCGCCGAAGACGGCGACGTGATAGCTCTCGAACCCGCCGTAGTCATCCTCCATCTGCTTCGAGAACCGCTCGTGGCCTTCCTCGCTGCAGAGGTTCTTGAAAATCTCGGCGCAAAGCGCCTGCTGCTCGTTCGACATGTCTCCGATCGTCGGCTTGACGATAGCCCAGTTATTCTGCACTTCCGAGCGCTTGGGATGGTCGAAGGGGAAGCAGATGGACTTGCGCTGGTCGTCCTTGAGGGTCGTGAAGAAGCGGGCGACGGCCCCTTCAGCGGGCGAGGTCGGACTCGGACCTGCCGGGGCGGCCGACACGCGAGGAGTGCCGAAGAGGGGAACCGACACGGCCACCGCGGTCGTGCCGACCGTCTTCACGAACTCGCGACGCGAGAGGTCGCGGCCATCCGAACCTTCGGGAAGCTTGGTCTCATTCATGGTACTGAAGTCCTTTTCCTCTGCGCACGGGGGTAAGAGTGACGATGGGACGGACTCCGGGTGCAGCCGTCATCTGAGCGTAAAGCCGCGCGAAGACCGAGTCAAATCCATTCGAGCCGTCGCATCAACCGGCCCCGATCCCTTGCGGGCACGCCGCGAAGGCCACGGTGCTGGACCCGTGATCATGATGGGTTTATGCTGGCCCTTTCATCGGGCTTTGAGACTCGGAGCGCCACCTCTCCAGGGCGAGCACCCCATGCCATCGTTCATCCTCGCCGACGTTGCGCACGACCTCTGGATCGAGGACTTCGCGATCACCCCCGCGGACCTCCGCCTCTCCGCCACTCATCCCTGGTCGGTGAGGAAACGAGTGCTCCACGGGGGGAGGCGCGAGGGGGTGGAGCTCATCGTGGTCGACAACGGGGTGCTTTGCTTCTCGATCATCCCCACGCGCGGGATGGGACTCTGGAAGGGGCAATATCGGGGAGATCGGATCGGCTGGGATTCGCCGATCACCGACGGGCCGGTCCACCCAGCGTTCGTCAACCTCATGAGCACGGGCGGGCTGGGCTGGCTCGAAGGCTTCGACGAACTCCTCGCCCGCGCCGGCCTCGAATCCAACGGGGCCCCCTATGAGGTCAAGACGGAGAACCCGGACGGGTCCGCGAGCCATACCACCCACGGGTTGCACGGCAAGATCGCCAACATCCCGGCGCGTTACCTGGCCGTCCACGTCGGGGAGGATCCGCCGCACGAGATCACCATCGAAGGCCACGTCGACGAGGCGCGGCTCTTCGGGACACACATCCGGATGATGACCCGGATTTCCACGACGCCGGGCTCGAACCGGCTCGTCATCCGCGACGAGTTCGTCAACCTCAAGGAGACGCCCAGCGAGCTGGAGATCCTCTACCACTGGAATTTCGGCCCGCCGTTCCTGGAAGAGGGATCGCGGTTCGTCGCCCCGATCCAGACGCTCGTGCCCCGCAACAAGGATGCGCAGGAGGCGATCGGTCACTTCGAGGTCTATCGAGGGCCCGAGCCCGGAGGCCCGGAACAGGTCTTCTTCCTGGAGCTGCACGCCGGGGCCGGAGATGGCCGGACGCTGGCCATGCTCCGCAACCACGCGGGCGACAAGGGGGTGGTCATGCGGTTCTCGAAGGCCCAGCTCCCCGCCTTCTCGCTCTGGAAGAGGACGGGCGGGCGCCGCGAAGGATACGTCACCGGCCTTGAGCCGTCGACGAATTACCCCAACCCCAAGCCGTTCGAGAAGGCACGCAACCGCGTCGTGTCCCTCACCGAGGGAGGCTCTTACGTGGCGGAGACGACCCTCGAAATCCTCGCGACTCGGCCCGAGGTGGCCGCCGTCGAGGAGGAGGTCGAAGCCTTGCAGGCCCAGGGGGCGCCCCGCGTCCACAGGAAGCCCGTCGAGCCGTTCGCGGAGGAGGTCTGAGAGGGTGTACGAGAAGGGGAGGCCGAGGCGGAAACGGGGACTGGCTCGAAGCGAAGCGCGTGCCTGTCCCCGTTTCCGCCGGGAAGGGGGACAGGCACCTGCGCCGTGCCGGCTCCGGAGCCAGTCCCCTTTCCCTCTGTTTGACGCTCCTCGTACACGCTCTGAGGCCGCTTGGCCAGGGTATGAGCAGGCTCGACGCGGCGAGGTTGTCGGGGTCGGGGTCGGAGGTTGCCGATGGATCCTCGACCCGGGACGCTTGGTCAGGCCATCAGGTCGAGGACCGGCTTGCCTTGGCCGTTATTCGTGACGTAGAACGGGCGCTCCTCGGTGACGATCCCGTACCGTGGCGAGAGTCCCAGGAGGTGGTAGATCGTGGAGTGCAGGTCGGTCACCGTGACCGGGTCCTTCACGGTCGTGGCGGGCATCTCCTCGGCGGTCTCGCCGTGGGCGTATCCCTTCTTGACGCCGCCCCCGAAGAGGAGCACCGAGCCTGCGCCGGTGAAGTGGCGATGGTGGCCGAAGTGGGCGAGGCTCGTCAGGGTGTCGGGCTGGACCACCTGGTTAGGCACGAGCTTGTCGGTCTTCCCCTCGATCAGGACCGATCGGCTGAACTCGCTGGCCAGGACGATGAGCGTACGGTCCAGCCGCCCGCGCTCTTCGAGGTCCAGGACGAGCTGGGCGATGGGGGCGTCGATCTGCGTCTTGAGGTCGCGCACGCGGGTATGCCCGTTGTCGTGGGTGTCCCAGCCGAAGAAGGGGATGTACTCGGTGGTCACCTCGATGTACCGTGCGCCGACCTCCATCAGGCGGCGTGCCAGCAGGCAGCCCAGCCCGAACCGGCCGGTATTGTAAGTGTCGTAGCTGGATTTGGGTTCGAGCGAGAGGTCGAACGCCTTCGCCGCGTCGGAGTTCAGCAGCCGGTCGGCGTTTTCGAGCGACCTGAGTAGCGACTCCCTCTGGTAATCGGTGCCCCGACGGCTCGCAGGGCTGGCCGCCAGGAGCGCCTGATAGGCCTTGTACCGGGCGCGGAACCGTTTCAAGGTCATGCCGGCCGGCGGGCGGACGGCCGCCACGGCGTCGAGCGGGTCGGGCACGCGGAACGGGCCGAACTCGGTGCCGAGGACGCCGCCGGTCTGGAACGACTTCAGCTCCTCGGCCTCGCCGTTCCCCTCGTACCGCTGGCCGATGTCGATATAGGCGGGGACCGCGGAGTCCTTGGGGCCGAGCGCCTGGGCGACCCAGGCCCCGAGGTGCGGGGCCGCGACGTTAACCGGGGGCTCGTAGCCGGTGTGCCAGTGGTACTGGTGCCGCGAGTGGAGGATCGAGCCGAGGTCCGCGGCGGTGTGGGTCCGGATCAGGGTCCCCCGGTCCATCACCCGGCCGATCCGTTCGAGACCCTCGCTGAAGCGGATGCCATCCACCGCCGTTGGCGCGGCGGGGAAGGTGCTGGCGACCTCCTGGGACTTCATCCCGGCCCGGTAAGGGGTATGCCGCTTCGGGTCGAAGGTCTCGGTATGGGGCATGCCCCCGGCCATCCAGAGCACGATCACGGCGTCGGCCTTCGCCTCATGGCGGCGGAGGTCCACGTCGTCCTCGGCCCGGAGCGCCCGGGGGGCCAGGGCCGCCAGCGAGGCGGCCGCCAGGAAGTCGCGGCGAGAGATCGTGTGCCTTGGCATGATGGACATCTCCTCACGACGAGCCGACGTTCCGGGCCACGGTCTCGGGCCGGGCTCGAATCCTCGAAAACCAGGCACGTGCCACTCGAAATCGGGGCTTTCCGCTCATTCGATGAGTTGAAGCTCCGGCAACATCAGCACGGCCCAGAGCAAATCCTGGACCCCGTCCGGCTCGACGGGCGTCCCCACCACGTCGAGCGACGCCTCCAGCTCCGGCGGGCTTGGTGCCCGGCCGAGCGCCGACCGGAAGAGGCGGCGGACGAGGGCTTCGGGATCCCGCCCATGCGTCTCGGCCCATGAGAGTCCACCCTGTCGGAGCTTGTCGGCCAGTGTCGAGCCGTTGGTCAGTTCCAGGGCCTGGAGCGTCGTCGCGATGGCGTCGCGGCGCGTCACGACCTGCTCCCTGCTGGTCCTCCCCAGTGCGGCGACGAGGGGATCGTCGAAGGCCAGGGCCACGCGAAGCGGGGAGACCTGATCGGGCGTGAGCGCCTGCAAGGCCGAGGCCGACAGGTCGAGGCGTGCCCCGTAAATCCGACCGGCGCCCGCGACTTCGACCGCGTGCTTCCAGCCTGACGTATCGAACGCGAGCTCTGTCCAGTTGTCCCCGGCGTCCTCGGCCCAGAGCCAGGTGGTGTCGGTCCCGTACCCCCAGGTCATCTCGTCCCCGCGGAACCCACCGACCCAGGCGATGAACGCCGCCGGATTCGGCCCGGAGAATTTCACGCCACGCCCGTGCTTCGCGTCGGGCCAGTTGGTGGCCTCGGCCGCGATGATGTTGGCGCCGACTCGCAGGTGCTTGGTGATCTCGACGGCGATCGGCCTGGTCCAGTCGTCGCTCTGGCCGACCCTCTGGCCATTGACGTGGAGGACGACCTCGTTATCGCACGCGGCGACCGCCACGGCGCGGTCGGGGACGGCGTCGAGGTGGATCACCTTGCGGAGGAGGATCCGGCCGCCGGGGTCATTCTGGGCGTCGCCGTGACTCCAGACATATTGCGCCTCCACCCGGGGGGCGGCGGGCGGCTTCCCGGTCCTTCCCCCCTCGTCCTCGGCCGCCGCGATCGAGGCGCGGACGGCGGCGACCTGGCCCCCTTGCCCCCGGCCGTCGGCCTTGAGCATCTCGCCGGTGGCCTTCGGCCAGACCCCCGTGACCATCGAGACGGCGTCCACGAACTGCTCGGCGGACATCCTCCGGGTCAGCGGTCCGCGAAAGACGTAGGCCCCGCGGTCCGAGGGGTCGGCGAGGCCGATCGACGCGAGTCGATACGTGCGCGACGTGGCGAGGAGGCGAAGCGTGTGCTTCAGGTCGTGGCCGTGCGCCACGAAGTCGCCGGCCAGCCAGTCGAGCAGGTCCTGGCTCCAGGGTGCCTGGTCCATGTCGTCGAGCGGTTCGACGATCCCCCGGCCCATCATGTGGGCCCAGAGGCGATTGACGATCGTGCGCGCGAAGCGGCCGTTCTCGGGCTTCACCAGGATATCGGCCAGTCTCTTCATCCGCTCCTTGCGGGGGGCGGAGGCGTCGATCGTGCCGAGCTCGGGATAGATGAACCCGACCGAGGAGGTCTGGCCGGTCGGCTTGTCGCATCGGTTCAGTTCTAGCGGCTTCTCGGAGAAGACGCTGGCCAGGGCATAGGCGTCGGTCAGTTTCCAGTCATTCACGAAGCTGTCGTGGCAGCTCGCGCACTTGAGGTTGGTGCCCATGAAGACCTGCGTGAGGTTCTGCGCGGCCTGCACCGGCGGGACCTGGCTGGCGTTGACCACGCCCCGCCAGACGATCCCCTTCGTGAACCCCTCCGAGCCGGGGACCGGGCTCACCAGCTCGTGCACGAATTGATCGTACGGCTTATTCTCGTACAACGACCGGTAGAGCCAGGGGGTGATCGTCTTCCGACCATCGTCGATGAACCCCGTCCCTCGATACGCGTTCCGGAGGGCATCGTTCCAGAACGAGAGCCAGTGGTCCGCGTAGGCGCGACGGTCGGCGAGTAGCGCCTCGACCAGCCCCGCGTCCTTGCCCGGCCGGGTGTCCTTCTCGAAGGCGTCGAGCCTTTCCGGGGAGGGGAGCAGCCCATTCAGGTCGAGGGAGGCGCGCCGGGCGAAGAGGCGGTCCGGCACCGGCGACCAGTCGATCGCGGCGTCCCGATCGGCGGCATATCGGGAGACGAACCGATCGACGGGGTTGTCGAGATCCAGCCCGGTCGGGGCGGGCGGGATGTCCGGCGTCCGGGGCGCGAGCGGCGCCTTGCGGAAGCCGAAGCTGAACCCCTCGGGCCAGCTCAGGCCCTGGTCGATCCACGCCCGCAGGAGCCCGACCTCCCGGGTCGAGAGCGGTTCACCCTTGAGGGGCATGCGCCGGTCGGGCTCGACTTCCGCGACGAGCTCGACGAGCGGGCTCTCCTCGCTCTTGCCGACGACGACGGCGGGACCGCCTTCGCCCCCGCGGAGGACGGCCTCGCGCGTCTCCAGCGAGAGCCCCCCCTTGGTCTTGCCCCGGGCGTGGCAGTTGAGGCAGCGGTCCTGGAGGATCGGCCTGATCTGGGCGTCGAAGTCGACCCGACCTCGCTCGGGGGGCGGCAACTCGACGGTTTCGGGCTCACCCGCACTCGCCGCCGCGATCAGTACCAGCAGGTTCATCCCGCCCACGGCCAGCGCCATCCATCGGATCGTGCTCATCGCGCAATCACCTGTCGCAAGAGGCCCGACAATTCTCGAACGGTGTGCCGGGCCCGAAACGGGAGGAAGGCAAGGCGCCGCCCACCGTACATTGGTAGAACACCATCGTATCGCGCAACGCTCCGTCCCCGAAACGCGTCTTCGCGATGGACGACGATTCCTGATTAGACAAGGGCGTGGTGATCGCCCCCGATCCGGCGAACAGTCGAGCCTCGGAGAGCCGACAGGGCCGAGGACGCACCTCGTCTCAAGTCCAGCTCGTCACGTTCGGAGTGGGGCGAATCACTCGAGCGCGATATCCTTCGTCTGGCTGCCCGACTCCACCTTGAACGTCAGCTCGGATGTGTCGGCGCTCAGATATTTCTTCGGGAGGGCCGATTTCGGCTGCTTGCTCGGGGCTCCGGGCAATTCGGGAATGTTCGCATTCGGGTCGAGGTCGCTGACGGCAATCTTGTACTCACCCACGACGGCGCCGTCGCCCGGCTCCGTGGTCTGGAGCGAGTAAGACCCGGCCTCGATAGGACCTATGGCGTTGGGCCGCTCGCCGTCGGTCGCGATGAATGTGACCATCCCCTTTTCGAGCGGCTTGCCCTTGTAGGTGACCGTCCCCGAAACCCGCCCCATGGCCGGGCCGCTGGTGCCACAGCCGGTCGCCACCAGGGCCGACACCAAGGCGACTCCAAGACTGACCCGAAGTCGCCGGACGCCAGCATGCTCTCGTTGCACGATCAGGAACTCCTCGTCTCGCAGAGTGGAAGGCGGGCAACCCCGGCGGTCGGCCGAGGTTGCCCGCGAAGGTCGGACATCGTGGAGGGACGGATCCATCAGAAGGCGTCGGACGAGACTATCTCGCCATTCGCTCGAGTGCTCAAGGCCTGGTAAATGTTGAAGTTGATCGTGTTCTTGATGAACTTCACCGACCCATCGGCCATGCAGAAATTCGCCCCTCCCGGGTGGTTGCTCCGGAAGGTATAGAGGTAAGGCCAATCATTAATGTTGGGGGCCCGTTGCTTGTAGTTCAAGGGGACCGCCGTCGAGCCGATCGACGCGTTAGCGCCCACCCAGGCATTCCATGTGGTGATCTTGCGGATTTGCTCGCCGGCCATGAGCGTGTTGGATGTACCGTCAGTGATCATGTTGATCCCGACGTCCGAGCCCCAGGCCCAGTAGACACCGCTTCCCGCCGGGGATCCGTTGTTGGCCTGCGCGCTGGTGAGACGGGCGTGCCCGAGTTCGGGACGCCGGCAGGGCAGGTTCAGCCTGGCGGTGCAGAGCATCACCTGGCCAAGAGCCGCTGGCGCGATCTCGCCGCCGCACCCCAGGCAATTGTCGCCCATGTTCCCCACGTACGACGTGCCCGCTGCGCGAAGTCCGCTCAGATCGTCGGGGTTCGTGGTGTCGATGTTCGGGCTGTCGTCCGAGGGACAGATCAGCGAGTTGAGGACCGTGACCCGGACGGTGCTGTTGGGGTCGCCGACGGAATACCGCGGACTCCACTTCCAGCCGCCGCCGATGAACGTGCCCATCATCATGCTGAAGTTCACCGAATT
>JAABUR0100005777.1_pt1 | contig 15537 bp, 32 predicted proteins | sample 5560091 | NCBI WGS metagenome assembly JAABUR01 (sample SAMN10711879, study PRJNA513375) | rock metagenome | isolation source: Antarctica rocks | place: Antarctica: Victoria Land, University Valley sud
GCTCTGCGCTCCGCTGAACACCCTGTGCCGGCTTGTGCATACGGTATTGTGGCAGCATGAGCAGCGCTTTGTTGCGCAGGTCGCCAAGCGGCCCTGCAGCCAGCCTCAGGGCTCAGCAGCGGCGTCTCTGCAAGCGAGCGCAGCAGCGCGCCGCCGCCTGCCACAAAAGTCGCTGCAGCCAAGAAGAGGGACAAGGTACGTGACATTTGCACCCACCTGCGCATGCTCCTTTGCCTGTGACAGCTGCGCCCGTTGCTCGGGCTGACTCGACAACTGTGTGTGCAGGGCCGCCGCATAACGCTTGGCGAGGACAGCATTCGCGTGCCCGAATAACAGAGGGCACCAGAGCCAGGCTGGGCCAGGCGGGGGCGTGCAAGCGCTGCGTTCTGCGTCATGATGCGCTGCACATCCTGTTGACGCATGCGCACCAGACCATCGGTGTGTTTGTTGCTCTGTGCCCAGTCAACTGGGGCTGCAGCTTTGATGTGGCTGTGCAAATGGAGCCGCGCCCGCCTCTTGATGTACATCATCTGTTGAGCTCTCCGCACTGATTTGCATACATTGCTGCTTGCTTTTGTGTTCCTGCAATAGCACTGGTTTCAACTGTCTGTTGCACTGTTGCACATGGCTTGTAGCCACCTAGACATCGTCCAGCAATGATGGCCTTCGATCATGTGCATATCAGCCATGGGCCTGCATGCTCTCTCTGCAGCTACACCGTGAGGCTGGCCAGGTTTGAGAGCGGCAGGCGGCCGCGTCTATGTCACATCAGTGTCACGCGCGGCAATGGTTCTAGGGTCAGTGCTGCAGCAGCGGGCCTGTCTCTCGCATCATGAGGCGGCGACCGCTTCCCGCCGCCGCTGCCTGCAGGGCATGGCCCGCGGTCAGCGACATGCACAGCTGACTGGCCGAGCTGGCGGATGAAGGCAGACAGCGCGCACATGGGTCGTGCTCGGCAGCGTGGGCGTGTTGCTCAGTTTGGCCTTGAGCGCCACAGCCGCTTCCACGCCAGCAACCACAGCAGGCGCCAGCTTTGTGACGATGTCTGCAGCCTCGCCTGCAGCTGCCTGCACACTGGCCGCCGCAGTCAACACAGTGAATGTGCTCCTCCAGAATGCATGTGTCCCACGTCTGCGACAACTGCCATCAGTTGGGGCGTTGCCGCTGTGGCGATGGCGGACAGCTCGGAGCCCACGGCCGACACGCCGGAGATGCCGGACGCCGCAAAGCCTGCCAGCAGCTGCCCCGCCGCCACCAGACCGGCGAGCGCGGGCGCCTGCAGCATGCGCCTGCCACCTGCCGCATTGGCCGCCTGCACGAGCAGTCCACAGGTGCATGCGTGCGCAAAGCACATGCGGCCATGAAGCTGAGAATGTCGCGGCTCGCTGATGCCGAGTCCAGCGCGCGCACCTGCGGACCGTCCAGCAGGCTCGAGGTTGAAGAGATCAGCCCGCCGACGGCCGGCGACCAGCTGCTCACATTGCGAATTATCGTCGCTGTCGCGGGCGCGGCAGCAATTGCATTGAAGGCGCTCAGCGTCCTGTTGTTTGTGAGCAGTGAGTGGCCCACGTTTGTCACCACCTGCGGCAGCCGGGTGTCAAGCGGATGCGCTGCAACGCAGCAACGGGGAGGCGCTGTCGTACCCCGGGCAGGAAGCGCTCGCTGGCCACTCCAACCGGCGAGCTGCGGCCGCGCTGCGCACAGCTGTCAGTGGAAGAGGCACGAGGTGCGCTCGCAAGACACGGCAGCAGGTGCCGCACCTGACGCCAATTGTTGCGGCCAGGACCGTGCTGACCACCGCGTCATGCTGTATTGCTCGCATTTCTGCTATGGCCGCCGGCGCGATCGCCTGTAGGATCTGCGCGGCGAGCACTGCGCGTGTCAGGCTCTGCCTAGCTTAGAATCGAGCCCCTGGCGTGCAGAGCGCGCCTGCACGTCGACAGGGTCTGCAAGAATCATCTTGCCGGCCTCGCGCATGACAACGCTGTTGGCCGGGGACGGCAGCTCGGCGGCAGCATCAGGCTGCGCTGCTGCATGGCAAGCGGCGCAGAGAAGGACAGTGAGCACGGTCCGTGCGTTGTTAATGGCCTTAGCCCACCTCGCAGCAACCAGGCCTGTTTCCCCACGCGGTGTGCTGCACAGCAGCTGGGCGGAGGCCGGTCAAGGACAGCTCCTCCTGGGCGGAGGCTCCGAGGTTACATGAACCCTACCCTACCCTGACAGCCTTTGCTCGCTGCGGGGTTACACATGCCGGGCGCACTCTGGCACTCAGGACTCAAGTCACTGTGCCGAGATGTTTATGTGCGTGCAAGTAGGGACCAACAACCCCTGTCGCTGCAAAGTCGTGGGGCCAACACTCGGGTTCTTGGGCGCGCTTGTTGCCGGGCTAGTCTGCTGGCCGGCGGGCTGCTTGACGTACTGCTGCTGTAGAGACTTCAGCAACCAGGCATTTGGCATGCCGATGGAGGTCTTCAACGGCGTGGCGAACGCCGCACCCATATGATGAGGCGGGTGCGCTATGCTGGATATCTGGTTCTACCTGCGGACCAGGCTTACTATGCTTTCTGAAACCTGCATCTGGAGCGCCAGGAGCCCCTGAGCAGCCCGGGAGGCTGCCAGCGCCTTTTGGGTTGAAAGTATGATTGTGGAAGCTGCACATCCTGCAAGACCGTGCACTTGCACGAAGTGTGTGCGCGTAGCTTGGGGCTTTTGCGGCTGCACCAGAGGGGTCCCTTGCAGCTTGCAAGGCGACGTTGCGCTTGGTTGTGTTGCAGTGCGACTCCTGCTGCTGCCAGTCAATAGGCTGTTACAGCAGTCTATGAGCGCAAAGCGCAGACGCGACAAACTCTCTGTCAGCCTCCCTCATCTGCAGTATAAAGCACTGCTTGTCAAAGTGGAGGGTTTGCTTAAGCTGTGTGCTCCTGACTCAGTGAGCTCCTGAGTCAGGAGTCTTTAACGAATAAAGTGTGCAGAAGGTGCACAAAGTTGCACCACAGGCAGCACCAGGCTTCGAGAGAAAGGAGTGCAGGCTAGTGCAGCGCGCAGCGTGCCAGAGGCAGCATGGGCGAAAAGAGGGACCTGCGCTTTGCAATTGACAGAGGCGGCACTTTCACAGATGTGTATGCCGAGGCGCGTCTGCTGCTTGCCAGTCCGTGTGCAGACGCATGCTGCTCGCGACGACTCGTCAACTTGGGAAACAAAAGCATGCATGTTCCTATGCCATCACCTGCGCATCCAGCTTGGTAACAAGCTGGTGCTGGTCGCACAGATCCCCGAACAGCATGGCATCCGGCAGAGGTGAGGGCACAGCAAGGAGCTTTCGTTGCAGTGCGCTGTGCGCTAGCAAGCGCTGTGACGGCGCTCTGGCGGGCACTGACCGCGCCGCGTGGCCACCAGGGTGCTCAAGCTCTTGTCAGAGGACCCAGCAAACTACTCGGACGCGCCGCGCGAAGGCATCCGGCGCGTGCTGGAGGAGGTCACGGGCAGGCCGCACCCACGAAATGAGCCACTGGACACGTCACGCATCGCCGCCATCCGCATGGGCACCACGGTGCGCAGGGCGGACGCTGACGCGTGTGCGCAGGAGCAACAGCCCACTGTTGAGGAACGAGCTGTGGGCTTTTAGCCCCGGAGCAGCAGCACGTGCAGGTCCCAGTCTAGAGACATCGACCACCGGGCCACCTGCCCGTAGCCCCAGCTGTTGGTCTGTCTGCAGCACATATGGAGCTGTCCTGTATGTACTCATACTCCAAGTCCGAGCGAGCAGCAGCTCCAGTGTAACATAGAGCAGGACGGGTCCAGCCGCGGCGCGACGTGCTGCACAAGGCACGAGCTTCAGACGTTTCCCAGGCGCCTGCCCGCGCCAGGTCGCCACCAACGCGCTGCTGGAGCGCAAGGGCGAGCGCTGCGTGCTGGTGACCACGCGCGGCTTCCGCGACCTGCTGCACATCGGCAACCAGAGCCGGCCCCGCATCTTTGACCTGGAGATCCGCACGCCCGACGTCCTGTACGAGCGCGTGGTCGAGGTCGACGAGGAGGTGGGCGCCGCTCGGGCGCTGCGCTGCGGCGCATTGCAGACGCGCTCGCCCGGGCCTGAGCCGGCAGCCGCGCAGGTGGTCCTCCCGCTGGGGCGGCAGCCGGGCGGGCGCGCCGGGCGCCGCCCGGCCGAGGACGCGGAGGCGCACCCGGTGGCCGGGCGGGTCGTGCAGGGCGTGACGGGCGAGGCGGTGTGCGTGCGGCGCGAGCTGGACCTGGGCGCCGTGGAGGCGAGCCTGCAGGTGCGCGGGCGGCGCCGCGGTGCGGTCGCCGTTACCCTTTTGAGGTATGTGCGACCGAAGGCCGCTGCCGCGCCAGGCGCTGCGCGCGGACGGCTTCAACAGCGTGGCAGTCGTGCTCAAGCACGCGGCCATCTTCCCGGACAACGAGGCCGCCGTCGGCCGCGTGGCCCGGGACCTGGGCTTCACGCAGGTGGGCGCGGCACCACGGCCGCGGCTGCGCCCATCCCGCGTGCTGTGCTGGGCGGCGCCCGACGTGTGCATGCGCAGGTGAGCCTGTCGCACGAGGTCATGCAGATGGTGAAGATGGTCCCGCGCGGCTTCACCGCCACCGCAGACGCCTACCTCACTCCCCACATCATGCGGTGCGCCCGCCCTCCGGCTCAGCAGGGCGGCCGCACGCCGTTGGGTGCGCAGCGCTGCGCTGCAACCCGCACCTTGCTCCTCGCGGCGAGCGACTGATGCAGCCGCCGCCGTCGTGGCCAGGTACATCTCGGCGTTCCAGCGCGGCTTCGACGCGGGCCTGTGCGACGTGCGGCTGTCCTTCATGCAGTCGGACGGCGGCCTCGCGCCCGTCAACGCCTTCTCCGGCCACAAGGCGGTCCTGTCCGGGCCTGCGGGCGGGTGCGGCCGGTTGGCGGCCAGCCGCTGCTCCTGCATGTCTGGTCTCACCTGCTGCGCCACTGGCGAGTCGCTGGCGAGTCGTGTGCACACCAGGGTGCAACACACCAGCGAACACAGCGCAATGGAAGCCCCTTGGGGCGCAGGTATGTGGGCTATGCGCTGACGACGCAGTGGGAGGGCGCGGAGGCCAAGTCGCAGCAGATCATCGGCTTCGACATGGGCGGCACCTCCACCGACGTGTCGCGCTTCGCCGGCACGTACGAGCACGTGTTTGAGAGCGTCACGGCGGGTGCGCCACGGCGCTCGCGATGTGGCAGCCCACCAGGCACTGGTTGGCGGGCTGACGCGCGGCGCGCAGGCGTGACCATCCAGGCGCCGCAGCTGGACATCAACACCGTGGCGGCGGGCGGCGGCTCGCGCCTGCACTTCCGCACGGGCGTATTCCAGGTGCCGGCCCGACCTGCCTTGAGAGCACAGCACAGCCGGCCGCCCGGAGCGCTCCCGACTCTGCGGAGCGCGACGCTGTGCAGGTCGGGCCGCAGTCGGCGGGCGCGCACCCGGGGCCGGTGTGCTACCGGAAGCCGGGCGGCCTGGCCGCGCTGACCGACGCAAACCTGGCGCTGGGGCGCATCCTCCCGGTGCGGACCGCTGAGCGGCGGGTGAAGCGCGTCTGCATCGATCACGCGCTCACGCCTCACCCACTGCGCCTCACCTGCGCCGCCGGGCAGGAGTTCTTCCCGCACATCTTCGGCCCCGAGGAGAGCCAGCCGCTGGATGTGGCTGCGGCGCGCGCGGCGCTGGCCGACCTGGCAAGAGAGGTCAATGCCAGCAACGCTCCCGGGCAGGCCGAGAAGAGCGTCGACGAGGTGCGCGTGCCGCCAGCAGGGCCTGCTGACCGCTTTGTGGACCCATGCACCGCGCGGACCGACCGGCGTGCGCGCGCGCACCCAGGTTGCGATGGGCTTTGTCCATGTGGCCAACGAGGCCATGTGCCGGCCGATCAGGGCGCTGACGCAGATGCGCGGCTACGACGTGGCGCAGCATGTCCTGGCCTGCTTCGGCGGCGCGGGCGGCCAGCACGCGTGCGCCATCGCCCGCAACCTGGGCATGCGCACGGTGTTTGTGCACCGCTACGCGGGCGTGCTGTCGGCGGTGGGCATCGCGCTCGCTGATGTCGTCGCAGAGGAGCAGGCGCGCCGCTGCAGACGCGCTGAGGCGGCCGGGCGCCGCTGTGTTTCACGTGCCGGAGTGCGTGAAGCCACACGCCCTGGGCTGTGCATCAGGAGCCGTCAGCGGAGGAGCTCGGACCGGAGAGCATGGCAAGGCTCACCGCGACCCTCGAACGGCTCCAGCGCGCGGCTGTGCAGCGCCTCTGCAAGCAGGCAGGCGCCCTGTGCCTGCTGGCTGCAAGCATTGCAGGCGGAGGCGTGCATGCGCGCCTGGGTGGCACTCGTGAGTGAGCGCTTGCGTGGCGTGCCAGGGCTTCACTCCCGACCAGATCCATGCGGAGCGCTTTCTGAACCTGCGCTATGCGGGGACGGACGTCGCGGTCATGACGGCCTGCCCGCCCGGGAGCGACGTGGCTGCTGCGTTCGAGACGGCGTACAAGTACGCACGACAGTGTTGTTGACGCGCCATGTGAGGTGGATGCTGCTGGCACTGAGCATTGGGCTCGCCGATGCAGGCGCGAGTTTGGCTTTGTGCTCGAGGAGCGCGCCATCTGCTGCGACGACGTGCGCGTGCGCGCCACGGGCGCCGGCGCTGAGCTGCCCGGCAGCGGCGAGCTGCCGCGCGACGTCGAGCCGCTGCCAGCTCCGACACGTGTCGCGACAGCCTATTTTGACGTGCGCTGCCGCCCTGCTGCGCCTGCATCGCACTCGTGCTCATCCAGGGCAGTCTCGTCCAGACTCTCCCGCGAGTAGTGCTTGTGCAGTTGGAGTGGTCGCCTGTAAACGGCCACAGTTGCCTGATACACAGATGTGATGCATTCGTTCATGACAGGGCCGCCCGCGCGTCTGTGCAGGCGGGCGGGCGCCAGGACACGCCGGTGTACCTGCTGCGAGACCTGAAGCCCGGCCACTGTGTGCCTGGGCCGGCGATCGTGCTGGACGACATCTCCACCGTGGTCGTGGAGCCCGCCTGCACGGCGCGCGTCACGCCCGCGGGCGACCTGCGCGTGGATGTGGGCACCGCCGCCGCGGGCACGCCGCGGGAGCCCACCGAGTGCGACCCTATCCAGCTGGCCATCTTCAGCCACCGGTGCGAGCCTCGCGCTGCTGGCGCATGCGAGCGAGGCGCCCGTGCAGCGCAGCGGGCCTAATGTAGCGCTGATGTGCAATCAAGGTCGTGTGCGCTTTGTTTGAGCCTTGCCTGTGACGTGCAAGCCTGGGCGCCCGTGCAGTCTATGGAGTCGCTGCAATAGGGCGGCCCCGCCAGAAGGGGAACTAGCCGTGAGGGGTGGTGCAGCTCTGCCTGTGCGGCTCGACGCAGGCAACTGCGCAGCTGCGGCGCAGGTTCATGGGCATTGCGGAGCAGATGGGCCGCGTCCTGCAGCGCACCTCCATCAGCGTCAACATCAAGGAGCGCCTGGACTTCAGCTGCGCGCTCTTCGACCCCGCTGGCGCGCTGGTCGCCAACGCGCCGCACCTGCCCGTGCACCTGGGCGCCATGTCCGCGGCCATCCGGTTCCAGGCGCGCGCGTGCCCCGGGCGCCTGCGCGGCCCTGTGCCTGCCAGTGCGCGCGACCGCGGAGCGCGCTGCGCACCGCCGCGGACTGCGCCGACTGCGGCCTGGCGTGCAGACGCACTTCTGGGGCCCGGAGGGCGAGGGCGCGGCCGAGGGCCTGCGCCCGGGCGACGTGCTGGCGTCCAACCACCCGCAGCTGGCGGGCGGGTCGCACCTGCCCGACATCACCGTCATCACGCCCGTGTTCAACGAGGGCCGCATCGAGTGCGCCCCGGCCGCCGCGCCGCCGCGCATCCGCGACCAGCCCGCCTGCCGCCGAGCGGGCGCCGCGCCGCAGGTTCTTTGTGGCGTCGCGCGGCCACCACGCGGACGTGGGCGGCATCACGCCCGGGTCCATGCCCCCCAACAGCCGCCGGCTGGTCGAGGAGGGCGCCGCCATCATCGCGTTCAAGCTTGTGCGCGCGGGGCGCTTCCAGGTGGGCCCCTGCCGCCGGTGCCACGTGCGCGCTTCTGGCCTGCATGCGCCAGCTGCACAAGACAGCGCCACTGCCACGCCTGGCGTGGACCCCATGGGCGTCAAGCCAAGGCAGCATGGCGTCTTTGACAGCGACTGCTGTCTGCTGCTTGCAGACAGAAGGCATTACGGAGCTGCTCCAGGCGCCCGGCAAACTGGGTGACCAGATTGCGGGCATCTCGGGCACCCGCAACCTCAGCGACAACCTGAGCGACCTCAAAGCCCAGGTGCCCCCACCGTTGCTGCATGCTGTGGGTGTCTAGATACAAGCTGATGCTGGCACCGCTGTGGTGGCAAGCCACAGCGGTGAATTGCCACCAAATTCATCTCAAACTCAGATGAAGGTGTGGCGCCCCTGCTGCAGGTGGCCGCCAACTCGCGGGGCATCCAGCTTGTGGGCGACCTCATAAAAGAATGTGGCCTTGCTACTGTGCAAGCATACATGGGCTTCATTCAGGTGCTGCGCCCCTCCACATGCAGAAGCACAGCTTCTGCGGCTGCTGTGTATGAATAGCTTTTGGCTGAGTGCTGCGCTTACCGACAGGCCAATGCGGAGGCGGCAGTCCGGGAGATGCTCTGCAAGTTCTCCAAAGCCCAGGGCCTGCCAGAGGTGGGCACTGTGCGTGCTGAGGACCAGATGGACGACGGTGCGCACGGCGCAGTGGCGGCGCCTGCCCAGCCGCGGGCCGGGTGGTGACGCGCGTGACCTGCGTCGCAGGCACCCCCATCAGGCTGGCAGTCACCGTGGACCGCAGGGACGGCAGCGCGGTCTTCGACTTTGCGGGCACGGGGCCCGAGGTGTTTGGCAACACCAACGCGCCGCCGGCCGTCACGTACAGCGCCATCATCTACTCGCTGCGCTGCATGGTCCGCCAGGAGATCCCGCTGAACCAGGTGCCGCCTCACGCAGTGTGCTGGCGGCCGCCAGGGGGGCGCTCGCATGCATGCGCTGCAGCTGCCCTGCCAGGCAGCATGGAGGATGTGCGCGTGGCTGCGCAGGGCTGCATGAAGCCTGTGACAGTGCGCATCCCGGACGGCTGCCTGCTCAGCCCCTCGGCGGAGGCGGGCGTCGTGGGCGGCAACGTGCTCACCAGCCAGCGCGTCACGGATGTCGTCTTGAGGTCGTTCAGCGCGGCTGCGGCGTCTCAGGTGTGCTGAGCTTGTGCGCATCAGTTCATGCATTGCAGTGCCTATATTGCATGCTCAGGGCTGAGCGCTCACATGGTGCTCGCAGGGGTGCATGAACAACCTGACATTTGGGGATGCAGACATGGGCTACTATGAGACCATCGCCGGCGGCGCTGGTGTGGGCCCTTGCAGTCATCGGGCTTCCAGTTGCATCCGTCTGCGGAGGGTAATCGTGCGTGCGCGCAGGGGCGGGCCCAGGCTGGCACGGCCGCTCTGGCGTGCACACGCACATGACGAACACGCGGATAACAGACCCGGAGATCCTCGAGCGCCGCTACCCTGTTGTGCTGCGGGAGTTTAGCCTGCGGCCGGGGTCCGGCGGAGCGGGCCGCTGGTGCGGCGGTGATGGCGTCATACGCGAGGTAGGTCCTGTTGATGCACACGTAACCCTTGGCATCGTGCTCCCTGTTATAACACGCTGGAACCCGCTAGGCAATCACCCTGCTCTGCGACCATCACCCAACGCCCGTGCGGGGCCATGCGGCAGATCGAGATGCTCAGGCCGCTGACCGTGAGCATCTTGTCGGAGCGCCGGGCGGTGGCCCCGCCGGGGCTGGCGGGCGGCAAAGACGCGCTGCGGGGCGTGAACCTGCTCCTGAGGCGAGATGGGCGCACTGTGAGCCTTGGCAGCAAGGCCACGGCGGAGTTTGTGGGCGGCGAGCGCCTCCGCATCCTCACTCCAGGCGCGCCGCGCGCATACGGCGGGCTGCCGTGCCTGTGCGGCAGGTCGACCTGGTTGCGCAGACAGAGCCACACCTCACAGACGCGCACGCTTTGCAGGCGGCGGCGGCTACGGCGCAGAGAGCGAGGAGGCCGGGGGTGCCGCGGTGCCCAATGGACATGCAGCTGCGGACACGCACGACCACCACCTCCGCACGAGCGGCAGCTTGGCCAAGTACCGCGCAGACCAGGAGTCTGCCTAGAGGCTGCTTGTTGCGGTGGGGCATGCTGCCACGCCCGTCGGCCTTGTCAAGCCGCTCACTGCACTCTGCTCCTGTGCACCTTTATTCCTTAACTCCAGACATGCTTCAGGCCAACCGATGCTTACTTTACAGCAGCCCAAACAATAACCTCCTGCCAAATACCATCCTGCCAGAGACCCTGCACCGCATGCATACGCCATACAAAACAAATAGCACACGCTAAGCATGTCATGATGTACACTCCTCGTCATCGCACAGGTGATTAGCTTGACGCCCTGCACAAGCCTGCCTCCATCGATTTGGAACGCTGCGCCCCTAAGCTACATACAAGACTGCCTGAGCAGCCGTAGGAGGGCAGTACGAGAGCGTAATGCACAGCTGGGGGGTGAGGTACTGCACGAGCATGTTAAACACAAGTGGCCCGTACAGCTCCACGTACGCCAGGCACTGGTCATGGTACGTCGACAGCGAAGAGCACATCTGCTTGGCATACTCCAGGATCTGCTTCTGGGTCGCCTACGATTTCCGCACAGACACAGGGTCAGAGATGGGCGCGTGCGGGGCGGCGAAAGTGTGCAGCGGCAAGCGCGCGCATGAAATCAGTGGCAATGGCATGGAGAGCGCACCACGTTGCCGAGGATGGCCGCTGCCTCAAAGACGGCCAGCTTGCAGGTGTCGCACAAGTCAGCGTTGCGCTGCGACACGTGCGCGTACATTGCCCCCGCGCTCGAGAGCGCGTGGGGCGGCAGCGGAGGAAGGCGCATGCGAGAAAGCCCCTCTTGGACCGTAGCCGCGCACGCGCCCACGCAGGCGTCCGCATGCGAGGAGTTGGCCACCTTGAGAAGGTTTTCCCCTGTGCCGTGCGCTGCATGGCTTACACAACAGGGCGTGCAGCAAGTTGGCCTACAACACAGCACCGGGGTGAGCGGGCGCAGACCGTTTTGGGCTGCAAGCGCGAAGCACTGCGGCTGGAGCTCTGCGGGGAGGGACGAACAGGTCTGCAACGCGGAAAGTCAGTACGCCTGGACGGTGGACCGGAGAGAACGCAGCACTGTGCTTGCAAGCAGCGGTGCCCTGGTGCATGTGCTGGCGCACCTGCTCCAAGGCCGCTCCTGGGTGCTCAGCAGCGCTGCGGGCCAGGTACTTGCACATGCCGCAGCCGCCGGCCAGGGACAGCTGCCCAGGCTGCACGCGTGGAGTGCCGCGCACAGCTGCGGTGCTGCAGAGCGCCATGTCCGCACACAGCTCCTTGGCAGAGTAGGAGCCGAGCATCATGACGGCCACAGGCACCAGCTGCGGGACCAGCTGGCTGCACTGCGATGCCAGCTCCCCGCCCAGCTTGGCACAGACCTCGCTCAGGACCATTGATATGAGCGCGGCCTGGGCGTCCGGGTCGGTCGCCTCGCATCGCACAGTCTTGACAAGCCAGGTGCAGGACTCGCACAGGCCGTCAGAGCTGACAGCCTGGCCGGCCACGCCGTGCGCATCAGTGAGCTGCCAGGCCGCACTGGCGGCGCGCGGGCGGGCGCCCGATGCCCCCAGCACGAGCGCAAAGGCCGCGACCAGGACGACGAGGGCCCGCAGCATGATGGATGAATGCACAAGAGCGGCCTCACCACTTGCTCCGAGTGTACATATGCATTTCCCGCTATGCCCCAGCACTCCCCCACATGAGGGGCTGCCCTACCCAATAATGCCATACAACACTTGCATGCGATTCTTGCATTTGATGCACCAAATGCAATGCAGGGGGGCGCTCCGGCTGCAACATCGTCACTAGCGGCTTGTTACTGACATGCGCGCCGGCCTGTGTGGCAGCTTGCCACTGGGACGCCGCACAGGAAACGCCTGCAGGCGCAGCTACACACGCCCCTCCGCAGTCGGCACAGGGACGCCGCGGCGAGGCTGCGCGTGCATGGCTGCCGGGCAGGCCGTCTGGGCGCTCGACTTTGATGGCGTGGTGTGCGACTCTGTTGGGGAGAGCAGCGAGTCGGCTTGGCGGGTAAGGCGCATTACTGCTCAGGCAGCCAGCTTCTAGCAACACGGCGCATAGCTCAGGCTTGCCCACGCAACAGGCCTCGGAAGCAATGTGGCCGGACCTATTTGCATCGCCGACGGTGAAGCAGCAAAAGGCCGACGTGCTTCATAACATGCGGGTCGTGCGGCCTGTAGTGGAGACCGGGTGCGCTGCAGGTGAGCTTTGGTCCCTCGCTGCTCGAGTCCTACAGCTGGGGTGAGCGGAGTGGGCCCGCGGCAGGTATGAGAACCTGGTGCAGGTCCGCTGTCTGCTCGAAGGCGTGCAGCCGCAGGACATGCTGGACAACTGGCATGAGCTGCTCCCCGCGTACATGCACAAGTGGGGCCTGAAGCGCAGCGAGGTGTGAATCTTCGCCCGCGTGGCTCCTGGCCTCCTTCTGCAGCCCGGCCGCCTGGCGCCCTTGACAGCAGCCCCCTCCCCTGCGCAAGGCAGCTAGTGGAGCGCTTTGGGACCACGCGCGACGAGTGGATTGCTCGTGACCTACCTGGGTGGCTGGCCGCGAACGGGATCTACGCAGGCCTGCCGGAGCTGCTGCACCGCCTGCGCGCCGCGCACGAGCTCTACATTGTCACCACCAAGCAGGTGCAGGTCAGTTGCTGCTGATGCGCCCGATGCTAGAAACAGGCGTGCGTGGAGCGGCGCTTCTGCGTGCGCAGGCACGGTTCACGGAGGCGCTCCTGCATGGCGCAGCGCGCCTCCCGCTGCCTGCGGAGCGCATCTTCTCCACGGCGGAGACCGGGCAGCCCAAGAGCGATGTGCTGGCCCTGCTGCAGGCCAGGCACCCCGGCGCCGCCTGTCACTTTGTCGAGGACAAACTGTCGACGCTGGAAAAGGTGCGCGCCGCTGGCACAGCAGGGCGCGAGTCATTCTGTGTGACTGTGGTGGCCTGCAGCTCGTGTGGGCGCGTAGGTGGTCAAAGTGCCCGAGCTGGCGGCATGGGCGTTGTATTTGGTGGACTGGGGATACAACACGGAGGCTGAGCGCAGGCGCGCCGCAGCTGACCCGCGGGTGCAAGTGGTGGATCTGGCTGGCCTGTCTGCTGCATCAGAGTGAAGGGGTACGCAATGCACAGCGTAGTGCTTCAAGCAATATTCACTGCAGCGCTGCATCATTCGCGCTGGACTGCACACATGTGCATCGCTAGCGCATGAAGGCTCTTGCACCTACCAGTTTGTAAAAGAGAACGTGTGCAAAAACCGCACCATGACCACCATCCAGCAGTGCTGGACCACCACTCCCAAGCTCAGACAGAGTGCAGGACGTGCGGCAAAGTGTGAACATGTTTCTGCATACGGGTGCAAGCCACTATACATGCAGAGCCGTACAGTTCACAGCACGTTTGAAACTCTCTAAGATCTGCAGATCGTAGTAGTATACAAATACAGAGTACAAGTAATGACAGGCAGAGCTGAGAAGGCCAAAAATGAGCCACACGACCCCATGCCACATCCTGTGCTGTGCGCTCAGGGCGCGCGCATGGCCAGGCCTGCCGGAGGCCGACACCTCCAGCGTGCAACACGTCAGATGCTCGCAATCTCCTCCAGCAGGTGGCGAATGACATTCTTCCCTCTCACGAGGTTGGTGCGAGCGATGCGCTCATTGGCCAGGTGGCAGGCGTCCGACGCCTGCCCCAGGGGCACCAGCAGCGCCGGAGCGCCCAGCAGCTTCTCCAAGGCAGAAGCCACCGGCATCGTGCCTCCCTCGCGCACAAACAGAGGCGCGCGGCCCCACTCTCGCACAACAGCGCGCTCAGCCATCTTGAAAAGCCTGCTCTCAGGGTCAGCCTCCCACCTGTGCGGCGCATGCAGCAGCTCAGTCGCAGTGTGGCAGCTGCTGGTTGCAGCGCTGCAAAATGACCCTTGCAATGACTTTGCATCGCGGCAAGTGCCGGGCCGAGCCCTGGCTGCATGCAGGAGGGTGGGCTCACCAGTCGCCCACGCTCTTGACGCGAACGCTCACAGAGTTGCTGCTCCCCAGCTCCGCAAACACGGAGTCCACATGCTGTCGCAATGCTGCTATGAGCTCGTTTGCGTCCTGTGCAGCGGACACACGCTTAACAAAGGCCGCACCTGCGTCCATGCGAGTCTGCGCGATCTTCCAGGCCATACATCCAAAGGGCGGCGCACCTGGTCCGGCACGAAGCGGACGCTGACGTTGCCGACCACGGCGTGGGGGATCACAGAGAATCTGGTGGGACCAAAGCGGTAGAAGGGGTCGGTGTCGAGGTCGTTGCCCTGGTCGCCCGCCAGCCGCACGTCCACCACCGACAGCGCGGGCTCGCACCAGCGCGCCCGCAGCAGCTCGCCGGTGCTGGCCGCATGGACCTGTGGCACGCACTCGCGGGGGGCATCAGAGGCACGCGGAGAGCTGTGTGCGGCAGCATGGCAGGCCGCCCACGCAGAGCCTGGCGTGGGCGCGTGGGCTGCGGCGCACCAGCTGCGGCACGCCGAGCGCGTCCCGGTAGCCTTTGAGCGAGAACTCCGCGCTGCTGTCCAGGCGCGCGAGCGCGGGCGCCAGGGTGTTGGGCCGCACGCGGTCGAGGAAGCCGGGGATGCAGATGCGGTTGGAGCCGTCCACCAGGGTCGCCAGGACCTTGGTCAGGTCGCTGAGCGGCTCGTTGAACACGCCTGTGCAGCAGCGCGCGCGCGTTCCCACAGGCACGCAACACCGAGCGCAGCGGCAGGGTCGGGCGCTCTTTGGTCGAGGCTGCCGCACCGCCCTCGTTGCCCGAGTGCAGGTCGCGCTCGGGGCCCTTGACCTCGATGCTCGCGGAGATCATGCCGCGCATCCCGTACGTCAAGCACGGCACCTGCGGGGCATCATCACTGAACCGCCATGGACGTCAACACGTCTTTGTGCTGCGCCGCGCCGCACCTGCTCGCCCACCCAGAGGGTGTTGGAGATGACGATCAGCTGCGTGCCCTCAAACCAGTGCAGGTTGGTCTGCACCGCCTCCTTGAAGCCCTGCGCACCAGGTTCTCTACAGATTAATGGACCTGGCAGCAGGCGAACCTGGCACCCGCACAGCCAGCATAGCTCACCTTGGAGCCATTCTCCTCCTCGCCCTCAAACACAAAGGCGACGTTGAACGGCAGCTCCCCGTCGACAGCCTCCTGCATCTCCTTGACAGCGTACACAAAGCCCAGGATGGGGCCCTGCACACCATGCCGCTCAGCAATGCACGGGCGTGAAGAGCAGGCGCTCATGCACGCATATCCACCACAGCAGCTGGCTGGCAGCACCTTGTTGTCGGACGTGCCGCGCCCATACAGGTAGCCGTTGACGGCCGTC
>JAABUR0100005778.1_pt1 | contig 15535 bp, 23 predicted proteins | sample 5560091 | NCBI WGS metagenome assembly JAABUR01 (sample SAMN10711879, study PRJNA513375) | rock metagenome | isolation source: Antarctica rocks | place: Antarctica: Victoria Land, University Valley sud
CCCGGCGCGCGCGCGCAGGCCGCAGCGCGGAGCGGCCGGTGCTGACGGACGCGCAGATCGAGGCCAACGTGGCGGCCATCCGCGCGACGCTGGAGGACCTGCTGTCCGACCGGAACAGCGCCGGCCCGCCGCCGCGCATCCTGAACAATTTGGTGCGGGGCGCCGCAGCATCAGGTTATGGTTAGGGTAGGGTATGGCAGGTGCTCTATCCTATCGTCCTCTGTGCCGCGCGTGCCGTGCCAGGCTGCGATTTGCGCTGCACCGGCTCCCAGTGTGTCCAGGACCGCTGCCGCGCGGCGCCGCCGAGCCGGCGCGCCGCGCCGCGCCACAGGAGTGGTTTGGCGGCGTGAGCCTGCTGGGCTTCCTGCGCGACGTGGGCAAGCACGCGCGCGTGGGCACCATGCTGTCGCGCGACTCCGTGCGCTCGCGCATGGAGGCCGACAACGAGGGCATGTCCTTCACCGAGTGCGCCCCTGGGCCCGCCTGGACCTGGGCAGCATTGTGGAGGAGAATTATGGGGGTTATTATCATGCCATGACATTGATGAGGGTACGCTGAGCTCGCACGAGCAGCAGAGCTCTGCATCGAGCGGCCGCTCAGTGGCTGCGTGCCGCGCCAGGTTCACGTACCAGCTGCTGCAGGGGTACGACTTCCTGCACATGAGCCGCGCGCATGGCGTGCGCGTGCAGGCGCGCGGCCTGCCGCTGGGTGACATCCCCATGCCCGTTCGTGCAGGGCGGGCGGGCCTGGACAGCAAAGTGCGAGTGTGCTTTGCCGGTGACACCCATGGCAGCGGGCTTCCAGACATACTCCATACGTCCTTGCCATGCGAACAGCAGCGTGAGCAGGAGGGGACCCAGCCCGATTGCCTGCACAAACGGACCCGGCCTGATCGCCTTGAGCTGATCGGCGCCCCGGCTCATGCGTGCGCCGCTTCCGGCCGCGCAGATCGGCGGCTCGGACCAGATGGGCAACGTCGTGACGGGCCTGGACCTGATCCGGCGCCTGGCCGGCGGCGGCGGCGCGCCCTGCTTCGGGCTCACCTTCCCGCTGCTCACCAAGGCGGACGGCACCAAGATGGGCAAGAGCGCCAGCGGCGCCGTGTGGCTCTCCCCGGGTGCGGCCCGACGTGAGCGCGGTGCTTGGCGCCTTCTGCCACGCAACTGTAGTTTGCACATCTGGTGCTGGTCAGGGCCGCGCCACCTGAAGACATAGAGTAGGGGCGTAATCAGGCTCTCCCCTGGTGCAGCGTGCCTAAGTGCCGCGGGACGGGCCTCGTGCTCACCAAATTGCACCCACAGCTGATGCCGGTCAGGAGTGCTCCATCTGCCGTGCAGCGAAGTGGCGCCCGTGCCAGAGGTCCTGCGCCGGAGCCCGCGCGTGCTGCAGCGCTGACTGAGCGGGCGGTCCTAATCCTAACCGTACCCTGTCGCCGCGTGCCTCGCGCGCGCGCGCCGCCTGCGCCAGCCGCGCCAGTGGTTGACGAGCGCGCCCACGTGAGACCGGGCGGTCATCCTTTGAACCTCCCCGCGCGCAGGCAAGCTGTTGCCGTTCCAGCTGTACCAGTTCCTGCTACCAAAAGGTGGCCCGCCCGAGGATGGTTGATTGGTTGATAGATGTCCCCCCGCGCGCGCAGGCAAGCTGTCGCCGTTCCAGCTGTACCAGTTCCTGCTGGGCTCGGTGCCGGACGCGGACGTCTTCCGCTTCCTGCGCCAGCTCACCTTCCTGCCGCTGGCCGAGCTCGGCGCGCTGGAGGCCGCGGCCGGGTCCGCCGCGTACGCGCCCAACACCGCGCAGCGCCTGCTGGCGGCCGAGGTCACGCGCTTCGTGCACGGGCCGGACGGGCTCGCGGCCGCGCTGGCCGCGACCGCCGTGCGCTCCCCCCGTCGTAAACCCGCGTGTGACCCTCACAGCGGCCGCAGGCCTGTGTACCCGGCAACCGCTGGCTCTGCTCGACGGCGCCCTTGAAGCGCTTGCAAGGCGCCGCTTCTCCTGTTCAGGCGCCTGCTGCAGCGAGCGGAAGCGAACGCTGAGCCTGCCGCGTGAGAGGCAGCGGCCAAGGTTCGTCGCACAGGACTTGTGCCGATCTCGACGCGCGCACCGCCGTTGCGCAGCATGCCTTTGCGCTTGGGCGCCGACATGCAGCGAGCGCGACAGCGCTGGAGGCCGTCGTCAGAAGGAGGGGGTTTTCTCCTCGATGAAAAAGTTACAACCCTGACCAACCCATATGCTATGCAGCCACTGCGCACGCGCTGCGCCGGGCGCGGACACGCAGCTAGACGCCATGGCGCTGGAGGCTGTAAGCATAGCCTTTACATCAATATACCACCCCCCCATCTGACAACATGACCCCGCTGCGCAGGCACTGGCGCCGGGCGCGGACACGCAGCTGGACGCGGCGGCGCTGGAGGCCGTGGCGGCCGGCGCGCCTGTTGCGGAGCTGCCACGGGGCGCGGTCGTGGGCGCGCCGCTGGCCGATGTGCTAGCTGCAGTTGGGCTGCAGCCGAGCAAGGCCGCGGCGCGCCGGCTCATCAAGGTGCGCGACCTCCCGTGCATGGGGCGTGAGAAGGCACTGGCCGCGCTGCCAGGGAGCGCGGTAGTACGGGTGCGTTCATCCGCATGCTGCATGTCCAGGCCGCCGCGTCGGCAGGTTGGCTCCCATTCGCTGTGATCTGGGCTGCGCACAGCCAGGGGTGTCTGCCGTCAGTGCAACTTGCATGCAGGTATTTTTAGCCCTACCCTACCTCAAAGCTGGTGCTACAACCTGCCACAGACCCAGCCACTCTGGTCATGTGCCCATGGGCATGGGCACACACACGAGCGTAGCTGCTCCGCATGCATGACTGTCCCGTCCGATCCACGCGTGCGCAGGGCGGCGGCGTGCGCGTGAACAACCGGCGTGAGCCCGACGAGCTGGCCGCCCTGGCCGAGGCGGACCTGATCGAGGGGCGCCTGGTGCTGCTGGCGGCCGGGAAGAAGAACAAGCTGCTGCTGAGGGTGACAGGGTAACTTTAGGGTACTGACAGGGTACTTACATGGTAATAGTGAATGCATGACGGCCACTGTGCGCATGGGCGAAAATTGAATGACAATGGCATCTGAGGAGGCCGTGGCCCCGCACAGAGTTTCCGCTCCGTAAAAGGTGTAAGGTTCAATGTTGCTGGCTATGAAGACGTGGTGCAGCCATGCTTGCACATGCGTGTACAGACCCAGCACCGCAGAGGCAGCTGTGCCCGCCTGCGCGCAAAACTGCGCGCTGCAGGCTCAAGCATGCCCGAGACGTGGTCAGTACAGCCACGTGCAGCCAGGCAGACTTCCAAGACATGCGGTGTAGGGCTGCTCCTGCTCTCACCCCTACACCTGAGGCACCGTACATTCTCACAAGCTTTCATAACGCTCATCAAGCAGTAATACCTAGCAGAGGTGTGAGGACGCGATCCATGTGGCTCGTGCGCCTCGCACGCTGCCGCACAGCAGGCCTTCACCTGAGCATGTGACACATGTCAAGGTGCACAAACATTCAATTGCACTAGCCATCTCTACTAGCCATCACCAGCCATCACAAAATGGGCCACTGCTTGGGCGCTGCTCGGCATGTCAGGCCGACACCCACCCTCGCCTGGCGCGTCATGCTGAACACGCTCCCCGCTCAACCCTTGGCATGCAGCAGCACCTAAAGCATAAACCGTCAAATTCGGCTTGAAGCACAAACGGCGCTGCCGCTGCGGCATGTGCCGGTCTGTGCATGCTGCCTCCGATGTCGGCAGTCTGCAAAACTTCACATACTAGCATGCTATGCTACATAAGACACGTGCCATGAAACCGTCAGGCCTATGCCACTGCCAGCAAGAACCCAAAATTGATTAAATCACCAGCACTCCTGCAGTCATCACCGCTCCTCGAGAGCGGCCGAGACATGGCTCTGGTCATGCCGGGGCGCGGCCTAGCCGAGGATGTCGCCGACGTGCTTGTCGAGGCTGCCCAGGATGTCCTGCGCGCCGCGCGCCTGGTGTTGGGCGTGCCATGTGCGTGCCAGTGCGCGTGCCTGGCACGTCCCACCGCTTCCAGGGCGCATGCACAGCGCCAGCAGAGAGGCACACGCGCCCCGTCATGTGCATTGCCCTCACGCACCTGTCAGCTCAGCAATGTGGCTCGGTGCCGGCGCTCAGGGCGTGCGCAGGCGGGCAAGACACGACACGCAGCCAAGTGCTGGGCGGGCCGCGCGCCTGCGGGTTGTGGAACAGGTTCTTGATGGTGGTGGGCGAGGGCGTGGGAGACGCAGTCGTGGTCGGCGACGGCGTCGAGGTCAGCGGGCCGGTCGCGGTCGTGGTCGGCGACGGCGTGGTCGTCGCGGTCGTGGTGGGCGACGGCGCCGAGGTCGGCGCGGACGTGGGCCGCGTGGTCGGCGCGGTCGTGGTGGGCGCCGGCGACGACGTCAGCGGCCCGGTTGCAGTCGTGGTGGGCGACGGCGTTGAGGTCGCGGTCGTGGTGGGCGCCGGCGACGACGTCAGCGGCCCGGTTGCAGTCGTGGTGGGCGACGGCGTCGAGGTCGCGGCCGAGGTAGGCGCGGACGTGGGCCGCGCGGTCGTGGTCGGCACGGGCGACGCGGTCGTGGTGGGCGTGGGCGCGGCAGTCGTGGTGGGCGCGGGCGTGGCCGGGACCGCCAGCGGCTTTGCCTTCTGCGCGGCCCAGCGGCACAAGCGCTTCAGTAAAAAGCCGTGTCATGCTCGCGCTTGGAGGGGGAAAAATTGTGTTCGGATGCATTCCTGCGCGAGTATTGGTGCCACTGGCAGCGGCCTGGCGCTGCGCAGTGTATGAAAAAGAACTTGCAAGGCGGCGCGCTGTGCAGACAGCGCCGCTTGGCCCTGGCAGCGAGCAAGAGCACGGCTGGCGCGTGCGCTGGGAGCAAGCACGCACCAGCACAATGATGTCCGTCGGCGTCTGCAGCACGGGCGTGCCGGTGGAGGCGTCTATCTCCTGCTCGCACGTGCATGCACCGCGCCATGTCAGCTGCGTCCGGCGCGGCCCTACCGTGCGTGAGCAAGCACCCGGGCGGCTTTGCATCCGGCAGGCAGCAGCCCTCGCAGGAGGCGCCTGTTCTTGGTGCTCAATGTCCCTCGCAGTTGCGCCTCTCACGGGTGGTGAGAGGCGCCCCGCACTTTGCCCCGAGGCAGCATGGTCCAAGGTCAGGACTTCTGCTCCCATGCGCGAGCCGGCTGGGTCCGCACAGGCCGCAGGCGGGCGCACCGTGAGGATCATGGTGGTCTGGTTGACCTGCACCCTCACGTAGCCGAAGTGGTTGCAGGGCACCGAGCTGTTCGAGGGCGACACGCCCTGCCCGGTCCCGCGCGCACAGTCTCAACAGCGCAGACGGTGCCTCGGGCCAGCTCGCAGCAGGTGATTGCCGGAGACATGTGCAGGGACGTACTAAGTTGGGGACCTGCCATGCAAGGCATGTCAGGCTATGAGGCAAGGGTACGCATGCAATGGGCGTCAGGCTTTTGGTAGGGCGTGATCTGTTTACGTCATGTCTTGCTTCGCAGTGTGTGAGACGCGCCAGGTGCACACCTAGAGCGGTCAGGGTAGTATTTAGTAGTGTGCGGAGTGCAGGCTGGAGCGGGCAGGAGTGCACGCCTGGAGCGGGCAGGAGTGCACGCCTGGAGCGGGCAGGAGTTGTCGGCGACCACGGCGCTGTAGTAGGGCGGGAAGGGCAGCTGCGCGCCCGCGCCCTGCAGCGCGCGGCCTGCGCAGCAAGAGCCCAGAGTTGCTGGCATGGTCACCCTATGGTGAAGGCATTTCACATGTACAGCGCTCCCGTCGGTGCTGCTCGTCATTGCTGCATGGCCTCGTGGAACAGGCCTGAATGAAGTCCAGGTGCTGGCAGCATGCTGGCGGCCGCAGCGGGCTCACCGCGAACGCATGCAGCAACCGCACAGGGATTCGGCTTGGCTGCAGCATGTCGCCCCACCAGTGCTTGCAAGGGCCAGCAGCGCTGCGCGGTGTGATGGAGGCTGTGCCCTGGCTCAAGCGGCCCTAGCTCGCTGAGTCTGAGCAGCCCTACAGGCTTAAAAGCACAATCATTCTGTACTTCCAGGGCGCGGCTGCTGTGCAGCGGCGGCGGCAGCGGCGCTATACATGTACGCCGGTGCGCGCGATGCGCGCACCGGCGTTGCCGGCCGTGTAGTAGATGGTGCCATTGTTAGAGCCGTCCGCGTTGTTGGGCGTCACCGCGCCGGCAAAGATGGGGAACGTGCGCTGGTACGTGTGCTTGTGGCCGTAGTACGCTGCGCGGCCCCCGCGCACACGCCCGTCAGGCCGCCGTGAGGGGCGCGCATGACTGCGCGCGCCCCGCTCGCCATGCCTGCACGCCTGCCGCCTAAGCATGGTGCGCGTCACACGTACCTTGGCAAGAGCAACATGGCTAGGGTTAGGGTTAGGGTAGTGAGTGAGCACGCACCCACGTCCACGCCGTACTGGTTGAACAGGCCCTCGAGCGCGTTGCGCTGGCGCAGCGCCACGTACTGGTCACCGTCGGTCGCCGGGTAGTTCTGCACCACCTTGTTCACGGACGTGCCTGCGCGGCGCCCCCCGCGATGCTGAGCGCGCGCGCCGGCGCGCCCGGCGGGGGCGCCAGGGCGGGCGCATGCATGGCAACGGCAGCAGATGACTGCCGCTAGCCTCCCCGCGCGGCACTGCCACAACGCTCAGGATGAGGCAGCGCTGCAGGAAGTCGCACAGTGACGCCAACACCTGCAGCAAGGCCTGCTTCCGCAGGCCGGCAATCAGGCACCACCTGGAGCGAGGCCTGCTTCCGCAGGCCGGAGCGAGGGCGCACCGGTGTACGTGGCGTAGTAGTTGGGGCTGCTCGCGTTGCTGGAGGTCTGGTTGGGGTACGCCTGGAAGTAGAAGGGCGGCAGCGCAAAGGTCGGGAAGGGCGCCGGCTGCGTCACGTTGAAGCCGGTGAAGTCGTTGGTCGCCGGGTAGAAGGGCCGGTGGCCTGCGCGCGCGGCCACAGCGCGCAGCAGCGTTGGTCGCCGGCATGCTGGGGCGGCAACACGCCCCCTCCATCGGGGGGGGTGTCCCAGCCCTCCGGACGTAGCCCTGTCAGGTGACCATGCTCCTGTGGCTGCAAGCCTGGCTGGCCATCATACCGCAGAGCTGCCAGGCTGCGGGCCTCGCGGCACGCACATGCAATAGCAGTTACAGCCAAGAACTATGACTCAGACAACGCGGGGCTTCGCGCGGGACTCAGATAACAGGGGGCTTCAGGGGCTCGACAGGCCAGCACAACAGCTAGAAGCAGGATGCGCCTCAGTCTCGAGCACACGCGCCGGCGCATGGGCGGTGCACACGCGCCGCAGGCGCACCTCCGACCACAATCCAGGGCGTCACGGAGCGGTCCACGCCGGCCAGGTCCTGCTGGATGAAGCTGCACGCGCGGGCCCACGGTTGGTTTGGGCCGCATGGAACTAGGATTAGGGATCAGCACGCACGGTCAGCATCACTGCGCTGTGCACCCAGTCGGCCTACGGCGCGGCGGCGCGGCCCGGCCGCCAGGGAGCGACGCACGGCGGCGCATGCGAGCGCGCCAGCATGCAACACTGGGGGCAATTGACAGGCTGGGCTACAAGCCAGCGCAGGCGCTCAGGAGCTGCTGTGTACGGCGGCTCCAGGCTTGCATGGCGTCATGCTGTGGGCACTCGTATGTACCATGTGCCCGCTGCCGCTGCATCAGCTGCCGGACAAAAGCAAAGAGCGCGCCACCAGGGGCGCGAGCGGTCTGAATGCCCGGCGGGCGCGCACCGCCACTGCGGCGTGCCCACGTCGTACGGGATCTCTGTGTCGTAGTTCATGAAGTGCACCGGGCCGTAGTTGAACGAGTAGTACGTCGGCACGGTGCGCTTCGGGCCGGGCGAGGGGAACAGCGCCGCGCCGGCGGACGGCATCTTGAAGCGCACGGTCGTCACCACGCCTGGCACGCAGGGTGGGCTCAGAAGGACCTTGTACCTGAATCTGCCAGGGGTAAGGTGAGGTGGGTCTCACAGACGCGCCGCACGGCGAGCGATAGCTGACTTCATGTGCGCGTCGTCAGCCAGACCATGCGCTGCGCGCGCCACGAATGCGCGCCCCTTGGTCGGCTGCGCACCAGAGCGCCCAGGGCCCTGATGGCTGCCTCCGGGGCTCCGCACAGGCACACGGTGGTACAACGGGCCAGGCTGCAGCTGGCGCGGCGCGCACCGCACTCGCCGCGGGAGTCCGTGATGCAGTACGGCGAGCTGGTGTTGGCGATGGCCGGGCAGGTCAGCGTGCCGGGGCCGAACACGGGGTTGGCGAACGAGTCGTTGGTGCCCGGGAAGTCGCGCTCGTGGTTGCCGTTCAGGATCATGAGCGGCGCGCGCGCGGCGAACGGCTGCACCTGGTAGCCCCAGTTGTCCCAGGTCGACAGGAAGCCGCTGCGCGCCGCCGCCGGCGTCAGCGCTCCGGGCCATGGGACGCAGGTGGTGCTGAGATCCGACAATGCTTCACTAAGCGGTGCACAATGGCTGGGGTCTCCAGCATGTCGGACAAGGCTGTCTGCGATCGTGCCAATGCCATGTGACTGCCTCATGAGATGAGGCCTGCGCATAGCATGCACCGCGACTCAAAGGCTGTGCGCACAAGCGCGGCAAGGAGCTTTGCACTTGAGCACCACTGACACTGTGGTCGCAGCCATCAGGTGCGAGGGTGACCGAGGCGCGCGGCGCGGCGGCGCACTCGGCGTAGGTGATGTCGCCGTTGAGCAGCACCAGCGTCGCGTTGTTCTGCTGCACCTCCGCGGCCAGCGCGGCGGAGACGGCGGCCGCGCCCGGGTTGCCGCTGTTCGTCACGCCCTGCACGAACGACGGCGGCGCGCTGGCCGGCGGCGCGCCGTCCAGGAACTGGTAGCCCATGTCCGCCGACAGGATGAACTGCGCGCATGCGCGGGCACAGGTTAGGGTTAGGGTTAGGGTCAGGGTCAGGGTCAGGCTCTATAGCCACTTAGTCGCATACGCAGGCTGCGGCAGGCCCGGCCGTGCGTCTTGCGTGGGGCATGCGAGGTCTGGGCGCCATGCTTCAAGCCTGCGCATGCGGGTCATCCCCTAGCCTGTTGAGGCGCATGTGCTGGCAGTGCATGCCTGCTTGACAAGCGAACATGAGCGCTGTTGCCGGCCGCATGCTACATGAAGACTGCCACCGCCGCTCTGTTTCCATTGAAGAACAGGCATAAGCAAGTATGTGGTCCGACAGCTCTCACGGCGTTGCGCGGACCATGCGAGCCCAAGACGGCACCGCCGCGCAGCATGCGACGCGGGCGCACCGTCGTGGTGGCGCTGCTGTTGGCGGCGGGCGGCGCCACGAACGAGAACTCCTGGGAGTACACGCCGTATCCGTCGTCGCCGACCGTGTAGTACACGGTCTGGCCGGGCGCCAGCGAGGGCAGCACCGCGGACAGGATCTGCGCGCCCGCCCAGCGCCTCAGAGCGCGCATTATTTGCAGTGCAGGGAGCCTGGTTCCTGCGCTCAAGCCTGTGCGGAAGGCTTCCGAGCACACCAGCAAGTGTACAGCGAAAGGGGTGCTTGATGTGCCAGTCTGCCCACTCGGGAAGCGGTGGCGGGCGCGTCTGGCAGGCGCACCGTGCCAGGGTCAAACCAGCCGGTCGTCTGGTCCTGTTGCAGGAAATCAAGGGCCTTCAGGCTCCGCTGTGATCCAGATTGCTTGCAACCTGCTTGACAGGCACGCCCCAAAGGGTGCTGTGCATGCAGGCAAGCGCTGTTGCATGCAGGCCAGCCCAGCCGGGTGTGCCACAGCGTTGCTCCTGGCAGCATGCCACTCCATCTCACATACTGACACATCCAGGTCGGCTGTCTCACAAATTCCAGGTGCCTGTCGCCTGCCACCGCGCGCACCGGGTCTCCGCACAGGTCGCTCTGCACATAGGTGTCCGGCGACGCGCCGATCGCCAGCGGGTACGAGAACGGCAGCGGCTTGCCAGTGTTGGGCGCCGGGCCGTAGCGCACGACCGGCGTCTGGATGAAACGCTGCGTCCAGGTCACGCGCATCTCGCTGCGCGCGCAAGCATACTGTGCTGTCATGCAGGCGAAGCATTGAATATAGGCGTGTTGCACCGCGTAGTGCCTTCATGCAACACAGCATGATTGCGACGCAGATATGCACTGTGCATATACGAAGCAATGCCATATACTGCCATTCTGGGAATACACATCTCCAGGTGGTTGTGCTCAAAAGTGTCTGGGCTCACTCGTCAGCAGCACATGGAATGGGTGTGGGCTTTGGGGGCAGCGGTGTAAGCCCAAACAACGCACTTGCGGTTGACGCCCGTGAGCGCCAGGTGCACCTGCACCAGCGACAAGTATTTTCAAAATGGGGGGTGCCTATTCCGTGCAGACTTGGGCTGAAATCTGCAAGCGAAACTTGCTATTCGAGTAATCCATTGCCTAAAAATGCGCACAATGCTGTCAAACGGTCACGGATTATTGCTAAACAACCAACCACGGAGGCTGGGAGCGGACCGCCGCGGGCTCGTTGGGGTTGGGCACAATGATGTTGGAGATAGCGTTGACCACCAGAGTGGTTGCAGGGCCCTCAACGCCTGCGCCAGTGCATCTTATACTCTCAGTGTCAGCTACGGTTCGTGGAGTAATTCAGACTCAAGAGCAAAACACGCTTCAACCAGCGGACACAAGTTGAAGGCTGGGTGCTCGCCGGTGATGTAGCGGTACACCAGGTCCTGGCGATAGTTGATGGCAGTCACGCTAAATTCAGCACACACCCCTCAAAGTCCAACCTTCATGATAATAGGTGACAGAAGGCAGCCAGGCACAGGCGTTGAAAGTGTGTCTTAAATTGTAGCAAGCACGGCACGCACTTGAAGCTCGTGCTGCCCGTGTTGTTCAGACCCGCATTCTTGTTCAGAATATACAGCTCCACGGGCGGGTAGGACGTGATGTCTGCGCTGCAGCCGCACTCAGTGTAATGCGCCAGCGCACAATGCCGTGCGTGCACAGCACGCCCTGATTTCTGTGCAGCAGCCGCGCCTGTGTTGGACGGAGCGTATGCCGCAATATACTGGTTTGTCAACGAGGCGTTGATGGAGCCCGGAGTCACGCCTGCGTTCGCACAGCAGATTAATATAATAAGATGGGGGCCGGCGTGCGCATAGTGTATGAGTGCATAACTTATCTCATGATGGCTCTGCAAAGCAATGAAATTGAGCTTGTTGTGTTGCGCTGGGCTCCGCATTGCACCTGAGAGATTGATCACCAGCTGCTGGCCACCGATGTATGTCGTCGCCAGAGTCCCGTTCGAGTATGTAACATTCAGAGTAATGGCTGCCTCAATCTGCGTCAGGAGACGCCCAGACTGAAGAGCTGAAAGCGGGTGCGGCTCATCCTGCTGTGCCGAGGCGCAGCACGCCAGGGCCGCAAGCGCCACAACTATGGCAAGCTTTGCTGCCATTGTGCTTGCTATTGGCGAGGAGTGTGCACGTCTGGCTGCTCCAAGCCGCAGGAGCTTCATGGCTGCTGGGGGGCATCCTGGGGTCCGGCCGCAGCTGCATATGCCGTATTCCGAGTGTTGGTCAATTGCGCTGATTGTGTACTTGGACACTTCCCCATAACTTCGCAGCACGTGCGGTGCACTTCGTTGTTCACGGCCTCGTTCTAAGTGCAACATTCTTATCACAGCTTCTGGTGCATCACTCTTACCGGGAGGAAAGGTGCAGGTGTCTCACCTTGCAGAAGGACGCCCTGTATCTAGTGCATGCACTGCTTCTGCGGAGCGACTCAGCTAGAGCACATATGCACAAGCACATCTGCTTGTCATGTGGGGGAGTGTGACCTGCAGGCCGTTGTCAGGCTTGTCAGCACACACTCGCGAGCAGCCTGGTATGAACAGAAGCAATAGCCTGCCCCGCCACGCATGAGGCGTGCCCGCCTGCTGCTGGTCGTTGGCGCCGTTGCGGTGGGCATCATCCAGGTGGGCGGGCTGGTAACCTTGTCGCTGTGCTCTGCAGTCACTCTGTTTCAGCTGATTGACTCCTGCACGTCAACACAGCGAGCACCTGCGCACAGGTTGTGCTGTTCGTGTGGGCGCTCAGCAGAGATGGCGGCCTCATCAGCCGCGAGCAGGCGCGCCCGCTGTCAGCTTGTGGCACGCCTATGCAAACCTGCCGGCGGTGCATCGCCCTTGCCGGCCCCCACCCGCAGTCCCCCGCGCCAAAGATCTGACTCTCTCTCGCGTTTCCAGTGCGCCCGTGCAGCCAAGTCGCAGCGTGAGGGGCTGACCCCCCCAAAGCACACTGCTGAGTCACTCGGCGAGCCAGTATGTAAAGAGCCACCGTCTGCGTGCAGCTCCTGCGCTACGGGCGCGGCGCAGCGGCGAACGGCGCGCTGCGGCAGCGCCTGCGTGCGCTGCACAGGAGCAACGCGGCGCTGGCAGCGCTGCTGCGCCGGCTGGACGCGCAGCTGGAGGACGCGTACGCGGCGCTGCCGGAGCCGCAGCGGACGGGCGCGCCAGGCGCCCACTATGAGCTGCTGCACTGGCGGATGCACCTGATGCGGACAGCAGAAGCTCTACGGCCGCGCCGCAGCAGCTGCCGTGGCTGCGTCTCTGACGCCAAGCTCGCTCGCGGGCGCGCAGAGCTTGCACGGCGCAGCACCGCTCCGCCGCTTCTCGAGCGCGGCGGCGGCCGGGTCATGCCCGCCGCCGCGCGGGATGCCGGGCGCGGCGGCGGCGGCGAGCGCGGGGCCCGGGCGGCGGGCGCGGCCACGCGGGCGCTGGGCCGGGGCGCGGCCGGGCTGCCGGGGCGCCGCAAGGCAGAGTACCCGGCCGGCACGGCGGGGGGGCCCTGCGTGGGCCCCCCCGTGGACGTGGCGGGCGCGCTTGCGGCGGTCGTCACCGTGACGTACAACCGCGCGGACTACCTGGACCGCCACATGGCCTCGCTGCTGGACGTGCACGGCCGCGAACGGCGCAACAGGCAAGTGCTGAGGGGAATGTGCATCGGAATATGTGGGCCGCTAAGTGCGCATGGTGCTGTCCAACAGGCGCTGCGCGGCCTCAACAAGCAGGCTGCCTGCCCTGGTTGGCTTCCCAATGGAGCAGGCCCCTTGCAGCCAGCAAGGCAGCAGCCGCACGGCACGAGCCTCGGCACCGCTGCACGTAGCTTTGGTTTTAACAGGTTTTGTGACCAGGTTTTGTGTAACTTGGTCTGATCCCGTCGTGTGCGCCCGCAGGCGACGCTTCCCGCTGTTTGTGTCGCAGGACGGCGCGCCGCCGCACCGGACGACGCGCGACGTCGCGCGCTCGCACCCCGCGCAGGTGGCCCCGCATGCATGCGCGCCCCGCCCAGCTCGTGCCCAGTGGCGGCGCGTGGGCGGCCCGCAAGCACGAACGTGCACATTGCCGGCTTTGTGGGTGCACATGCAGCGTGCCCTTGCGCGACGCACCACGTCACATCTGTGTGCAATCATAAAACAGGCTTTTGAAGTACGTGTCGGGGTGGCAGGGAGTGTGACGGGCTGCCTGTGCCTGCGCGCAGCAACAGTATCCAGCAGCACAAGTGTGCCCCGCTCGCGCTCGCGCAGTCACACACGCGCGTGCGCTCGCCGCAGATCACCTACCTGTCGCACCAGCAGCGCGGCGCGTCCATGGTGTCCGACTCGCGCGAGAATGCCGCGTACTACCGCATCGCCGAGCACTACCGCTTCGTCCTCGGCACGCTGTTCGACTGCTTCGAGTACCCGCGCGTCATCATCCTGGAGGTCGCGCAACCTCCCCGCCCTTCACACCCTTGCCGCGCCGTGATCGCGCTCGCGCGTGCGCTGGGGCGGCCGCCTCGTAGCGCTCGCGCCCGGCTGCCCGTGGGCAGGCGCACCTGCCCGCGCTCCGAGGCCGGGTCGTGTCTGCTCCGGCGTGGCCTTGCCAGCCCAGTGTGTGGCGGGATGATGACACGCTGCTTGCGCCCGGCGTGTCAGGGCGCCTCGCAATGACCGCACCTGGCTGGACGCCAGACCGTCCTGCCTCGCCCTGGCAGGTTGGCAGGCCCGGTGTGCAAGCCCCAACCCTACCTTCCTGCCCAACACAGCCCTGCCCGCTGGGTTGCAGGACGACATGGAGCTCGCGCCCGACTTCTTCGGCTACTTTGCGGCCGCGGCGCCGCTGCTGGACGCCGACGCCAGCCTGCTGTGCGCGTCGTCCTGGAACGACCACGGCCAGGCGCGCCTGGTGCGCGACGCGGCGCGCCTGGAGCGCACCGACTTCTTCCCGGGCCTCGGCTGGATGCTGACCGCGGCGCTGTGGGGCGAGCTGCGGTGCGCGCGGCCCGGCGCGGCCCGGGCACGGCCGCCGAGATGCCCGCCCGAGCAGCAGAGCGCAGGGCGGACGCACTTGTGTGCCCCGCCTGGCACGGGGTCAGGCAGCAACATGCGCGTGCTCGATTGGACGCCACATGCTTGCGCGAGCTGGGGTGAAAGCGCGGGCGCCTTCGGTCTGCATCGCGGCGCCTGTCTGGACCGTGACTGAGACACCATGCGGCCCTCTGTCAAGTAGACATGCTTTTACTTCTTTGAAGCCCAGCCTGCCTCTATAGTGAAGGCTTGATAGCTCAGCATGGCCTGACGAGCGCCGAGCAGGGCCTGTCTGCGCCTGTGTATGCATGAGCAGGCGGCCGCGCAGCGCAGGGACAAGTGGCCGAAGGGGTACTGGGACGACTGGCTGCGGCTTGCCCACGTGCGGCGAGGGCGCCAGTGCATCCGGCCGGAGGTGCGCCGTCTCTGAGCGGAGTCCGGCTGCTACACAGGGCGCCTCGAGGCTCCTGTCAGCGCCCCGGTAGATGCACAGCCTGGCGTTGCTCGGCCAGGTGCGCGGCAGCTTTGCCTCATGGACACTGCTGGCACTTGCTCGCACGGTGTTGTGCAGCCGCGCGCTGCGGGGTACTGTGGCATGCCGATGCGAGATGGGACGTAGACGCGGGCGGCCCGCCGCAGGTCTGCCGCACCTACAACTACGGCGAGCAGGGCTCATCGCGGGGCCAGTTCTACCGGCGCTACCTGCAGCCGATCCGCCTGAACGACGAGGACATCGCCTGGGAGGGCGCGGACCTGTCCTACCTCGACAAGCGCAGGCGCGCGGCCCGACGGCGCCGGACGCTCCCGGCGCCCACCCGCCAGTCTGCCTTACCCCCGGCGTGTGACCGTTCTGCTGTCAGCATTGCTTTTTTTGCAGCCTGGCGCGCTGAAGCGGCAAAGCCACAGGCGTACGCTCTTGCTGGCTCCGACCTGCGGCAGGCACCCTGCGCTGTAGTTCTTGGCCTGGGCGCCTGCATGCAACCCCGTCGTCCCCGCCTGTCTCCGCTGGGTGGAGCCCCCGTGCCGTCTATCCCTGCTGGACGTACGCACCAGGACCGCGGTCCATCTTCATATTCTCGCGTGCGCGCAGGTACGAGGCGGATTTTGCGCTGGCGCTGGGCGCCGCGCGCGTGGTGCGCAGCGCGCG
>JAABUR0100005780.1_pt1 | contig 15530 bp, 30 predicted proteins | sample 5560091 | NCBI WGS metagenome assembly JAABUR01 (sample SAMN10711879, study PRJNA513375) | rock metagenome | isolation source: Antarctica rocks | place: Antarctica: Victoria Land, University Valley sud
TACCAAGCCCCTGTGCCCTTGACGGTTGACACGCCGACAGAATCAATGCAGCACGCAGTGCGCCTCACGTCCGCATGCACTATAGTGCAGGCCCAGCCAGCTCTAGCGGCGCCGGTTGAGCCCCTCGCGCACGCTGGCGAGGTCGCTGTCGCCGCTCAGCTGCTCCCCGCCCCAGGCGTTGGCCACCTTGCTGGCCAGGCTATCGGTGCTGGGCCCCGAGCGCGCGCGCGCGAGGGCGGCGCGCTCGGCCAGGATGTCCGCTGTGTTGCTCGGCGGCAGGCCCTGCGCCAGCTCGGCCTCCTGCGCGCAGGCGCCGGGCTCAGGCTCGATGGCGCCCCACGCGGTGTGCACATCGGGACCAGTTCAAGAGAGGTACGGCAGCTCGCTAGTAGACAGGCGGGCACAGCACATCCGGTCGCACGCGCACCTCGATCGTGTGCGGCCGCACGCTGTCGGCGGCCTCCTGCGCGCTGCGCGCCGCGTCCTCGGCGGCCTGCGTCAGCCGCGCCTTGGCATCGCCCACCGCGTCGCGCGCCTGGTCCACAAGCCCCCGTCCGTAGTCGCCGGCATCGCCCACCGCGTCGCGCGCCTGGTCCACAAGCCCCCGTCCGTAGTCGCCGGCCTTGTTCGCCGTCCCGCGCATATCGTGCTTGGCGGAGTCCACAGTGCCGCGGGTGTCGTGCGCCTCGCCGCCAACCGGCGCGGTGAGGCGGTCCTTCACGTACTGTGCGGCACCGTAAACTCCGTCCCTGCCGGCAGGGACTCACAGTCACACGTCAGGGACAGGCCTGCACAGGGTGGCCTTCGCATGCACGCACTTCACTGCTCAGCATGGTCCATAGGTGACAGGCTGAGCCTTTGCAGTAACAGCAATTAAGACAACGCAGCAGGTTGAAATCGGTAAGAGGACGGTGTACTAATGATACAGTGAAAACATCACCACACTGTTAGTTGCTGGGAAGCAAGTGAGCATCGACACATGGCTGCATCACACATCAGCATGATGTGCCTGGCATTGCATGAGGCGGGCCACCGCAGCGCACTTGGCCTGGGCGGCCATGTCCGCGGCCGACTGCATGGCGCCGTGCGTCGCGTCCTCCAGCTGCGCGCCCACCGGCGCCTCCCCGCGCGCCCGGCCCACCTTGTCGTGCGCCTGCAGCCTGCTCTTACGCAGGCTCGCCGTGTTGCTGGGCGGCAGGCCCTCGGCCTTCTCAGCCTCCTGCGTGCGCAGGCGCGCGATCCGGGTGGGGCTCTTGACATGCAGATGCGCACACGTCCATGCCACAACATGAAATGCACAACCTGGTCGCGTCTGGCCAGTCGGGAAGCTGTGACGGTGCACGCCGTGCAACCTTGCGAGACCAGCGCGCGCCGCGCGCACCTCCAGCGTGCGCGGGCGCGCGCGCTCCGCAGCGTCGCGCGCGCGCTGCTTCGCCTCCTCGGCGGTGTCCAAGACGCGGTGCTTGGTGTCCTCGTAGGCCTGCGACGCGCTGTGCTTGGTGTCCTCGTACGCCCGCGACGCGCTGTGCTTGGCATCCTCGTAGCCCTCGCGCGCGCGGTCCGCCAGCCCCTGCCCATGCGCCTGGAGCTTGTCTGCGCCGTCCCGGGCGCGCTGGCCCGCCGTCCCCGTCTCGCGGCTCTCGCCAGCGACGGGCGCGGTCAGCCGGTCCTTCACGTACCTTGCGGCGTCCACCGCGCTCTCCCTGTGCGTCGCACACGCACTGTGAGGACACTGCGCAGCGGGTGCGCTTGTGGAATGGTGATTGACAGGTGACAGGTATGCACCAGTCAGTGCACATCCCGCACTCTGCCATCGGCACGCAGCCACGCTTGCACACGCACATCCAGAGCACACAGCTCACTGCAGCGCACTTGGTGCGGATGGCCGCGTCCTCGACAGAGTTCACGGCGGAGCGCGCGCCGCGCTCCACGTCGTCGCTGCTCGGCACCTTGGACGCCGCCCGGTCGGCTGTGCTCCTGGCTGAGGCCTCGGTGTCGCGGAAGGCGCCCTGCACCTGCAAAACAGGCAGGCCGCGGCCTGTCTCTGCTGACCCGGGCGCTCCAGCACGAAAGTATCATCCAGCGCGTTCATGATACTCAGAGTGACATCTGCACACTGACCCTGCATACTGTAACAACCCAAGCCTTTGTGACTGAATGGGCCTCAGCTCCTGCACCGCACGCACCTTCGCGGACGCCTTGTTCGCGTTGCGCGAGATGGCGTCCTGCGTACCCTCCACAGCGCGGTCCACGCTGTCCTTGGTCTCAGCCACCGCGCGGTCCTTGCTGCCCAGCCACCCGGACAGCGTGTCCTTGGCGCTCTCGTACAGCGTCTTCGCCTCGTCCTTGGCCTGGTCGACGCCCTCGCGCGCCGCACCCTGCAGTGCACGCGCCCTGGTGCGGCCATGCAGGGCACGCGGGCGGTGGCACGACCAGCACAACGTGCTGCGCGGAGCGGGCGAAGCACACCTTTGCCTGCTCGGCCTTGTCGGCTGCAACGTCGCCAGTCGCCTGAGCGTTTGCGGCAAACCTGCGCCAGGCAGTCACGCGTGTCCCTCAGGCAGCTGTCAGCTATGTCTATGTCTACACATGTCTATGTCTGCACATTATTGTCAATAGCAAGTGTTGCAGATCCCCACCAGCCAAGCCACAACAAAAGTCAGACTGCTCTGCGAGTGACAAACCTGCGGCCCATGTGCGATGCCGCCTGCCCAGCCTGGTCGGCAGCGGAGCGCAGGTCGTGGCCCACAGTCTGCGCAGCCGACGCCGCGTGCTGCCCGGCCTTGGCCGTGTCGTCAGAGGCCTTGTGCAGGTGCTCGCGCGCCTGCTGGCGCTGCTCCTCCGCTGTCAGCGTGCCGGCGTGCGCAGTCGGCAGGACGGTCTCCTTCACGCTCTTGAGCGTGCTCTTCGCCTGGCCCTCACAGCTCACGTCAGGCCCAGCTCATGCTGACACTTGACACCCACACAAAAACTCAGCCGCCTGGGCTTGCTGCCTGAGCCAAGCACACACCTTGTCAGCCACTGACGGCTCCACCTTGTCCTTGCCTGCACCAACAAGCTCGGCGCCCTTGTTGCGGACAGCCTCTGCGGTTGAGCTGCCTGTGTCGCCCTTGCCCTTCAGCGTCTCCTGCAGCGAGCCCAGGCCATCGGCGGCTTGCTGGCGCAGGCTGTTGGCGCCGTCCACAGTCTGCTGCCGAAACTCTGCTGCCTTGGCCTGTCACCATCGGGCACAACCCAACTTCAAAACCACAGGCGCGTGTTGGATGCTTTTGTGTAACAGCGAGACAACAGGAAGCAGACGTGCTACGGCACAGACGCGCAACGGCAACCAAGCACCTGCGCGCGCAGTGGCATCCTTTTCACCGCACCTTTGCGTCTCCAGCAGCCTTCTTAAAGTCCTCCTGGCGCAGCTCCTCTGTGGGTGCCAACGGGAAAGCTGAGTCAGCGCCAATGCACGCCTGGAAGGTGGTGTGCACAGAGAGCAGGCATGTGTGTAACCTAGCGCACCGTTCTTGTTGGCCATGTTTCTGGCTGCGGCTGTGAAATCTGCGACGCTATTGTGTATGGCTGGCTGTGGTGCTTTAACCAGGCGCCTCTGAAAACCAGTCCTTTGTGCTGTGCCAGGACCCCTTTCAAGCACAAGGATTGGCCGAGGGTTTGCTCATGCATGAGCCTTTCAAAATTTCCTTCAGCTCACTAGGGGGGGTAGGCGCTTGACATGACCACAAGTGCTGCTGCACAACTGTATACATCGACTCGCGTTGAAGACTGTTGTGTGTCACGCTCTGGAACAGCTCCAGCCCGGCCAAGCAGTGTGCTGAGCACACTGGACAGGGACGCAGGATAGCCTCTTTGACTAGCAGGTGCTGACACCTGCAGGTTGCTGCCTAGGCCGGGGAAGGCTTCCCAAAATGCAGCACGCTGGCAGCAGCGCTCACAGCCTAAGATCACGTGCCAGGCAGTCCAGGGGCTCCAGGGCAGCCCAGAGGTGGCAACTCCACACGCACACCACCCCAAAAAACACAGCGCGGCTTTCAGTGCGAGCTACATGTAGACTGGACGCACACGGACGGACTAGCGGAAAGACGCAGAGTTCAGCATCTGGAGCAGCTCGGCGCGCAGCTCGCCATCAGCGCTGCAGGCTCCCCGCGTGGCGCAGGTGACGGTCGAGCTGGCATGCTTTTCAACGCCGCGCGCAACCATGCACATGTGCACTGCCTCGCACACCACCAGTGTGGCCGCAGCGCCTGCCAGGGCCCCACACACGATGTGACACGCGCGGCAGCGAGAGCACTGGCAAGCACACGATCACGTATCACGGCGGGCAGGCGACTAGGAAGACATTGGGATGAGCACGGCACAGGCGCACCGGTGGCAGCATGCACTGCGCTGGCGAGCTCCTGCGTGAGCCGCTCCTGGATCTGCAGCCGATGGCCGCACGCGTCGAGCAGCGCCTCGAGCGTGCCGGGCACCAGCTGCGCTGCGGCGGGCGCCGTGACAAACAGCACGCGCGCCTCGCCGAAGAACGGCAGCATGTGGTGCTCGCACTGCGAGGCGAAGCGCAGGCTGGCCACCTGCGCGCGCCAGCACTCTGACCTGGCCGTGGGCGTGTGCGGGCGGAGCCACTGCAGGCTGGATGGGCATCACGCGACCAGGGCCGCATGCAGCAGTACAGATGCAGGCTCGGGGCACAGCGACAAGACACGCAGCAGTCCAGCATGCGTGGGCAGCTGGCCTGGCAAGCACCGCCAACAGCGTGTCTCAAAAGGCGCGCGCGCCTGCACAGCGCCGTGCGCGGACGGCACACAGGACAGCGCGGCGGGGCCGCGCATGCCCAGCGGAGCGCAGCCCTCAGCGGCTGCCCTCCTGTGCTTGTAGCCGCGCGTGCTCGACAGCAGCGCCCTCACATACCGCACAGCGGCACCCTGTAAGCCCTGCACGGGAGCGCACACGTTTCCGACTGCGAGGCGCTCCGCTCAGCCACACGCGCGAGCAGCGCGCAAGCCAGGGCTGCGGCGCGCACCGTCCTCGCCGGGTCCTCGCCAATCTCACGCAGGATGGTCTCAACTGCGCGCTCCATGGCCGGCTGAACGGGGACGCCCGAAGCCCTCGGCTGTGCCGACCCCTCTGCGTGCGCGTCGCGCGCACGCTGCGCGTCCGTGCACTCGCATGCGCTGCCCGCCTGCAGCGCTGTGCTGCGCCGCGCGCAGTCCGCCGAAGGCAGCGGCGCCGCTGGAGCGTGCAGCCGCAGCAGCGTCAAGATCTCCTGCGCGCCGCTCTGCAGACTGAGGTGACCAATGCCTGTGGCGCACGACATCAACAGCGCACGCAACGCCGCCTGCTCGCCTGCTTGCTCCTGCAGCGAAGCGGGGCGGGGCTCGCCTGCATGCGGGAGTCCTGGCGCAGGCAGCCGCTGGCTGCGCTGCTTGCCTGCACGGGCAGCTGGGGCCCCTGCGACAGGTGCCGGGCCTCCACCAGCACGGCGCACCCCTGCAACAGCTGACACGGGTTTAACAGCAGTTTCACTGCGAGCGCCAGCGCCAAGCAAGGGCACAGATCACAGGCATGCAGTGCTGTTCAGCGTCCACGCTGGGGCCACGGCACCTGGGGATGTACGTGCGCCTTAAAGGCGTGCAGCAATTCCAGCGTGAAGCGCTCCTGCGTCTGCAGGCGGCGCGCATACATACGCGCCAGGCGCGCGACCTTGCTCAGCCCCAGGACCACGCCCTGGCTCGGCACGTAGCCAATGTGGCAGCGTCCGTAGAACGGGAGCAGGTCTGTCTCCGACGTGGAGGCAAACTCAATGTCGCGGACGATCACCACGCCGCCGCAGCCGCTGCTCACCAGCGGCTCGTGGAACAGCGCGCCGCCGAAAACGCTGTCGACGCACACTCCGAGCGCTTAGCTTATGAGGCGCAGTACGGAACACGCAAAGCAGGCTGGCAAGCGGCGCGTGCTCGGGCGGTACCTCTTCACATTCTGATGGTAGCCAGCAGACGCATCCAGCCAAGCCTTGGCAACCCGCTGCGCGCCCCGGCACGCCTCAGCCATTGCGGGCCTGGGCGTGCAGGTGCGCTGCATGGCCGTCTGGAGCACACCTTGGGCGTGTCTCGCAGCCCCTCACGCGTCGGGTCCTCGCCCAGGCCCAGGATGAGCGTGCGCACAGCCTCCTGCAGCCGGTCAGTGCTGCCGTCCTCGCCCACCTCTGATACTCTGTCCTCAGCAGAGACCTCTGAGCTAGAAGACAGGCAGGACCCCGCCCCCATCGCTGACGCACGCTGTGCCCCTCTGCGCGGCCTTGGTGAGAGGGAGGCGTCTCACCTGCGCCTGATTGCATCTTGTGGCGCGTGAGTGCAAGGGCTACCCGGAGGGCTACCCTGCAGGCCTACTGGGTACGGGCTGGGCGGCGCTCTGGTCTCTTGGCGACCTCCTCGCTCAAGCTGCTGCTGCCTCTTGAGGCTACTGGTCTGCACTTTTGTTCAGCATGGTGACCGCACCCCCGCAGCTTGTGTGGCAGCTCATCAAGCGCAACAACTGCTTCATTGTAAACGGCCTGCACGGCAAGAAGTTCTCGTCGGAGCCTGGCAACCTGTACAACCTGCACTCCTACAAGCACTCAGGTGCGCACGCCAGATCGGCGCGGACGCCGCGTCTGTGCGTTGCCTGCAGCCGGGGCTCCGCTGCCGCGTGCCGTGCAGCAACGTCAGACGCTGCTCAGGCTTGCGCTGTTCCGCTTGGCGGCGCACAGCATCTGGCTGTGGAGCGTGCGAGTCAGTGCCTGACGCGTGTGGGAGGTGGTGCCGCTGCAGGCCTGGCGAACGACAAGGTAGTGCACATTGGCGGCGGCGGAGACGAGGGCGGCATCAAGGTGACCAAGTCGCGGCCGAAGCTTGGCCACAAGCCCGCGTCAGCCAAGCACACTACACACACGAAGCACAAGAACTTCCGCCGCACCGCGGCAAACGTGGGCAAGGTCGTGGGCGGCTTCCGGCCAGACCTCAAGGTGCGCTGGCAGTGCTGCGCCTGGCAGCCTTGCACTGCAAGGAGTTCAAAAGTGTACCTATAAGCTGGTCTGTGTGTGGGAGAAGGCGTGAATTTTACAGGTGTGTGGCGCCGGGTGCAGGCAGCCGCACAGGCGCGCGCTGGTGCTGTGCACAGGAGCCAGCGCCCCAAGATGGTGTTGTCAGACAAGCGAGTGCTGAAGTCTTAAAAGCTTACATATGGTCACTGTCTGTCACGACTATATACATTGTACGTGATTGTGAGGTGGCAGTGTAAAAGGAGCTAGTCTGCCCAACCAGCGCGCATGCTGCTTACATGCTTGATGGCAAGGTCTTGCCAGCAGACATATGCCCCTCGCTAAGCACCTATCCTAGTTGCGTAGCAACTCAGCTGACGGCAGACTGGGCTGCAAGCAGCCAACACTACCGCGCTTTCCCGACCCTCAGTGAGCACCAGAGAAGTGGCTACACGTATGTCCATAGTGTTTCCACGCCCACTGCTCAGTGCAACACCACCCCACACTCCCTAAGACACACTTGACAACCCAGCATGCTTTGGAAAACACAGCACACGCAGCAAAGCTGCAGCAGACATGCCGACAGACTTGAGCAATGACGAAAAGCATATACGACGGACGCATATGCATGCATCATCATTCACACCTACTCTGACCCGCTTATCATGCGTCCAGCTGCACGCGTGCGCCACGCATGCTGCGTCTCCCAGGAATCACACCCACGATGTCCTCAGAGCTCCGCCTTCGCAGACCCCTTGCGGGCGGTGTTCCACCACTTCTCGAGATCAGCCTTGGCCTGAGTGTACGCGTTCTGCGTGGCGGTTTCCGCGTCGATGATCGCCTTGTTGAAGCCCACACGCGCGCCCTGCTCGCAGAACATCCACGTCAGCTTCACCACACAGGCTGTGAGCATTAGAAAAACTTCCAACAAACTACGAACACAGCCCAACATGGAAAGCCCAAAAATTTTAAATTTTAAATTTTAAATTTTAAATCACATGCACACACAGCCTGCACCATCCACAACACCACGTCCACACATGTTCGCAGGCCTGCGCGGCCAGACGTGAACATACCTGAGCAGAGTCCCAGGCCTTCTGCGACGGGGTGCGCTGAGCGGGCAGCACACGGTCCCACAGCGAGGACGGCTTGGACCACTGCGTCTCCGCGGCGGCGCGGGTCTCCTCGAGCTTCGCCGAGGCGGCAGCGCGCGCATCGGCGATCTTCTTGAGCGCAGCCTGGTAGCTGGACTCGCTGGTGTCCTTGGTGGCATCCTTCAGCGTGAAGGCCTTGCCCTTGGCGTGAGACGTCAGGTCCTGCAGAGCCGCCGACACATCAGCGCCTGCATTTCTGTGTCACATGGAGCACCACGCAGGCAGAGACACCTCGTTCAACACAAATCAAATACTTTTATTTGATTTGTGTTGATTTCATTCGACACTATGCACTGTCAAGGCAGGCTGCATACTTGCGCAAGGGGCCAACAGAGCAGAACAATCATAAATAACGAGGATCCGCGCCTCAGCGATGCGCTTGGCCTCGTCCTGCGTGGCGACAGTCTTCTGGCGCGCCCACTCGATGTAGCTCTCCAGCGTGCTCGACAGGCCCTCGTACGCGTCGGAGGCAGCGCCAGCGGTGGCATCATACGCGCCGGCGGCAGCCTTCTGCGCGGTGTCGGCCGCGCCCTTGGCAGCGCCGGCCGTCGCGTCGTACGCCTTGCCAGCGGTCGTCTGCGCGGTGCCGGCAGCCGCGGACGCGGTGTCCTTGGCAGCGTCGTACGCGTCACCGGCCTTGCCGCGCGTGGCGTGGTACGTGTCATGCGCGGCCTGCTGCGCCCTGCCGGCGGCGGTGGACGCGCTGCCGACAGTCGCGTCGTACGTCGCGTCTGCTGCCTGCCGCGCCCTGTGCTGGCCCACCGCGGCGGTGTCGACCGCCTGGTCCTTGGTGGCGGCGGCCGCCCCCGTCACCTGCACAGGTCCCGCCACTTTACCATCCGTTCGCAAGCAGGGATGAGCTTGCTCAGGCATGCAGGTGCATGCCAAACCACGACCGGAATGCTGATGCAACACTGACGATCACTGACAAGGCACACAGCAGCAAGACACGCTATTTTGCAGCTTTACAGCCTGGGTGCACAACAGTTGACCACTGACGTGTCACGCAACAACACACACTGTACCTGAGAACCAACATCCTGGGCTCTGCAGAGATGCCTGCAGCGTGGCTTATTAGCAATGAGCAGAGCTCCTTGTTGTAGGCGTCAGACGCGCCTTGTTGTAGGCGTCAGACGCGACGCCCTTGGCCTTGGCCCAGGTGCCTGTGGCCTGGGCGCTGGCCTCGTTGGCGGCGTCCTTGGCGGCCTGGTGGCCAGCCGCGGCAGTGTCGTACGCTGAGTCGCGCGCGGCGCCGTACTTGTCGCCTGCGACCTTGTGTGCAGTCCCTGCGGCGCCCTTGGCACGCGCGGCGGCATCCTCGGCCGTCGCCTGAGCAGCGCCAGCGGTCTCGTGCGCGCGCCCAGTCACCTGTGCGTGCCAAGCTGTGAGCAAAATGATCTCGCAGCACGTCAACCATGAAGTGCCCACGCTAGCATATTGTCCGACAAATGCACAATCAGACATGCACCCCTGGCCTCACATACCAAAACACTGACCTGCAAGAAGCGCCATGTATGACCGGATATAAGCGCGTGTCCCTGACACACACAGACCGCGGCGGGCAGGCGCCCCACCTTGTCGACCACGTCGGCCACCACGTTCTTGGCCTTCTCCCACGTGGTGCCAGCCTGCGCAGCAGCGTCGTGCGCGGCCATGCGGCCCGACGCAGCCGTGTCATACGCAGTGCCCTTGGCCGCGTCATAGCTGTCCCCCGCGACCTTCTGTGCGTGGCCGTAGCTGTCTCCCGCGACCTTCTGTGCATGGCCGTAGCTGTCTCCCGCCACCTTCTGCGCGTGGCTCGCTGCGCCGGTCGCAGTGTCCTGAGCAGCAGCTGAAGCGTCGCTGGCCTTGCCAGTCACCTGCAAGCGAGCGCGAGTGCGTCAGTGACCGCCCACTAACGCACGCATACAGGCAACAGCAACCCACACACAGTGAACAACCGCCAGCAGTGATGAAATACCTGATTAAAAAACCAAGTCACGGTGTGCGTGACCTTGTTGAGAAGGCCCTGGCCGTGCGCCCTGGTGGCGTCGGCCGTATCCGCGGCCTGCGCCTTTGCAGCTTCCCAGTTTGCCGGGTCCTGAGCCTGCGCCTTGGCGTCCTTGTACTGGGAGGACGCCTTGCCGCCGTACCTGCAGCGCCTCACCACATCAGCTGCAGCCAACATGCTAGCTGGGGCCCATAATGCAGACCACGCAGGCGGCACACAGACAAGCACTCAACACCAAGAGGCAGAGCAGCCCAATCAGCGCAGCGCGGTGCGCGTCTGGCACCGTACATCTTGTGAACAAGCACACTGTGATGCGCACTTGTGCACAGCCTCCTTTGCGGCAGCAGCCTGCGCAGCCGCGCTCTGGCTGGTGTCCTCCGCAGCGCCAAATGCGCCGGCCACCTTCTCCTTCACATAGTCAACGATGGTGGGGTCCTGCATTCCCAACGAGCAGCACGCCTGGTGAGAACCACTCCAGCAGGTACGTACGTTTGCCGTAGACAAGCTGCAGGCACATCACGTGCACTGCACAGCTTCCGTGATGCAGACGCACGCCCTGCTCGAACAGGCAGTGCTGCACTACAAATGTCGGCATGCATGTGCTCGGCCAATTGTTGCCCTTGGCTTACCTTCTCTACCGCTACTGCTGCGTGCGAGACGGCTGCCAGACCCAGCAGGACGCACACGCCCAAGGTGAGCACCGCCTTCATCTGCATTTTGTCTTTTACCTCTCACCAGACGCTGCTCTGTACACAGCGATATGTTCCTGTGTCTCAACGTAGAAATTCTTTGTCTTGAATGTGTTTGGATCCGGTCCTCCTCCCGCACGCTCGTCCTTTTGGTTGCAGAAGCCCTCAGACTTCCCTACCTGCCTCCACCTCAGCATGAGCAGCTCCATTTCCATTTAACAGCCTCTGTTCGTGCTCAGTCCGCGCCCTGCGTACAATGGACTTGCACCGTGCGTGCACTCATGCAGCAGCACCAGCGGTGTTCTAGCATTGCTGCTCGCTACATCACTGGCAAGTGTGGGGTCTGCGTTGATAACGCCTAAGAGATGCCTGAAAGCTTCTGACTGGCATTGCCTGAATGCAGCAGTCTGCCTGCATTACTGCAGAAGTAGGCAGAGTTGCGTGCCTGGACAGCCCCGAGCGTGGGGCGTACCTGCCTGAACAGCCCTTAGCCTGGCTGGTGCATCCATTCATTTGTTCATGCATTGGACGGTGCAACCCTGCTTGCAATTCTGCTTGTCCTTCCTCCATGCCTACCCAAGCGTGCCCCCCATATTAATGTACATTCTTTCACCTTGAAGCTCATGCACCGACCAGTGCAGCTTGACGACGCCGCACGGTCACGGGGTTGCATGGAGCAGAGTGATGACATGGACAGCACTTGCAACAGTCTGATATCAATTGCACCTCGCGCTATTTTCTGCCGGTACAAACGCCCCTCTCTCTTCCCCATGCCACGCGCTCTCGGTGCTCTTGTCGAGAACTGCCAACACTCAGGCTACATCCAGGCGTCGGACGCATGGCTAGGCGCCTTGTACGTCCGCCTCGTCCTTCCATAACAGGAAGCGGCACCGCCCCCTGCCCTCCAGGATGGTCCACGTGCCGCATCCCCAGAACTGCCGGCCCAGGTTGGTGCAGGGGCGCTTGACGGTGCACAGGCGCGCGCGCACGCCGCACTCGCAGAACCCATTCCACTTGCCGGCCGCGTCCGTCGTGCGCCGCTTCTTGGCCACCCTACATGGACGGAATGCTGTGAGCAGGTGCCCTGCTGTGAAGTCGATGCGGTGCACGCGGGTCGAGCGCAAGCGAGGGGACCTCACCTGTCTGGAAAGAGCGTGCACTGCCGCAGGCCGCGCGGGCCGCATCCGGGGAAGCAGCCAGTGACCGAGAGGCATGCGCCGCCGGCGAGCAGGGCGGCAGCCAGCCGCGCCGTGTTCCGCGCGTCATCCAGGCCGCTGTGCGCTCGGCCTTCCCAGGTCACGCCGGCCGCCTCCACGCACGTGCGCAGGTTGCCATGCACCCTGCATGGCGCGGGCACAGCGGGTCTGGACGCACACGGCTGCCGCTGCGTGCCGCAGCCAGGCTGGCACTGCACTTTCGCCCCATGCGGCACCACTTTGCAGGCCGCACAGGCAGGCACCCCATGCAGGGCGCCTGCCGTCGGGTGGGGGCGCACTGACTGTGCGCTGCGCCAAAGGCGACCTTCAGGTTGATCCACTGCCTCAGGTAGCTGGGCACGGCGAGGCCCCTCCACTTCCGCTCGCGCTCCAGGCCGACCTTGAGGTCCCAGTCTGGCCAGGGCGGACAGGCTGTCATGCGTGCGGCGCCGAGCGCGGCGCGCAGGGCCGCTTCGTCTCGGGCCAAGCCCCGTCACCTGTCCATGTCACGGGGCAGCTGCTAACTCCAGTGCCGGCATAGCCATGCTGGAGGAGCCAGCGGTGCAGGCCGTCCAGAGCATCCGCAAGGGGCACGCCGCGGTCTGCCCTGCGCGCAGCAGCCGTGCGCCTCGTATCTGGCAGAAGGCAGCGTCCATGCTGGGGTCTGGGCAGGCCCCGGGCGCGCACTGCGCCTGCGTTATGCCGGTGAGCTCCGTGCAGAAGGCCGTCAGCACCGGGTGCTCCGTGGGGCGGACATACGCCTGATACTCCCCCACCACCTGCCCGGTCGCCCGCAGCAGCACGCAGCAGCTGACCTCGAGCAGCTCCTGAGGCTCCTGCCAGCAGCGCAGCAGCGCTTGCAGCCTCACTCTGAGACTGTGACTCCACAGGCACGGGGGCAGCTGGGAGGCTCACCAGGTTGTTTTCGCGGTTGCAGGTTGCCTCAAAGTCCATCACCTGCACCATGCACCGTGCGAGCTCATGCACTCACGCGGCACGCGCCCGCGTGGTGGCGCTGCTGTCCAAGGGTGTGCGCACAAGGAAGTAGTTGAACGCTGCTCTTCCACTGCTCCTCGGCTGCGCCTGCTCTGAGCGGCTCGCCTCCGCAGAACTCAGCGGCTCGGCCCCGTCGCACAGCCGTGCTTCACAAGCAGCCGAGCTGGGCGTGTCTGGGAGCCTGTCTCCGGGCGCAGTGCTGAGCTCAGCTGCCGCCGGGGCGCTCTCCTTCCTGCGTTTGTGCCGTGCAAAGAGCGCTGCAACTGTTGGCTGCATCGTGGCAATAGAGCGCCTGCGCCGTCGGGCCAGGTGCACGGTCCTCCGAGGCTCAGCAGCTTGACAAGGCCTCAAGCACTGGAAACTTGCTAGCTGACTGATAGTCCTGTTTGTTTCCAATCTCCACTTTGCCTGGGGGGTGTTCAAATATAAAGCGCACCACTTCAAGCAGAGTCAAGTGAGCGTACGACAGGAGGGCGAACGTTGTGTGCCCTCAACGTAGATTTACAGTATCACGACAGTGTACGACTGCAGCAGCGCCTACCGATGCAGCTTTGCCTGCAAGGCGCTGAGATGCTAGAATGCTGATGGGCAAGCGCACAGTCACATAAAGCTATTATAAGTGTGGGATAAGCGCCCTGGCTGGCAGTGCACCTGAGCCCTCCGCTCTGGTAGCCTGACTTGTCACTGCAGAGCGCCGTTCATGGGCGGCGCGGTGAGCCGCAGCGCTGGTGGACGTGCATACCCGAAAGGCGCTCAGCGTAGGCCAGAGCCACCACTCGCTCCGCAGAGACCTGAGCCACTGGCTGTACCCGGCGCCGCGCCGCAGCGGCTTGCGCCCTCGGCAGGCGCGGGCTTGCACGGCGCCTTGTGCACACGTTGCTGCCTTGCCGGACGCCTTGCAAAGCCGCTGTGGTCCAGGTGACGTGCAAGGTGAGCAGCCCGGAGACCGGGTCGACCAGTTGGACCCCTCCGCCGGGGCGCTCTTGAAGCGCCTGTCCGGCGCCATAACCAACCGCGCCACCGATGCACCGAGCTTTAAGGCGCGCTCGAGCTTGAGGCCCCCTGCACGCCACGTGCTGTGGCGCGGCCCTTGCGTGTGCAGCCAGCCTGCACCCGGAGGAGCGTGGCGCGCTGACCGGCCGTCTGGTGGCCCTCTGCCAGGGCGCGCCGCACAAGCTGACGGCGCGGGAGCGCGTGGCAGACAGGGCGGGCCGCCTGGCCGTGCAGCGCATGCGAGCGCTGCTGGAGGAGGCGGGCGCCACGCGCGACGCTGAGAGTGAGGCCGCTGTGGCAGCCTTGGCAGCAAAGTACCAGGTCGACCAGCGCCTGCTGCGCCTGGTCCTCCGCCACAACAAGCTGCCGCCCAGGCCCCAGTGAGCATGACAGGGCATGTGCTACCAGCTGTGCGGTGCTGCCGGCCGGGCGTCCCAGCAACACTGACAGGTTGTGTGGGAGGGGCGTTCCGGCAGCTTGCATGCTACGTAACACTGTGAGCGTTGCAGGCGAGCTCAGCGCTGCAGGCATCTGCCGCCGGCCATTCGTGTGCTCGTGCAGAGTGCGTGGTTGTCCTGCTTGTGACAGACCGGCAGGAGACATGGACTGGTGGTGTCAGGGGCATGTGCCTGCACGTGCGCACATGGGCATGATGTGCCTACTTGACAAGCCCGATGTGACTGATGAGAGCAGGGCAATGTTTAGGACTATGTTTTACAAGCCCGCTGGTAGTGCACCAGTCCTCTCGATCTGCTATGACTGGTCTATAGACATGCTGCGGACAGACGACAACGCGTCGCATGCTGCTGGTCGGTAAAGGCCTGACATGCCGCCAGCAGCGCACACAAGGTTTGACAGGAGGCTGACCTCGGCCGCCGCAACCCTGTCAGCCAGACAGGCACCCACCTGTCTGATGACACACCAGAGCCGCTCACTCCGGCAGAGCGCCTGCTCACTGGCCATGTGACGCGGCCATGATGCTGGCATCGGGTGGCCCGCTCGATGCGCACACGCGGCTCGCGCCCGCCGAGCACGCGCGCACGCCAACCCAAGCTGGGCAGGAGCACACCGCCCCCTTGCACTGCGCCCCACTCAGCCCAGGTTGACCTTGGTGAAGTTGGTGAGGATGTTGTGGCCGGTGGGGTTGGAGAGGTGCTCCTGGAGGTTCTGCGCCAGCAGCCCAACACACGGTCAGCCGCTGCGCCACCCTGGGTGCCTGCACGGTCAGGCGCGCATGCGTGGCCGCACCTTGAAGGGGCCCTCGTGCGTCATGACAGCCTGCGCGCCGTAACCTGGCCAGCAAGCGCTGCGTTAGACCACTGCTCGGGAAGAGACAGCAGAAGCGAGTTATTGCCGCGCGGCAAGGCAGAGGCTGGCCGCAGGACAGGCCGTGAGCAGGCCTGACCACAGGGGGATCGCACCGAACACCGCCAGCATCGCCAGGCGGCCTGCACCATCGCACAACCCGTCAGCCGCTGCTGACAGGTCTCTGCG
>JAABUR0100005781.1_pt1 | contig 15527 bp, 14 predicted proteins | sample 5560091 | NCBI WGS metagenome assembly JAABUR01 (sample SAMN10711879, study PRJNA513375) | rock metagenome | isolation source: Antarctica rocks | place: Antarctica: Victoria Land, University Valley sud
GAGGCGCTGCAGGCCGAGCTGCTGCTGCCCGGGCACGGCGACCCCTGGCCCGGTTCGCCAGCCGATGCGGTGGCCGCGGCGCGTGCCGTCAAGTCACGCCGCTGACGGCGACGATGTCCGGTCGCACTCATCTACGTGCCCAATCTCGAGGAGGGTCAGGACTGCGCGACCGGCCGCGGGCCGAGGAAGAAGCCCACCGTGAGGCCGAGGACGCCCAGCGACAGGTGGATCAGGTTGTCCAGCACGGTGTGGTACTCGTGCGGCAGGAGCCCGAACAGGTCGGGAACGACGAAGCCCAGGACGCCAACGAGCAGGTACACCACTCCCAGGCCGCCGACCACCGAACGCACGGCTCTGTCCGAATCGCGAAAGCCCCCAGCAGCCATCAGTCCGCCGGTCACCAGGTGAATCGCGTCTTCCGCGATGTCGATGTTCAGGACCCCGAAGAGCGACTTCTCTCCCAACAGGACGCCGCCGACGCCGATGAGCACGATGGTCACTCCGACGACCTTGGCGTACAGACGTGCGTACATGCGACCTCCACGGTGTCGATCGGGTCTGTGGGGAGCCAGCGATCAGTGCCGAACAAGCTCGCGGACGCTGATGACGGAGTTCACATCTTGCGCAGCACAGCCCCTCTGGCCTGAACGCGAAGCTGCTTCGTCCAGGAAGTCCGTACCTCGTCCATCTGCTCGAGCATCCGGTTCCCGAGCCCGTCCAGCTCGTCCGCGCTCATCTCCACAGGCGGCGGGAACAGGTCGCGTTCCTCTTCCTCGGCGTGAGCGTCCAGGGTGGTGACAAACGCCTGCCACTCGCCCTCGTAGGCAGCGTCCGTCGGGTTGGTGCGCAAGAACCCCGCGAGTCGGTCGGAGACCTGGCGATGCTCGGCATGGGCGACCGCCACGAGGGTGCTGGCCGCCGCGACGGCGGGGTAGAACAGGTCGTCCTCGATGCGCATGTGGATGTCGAGCTCCACCATCAGGTCGTCGACCCGCTCCTCGCGTTCGGCCGACCCTGCCGGCGTACCGGTGATGTCCTTGCACAGCGCCCGCAGGACGTTGTGGTGCTCGATGAGCACCTGGTCAGCTCTCATTCGCCTGCTCCTGTCGCTGCCCGAAGGCCTGTCGGCTTCCCGGGACGTACCTCGATCGTTCCCGCGCGGATCCGGGTCTGGTAGCAGGGCAAGGGGGCGGTGGCCGGCCCGCGGACGACCTGCCCTGTCACCGGGTCGAAGCGGGAGCCGTGCCAGGGGCAGACGAGCTGCCCCCGGTCGATCCAGCCGTCCACTATGGGTGCGCCTTGGTGCGGGCAGAGCTCCCCGACGGCGATGACGTCCTCGCCGTCCCGGAGCAGGACCAGACCTATCCCCCCCGCCTCCACCCGTTGGGGCTGACCCGCCTCGAGCGCTGCCTCGGCCAGCAGCGGCGTCCACTGACCGTTCTCCCACCGCGGCCCGGACTGGTCGACCCCGACGCCCAGCCGGTACACCAGACTCGCGCCGAGATAGCCGCTCGCCGCCGTGATGCCGTAGCCCATGGCGCTGGCAGCAACGCCACGGACGTGCCGACCGCGCCGGCGATCGGACCACGACAGGACGTACAGCGCGGTCGCCACGGCGTTCAGCGCCCCGTGGACGAGCCCGACGCGCCGGGACTGCTCCTTGGTGTGCTGCCAGTCGTTCACACCCGTCGTTGCCGCAGCCAGGCTGGCGAGGATCCCGACACCCAGGGTGACCCGGGAGCCCTCCCGCAGCCCCGACTGGTGCCCGGGGAGCATCGCAGCGACGTCCAAGGCCACGGTCGCGGCCACTGCCCCCGTCGGCAGCGCCACCACGAGTGGGTGCAGCGGATGACCGAGCCAGGTGCCGTGCAACAGGTTGCTGGTGCGCTCCCCTGCACCTCCGCACGCCGCCAGCGCGAACCCGAGAGCGTGCTCGAGGCGGTAGCCCGGACGGTCGAGCCAGCTCTGCCGGCCCAGCACCGACAAGACGCGCTCGCCCACCGCCCGCACGTTCTCCTCCGGCGGCCCCACCCGGGCGTCCGAGCGCAGGTGCGGACTCATCTCGTCCTCACGGTGTCTCACGTCAGCCTGACGCACAGCGGATCGGTGTTCGTCATGACCGGCCCACCGAGGTAAGCGTGGCCTTCGGACCGAGGACGCGGTCGAAGATCGCCCCGGTCGCCGCGATCACCACGACCTTGTCAAGGGCGTCGATGGTCCAGTCCTTGCGTGACCACTCCCATGGCTTACCGAGCTGCAGCGCTGGGATCATGACGAGGTCCTGGGCGTAGATGGCGGCGAACGTCGCTGCTGCGCCTCGCGCACCACGCAGGCCCTTGTGAGCCGCCACCCCGTAGGCGGCACCCCACATGGCGCCCAGAGCCGTGTGGGCCGCGTAGTTCAACGTCCACCGCCCGGCCCTGCTCTGCGGATGGATGGGCAGCAGCTTCTCAGCGAGCCCCGCCGGGGCGAAACTGTCTTTACGCTCGGAGATGGGCATCTCCACGAGTTTCTGGAACGCCGTCATCACCACACTGCCGGCCATGCCGGCCAGGACGCCCCGACCGAGATTGACCGCAAGGGACGGACGGCTGGTTGACATGCTTCTCAGTGACATGACCCCCGCCTTCCCCGTCGGAGCAAGTGTACCCCCCGGTACAGTTGCCGTTGTGCGGCGGCCCGCGCAGCGTCACTGCTGCTGTCTCCCGTGCCCCACGTTGACCGCCGCCCGAGAGCGCGATCCCCCTTGCTCGCCGCTCCTGGGCGGTCGTGTACGGCGTCTCGTGTGAGGCGCCCGCTTCGGGTAGGACCTGGGCCAGCCGAACGTCTCCCACCTCTCGAGCAAGGCCAGCGATGCCGGAACCAATCACCCGCCGCGGGAAGGTCACCAAGGGCCGGATCGTGGAGTTGGCGGCTGCGCTGATGTACGAGCGGGGCGTCAGCGCCACGAGCATCGAGGACATCCTGACCGCCTCGGGGACGGGCAAGAGCCAGCTCTACCACTACTTCTCCAGCAAGGAAGAGCTCGTCGCCGAGGTGCTCCGTCACCAGCTCCAGCAAGTTCTGCAGCAGCAGAGCCTGTTCCACCTCGACACCTGGGAGGGCATCTCCGCCTGGTTCCAGGCAATGGTCGACATGCAGCAGGACCAGCGGAGCTACCGCGGCTGCCCGCTCGGGTCCATCGTCAGTGAGGTGATCGACCAAGGTGAGCCGCTCCGCAGCCAGGCCGCGGACGCCTTCACCCGCTTGGAGTCCGCCCTCGTCGAGGGATTGCGGACCATGCAAGCCAGAGGGCTGCTGCGCGACGACGCCGATCCCTACGCCCTCTCAGAGTCGACCATCGCCGTCCTGCAGGGCGGCTACCTTCTCTCCTCCACCAAACGGGACATACGCCCCATGCGCAACGCGCTCGCCACCGCCCTAGGTCAGCTAAAGTCTTCCGCGCCGACTTCCAAGGAGACCCGGTGAAGGGTGCCGTGACGGCACTCGGGGATCATGCTCGGTGAGCACAGCGCACGCCAAATAGCGCTGTAGCGACCGTGCCTGTATCGCCGACCGGTCTCGTAGACGACTGTTTCTGGCACATCACCCGGGGGCTGTATCGAAACTGGCTGCCGGGACGGGCTGTGGGTGTAGCGCAACCGGTGCACGCAATCAGGGTGGCGCTACCGGTCCTGTCGGATCTTTTCGCTACGTTGCTGTGGTGTCAGTGCTGCTGGGCTACGCCCGGGTGTCGCCGGCGGAGCAGAACGCCGACCTGCAGACCGACGAGCTGACCTCAGCGGGGTGCTATGCGGTGTTCGTCGACCACGCCTCCGGGGTGCTGGACCGCCGCCCGGAGCTGGAGAAGGTCCTGGAGCGCCTGCGGCCGCCGGATTCCGCGCCGCTGCCCGTCCGGTGCGGCCGCGGGCTGGTCTGGCAGGCTCAGAGGCGTGGACAGCTCGGCAGTGAAGGCGTTCTTCGAGCGGGTCTCGGTCGACTGGGACGAGATGCGCTCGAGCTTCTACAACGAAGGTGTGATCGACGCGCTCGCCGACCGCGCCGAGGTCGGCCCGGACAGCCGAGTACTCGACGTCGGGACCGGCACCGGGTTCATCGCCGCCGGCCTGGCGCCGCGGGGCCGGCACGTCATGGGGGTGGACTCCTCTCCGGCGATGCTCGCCGTTGCCGCCCGCAACGCGGCCACGCTGGCGCTGGGGAACGTGGCACTGGTCGAGGGCGGCTTGAACGCGTTGCCGCTGGCCGATGACAGCGTCGACGCGGCGGTAGCGAACATGGTGCTGCACCACGCCCCAGACCCGACCGGCATGCTCACCGAGATGACCCGTGTCGTGCGCCCGGGCGGGATCGTCGCGGTCACCGACGAGGTCGAGCACAGCTACGAGTGGATGCGCACCGAGCAGGCCAACCTGTGGCTCGGGTTTTCCGCGCCGGATGTCCAGGCGTTCTTCGACCGCTCCAGGCTGGCCGAATACGGCTACGCCTCGCTCGGGATGCAGTGATGCATCGCCTCCAAGACCTCGGTCGGGGTTTCCGCCACAATCGCGATCTTCGCCGCCTGGGGTCGCGTCCCTGATCCCGCACGGCCCGGTCCGGCATGAGCGACGCCGAAGGCGTCGCGGGGGCTGCCGGGGGGCACTGGGACGCCGTCTACGCCAGCAAGCCGGCCGAGACGGTGAGCTGGTTCCAGGAGCGGCCGGACACCTCGCTGCGCCTGCTCACCGCCGCCGGCGACCCGGCCGGCGCGGTGATCGACGTCGGCGCCGGCCGGTCCCCGCTCGCGGGTGCGCTGCTGACCACGGGCTGGTCGGACGTGACAGTGCTCGACGTGTCCGCGCAGGCCCTCGAGCAGGCGGTCGGCCACCTCGCTGAGCACCGCGACGCGCTCACGGTGATCGTGGCCGACCTGCTCAAATGGGCCCCACCCCGCGCCTACCAGTTGTGGCACGACCGGGCTGTGTTCCACTTCCTCGTCGACCCGGCCGACCGGAACCGCTATCTGGCCACGGCCCGCCGCGCCGTCGCACCCCGGGGGGCGCTGGTGCTGGGCACGTTCGGGCCCGACGGGCCGACGTCCTGCTCCGGGCTGCCGACCGCCCGGTACGACGCCCCCACCCTGGCCGGGCAGTTCGCCCCCGACTTCGCGCTCGAGCACGTTGAGAGCGAGCAGCACACCACCCCGGCCGGCGTCGCCCAGCCGTTTACCTGGGTGGTTCTGCGCCGCGCCAGCTAGCAGCCCACATCGGATCGGGCGCCTCCACCAGCGCGGAGTCACGCCTCGCTCGCTCGCAAGACCCGGCAACAGCCCCCTCTCGAACCCTGTAGCTGCCCGGGTCCAGTGTGCCGCTGCACCTAAGACCCCAACCCCTTGTCGGGGGACGACTGTCACGGGCCAGCGGGCAGCGCGTACCAGCCGGCTGGCCAGCGACCCGACGAGCCGGTGGCCGGCGGACTCGGATGCGCCGACGACGACCAGCTCGGCGCGGACCTGTTCGGCGATACGGGTCAGCTCGGTGAACGGATCGCCGGCGGCGACGACGAACTCCATGGTGACGCCGGCGTGGGCTGCGCCTTGCTCTGCCTGAGTGCGCAGCTCGTCGGCGAGGCTGCGTTCGGCGCCGGCGATTGCTACCGCGGCGCCGGCAGCCATGCCGGCCAGCCCGGCAAATGGAACGTGGCCACTGACGTGCGCCACCACAAGCCGGGCCCCCGAACGGCGGGCCAAGCCAGCGGCGTAGGCACCGGCGCGCCACGAGGTCCGACTCCCGTCCAGACCGGTGAGGATGACGGTAGGGCCGTCGGTTCCGAGTTCGAAGGCGTCCCGTTGGCTCACCCGGTCATGCTTTCCCGGGATCCTGCTTGCCGTGCCGCGGACCCGAAAATGAAAATGGGCGGCCGGTGCAAACGGGCATGCTTAACTCCCCTTCCGTCCTCCCTTGAGCTACCCGGCCGGGTCCCGTGGGTTCAGTATTCGGTCATCATTTGCCAGCCTCGGTGCTGGCGCGTTACCGCAGACCGGCCACCAGGACGACGAGCACCTGGGCCGCCGACTTGCTTGTCGGACTGCGAGCGAGGGCAGCTCTGGTCCAGGTCCTCTGGCCGGCCGGCGTATTCCGGCGGACAGTTGCCGGTGTGAAACGTCGGCAACGGCAGACCCAGGAGTTCAGACTTGCCGCGGCCCGGTCTGGGTGGCTGGCTGCTCCCGCAACATCCCGGAGGTTCAGCAGGCCGGTGGTGACGGCGGCTAGCGTCGCAGCGGTGGGTCAGGTCACGAGGTGTATCTCGCTGCGGCCGGCGGTCCGGATCGAGCACCGGCTGAGGTTCCGGAGAAGTAGCGAGCGGACACAGCAGGGCTCTTCCGCACGTGCAGGCGGCGATGGCCCTCACGCGGTGAGCGCGGGCCGAGCAGCACGACGGTCGCGCGCGCCGCTCGCCGCCAAGAGCCCGCGACGTCTGCTACCGCGGGTTTGCCGGAGCAGATCCGCGAGCACAGCTGCTTCGCTCGTCTCGGGCTCTCTGGTCGCTGTAAGCAGCGTCAAGGTCCCGTTGCTGGCCACGCGGTCAAACGAGCAAGCGCGTCGGCGGGCTCGGGCTCTGCCAGCTCGGCTTGGTAGCGGCGGGTGAACTCCTCGAACCGATCCGGGTCGTGGCCGTACCACCGGCGCAGCGCTGTCGAGGGAGCCACGTGTTTGCACCACCGGTCAAGGTCAGCCTTCGCCTTGGTCAGGCCCCGCGGCCACAGCCGGTCAACCAGCACCCGGGCGCCGTCGTCGGCTCGCCGCTGGTCATACACCCGACGCACCTGGACCTTCAACGTCCCAGCCAATACGACCTCCCTTACCGTCGTACCGCCCCTTTTCCCACTGCCGGAGTTAGCGGACGCATCGACCACGGCAGCCCTCAGCGGGTGCTGGCACGCCCGCGAGCATGGTGACGCCGGCGGAGGACCTCCCGACTTTCCGGTTGGACTGATCTTGTCTAGCTGCGGCGCCGAAGCGGCGCAGCCTCGAAGCAGCAGAACGGCCAGGCACCCACACCATTCATGCCATCTGACCCAACCGGGCCTGGCACCAGCACGAGGGTAGACGCACAGTTCTTTGCTGGACGGGTTCGGTGTATTCCCCGTCCCGGCGGTGCTGGACGGCTGCACACCGGCCTGACGTGGCCGTATCAGCGGCTGCCGGCGACCACTGCCAGATCGACTCGGCTGCGCTGCTCGACGGCGGCGGGAGGCTGTACCTGGGGCTCCAGCGCATGCGCAGCGAGTTCACGCCGCTGTTCGGGCCCTGGTCATGTCGGTGGTAGGCGAAGCGCAGAACCGGACCCAAGCCGGGCACTCCGCAGTTGCCAGGGCTGATGCTGATGAGGCGGGCAACGTCGCACCGCTGCGGAGCCTAGCGCCGATCGCTTCGACTGGGCCTGGCCAGGGGCATCAGGTCGGGTCCGTCTAACGGACCTCGCGCAGGCTCACCGACGGCTCCGGCTCGCGGCGACCGTCGCCAAGAACTACCACGGCAGGCTGGCCCTGTCGGGGATCACCGACTTTTGGACGCTGGACGACCTGTTCAAGCTGCTCGGCGAGGCTGGTGCGACCAGGTCGGTGTTGCCAACCAGGCAGGCGGGGGGCAGTCACCCAGCGGCGGGGACGCCTCGCCCCGGCTGATGCGCTGCGCCAACTGCCGCTCAAATTTGGGTGTCCTGGTCAGACCCGGGCGGGCCAGCTCGGTGCGCATCAGCTCGGCCATCAACCCGGCCAGGATGAAGAAGAAGAAGGCCGTGCAGGTGTACATGGCACCGATGGTCTTGTGGTTCGTCGTCGTGACATAGCCCAGCAGGGTGGTGCGCTGCGGCTCGTGCCCGGCCTGCGCGCCCGGCGCTGCAGCAACCGGCGCCGGCTCGTGAAGAAGGGTCATTGCCTATGTCCCTGCAGCGACCGGGGCCCACCGGGCAGGCGCACAGAGCGGCCGTTCGTGTCATGGATGCAGTCGACCGGCGCTCTTCGAGGCACGACCTGCCTTTTAATTTGGTACTCGGTCTGACCGGGTCTTCGCCCGGGTGGGGCTGCGTCGGTGCCGACAGGGCGCTGGTCGCCGGCTACCCGCCGCGCGGCTGCAAGCGCAGGCCGACGCTGGGTGCGCCGCATCGACACCGGTGGACCTACCCAGCGGGGCTTGAGATGACGACCCGGCCGGTGCGCGTGGCGCAGCCGCGGCGACGTGGTGCTCATCGAGGGCGGACGTGAGCATCCACTACCCGGCAAACGAGTAGCGTCGCCGCCGAGGCGGCCGCCCACCAGCTGCGCGCACCTGGGTAGCGTCGTGTTCGCCGGCGTCACCAGTACGGCCGTCGCCGAGCTGCTCAGCCTCGCTGGGCTTTACGGGTACTGCTGCGCCTGGCCCGGCACCGTCGCCGTGCTGTTGTCCCCGCCCACTCCGTGGTGCAGGTGAGGGTGGTGTGTGTACGACGGGTGAAGTCTGGTAGTACGACGACCTAAAAAACCGGTTCCATGAAGCCAAGGAGTGGACAGCGATGAGAGTTGCAGCAGGTGCGGATCACGACGGCATGCTGGCCCCGGCGATGGACCCGACGTTCTACCGCAGCGCTGCCGAGGCGGTCGCGGCGCCGACGGAGAAGCTGGCCTACGTTGTCGCGTTCGACCGCTCCGGGCAGCAGCCCGACGCCCTCAGCGTCGTCGACGTCGACGAGGCGTCGCCGGACTACGCGAAGGTCGTCGGCTGGACCGAGCTGCCCACCCGCGGGGACGAGCTGCACCACTTCGGGTGGAACGCCTGCTCCAGCGCGCTCATGCACGAGGGCCACGACATGGGCGAGGACGGCCTGCAGCGCCGCTTCCTGCTGCTGCCCGGCATCCGCAGCTCGAGCATCCACGTCTACGACACCCAGCCCGACCCGCGCGCGCCCCGGTTGCACAAGACCATCGACGCGGCGGAGCTGTCGGCCAAGGCGGGCTACTCGCGCCCGCACACGCTGCACTGCGGCCCCGACGGGGTGTTCCTGACCTGCCTCGGCGGCGCCGACGGTTCCGAGGGCCCGGGCGGCATCGCGCTGCTCGACCACAACACCTTCGACGTGCTGCGCGCCTGGGAGACCGACCGCGGACCGCAGACCCTGGCCTACGACGCCTGGTGGCACCTGAACCAGAACACGCTGATCACCAGCGAATGGGGCACCCCCTCGATGATCGAGGACGGTGTGGTGCCCGAGCTGCTGCTCGCCGGCAAGTACGGCCACCACCTGCACTTCTGGGACCTCGCTGCCGGACGGCACCTGCAGAGCGTCGACCTCGGAGCGGAGCACCAGATGGTGCTCGAGCTGCGCCCCTCCCACGACCCGGAGGCCACCTGGGGCTTCGTCGGCGTGGTGATCTCCACCGCCGACCTGTCCGCCTCGGTGTGGCGCTGGCACCGTGACGGGACCGAGTGGAAGGTCGAGAAGGTCATTACCATTCCCGCGGAGCCGGCGGATGCGGCCGACCTGCCACCGGCGCTGCAGCCGTTCGGTGCGGTGCCGCCGCTGGTGACCGACATCGACCTGTCGGTCGACGACCAGATGCTGTACGTGTCGTGCTGGGGCACCGGCGAGCTCAAGCAGTACGACGTGTCCGACCCGGCCGCCCCCCGGGAGGTCGGGTCCGTGCACCTGGGCGGTGTCGTGCGGCGCACCGCGCACCCGGCTGCCCCGGGCGAGCCGCTCGCCGGCGGGCCGCAGATGGTCGAGGTCAGCCGCGACGGCAAGCGCATCTTCGTCACCAACTCGCTGTACGGCGCGTGGGACGACCAGTTCTACCCGGCTGGCGTCGGTGCGTGGTTGGCGAAGATCGACACTGACCCCGCCTCGGGAGGGCTCACGCTCGACGAGCGCTTCTTCCCGCGGGGTGAGCAGTTCCACGGTCGTCGCGTGCACCAGGTGCGCCTGCAGGGCGGCGACGCCTCGTCGGACTCCTACTGCTACCGCTGATGCCGCCAACCAGGCTGGCGCCGTCCCAGACTGGGTTGTCACCCCCCGACGTGCCCGGGTGCGGCAGCAGCATCAAGCGGACGCCCTGGACCGCCGGAGACGTTGATGTCCACGCACTGAGCCCTCGGCGCGGTGCTGGCGCGGCTGGAGCGCGGGGCTAGCGGTGCTTGGCCACGGTGAGCAGTACGGCTGCTGCTTCTAGTGCCTCAAGCGTGTGCCGGCCGTCGGGCACGATCAGAAGGTCTCCTGATGAGCCGTCCCAGGAGGTGTCACCCGCGCCGAGCCGGACCCGGCCGTGCATGACGTGGACTGTCGCCTCGCCGGGGTTTTCGTGCTCTTCGAGTTTTCGCCCGGCGGCTAGGGCGATCAGGGTCTGGCGCAGCACATGCTCATGCCCGCCGTACACGGTGTGCGCGCTCCGGCCGCTTGAGGCGTTCTGCGCCAGGGTGAGGTGCTGACGTGCGAGGGCAGTCAGCGACGACTTCTGCATTGAGAGGTAGTCGAACGATGCGGCCGGCGGGACGAAGACAGTGGTGCCAGTGAAGTCAGCGATGCCGCCGGCACTACCCACCGCGGGGTGCACGGCCCGCCGCCGCCGCGAGCTGGTTCGCTGCCTTCAAGCAGCCTGGGCAGGGCCAGCCAGCGGGGTGGGCAGCACCCAGGCGGTGAAGATGAGGACGCCGTAGCAGAGTTATCCGGGCTCGAAGGTCGGGCTCTACGGTGCGTTCATGGCTGATGTTGAGAAGCACAAGCGGCTGTCGCCGGCTGACCGGGCCAGGCTCGGGGGGCAGTTGGAGCAGGCGTACACCCAGGGGGCGAGCCTTGCCTCGCTGGCGGCATCGCACCGGACTTCCGCGGGACGGGTACGGCTGATCCTGCTCGAACGGGGGGTGGTTCTGCGGCGCCCCGGCGGCAGCACCCGCAGACCCGACCCGCAGCGGCTCGAACGCGCCCAGGTGATCGCCCGCGACTACGCGGCCGGCGCCACGCTCGCGCAACTGGGCAGCACCCACAGAATCGCCCCCGCGACCGTCCGCAACTTGGTTCTGGCAGCAGGCGGCCAGATGCGGGCGCGCGGCGCCCGCACGCCCCGCCCGGACGGACCGGCGCTGGTCGCACCGGCACGGTTACGGGCCCACCAGGGCGCCGGGCGGTGTGACGAGCAGGAGCACCGCTGGCGACGAATCGCACGGGGCTTTTTCCGCGGCTCTGGAGGTTTCGATGCACCTGTGGTGGCAGCACAGCAACTGATGCCCGGGCTGACCGGGAACTCGACGTGCTTCTGGCAGCGCGGGACGTGTGTTCGGTCTTCCAGCCCACCGTCGATCTGGGCACTGGTGAGCCGGTCGCGTTCGAGGCCCTGGCTCGCCGTCCCGCCGGCAGCGTGTTGCGGCTGCCCGACGTGCTGTTCGAGACTGCCCACAGCGCCGACCGGGTCCACGAGCTGGACCGGCTGTGCCAGAGGCGGGCGCTGGAGTCAGCGCTGGACGTCGAACCCGCTGCGGTCGGCCCGATCGAAGTCAACAGGGCTGCTCAGACGCCTGCGCGGCCGGGGATCGGTCTGATCATCGAGCTGGACCGGACGGGCACTGACCGACGACCCCGCCCGACTGCTCGCCTTGGCCGACTGGGTCCGCGCCGCTGGCTGGGGGTGGCTCTAGACGACGTCGGCGCCGACCCTGACTCGCTGGCGCTGATTGGAGCGTCGCGCCCGGGGGACACCCTGGTGGTCTGGCGGCTGGGCCGACGAGGCCGCTCCCTGCGCCATCTGATCGACACCGTGACTGCGCTTGACGAGCGTGGCGTCGGGTTCCGGCGCTGCGGGAGTCGATCGACACGACGACCGCTGGGGGGCGGCTGGTGTTCCACCTGTTCGGTGCGTTGGCCCAGTTCGAGCGGAGATCATTCGGGACCGGACGATGGCGGGGCTGTCGGCGGCCAGGGCCCGGGGTCGCAACGGCGGCCGGCCCTCGAAGCTGAGCGCGGACCAGGTGCGGGCCGCCCGCCGGTGGAGCACACCGTGGAGCAGATCGGCAGCATCTTCGGGGTCAGCCGCACCTCTATATATCGGGCCTTGCGCGACACGCCGGGTCAGGCGAACCCGGCGGCCGCCGCCGGGGGAGCGAACCGGCGACGCTCGACGTCGACAGCTGGGCAGCAAGGGCTTTAGTGATTCGGCCGGGGGAGCGGCTGGTGACCGTTCTTGTCACGCTAGCGGTATCGGCGGGAGGCCGACGCGGAGGACGCCGCCGGCCTGGTCGCCGACGCTGCTGTCAGTACCGCGCTCGAGGTCGTGTCCGCTGCCGGGGTGCAAGGCCATCTGCCAGTACCGGGCAGTCTGGTCGTCCGCCACGGCGGGGTCAGCCCTGGCGGGTGAAGGCGGTGTCGAAGGACACCGCAACCTTGACCGACTTGAGCGGCATGCTGGTGCAGTCGCCGCTGAGCAGGCTGGCCCGGGACCCACTGGACGCAACCGGTGACGTCACTTCGCCTGCCCTGCGGGGCGGCGAGTGGCGGCAGAACCGCTGAAGAGGACGAAGTGGTCGACCAGCCACCAGGACGGCCAGGACCCGGTAAGCGACTGCTTCGCTTGGCAGCAGCACAACGGGCCGGCTCGCCATGATTATGGGCGACGCGGCAACCGCCGTGTTCGGCGATTGGGGTGGCTTGTTGACCGCCTGGTACCGGACCGGGATTGTTGCCCGCGTTCGCAGAGCTAGGGCTGGTGCGCTGGCGCTGGTGTGTGCAGTTTTCCTTTCGGGTTGCGGGTCCGCCGCGCCTGCGGCGCGTCCTGCCGGGGCGAGCGAGGGGTGGCTCGCCAGGTATGTGCAGCCCGACGGTCGGGTCGCCCGCCTCGACCAGGGCGGCGACACCGTCAGCGAAGGGCAGTCCTACGCGCTGGCACTCGCTTTGGGTGCCGGCGACTTGGCCACGTTCGACCGGGTGTGGGCCTGGACCCGTACCCATCTTCAGCGGCCCGACGGGCTGCTGGCGTTCCACGCCGACTCTCGGGGCCGGGTGCTTGATGCCACCCCCGCTACCGACGCCGACCTGCTGACCGCGTGGGCTCTGCTGCGCCGCGGGGGCCCGGCGGCCGACGACGGCTGTCGGCTCGCCGCCGCGGTACTGGCCCGTGACAGCACGACCGTTGCAGCAGGCCGGCTGCTGGCCGCCGGACCGTGGGCGATCGGGCCCCCCGCGACGCTGAACCCGAGCTACTGGGTGTTTCCCGTACTGCGCCAGCTCGCCCGCCTCGATGATGACCAGCAATGGAACGCGCTCGCCGACACCGCCAGCAGCGTGATCGGAGCGGGAGATCAGCTTCCTGCTGACTGGCTGCGGGTGGACGGCACGACGATCCGGGCCGAGCCGGCTCCTGACAGGAGTCGCCCGGTGGCTCAGTACGGCCCGGACGCCCAACGGGTCCTGCTGTGGTCGGTGTACTCGTGTCGGCCCGGGGACCGGGTCGTCGCCCGCCGGGCCGCGGGCATTCTGGCCGGCGGCGACGGGGCGACGGCGTTGTCATCGGACCTGTCAGGGCATGCCCTGCAGACCGCCGCGACGCCGCTCGCGCAGCTCGCCGCGGCCGCCGCCGCCGAAGCCGCCGGGGACCTGCCGGCAGCTACCCGGCTGCGTGCCGCTGCCGCCGGGTCAGCACGGTCGTTCCCGACGTACTACGGCGACGCCTGGGTCGCTCTGGACCAGGCCAGCGGTGTGCTGTTCCGGTCATGCTGACCCTTCCCCGCGTGCACCCTCCCGTCAGCCGCTATCGACGGCGATCCGCACCAGCCGAGACCGGTCCGGGTGTGTAGAGCCGGTTCAAGGCTGATTGAAGAACCGCCCGGTGGTTCGGGTTTTCCAGGGAGTGCCGCTCCCAAGCCGGTAAACGATCTGGTCGTGGCTAGGCGGTGGTGCCGCCGCCGAACCATGACCGCAGCACGCCTTGGGCACTCTTGCCTTGGACTGCGTAGTCCGTCGCGGCCGGCGGAACGGATCTGGGGTCAGCGTTCGGGTTGGCATACCACTGCCAGGCTTGTACGCCGGCGAAGTAGCTGCGGTGCGACCAGTAGGCGAACAGGGCTGTCCAGTCGTTGGCCTGCTCTGCTTGGCTGGGCAGCCCCACCGATCCCCAGCTGTAGGGGGCGGTGTGCGCACCGATGACGCTGCGGTAGCCGACCTCGGTGAACACGATGCGCTTGTTCCAACGGGTCGCGAGCGGGTGGACGATCGTGGTGTCCCACTGGGACCAGTCGGTGGCCAGCGAGGCTGGTGAGCCGTTGCCGGCCAGGGGGAAGTAGCCGGACAGACCGATGTAGTCCAGGTAGCTCCAGAACCTGACGCTGCCCGCTTGGCTGTCCCAGTTGGCGTCATAAGTCAGTCGTCCGTGAAACACCGTCCGGACCTGCCGCACGAGCCTGATCCAGCCGGCAGTGTTGTCCGCGGAGAGCGTGTCGTTGGCGACACCGTCCATCTCGACGCCTAGGCACAGGTCGCTCGCGCCGGCCGACTGGGCCAGGGTCGCGTACGCGGTGAGAATGTTGGCGTAGCTGGTGAACCAGCCGGTGCGGTCCGCCGGGGTGATCGCTGCCCGCCAGGTTCCTGGGCTGTCAGCGATGTCGACGTGGAAGTTGACCATGACGTTGAGTCCGATGGCGCGTGCGGCGCGGATCGCTCCGACGAGAGCGGCGCTGGTGGGCGTGTTCGCGCCGGTCGTCACCGCTGAGGCGTGCACCGAGCTCTGGTAGAGCGGCACGACGAGCGTGACGTAGTTCGCGCCGAGCGACCGAAGCTGCTTGAGGGAGGACAGCGACGCTGGTGCGGTGAGCTCCCCGGGTGAGAACGGGTAGATCGACGCCCCCCGTTGCCACGAGCTGGGCACAGTAGGAGCGGCTACCGGGCCGCACGCACCGGCGACGCTCATCGCCAGAGCCAGTGACAGGCCAACCAGAACATGCCGCATGCGACGCGCCATCAGCGATCCCCTCCCCCTATGGGGGACAGCATCCACCAAGGCACGCCCGCCCCCTTGGCTAGGGCCGTGCAGCAGCTGGCGGCCCCAGGTTGCCTCGCCGGGCGGAACAAGCACGAAGCAGAGCGCTGCCAGGGCTTGCCTTGCCGACCTCGTCCCGTCGGGGGCGGGTATTGGCGGGAGCGGCGTGACCCACGAGCTGTTCAGGTCTGGCGGGTGGTGGCGGCGAGCGCGTCCCGCAACTCGGCGAGCTGCCGGCGCACCTGGTCACGGCGGGCCTGTTCCCGGTCGGCCTGCTCGCTCAGCTGTCGTAGCCGGCTCTCCGCGGCGGCCACCTGTCGGGCCGGCTGCCCCTGCGCCTCATCAGTAAGGACGCGGGCAGCCTGCTGCGCCTCGGCGAGGATGCGGGCGACGCTGGCGCCGACCCGTTCGGGCAGCTCCTCCAGCAGGGGTTCGCTCGGGTCCACGTGGGCGGCCGCGTCCCCCCGGAAGGCCTCCTCGTCGGCGCGGTTCGTCTGATCCGGGCGGCTCGTCTCATCCGTCTGAGCAGCGGGACTGCCGCCGTCTAGCACCTCGGCCA
>JAABUR0100005785.1_pt1 | contig 15520 bp, 11 predicted proteins | sample 5560091 | NCBI WGS metagenome assembly JAABUR01 (sample SAMN10711879, study PRJNA513375) | rock metagenome | isolation source: Antarctica rocks | place: Antarctica: Victoria Land, University Valley sud
GACATCCGCGCCTGGATCACGAACTGGAACGCCAACCCCCAGCCGTTCATCTGGACCAAGACCGCCGACCAGATCCTCGAGTCCATTGCACGACTTCTCAAACGAATTAACGGCGGGGGACACTAGCGCGTGCCGACCTGCTGGTGTGGTTAGACCTGAGCCGGACCGTGGTTCTGCGGCAGGTGGCACGCGCACTGTGCGACGTCGGGTCCGCCGTGAGGTGCTGTGGAACGGCAACATCGAGCCGCCCCTGCACACGGTGCTCACGGACCCCGAGCACGTCGTCCGGTGGGCCTGGTCCACCCATCACGAGACGACACGGCGCGTGGCAGGAGTGCTTGAGCGCCAGCCTGAACTGGGGGTGGTGCGGCTGCGCAACCGTGGGGAGGTAGGTATGCGGGGCGGTTAGGCTAATCGCGCACGCGAGGTGCGGGTCGATGTCGCTTACGATCTCGCGCATCAGCTGGATGCCTTCGACAGTCCCTACCATCCGATGTGAGCTCGCACTGGAAGACTTTCCGGATTCTCCACGCGGCCTCATGAGGACCTCGGGCGATCAGGTGGCGCTCGACTAGCGCCGGGCTAGCGGCCGGCCGGGGCGGGTGCAGGGGTTGACGAGGGCTGGTGATTCTGACCGACCTTGCCGCCGCCTGGGTGCAGGTCCCGCTGGCCTTTGTCTTGCCCGACCCGCTGCGGAGCTCGAGCCCCGGGACGGGACGCACAGCTGGGACCTGAGCGGGGTGTGTTGCCCCGCCGCACGAACGTGGGTCGGCGCCCTTCCCGGCGCCCGTCTGCTGCCGGGCGAGTAGCGACCGTAGAGCCAGGGCACGGGCCGGGGCTGGGTAGAAGGGATGGTTATGGCTGCGGACGGCACGCTGTCGGGTCCGGCGGTCATCAGCGCGCCTGCACCGCATTGGGTGGTTGTGCCGGGGGACCGCGGCGGGTGGTTGTCCGCGGCCCGTGCCCGGCTACGCCAGCATGTGCTGCTGGTATTGCTGCTGGCGTTCGGCGCGGCGCTTCGGCTGCTGGTGCTGGTGACGTTTCGCCCGGCTCTGGAGTTCTTGCAGGACTCGTATGACTATCTGCTGAACGCCCAGCACCTGACTGACCCCGGGAGTGGTGCGTCCGCTGCTCTACCCGCTGGTGCTGCGCAGCATTGGACTGCTCGGCGGGCTGGGACTGGTCCCGGTGGTGCAGCACCTGGCTGGTCTGGCGATGGGGGTGCTGCTGTACGCGGCGCTGTGCCGGGCCGGCGCGCGGCCCTGGGTCGCCGCCCTCGGGGTGGCCCCTTTGCTGCTGGATGGCTACCAGCTCGACATCGAGCAGTTCGTGCTGTCCGAGACGCTGTTCCAGTTGCTGGTCGTGGCGGCGGTGGCGTGTCTGCTGTGGCGAGATCGACCATCTGGGGTGCTGGCCGCTGCGGCGGGTCTGGCGCTGGCCGGGGCGGCGCTGACCCGGGATGTGGGTGTGGCGCTGCTCGCCGGGCCGGTTGTGCTGCTGGCGGTGCGCCGGGTGGGGTGGCGCCCGCTGGCGGCGTTCGGGGCTGTTGCCGCGGTGCCGCTGCTGGCCTACGGCGGCTGGTTCGCCGCGGTGCACGGGTCGTTTGGTCTGCAGGGCTACAGCGGGATCATGTTCGCGTCCAGGGCGATGACAGTCGCCGACTGCCGACAGGTGCACGTGCCCGCCTACGAACGCTCGCTGTGCGTCGCGTTGCCGCCGGCCAGGCGGCAGTCGGCGGACTGGTACGCCTCGCATCCCAGCTCCCCCCTGCGCCGGCTGCGTCCCCCCGCCGGGCTCACCCACGAGGCGGTGGCGGCCGACTTCGCCCGCCGGGTCATCACCGCCCAGCCGCAGGCCTACGCCCGGGTGGTAGGTGCTGACCTGGCGCACTATCTGGCGTGGACCCGCAGCACCGGCAGTGGGCAGGACCCGGTCGCGCACTGGCTGTTCGCCGGCCACCGGCTGCCCGCGCGGTGGTACCGGTTGGCCCCGCCGGTCGATCCCTACCGCGGCGCGCTGCCGCCGATCGGCGGTGCCGCGCCGGCGCAGTCCACGCTGGCCAGCTACGGGCTGCACGGCCAGCGGCTGGCCCCCCAGCTGTGGAGGGCCGGCCAGTCGTGGCTGGCGAGCTATCAGCGGGTTGCTTTCACACCCGGTCCGGTGCTGGCCGCCTGCCTGGCCCTGTCCGTCGCCGCAGGGGTGGGGCGGCTGCCGGCCGGTCTGCGGCGGCTGCGCTGGGACGCGCTGTTCCTTACCGGCAGCGGGGCGGGGCTGCTGCTGGTCACCGCACTGCCGGCGGTCTTCCAGTACCGCTACCTGCTCCCTGTCCTGGTCTTGCTGCCCGCCGGCGGCGCGCTCGGCATGGAGCTGCTGCTTCGCCGAGCCCAAGGCGCCGGTGGGCGGGCCGCAGCCACGAGTGCCGACCCGCCGCCGCGGTGCTGGCGGCGCCGCTGGAGCGGGTAGCGCCGACGCATGTCTGAGCGGGTGCTGGACGCTCCAGTCGTCTTGGGCACGGCTGATGGCGCTTCACTACCTTCTGGCCACGAATCGCCGCGCCGCTCTCGGCTCGGGCCCGGGCAGCTTGACCTCGTCCTGATCCTGGTCGGCCTGGGTGTGCTGTTCGTGCTGCCCGTCGCGCCGCCGCGTCCGCAGTGGCATCCCGGCATGCTGTTCTGGCACGACGGGTGGGAGCGCTACCGGCTGCTGGACAGATTCGTGCACGGCACCCCGGTCAACGATCTGCGCAACGTGCACCGGCACTGGTCGGACCGCTGGCCCTACCTGCCCACCTTTGCGGCGCTGCCGCTGTGGTATCTGGGGGAGCTGGTCAAGACACCGTCGTGGTGGATCGTCCGGTTCAACTGGTTCGTCACCGCCGGCTGCCTGGCCGTGCTGTGGCTGGGGCTGCGCCGCCGGGTGGACACCGGGCTGCTGCAGATCTTCTTCCTGCTGCTGCTGGGCGCCTCGATGCTGCCCGGGCATCTGGCGGCGTTTTTCCCCCTGGAGGTGATCTCCGCGCTGCTGATCGGCACCGGGATCATCCTGGCCTGCACCGGCCGGCCGGTGACGGGATGGACCGCGGTGGTGCTCGGAACGGCCAGCATCCCTGCTGCCCTGCCAGCGCTGACCCTGGTCGCCGCCGTGGCGGCGCTCACCCGCCGCCGGCTGCGGCTGCTGGTGGTACCTGCCGCGGCCGGGCTGCTGATCTGCGCCGACCAGTGGGTCCGCAACGGCACCTTCGGCTTGGGTTACGCCAGCACCGACCGCGGCGCCCATTCGGTGTTGCCGTACTCGACCCATCCCGGTTTCAGCTATCCGCTGGGGTTCGGGCTGCTTGCCGTGCTGTTCAGCGCCGGCAAGGGACTGGTGTTCTTCGCCCCGGGCCTGCTGGTCCCGGCCCGGCGGGTTCTGTCCTTGACGCACCGGGGTCTGTGGCGCAGCCAGCTGCTGCTGCTGGTGTTCGTCGCCGGGTTGGTGCTCACCTTCGCCAGGTGGTGGGGCTGGGACGGCGGTTTCTTCTGGGGACCCCGGTTCTTCCTCGTCGCCTCCGTACCGGCGTGCCTGGCGCTGGCCGCCGGGCTGCGGCACCCTCCGGGGTCGGTCGCCGGCAAGCTCGCCGTGCTGGGTGTGCTGGTGCTGTCGGTGTGGGTCGCGATCGACGGGGCGGTGTTCGGCCTGTCCGGCCTGCAGATCTGCGATACGGCGCTGCACGGCAACACCACCTACCTGTGCGACTCGGTCCCCGAGTTCAGCGTCCTGTGGCACCCGTTCGTCGGCGGGCTGCACATCACTGGCGGCCGGCACGTCGCCTACCTGCTGTTCGCCCTCGCCGTCCTGGTCCGGCTCGCCGTCCCGCTGGCGGCGTTAGCCGTTCGGCAGACCCTGCGAGGCTGGCCCACGTCCTGGCAGCCGCGCAGGCTGCTCACCGGCTGGCGCCTCTGACGCTGTTACCCGAGACGGGTGAGGGGGCCGAACCCCGGGTACTGCCAGCACTCCCGACGCCCTCGCGAGCTGCAGGCCGTCCTGGTGGTCACCAGCTTTCCTCAAGGATCACTTTCTACGGTGGGTGTGCGGTCGGCGGGGGCATGCCGCTGGCGGCCACTGCCCGGTCAGCCGCTGAGGGCATGCCGTGGCGTACCTTGTGTTACAGCGGCGGTCAGCCGTGGCGCGTCGAGGCGGTACACCGGGGCGGTGCAACCCTGGCGGACCTGAGCGGTACCTGCGTTGCCGCGCCGTTGGCCAGCCTGGCGCCGGACCCGGTGCAGACCGCTGGGGCTGCCACGTCGGCGGCGGGGAACTGGGGCACGTGATCGTCGGGGCGGCGAGTGGAACCAGAGGGCACTGTTCTGCTGCGGCGGGTGAACGTCGGACTCCAAGGGGGGTCCGGGCTGTAGCCGGGTGCCGGGACGACTCCGCGGGCTTACCGCGGTGAGGAGCAGCAACGGGACCGGGCCGCCCGTGGAGGGGGAGCCGTCCCGAGGCAAGGGTGGGCGGCTGGAGGGCGAGGGGCAGCCGGCGAAGGATGCGCTGTTGACTGCCGAGGGGGCCGCGCGGCAGGCCGAGCAGGCCGCTGCAAAGGCTGAGCTGCACGCTGGTGCCGCCCGGCTGGGGGCGGGCCAGGCCGGGGAGCAGACCGGCACTGCCGGCCAGCAGCTCGAGCGGGCCGAGGACGCCGCCGTCGCAGCGGTCAGGACCGCTGGGCAGGCCGATGTGCTGCTGCTGGACACGCAGGCGCGCCGGCTGGCGGCGCAGGTCGGCGAGGGCCAGCCGTTCGGGGTGCCGGGTACGCGGGCCGGGCGCCGTTCGGATCTGCACCGCGGCTTTTCGGTCACTACCGGAGCGCTGCTCGCCGTGCTGGTGGGGTCCGCGCTGTACACCGTCCGCGACGAGCTCGTGCTCCTGCTGGTGGCGGCCTTCATCGCGATCGGACTGGACCCTGCGGTGCGCTGGCTGGTCCGCCGCGGGCTGTCCCGGCCGGTGGCGGTTGCTGTCATCGCCGTCATCGCACTGGGGCTGTTCGCCGGGTTTGTGGCCGCGGCGTTCCCACCGCTTGCCAAAGAGGCCAGCCAGCTGGCGCAGTCCGGTCCGCGTTACGCCCGCGACCTGCAGGACCAGCACAACACCTTGGGGCGGCTCAACGCCAAATACCACGCCACCGAGCGGATCCAGCAGGCCCTGCAGAACGGGCTGACAGTCAAGACCGCAGGAGGGCTGCTGTCCGCCGGTACAGCGGTGCTGTCCTTCACGTTCCAGCTGCTGGTCACCCTGGTGCTGGTGGTCTACTTCCTCGCCGACCTGCCGAGGATCAAGCAGGTGCTGTACCGGCTTGTCGCCCTGCGGCACCGCCCCCGGTTCGGGCTGCTGGCCGATGAGGTGATCTTCAGGGTCGGTGGCTACGTGCTGGGCAACGTCGCCACCTCGATCGTGGCGATCGTGACCTCCTACCTCCTGCTGCTGATCCTCGGGGTGCCCTACGCACTGGTGCTGTCGGTGCTGACCGGGATACTGGACCTGATCCCGTTGGTGGGGTCGTCGATTGCCGGTGTCGTCGTCGCTCTGGTGGCGCTGGCCGCGGTCTCACCTGCCGCGGCCCTCGTGACGGTGGTCTTCCACGTCTTCTACCGGCTGTTCGAGGACTACCTGCTCAACCCGCGGGTGCTGCGAAGAACGGTGGACGTGTCACCGCTGGTCACGGTCATCGCTGTCGTCCTCGGCGGGGCGCTGCTCGGGATCGTCGGCGCTGTCGTCGCCGTGCCCGCCGCCGCGGCCGTGCAGCTGCTCCTGGTCGAAGTCGTCTATCCCAGCCGGGACCGGGCCGGGGGGTGAGCCATGGCCTGCGGCAGGCGAAGGGGTTGGTCGCCGGGACGGGTCGGTGCGCAACGGTTGGCAGCGGCGGGACGAGGCTGGGTAGCAGCGGAGCCGGGCAGGCTGTCGGGTGGCGAGTTCTGGGGTGAGCAGATGTCGATGACCGAGCGGCTGGACCGCATGCAGCGGCGTCATCCCGTGCTGGGGTTCCCGCTGGCGGTGCTGTACAAGTTCGTCGACGACCAGGGCGGCTACCTTGCTGCGCTGATCACCTACTACGGCTTCCTGTCGCTGTTCCCGCTGCTGCTGCTGCTGACCAGCGTGCTCGGGTTCGTCCTGGCCGGCGACGCGCATCTGCAGCAGCGGGTGCTGAACTCGACGTTGAGCCAGTTCCCGGTGATCGGCAGCCAGCTCGGTGACCCGAAAGGGCTGCGGGGCAGCGGCGCCGGGCTCGTGATCGGCCTGCTCGGCGCGGTGTACGGCGGGCTGGGTGTCGCCCAGGCCGGGCAGAACGCGATGAACACCGCCTGGCACGTGCCGCGCAACAACCGGCCCAATCCGATCAAGGTCCGGCTGCGCAGCCTGCTGCTGCTGGCCACCGTCGGCCTGGGTGTGCTGGCCACCACAATCCTGTCAGCGCTGGGCAGCAGCGCCGGCGCGTTCGGCGCCAGCTTCGGGGTCGGCTTCAAGGTGGTGCTCACCGCCGTCGCGGTCCTGGTCAACGCCGGCATCTTCCTGCTGGCGTTTCGGGTGGCGACCGCCCGTGACGTCAGCTTCCGCCAGATCGCCCCGGGTGCGCTGCTGGCAGGCCTGGGCTGGCAGCTGCTGCAGTCGTTCGGCACCGCCTACGTCGGGCACGTGGTCAAGAAGGCCAGCGCCACCAACGGGGTGTTCGCCCTGGTCCTGGGTCTGATCGCCTGGCTCTACCTGGAGGCAGTGATCGTGGTGCGATGCGCCGAGGTCAACGTGGTCCGCAGCCGCCGGCTCTACCCCCCGGTCGCTGCTGACCCCGTTCACCGACAACGTGCAGCTGACCGGCGGAGATGAGCGTGCCTACACCTCCGCCGCCAAAGCGCAGCGCAACAAAGGCTTCCAACAGATCGACGTCAGCTTCCACCCCGACGACACCCCGGCCCAGCCTGCCCCGGACGAAACGACCGGTCCACGTCGACCAGCCGACAGGTAGGCGGCCGACGGCCGGCGCGCCACAAGTCCCTGCGCGCCGGCGGCTTGGTCGTGACTCGGGACCGCTTACCGCACAACCTCCGCGGCCACACTGCGTCAGCCATCCACGTCGTGCGTCAGCAAGCTGTAGGCCGCGCCGTCTTGAGGCGCAGGGCTCGCCTGCTGGTGTTCCTACGGAAGGGAGCCAGCCGCCAGGCGCCAGACGGCGCGCGTCAGCCGCGGCGAGCGCCGCCGTGAGCAGATCGCCGCGGGAGAAGGGCCGGCCGGCTTGCGGTGCTCTGATCGCGAGCTGCTGGCCGGTCTGGTCCTATGCCGGCCGGCGCCGCACACTGATCGTGCTACATCCCGCTACTGACGGAGGTCCGATGACGATCCCTTCGCCCTTCCCGTCGCCTGAGCCGCTGCCACCGGACCCGTTGCCGCCTGACCCGCGCGAGCCACCTTCGCCCCGGCCGGGGCCGTCGCCGACCGACCCGTCTGCGACGCCGCCCATGTAGGTGTGGGTGTCGGGGGTTTCCCGGCACGCGCTCACTGTGCGGAACCTGACCTGCCGAGCGGCAGCAGGCCCCCCAGCCGACGGTGACCCGGGTCGACGGCGGCTGGTCGACGGTAGGCGGTCGTCGGGCGGGACCTGATGCGGCACATCCCGGCGGATCATGGGAGTTATTCGCCCCGTAGGGGTCTACCTCGGGCCACCGGTCAGCAGGTACCGGATGCCCACCACCCTGCGCGGGCCGCCCCTACCGCCAGTTTCCCCCAGGGCCGCTGCTGTCGCTGAGTTGCGCCCCCAAAGCTCAGGTGCCGATCAGCAGCTTCGCGGTCTGCTTGCCGTCGATCCACCGGCCGGTGTCGTCGCTCAGCTGGCCGTTCTTCCACGACAGGATGCGGACGAAGCCGTTGCAGATCGCGGTGACGAGCGGGAGCTGCTTGCGGTCACAGGTGTACGGGTGGGCCATCACCGACGGGTGCTCGTGCGACGCCGCGAGCCCCCTGCGCAGCGCGTCGGACGTGGGAGCGGTCCCTGCCTCGACAAGCAGGCGCCGCACGTCGAGCACGGTCGAGAACGCGGCTTGAGCGATCGGGGCCTGGTCGGTTGGGGTGACCCGCGTGCGGTAGGCCTGCTCGTCGGGCGTGCCGCCGGTTGGCGGGACCAGGGTGTAGTTGCTTGCCGCGAGCACGGGCACCGTCGGGCCGGCTGCTGCCAGCACGCCGGGGATGGCGCACGAGCCGGGCACCACCAGCGGGACCGTGGTGCCCAGCCCAGCGGCGGCCTGCAGGATCCGCTGGCACGAGGCGGCGGGGAAGACGATGACGACGGCATCGGGCTTGTCGGCGGTCGCCGAGGTCAGCGCGGGGGTGAAGTCCGCGGCGTCCGCCTTCTCCGCGACAAGCCGGCTCGCGATCTTCTCCTTGTCGAAGATGGTCTTGGCGGAGGCGACGGCTGATGCCAGCAGGCCGGGCAGGTCGACGTAGAGAGCGTTGACGCGGTGCACGTGCAGCGTGTTGATCAGATAGTCGGCGGTGCCCAGCAGCTCGGCGGCGGTGCCTCCTGTAAGGGCGTAGGAGTTGGCATCTGTCAGCTCGGCCAGCAGCTGGGGCGTGCCACTGACGTAGGGGACCTTCGCCTTCTGATACGCGGGCAGCGCCGCTCCGGCACCGAAGTCGACCCCGCCGATGATGGCGAGCGGCCGCGCGGCCAGCAGCTGGCGGGCGCACGCCTGCGACGCCTCCGGGCTGCCGTCCGTACGACAGGTCCGCAGCTGCACCGGCCGCCCCTCGACCCCGCCGAGATCCTCGTTGACGTACGACAGCGGGAAGGAGTTCTGCTCCTCGAGGATCTGGTCGAGTTGGTGGACCAGTACCTCGGCGAGAAGGTCCTCTCTGCTGGAGAGGTAGTGGTAGAACTGGCTCTTGCCAGACCTCGTCGCGGTCGGTCGGACGTTCCTCGCCAACCCCGACCTGGTGCACGGGCTCCAGCTCGACGCCGCCCTCGACCCTGCCGACGAGACCAGCTTCTACGGCGGCACCGACCCCGGCTACCTCGATTACCCGACGCTGGGAGAGGCCGCGTGACGCCCTGCCGCCGGCCGGCTTGGCGGGTCCCCTGACCCGCCGCGCCACGCTGGTGGTCGGACCCGACGACGGGCAGTGGCGCTGGCCCGCTCTGGGGATGTTCGCGGTCGGCTACGGGGCGAACCAGTTCGTGCCTCTGCTCGCCGTCTACCGCAGCTCCCTGCACCTGTCCGACGCCGACGCGACAGCCGTCTTCGGCGTGTACGCCCTCGGTCTGATCCCGGGCCTGCTGCTGGGCGGCCGGGCCAGCGACCGGTACGGGCGACGTCGCCTCATGCTGGGCTTCGCCGGGCTGTCGTTGCTCGCGACGGCCGTGCTGATCACCGGCCGCTGGGGGGTGGGCGGGCTGTACGCCGGGCGACTGCTGACCGGCGTGGTGTCCGGGACGGTCTTCACCGTCGGTACGGTCTGGGTCAAGGAGCTCTCGGAGGGCTCACCGCCCGGCACCGGCGCGCGCCGGGCCGCACTCGCCCTGACGGGGGGCTTCGGCGTTGGCCCACTCGTTGCCGGGCCGCTCGCGCGGTGGGCACCCGCCCCCGAGGTTCTTCCTTACGTCGTGCACCTGGCTCTCGCCGGCACGGCGCTCGCCCTGCTGCGCAGAGCGCCTGAGACCCGGCCGCCCGGGTCCCCGCCGGGACGCCGACCGCGCCTGCTGCCGGTGTCCGCCTCCTCGATCCGGTTCCGCCGGGTGGTCCTGCCGCTGGGGCCCTGGGTCTTTGGGAGCGTGACGCTGGTGTTCACCACCCTTCCGGCGCACGGCGCCCGGCCGGTCGGCGTCCTGGGGGTCGCCTTCCCCGGGCTGCTCGCGGCGGTCTCGCTCGCCGCCGGCTTCGCGATCCAGCCGTGGGGGCGGCGGCTGCACGCCCGCGCGGCGGCGGCCGGCGGGGCCGGCGCACCGGCTGTCAGCCTGGGGGTCGTGACGATGGGCTGCCTGGCCGCCGCGGGAGCGACCGCCCACCCCGGTCTGCTTCCGGTGATTTCAGCGGCGTTGCTGCTCGGCGCCGGGTACGGCTTGTGCCTGATCGTCGGACTGCGTGAGGTCGAGCAGCTCGCGGCCCCCCAGGAGCTGGGCGCGGTCGTCGCGCTCTTCTACAGCCTCGCCTACAGCGGGCTGGCCGTTCCCTACCTGCTTGCGCTCGCCGCCCCGCACCTCGGCTACCCCTCAGCCCTGCTGGTGACCGCCGGCGCCGCGACTCTGACGCTGATCGTCGTGCTCCTGGGGGCAGGGCGCCGACCGCTGCCCGTACAGGGGACACCAAGGTAAACGACCCGCCCCGCGAGCTGCTCGTCAAAGAGCGAGCTGTCCGGCCTGGGGTCGCCGGCCCGACGATCTGGTGCGAACCGCCGTCAGCGGCAAAGGCGGACCGCCACCGGGGCAGGCGAGGCTGCCTCTTGCGCGCCACACCCGCGCGGGGGACGCTCGAGGCGTGCTCTCAGAGAGCGAGCGGCGCCGCTTCGACCAGATCGCAGCCGAACTCCGCCAAGACGACGACCTCGCCCGGCTCGAGGACAAAAACCGGCGAAAGGCCCCGCGCAGTAAGAGCCGGCGCGCCCGGTGGCGAATGACAGCAGGGAGACCGAGCCGCCCGTTCGGTTGGTGATGTAGAGGTAGCGGGAGTTCCGCCCGACGTACAGCCCGTGGGCGTCAGCGCCGGCGGGCAGAAATCCGGTCCGCGTTGTGAGAACCCGGCTCGGATGGTGACCTGGGCGGCCAGCGGGCCGGGCATCGTCTGGCCCAGGGCGACACCGTTGAGGAACTGCTCCCGCTCGAGCCAGCCGCGCTGTTCGGCCAGGTCGCGCTGCATGTAGCCGACGGTGGCGATCGGGCCGCCGAAGGCGGTGGCGCCCAGCAGCAGGAAGTAGCGCAGCAGCCGGCGCAGCCCACCCCGCGAGCCGGTCTCACCGGCCGAGTCTTGCCACCTGTCGCCTTGGCCCCGCTGGTGCGCTTACGCCGGCGGGCGGCGCGCCGGCTGGTGTGGCCAGGTCCGGGTGGCACCAGGCGTACACCGCGTCGTAGACGCACCGGCCGTGTCCGGCGATGCGCTGGTCGTCGCCGGTCACGGCCAGGGCACCAGCAGTGTGTTTTCCGTCGCGGTGGGGAACTTGGCCGACACTTGGCGGATGCGACCACGCGGGGTGCTGCAGCTGGCGGCTGCGCTGGGCATCGCCGTGCTTCTGGTGGTGGTGCAGGTCCGGCTTGAGGGCGAGCCGCAGACCGCGCACGGGCATGCCATGATGCTGCGGCTGGTCGAGTTCTGGTGGGCGTTGGCGGTGCTGGGAGCGTTGCTGCTGGCTCGTGCTGCCCCTCGCAGGATGGTGCTGCTGGTGCTGGCCGCGGGGGCGCTCGCCGTGGCTGTGGGGGGGTTCGGCCGGGGGCCGCAGCTCTCAGACGATCTTTACCGGTATGCCTGGGACGGGCGGGTGCAGGCCGCCGGAGTCGATCCCTACCGGTACACGCCGGTGGCACCCGCGCTAAGCGGGCTGCGGGACGGCTGGCTGTTCCCGGACCCTTCAGGATGTGTGGTGCCTCCCACCGCACCGTCGTGCACGCGGATCAATTACCGCAATGCGCACACGATCTACCCGCCGGTCGGCGAGGCGTGGTTCACCCTGGTGCATTACCTGCCCGGCTTCGACCGGGAGCGGCATCTGCAGCTGTGGGGTGATGCTGTCTCCCTAGCCCTGGTCGGCCTGCTCGCCGCGATGTTGCGGGCAGCAGGCCGGTCGCCGGGGTGGGCTGCCCTGTACGCGTGGTCACCGCTGGCAGGCGTCGACGTCGGGGCCGATGCCCACGTCGACGTCCTGGCCGCCCTGCTGGGGGTGGCGGGGTTGCACCTGGCGATGCGCCGGCGCCCGGCCTGGGCCGGAGGCCTGCTCGGCGCTGCGATCGCGGTCAAGCTCTACCCGGCTGTGCTGCTGCCGGCGGCGGTGCTTCCGGCGGTGCGCCGCGGCTGGCGCCCGGCCGGGGTGGCGATGGCACTGGTGGCTGTGTCCTACGTGCCGCACGTGCTGGCGGTCGGTCCAGGTGTGCTCGGCTTCCTGCCGCAGTACCTGTCGGTGGAGGGCTACTCCTCGGGAGGGCGGTTCCTGCTGCTGAGCGCGGTCGGCCTTTCTGGCGGGATTGCCAAGACCGCCGCCGTGGTGTTCACCACCGGTATGGCCGCCGCCTGCTGGCGCGCGAAGTTGGCGCCCACTCGGGCGGCGCTGTGGACCTTCGGAACAGTCCTGCTGGTGGCAACTCCGGTGCAGCCCTGGTACGCGATCACGCTGGTAGCCCTCGCCGCCGTGGAGGCCCGTTGGGAGTGGATAGCCGTCGCCGCCGCCGGCTACCCGCTGTATGCCCAGATGACGGAGGGGTCTAAAGCGCTGGTCGGGACGCGCAGCTTCGCCCTGGCCCTTGCCATCGTCGCTGTCGTCAGCATCATCCGGTGGATCCGGGAGCGTGAGGACGGGCGCGAGACCATCAGGGGCGACAGCACGCGGCAGGAATCGCAGTTGCCAGCAGGTGTATCAGGGGCGAGCTGTTGCCGAGTTCCGGCCGGCGGTGAGATGACGAGGTCGGCGTGCCTCACCGCTAATGTCCCGTTCGTGGAGTCCCACCCTCGTGACGCCGCGTCGATGGCCAGTGAATGGTCGCACGGGCTCTGGCAGCTGGTCGCGCTCGCCCGGCTTCTCGCCGAGCACCACGGGCGTGATGAAGCGGGCGAGCAGGCGGCCGCCGTGCTACGCCATTGGGGTGTCGAGGTCGAGGACCTGCCGTCGGTAGAGAGGACCGGCATGCTTGCTGACCTGCGTTCCCAGCTGCTGCAGGCGGTGAAGGCAGTCACCGGCACGCCGGAGCCCGGCTGGTTCTCAGAGGATCGCGAGCTTCTTCAGAGCCAGGGCCGGCATTCGCGGCGCACCGCCGGTCTACTCGGGGGCCCGCTGGCCGAGACCTTGCCGGACCTGCGCAATCGGCTGTCCGGCCCCCGTGCCGCCTTTCTCGACGTGGGAGTCGGCGTTGCCCAGATCAGCCTCGGCCTGTGCGACACCTACCCAAGGTTGCGGTGCCCCGGCATTGACGTGTTCGCCCCGGCACTGGAACTCGCGGCAGGCAATGTAGGCGCCGAGGGACGTGAGGACAGAATCGAGTTGCGGCAGCAGAGCGTGGCCGATCTTGATGATGTCGACTGCTACGACCTGGTCTGGATGCCGCTGCCGTTCCTGCCAGCGCACTGCGTGGAGCCCGGGCTGCGGTCGATCCTGCGCGCCCTTCGCCCGGGCGGGTGGCTGGTGGTCGGTTGCGCCAGCCAGACGAGTAGCTCCCTAGATGACGCGCTGACCCGATTCCGGACCGCACTATGGGGCGGCTGCATGCTTGTCCCCGGCGAGGCGTGTGAGTTGATCACCTCGCTTGGCTACTCGTCCACGAAGGTGCTGAGCATGCCGCCGGGGACGCCGGGATTGGCGGTCGGCCGGCGTGGGTGATGACCTGGTCCAGTCTGACCGTGGTCCAGACGGCGGCAGCGGCGGGACCGCACCGGCACTGTCGCCCGGCTGCACGCCGCCAACGGCCGTGCCGAGCAGGCCCGCGCCGCACAGGCCGCCCAGCGCCAGGTACGCGACTGGCGCGACACCCGACTGGCGAAGGGCGCCGACGCCGGCGGCATGCCGGCTCCCGCGGTGCGGCTAGCCGAGCGTGCGGCGGCGGCGCCGTCTGCGGCCGGGAACGACGTACGCCGCGGACCGGGTCGGTAGTGCCGGCGCGAGCGGGCGCGGTGCCGCAGCAGCACCGCACCCCGCTAACGAGCAGGTGCTAGGACAGGCAGGCGGTGCCGATGGGCCGGCCGGTGAACACGTCGTCGATCCATGGGCCGCGCGTCCGCTCGGTCTGTCCAGCCCGGCAGCAGAGTCAGGCTGCGGTGCTCTGGTGCGGTTCGCCGCTGCCAATCTCCGCGGCGGGGACGGTGGCGCTGGCCAGCGCGAGGGCGGCGTTGCGGCGCTTGAACACCAGCGCTGCCGCGGCGGGGATGGCTGCGATGCCCGCGGCGCGCATCCACGGCTGGTTGGCCTTGTGGCCCAGGGCGGCGTCCAGGCTGAGCTGGCCGGGGCCGCCGAGGGCCAGGGAGGCGGCGCTCAGGGCCAGCACGGCCGGGTACTCATAGCCGCCGGACTGGGCGAAAAGCCGTTGTCCTTGTGCATGGAGGCGGCGACCACCATGGTCCCGGCGGCTGCGGCCCCAGCGGCGGGGGTGGCCAGGCCCAGGGCCAGCAGCGCACCGCCGCCGGCTTCGCCGGCGCCGGCGAGTGCCGCGTTGAGCTTGCCGGGGGTGAAGCCGACCGAGTCGAAGAACCCGCCGGTGCCGGCCAGGCCGCCGCCGCCGAACCAGCCGAACAGCTTCTGTGCGCCGTGGGCCATCAGGGTGCCGCCGACCCCGACCCGCAGGGTCAGCAGGCCAAGGTCGCGTGCGTCTGTCGTCATGGATCTCCCCGAGAAAGTGGTTGTAGGTTCAAATACTACGTGTAAGAGTAGATCGTGGCGGCCCCCAGTTTGCGGGCCAGCTTCTCGGGATAGTCCTGTCGCACGGCGCCTCCAGGCCTGGTCGGGCGTGGAGGCTCGCGTCGAGCGGAGTTCGGGTCGCCTCAACCCAGCCACCGGACAGCGGTCTGCGACACGTCGGCAGGTCTGCACAGGCCGGCCGAGTCGACCGCTTGCCCTTAGCCGATGTTCCGTGCCCGCCTTAGAACTACTGTGAGTAACCATGGTGGCGGAGGGGGAGGCCGTCGACGGCGTCGGCTCCCGGCTTCGGCGTGCCCGCCGGCAGCTCGGTCTGGCCCTGGGCGACCTGCCGGGCTTGACCGGGAGCCAGTTCACCGCTGCTGCGGTCGACTCCTATGAGCGCGAGTTCCGCTGGCCGACCGGTCGAGCGCCTGGACGTGTTGTGCGGCTACTACGGGGTGCCGCTGGTCGAGGTCCTGACCGGACAGCCGGGACCGGCCGTCCACGACGGCGCACCGGCCACGGCAGCGGCAGCGGCCGCGGACGATGCGGGCACGGCGCGGGAGATGAGGGCGCTGCGAAGGCTCGCCGCCTCGGTGACCCACCGCCGGGCCGGGCCAGCCCGTCAGTCCGCGAGCACGGGGATGCCGCGGCTGTGCCACGGGGACCTCGAGGTCCTCGCGGTGGTTTAGGACACCAGCGCCGCCAGGCTGCGACGGCTGGCCGCACGGAGCACCGCGTCGGTGCCGGCAGCCGCCGCCGACGCCACAAACGGGGCAGAATTGCGGGGCTGACCTGCACAGACACTGTCCGCCGATAAGCACGGTCATGCTTATCCGGTTAGCTCCGCTAGGCTAGGGAACGTGGGCAGGCCGGAGTTTCCGCGGACGATCATCGCGTTTCAGGCGCGGTTCCCGGATGAGCGCGCGTGTTGGGAGTACCTGGTCGCGTGCCGGTGGCCAGATGGCTACCGCTGTCC
>JAABUR0100005788.1_pt1 | contig 15512 bp, 18 predicted proteins | sample 5560091 | NCBI WGS metagenome assembly JAABUR01 (sample SAMN10711879, study PRJNA513375) | rock metagenome | isolation source: Antarctica rocks | place: Antarctica: Victoria Land, University Valley sud
CCCCGGACAGCTCCAGCCCGGCCCGAAGGGCGACCAGGGCCCGGCCGGCGCCGCGTCGCGCTTCTTCCTGCTCGATGAGAACGGGAACATCGTCGGGCAGTCGGGTGGGTTCACCGTCGTCTCCAAGCCGGGCACCAACGGCCAGCCGGCCGCGAACCCCAACGTCTACATCGGCGCGGGCACGTCCCTCGTGGGCAAGGGCCTGAGCGCGACCATCGCCGGTCCCGCCCTCGACGGCGATGCCGCCGTGGCGCGCTGCGCGAGCACCGCAGTCATGAGCACCGCCGTCAGCTGCGTCCCCACGAACACGAACAACGACAACACGCTGGTCGTCCGCGCCCTCGCGGACAACAGCACCCTCACCTCGGCGCCCCGCCGGGTCTACGTGGTCGTCACCCCCTAGCCGCCGGACGCGCCGCCCCCCGTTCGACGCGGGGGCGGCGCGATTCCGCGGCTCAAGTACGGCGTGGGGTGGCTCGGCGGCATCATCCTCGACCCGGTGACCCACTCCGGCTTCTACGACGTGGCTTCGCACGACTTCGGGCTGACGCTCGGCGCCGTCACGCCGGCCCGGCTCGCCTCCGTCCACGACTCGCCGCCGCGCCGCCGCGGGTGAGCCTGGACGCCGCGCTCGCGTGGTCGCGGGCGCGCACCTTTGACCACCGTGAGTTCGGCGCCGCGGACGGCCGGGGCGCCGCGAGCGTGTCGGTCTGCCTCCCCGCCCGCAACGAGGCGGAGACCGTCGGGCCGATCGTCTCCGCGCTCGTGGAGCTGCGCGAGCGGGGGGAGGTCGACGAGGTCGTCGTCGTGGACGCCGCCTCGGAGGACGGGACCGCCGCGCTGGCCCGCGCCGCCGGCGCGACCGTCCTCGCCCAGGAGACGCTGGCGCCCGGGCTCGGGCCGGTCCTCGGCAAGGGCGACGCGATGTGGCGCGCGCTCGGAGTCCTGCGCGGTGAGATCGTGTGCTTCCTCGACGCGGACTCGGCGGTGTTCGGGGCCCACTTCGCGCGCGGGCTCGTCGGCCCCCTGCGCCGCGACCCGGGCGTGCACTTCGTCAAGGGGTGCTACCGCCGCCCGTTCCGGGCGGGTGGCGTGGCCCTCCCCGACGGCGGGGGGCGGGTCAACGAGCTCACGGCCCGTCCGCTCCTGCACCGCTTCTATCCCGAGCTCGCGGCCGTCCAGCAGCCACTGGCGGGGGAGTTCGCGGCGCGGCGCGAGCTGCTCGAGCGTCTCCCCTTCGCGACGGGCTACGGCGTGGAGATCGGCCTGCTCATCGACGCCTATCGCGAGGTGGGGCTCGACGGGCTCGCGCAGGTCGACCTCGGGGTCCGCCAGAACCGCCACCAACCGCTGCGCGAGCTCGGGGCCATGGCCTACGCGGTCCTCGTCGCGGTGACGCGGCGTCTCGGGCAGGAGGGCCGGCTGGACGGGGAGGAGCCCGCGGGCTACCTCACCGCCGGGCCGGCCGGCGCGGAGCCGCGCGACCTGGATTTCACCGAGCGGCCGCCGCTGGCCTCGCTGCGTACGTTGGGCCGGTGACCGGGAGCGGCCTCACCGCCGGCGACGGGCGGCGATCTTCCGCTTGCCGCTCAGCGCACGCCGACCAGGTCGACGACGAAGATCAGCGTCTCGTCCGGACCGATCACCCCACCGGCGCCCCGCTTCCCGTAGCCGAGCACGGGCGGGATCGTGATCCGGCGGCGCCCTCCGACCTTCATCCCGGCCACGCCCTGGTCCCACCCCGGGATGACCTGCCCCTTCCCGAGACCGAACTTGAACGTGCTGCCGCGGTCCCAGGAGGCGTCGAACTGCCGGCCGGTCGACCAGGACACGCCGACGTAGTGGACCTCGACGACGCGCCCGGCGACGGCCTCCTCGCCGTCGCCGACGACGATGTCCTCGAGCTCGAGCTCGTAGGAGGGGGACTGGTCGGCGGGGACGTCGACCTGGGGCTTCTCGCTCGGGGCCATCGGCGCACCGTAGCCGTCTCCCCCGGCGCCGCCCGGGAGCGTCCGGCGGGCTTCTCCCTCCGCGCCGGCCTCAGGACAGCGCGCCGGGAGGCAGCACGTACCGGCGCGGCTTCGCCGACCGCATCGCGCTGCTGTCCGTCAGGCGTGCGCTGTGCAGGCCCCCGCCGGCGACCGCGGGCGGCAGATCCTCGGGTTGTCCGTCATGGGCCGCGATCCAGGCCAGGACCGCCTCGGACTCCGAGCCTTCGGCGAGGATCGCGGCACGCTCGATGACCTTCCCGCCGGAGCCGTGCGGACGCGCCAGGCGCCTGACCAATGTGCGGATCGACTCGTCGTCCATCATCCGAGGCTACCTGACGACCATGAACCGAGGCGCACGATGACCGATGACCCCCTGCTGGTCCCGGATCTCGCGACGGCGGCGCTCGTCACGATCGACGTGCAGCGCGACACTCTCGACGGTCAGCCGCTGGAAGTGCCGGGCACCTCGGCCGCCCTGCCGCCGATGCGGTCACTCGCGGCCGCCTTCCGGGCGGCGGCCCGGCCGATCGTCCACATGGTGCGGCTCTACCTGCCCGACGGTTCGAACGTGGACCTCTGCCGCCGGAGCGCGGTGCTCGCCGGGCAGCCTCTCCTCCTCGCCGGCTCACCGGGGTCCCAGCTTGCTCCGGGGCTCGGCCCCGAGGGCATGGGCGAGCTCGATCACGAAGCGCTCCTCGCGGGCTCGCCCCAGTACCTCGGCACCGGGGAGGCGGTCATGTACAAGCCGCGCTGGGGAGCGTTCTTTGAGACGGCTCTCGATGACCATCTCCGCGCCCAGGGCGTGAGCACGCTGGTCGTCTGCGGGTGCAACCTTCCCAACTGCCCGCGCACGTCGATCTACGAGGCGAGCGAACGCGACTACCGCCTCGTCCTCGCCCGCGACGCCGTCTCGCGGCTCTCGGCCGAAGCGGTCGTCGAGCTCGCGGGCATCGGCGTGCAGGTCTGGCCGACCGGCCGGATCGCGGACGGGCTCTGACCACGGCGTCCAACGTCCCGGACCATACGTGCCCGCATGGTCACTTCAACGGACTGCGCCAGAGCTTCCCCCCGGCGGCGCGGGGGCCGCTCCCGCGAGGAGCAGGTCGACCAGCGGCTCGACCTCGTCTTCGGCGATCGTCTCGCCACGCCACAGCAGGCGGTAGTACGCCGCTCCGTTGACGAGGTCGAGCAGCGCCTCGCCATCGACCTCGGGACCGACCTCGCCACGCGCGCGCGCCCACTCGACCCAGGCCAGCCCGTCGGCGCGGAGCTCGGCGAGGGTCGACTGGAGCGCCTGCTCGATCCGCTCGTCCCCCGCGGCCGCCGCCAGCAGCTCGCTCGCGGAGCGGCGGAGCCGAGTGGTCGCGAACGTGCGCGCCGTCCTGGTCAGCGACGCCACGAGGAACGAGCGCAGCGAATCGACGCCGGCGAGCGTCTGCGGCTCGTGGGGCGGAGTACTGGCGACGGCGAGCAGGATGTCGTCCACGCTGTCGAAGCGCCGGTTGACCGCGGGCAGGCTGACGCCCGCCCGGCGCGCGATCTGCTCGCGGCTCAGGCGGTGGCGACCCACCTCTTCGAGGAGCTCCACGCACGCGTCGATCACGGCGCGGTCGATGGACCGGTCGCGGGGGCGAGCCACCTCGTTCAGCCGAAGCGGCGCAGCTCCGGCCATTCCCGGGTCCATGAGCGCAATGGCCCGCGACAGACCGTGACGGGCGTCCCGCGCTCGTCGTTGTCGACGCCGGCACGGTTCGTTGATCCGCGTGGCGATGGTGCAGTCGCGCAGGTGCGCGGCGAGGTTCTCTCCGAGGGCGATGACCGGGGCGCTGCCGTCGGGTGGCGGTCCCGAGTCGCCGTAGGCGTTGTGTCCGCTGTAGGCGTGCGGCAGGCCGAGCGCGGGGCCGTAGCGGTCGATCGCGCCCGCCTCGCCGTAGTTGCGAGCGAGGATCACCACGCGTTCCGCGCCCGGCAGTCTCCGACGGACGTTCGCGACGGTCCGGGCGAGCTCGGGCCAGCCGATCGTCTCGCCGACGTCCGCGTTCGCCGCGATCACCGGGCCGGCGCGGTCCGCGGGGAGCACGGGCAGCGCGATGGTCAGGTCGATCGCTGCGCTCCCCGCGACCGCCGCGACGAGCAGCCCCCTGCGCAGACGCCGCCGTCCGTGTCCGAGCCAGCCGTCGACCTGCACAGCTCCGGCTGCGATCAGCGCCGGCAGAAGCCCGGCGAGGTAGTAGGGCTTGCCGCCCGACGCCATGAATACCACCGCGAGCACGACCCAGGCCCACGCGAGGAACCGGACGTCGCGCACGGCGGGGTCCCGGACGAGCTTCACGAGACCCGCGATCCAGACCGGCGCGAGCACCGGGCTGACGAGCAGGAACTGGAACGGCACGACCGCCCACCACGCCTGCGAGCTCGCCGAGCCCCCCGCGGCGATCGAGCGCGAGACGTCGATCTGCGGCCAGCCGTGATCGGCCTGCCAGATGATCCACGGCGACCAGAGCGCGAGAGCGATCGCCGCGCCCAGCCAGACGTGGCGGTTGCGCAGCAGGCGCCGCGGCCCCGCGATCGCGACACCCGCCAACAGCCCGACCGCCAGGAACGCCGGCAGCGGCTTGTTGAGCAGTCCGACGCCCAGCACGACCCCGGCGACCAGCCACAGCCGGTCCTCGCCGGTCCGCACCGCCCGGACGACGAGCCAGCTGACCGCGGTCCAGACCAGCAGATCGAACGTCGAAGTGCTGAGCAGGTGGCCGGTGACGAGCACGATGCTCGCGACCGCGGCGCAGGCGGCGGCCACCTGTTCGGCGCGTCGGCTGCCACCGAGCTCGCGCGCGAGCAGACCGGTCAGCAGCACCGTGGCGCGGGCGATCAGCGGAGTGACGGGTCCCACGCGGCGGCCCTTCGCTCGCCGTCGCCATTACTGCCTCATACCCGAGCCACGGCTCGAGCGCAAGCGGTGACCCCGGCCGACGCCGTCGTCGCGGTGATCGCTGCCGCCCCCTCGGGAAGTACAGTCGCTCCCGGTGTGCCGGGAAGTCTGGTCGGCGAGGATTCCGCCCGTCCACTTCCGGAGGTTCTCCATGCCGGCACCGTTCCTTCTCGTCTCGCCGGTGTTCGCCCTCGCTCCCGGCTGGCATCTCGGTGATCTCTACACGCTCGCCCTGCTGGCCGTCGGGGTTGTCGTGCTCGTCGGAGCGGCAGCGATGTCCCATCAGAACGAGCGAGCGTTCTCCGCGTCCGTCTTCTACGTCGCCCTGGGGGGCCTGGGCGCGGTGGCACTCGCGCTCCTCGACGTCCACCCGCTCGACCCCGAGCACGACCACCAGCTCCTCGAGCGCCTGGCCGAGCTCGCGCTCATCGTGGCGGTCTTCTCTGCCGGGCTGACCATCGAGCGCGAGGTCCGCCGTCGCTCGTGGCTGTCGATCGGCACCCTGCTGGTGGTGGTGATGCCGCTGAGCATCCTCGCCATCGCCGCGTTCGGCGTCGGGGTCATGGGGCTCTCCTTCGGCGCGGCGCTGCTGCTCGGAGCGATACTCGCCCCGACCGATCCGGTGCTCGCCGGCGATGTCGGGCTCACCGGCCCCGGAGGCGAGGTCCTCGGCGAGCCACGACTCTCGCTGCATACCGAAGCGGGCTTCAACGACGGGCTCGCGTCGCCGTTCGTCGTGCTCGGGCTGCTGGTCGCCAAGCAAGGGGGCACGGGATGGATCGGCGGCTGGTTGCTCGCCGACCTGCTCTACGCGGCGGGGTTCGCGCTGGCGCTCGGGGCGGCGTCAGGATTCGCCGCCGCCGCCATGCTGACGCGAGCACGAGCGCGGGGACTCCTGGCTTCGGAGATGCAAGGGGTGGTGGTCATCGGTCTCGTGCTCGTGATCTACGGGCTCACCGAGGCGCTCGGCGCCTACGGGTTGCTCGCCGTGTTCGCTGCCGGGTACACGTTCCGCCGCTACGAGTTCGACCACCACGTCCACGAGGCCGCCCACCACGGCACCGAGGCCGCGGGCAAGACGCTCGAGCTGCTCGTGTTGCTCATGCTCGGCACGATGCTCACCACCTCCGGCCTCAGCGCGCCCGGGGTCGCCGGATGGCTGCTGGCCCCCGTCCTCATCCTGATCATCCGCCCCGTCCTCGTGTTCGCCACCGCCGGCACGTTCATGAGCCGGAAGGCACGCCTGTTCCTCGCGTTCTTCGGAGTCCGGGGCGTGGCGGCCCTCTTCTATGCCGCCGTCGTCGTAGAATCGCACGCCCTCGACGCGACCGAGCAGCACGTCGTGATCTGGACCACCATCGTCTGCGTCGTCTGCTCCATCGTCGTGCACGGACTCTCGGCCACGCCGCTCACCCGCCGCTGGCTCCAAGCCGAGAACGCCTGAGCGGCAGCCGCGAGGGAGCCACGCAAGGTCGGGCCGGATCTCCTCTCCCGCAGCGCTCGCGGGTGAGGGCAAGACGCCAAACCCATACGCCGGCTGCTCCACTGGCCCGGGAAGGAGTCGAACCTTCGCACGACGGATTATGAGGACGCTCAACGGGAGCCGGGGAGTTTCCCGTGCGCGCGGGGGGGGCGGTCGAGTGGAGCCGGGGGCCGTCGAGAACCGCCGAGTTCGGGGACACGGGCCGGGACACCGCGCGAGACATGGCCTCATGGGCTTCGGTGATCTGGCGGCCAAGCGCCGTTGCACCGCTTAGGGTTCACGACGTGGCCACCGATGGCACTACTTGGCACCCGCGGGACCTCCGCGACGAACGGCTCGCCGCGGCACTCGCCGCCGGCGCGACCTACCACGACGCGGCGGCCAGCTCCGGCCATTCCCTGAGGACCGCGAAGCGCCGCGGCGCCGATCCCGACTTCGCCGCCTACGTCGACGGTCTGCGCCGCGACGTGGCGAAGAGGGTCGCCCGGCGCCTCGGCGAGCTCGCAGATCGGGCGTGCGACACGCTCGGCGACCTCCTCTCCTCCGCTGAGCCCGCCCCGACGCGCCACGCGGCGGCCCGGACGATCCTCGACGCCGGCGCGAAGCTCCGCGAACAGGCCGAGCTTGTAGAGCGCATCGAGGCGCTCGAAGCGCGCCGGCCGGACCCCCGCCTACGCTCCGTCTCGTGACGTTGCGTCAGCGCGTGGAGCGCTTGGAGGGTCCGACACCGCCGCCCGTGGACGAGGCCGCCGTGGACGCCGAGATACGTGAGCTTGTGGCGGAGATCGCCGCGCGCGACGGGATCTCCGTGGACGCCGTCCTCGCGCAGGTCGAGGCCGAAGTCCGGGCCGCGGCCGAGCGGCCGTAACCGCCGCTCAGGCTGCGAAAATCCGGGGATGGAACCAGAAGACCGAGAGCTACTGAGCCGCGCCCTGGACGTGCTCGGGGACCAGAACGCGCGAGACGCCCAGGATCAGCACGCCGAGAGGGTCGCGCTCGTGAAGACGCTCCGGCCGGCGAAGCCCGACTCGCTCCGGCCGCCGAAGCCCGACCACGGGCCTATCGCCGAGCGGATCGCCCGGGCGGAGGCGGTCATCACCTACGCCGAGAGTGTCGCCCGGGCTCGTGTCGCCGCGGTCGAGAAGTGGGCGACGTCGAGCCCGCTGGCGGGGGCGGCATGAACGCCCCGGGCTCGGACGGCTACCGCTTGGCCGACCTTCCCGCCCGGGTCGGATACCACGAGGCCACGGGCTCCGGCGCCGGGACGATTCACCGCGCCCTGGAGGTCGCCCGGAGCGCGAGCGTCGGGCAAGCCGTCCAGCATGGCCACGGCCCCGTCGAGGTCATCCGCGCATGGGTCGCCCGTGACGAGGGTGGCGAGCCGCCCGTGGAGCCCGGTGACGCCCTGGAGCGCCTCCGCTACGCCTTCGCGTCCCTCCCTGACGATCTGCGGTGCCGGTTCGCCGGCGAGGTCGAAGCTGCCGCGTGGGCGTACCACGCCCCCGACCTGGAGCACGTCCGGGCGATCGCCCGTCGGGACGCCGAGGTGGAGGCCGTGAGCGTCGAGGAGCGCCGCGCCGAGTGGCGGCGCCGTGACGTCGAGGCCGACGAGCGTGAGAAGACCGCGCAGCGAGCTCGGGAGGAGCGTGACCGGGAGGCCGCCGAGCAGGCTCGTGTCGGCGCCGAGGCCGAGGCCGCCCAGGTCCGGGGCGCGGAGGACCAGCGCCGTCGATCCGAGGAGGCCCGCCGCGCCGGGATCGTGAATGCGGGCGACGCGATCGGCGTTGCGGTGCAACACGACGTTGACCGGGACGCGGTCCTCGCCTTCGCCGAGCAGCATGGGGCGCAGGCCGCGGGGGAGAAGTACGGCGTGAGCGCGGGGACGATCCGCTCGTGGCGCCATCGCCAGCGGGCGCCCGCCGCCACCTGAGACAGTTTCCCGGCGCCGCGCGCTGACGCGCTTACTCCCACGGTAAGCGTCCCGCCCAGAACACGCCGATATGCAGGGAGTCCGTGGGCGTGGCAGCGGGAAGGCAGCGCCGGACGGGGCGGCGGAGGGGCGGGCGGTTTGCTGCCGGAGACGCGGGTATCTTGGGGAGTGCGGTAAACGCGACGGCAGGTCAGCACAACTTGCCACTGAACGGCGCTCCTGAGACGGGGCGCCGTTCGCGTTTCGGCGGTGACGTCCGGCCCACCGGCCACTCTCAGAGATGTGCTGACCGTCCTCAACTCGCGCGCCGCCCGTGTCTTCCTCGGCTGAGCCCCGCCCTCAGCGTCTGAGCGTCCCGCGCGAGTCCCTCCTCGGGCTCGACCGGATCCTCGCCGACCTCGGCATGGACGGCGAGGTCGCCCCGCCCGCGCCGAAGCCCACGCGGGCACGCCTGGCCCGCGGCCGTCGTCGTGCCATGTTCGAGGCGCGCGGCTACCGGCGACTGAGTCGCCTCGGGGCCAAGGTCGAGTACATCGCCGCGGTTCCGGGTGAGAGCACCGCCCAGGTCCGCGTCGACTTCGGCCCTGACGATAGGTTCCACTTCGCGGCGCTGAGCATCATCCAGACCGGCCGTCTGCCGCGTCGTCGGCCGTGTGTCGCGCGTCTTCCCCGTGGCCGTCGCGGCCGGGCCCGTGCGCCCCGCCGGTCGGCCAGTTCGTCGGCCACGAGCGGCGCCGACCCGCCAGAAGACGACGAAGATCCAGAAGACGCCGAGGTAGGCCAGCGGGCCGCTGAGCCCGCCCGGGCAGTCCTGGCCTTCGGTTGCCTCTCAGCGTCCGCGCGGGGCGCGGAGGTGGTGGCATGAGCGCGTTCCTGGAGGCCGCTCAGGATCGCCTCCACGCCCAGGTCGAGGCGGCGCTCGCCCCGCTTCACGCCGGCCCCGCGCGGTCGCCGCGGTCGGAGCGCGTCCGCCGGGCACTGCGCGATCTTGACCTCGCGTGGCCGGACCCGATCCGCGAGGAGCAGTACGGGTGCCCTTGCCACTCCAGCTACACGATCGGCGGATGGGAGCTGTTCGTCGCCGACGACGGGACCCCGCGCTGCATGGGCGGGTGCCCGGCCGAGAAGATCCTCGCCGCGCTCAGCGTCCCCGTCGTGGAGGAACTGCGCACGGCCCCGGGCGCAGCACCGCGTGAGACACCGCCGCTTGGCTGGCGCGCCCAGGTTCCCCCCGCGGCCCGGAGGGCGGCATGACTCCGCTCGACACGCTCCTCGCCGACGCGGCCACCTTCGTCCGCCGGTTCGTGCGACTCCCCGTCCACGCCGACGACGCGCTCGTCCTATGGATGGCGCACGCGTGGGCGATCGACGGGGCCCACGCCACTCTCTACTTCTACATCGACTCGCCGGAGCCAAGGTGCGGCAAGACCCGGACCCTGGAGGTGTCCGCGGCGCTGCTCCCCGACCCGCTGCCGGCCGTGTCGGCCACCGAGGCCGCCCTGTTCCGGTCTCTGGCCAGCGGGCACTGCACGCTTCTCCTCGACGAGCTCGACGCGCTGTTCGCCGGGTCAAGCGAGCGCGCCGAGCCGATCCGCGCCCTGCTCAACGCCGGCAACCGCCGCGGGACGAGCATCCCCCGATGCGTCGGCCCGACCCACGAGGTGCAGCGCTTCGATGTGTTCGGCCCGAAGATCCTCGCCGGGATCAGCGGCAAGCTTCCGCAGACGCTCCGGGATCGTTCGTTGCGCGTCTCGATGCGACGCAAGCTGCCCGGCGAGACCGTCGAGCGGTGGTTGCCGCACCGCCACGGCGACGAGATCGACGCGCTGCGGGGACGACTGGAGCAGTGGGCGGCCGACGCGACCGCGACGCTCATCGACGCCGAGCCCACTCTTCCGGCCGAGCTTGACGATCGCGCCGCGGAGGGATGGGAACCCCTACTGGCGATCGCCGACATGGCTGGCGGGGACTGGCCGGCCCGGGCCCGAGCTGCGGCGCTGGCGCTCTCGGCGGACGGTGAGGTCGCCGATGAGGCGTCGCTCGGGATGAAGCTGCTCGCGGCGCTGCGCGACCACTGGCCGGCGGACGCCGATGTCATGTCCAGCGCTTCTCTCCTGGAGGCGATCAACGGTGATGACGAGACGCCGTTCGGAGGGTTCCGTGACGGGGCCGGACTCAACGCCCGCGGGATGGCGAAGATGCTCAAGGGCTACGGGGCGCGGCCGCGGACGGTGCGCCTCGCGGATGGCTCGACACCGAAGGGCTACGCCCGTGGGGACCTCACGGACGCGTGGTCCCGCTACCTCCCCGGGCCCGTGGGGGACGCCTCAATCCGCCACAACGCCACAACCCCCGTGAACACTGGGGATTCGGCCGATCCCAATCCGCCACAAGACCCCCGTTGTGGCGGATCGGAAAACGCCGAAATCCCCCGTGAACACTGCGATGTGGCGGATGTGGCGGATAGGAACCGGGGGGACGGCGCCAACGGCGTCAACGGCGACGGTCCGGAGGTCGATCAGGACACCCTCGCTCGCCTCCAGCGCATCGCCGAGGAGGCCGAGTCATGAGCGCCTCGCAGCGCAGGAAGGGAGCCCGCGGCGAGCTCGAAGTCCTCGCGCTCCTTCATGCTCATGGTTGGCCGGCGGCTCACCGCAACTTCGGCTCAGGGTCCCGCGGCGGAGGCGACATCGCGGCCGGGCCGGCCGGAGTCGTGCTCGAGGTGAAGCGTCACGGGGGCCGCCTCGACCTTCCCGCCGCGGTCCGTCAGGCGCAGGCCGCGGCCGGCCCGCTTGACGTGCCCGTGGTCGCCCACCGTCGGGATGGTGAGAACTGGATGGCGACGTTGCCTCTCGAAGATCTCCTCGTCCTCCTCCACTTCCGGGAGCAGGCGTGACCTTCGCGCAGCTCGCCTTCCCCCTCGACGGCGCCCAGGGCGTCGGGAACGGCTCGTGCGCCCCTCCGCCGGCCCCGGATGCCCGAACCCACGCCGAGCGGTCATGCGCCCGCTGCGCCCGCCTGAGCGCCTCCCCGACCGCGCCGCCGTCCGGGGCGATCTGCACGTCCTGCCGCCTCGAAGCGGACCGAGCCGAGCGGCGCTGCGCCATCTGCGCCCGGCCAATCCCGGCGGGGAAGGCCGGGCGGTACTGCTCCAGGCCGTGCAGGGACCGGGCGGACCTGGCCCGCGCCGCTGAGCGCGACCACGCCGCCGGGATCCCGCACGCTCGCCTGCGGTGCCAGTGCGAGCGCCCCGTCCTCGTGTACGACCCCGACCTGCGCGAGACACGCGATCTTCTCTGCGGGAGGGTCCGGTGACCGCCTACGAGCGAGACCGCCTCCATCCCGCCGACCTCGACGCGCTCGCCGCTGCCATCACCGAACGGCTCGCGTCGCCGCCATCACGGCTCCTCGATGCCGACGCCCTCGCCGAGCGGTGGGGGGTGGCGACGAAGACGATCTACGCGCTCGTTCGCGGCGGGCGCCTCCCGGCCGTCCGTGTCGGTCCCCGCCGAGTCCGCTTCCGCCTCGACCACATCGAGGCCTGGGAGGCCGCCGGTGGCGACGAAGCGGAGTAGAAGTCCGTCCCGAAAGTTGGGCTACGCAGGGGAAGCTCTGCGCGGTGTCCCCAAGGGGTCCCCGAACACGCCGAAACCGAATAGGTTGGGGCCATACAGCGCGACTGCCCCGGCACCGCTGAGCACGGCCCGGGGCGCGGCACCGAGAGACCGTAAGGAGGTCTCGATGCACCCCGAAGCTACATCCCGACGGGTCTCCGGACACGTCCACATCAAGCAGCGCACGACGGGGCCAGTGTTCTACGGCAAGTACCGGGCCGCGGACGGCCGCCAGCGCAACCGGCGGCTCGGGCCGGCGTGGACGGGACGCGGCCGCCCGCCCCACGGCTACCTCACGAAGAGGACCGCGCAACAGGCGCTTGAGGGGATCCTCGCTGACCTCCGGCGCGGCGGGACGGATGGCGCGTCACGGTCCGGCGCGACGTTCCGGGACGCCAGCGCCGAGTACCTCCGCTACGTCGAGCATGACCGCGGGCGGCGGCCCTCGACGGTGACCGACTACGGGTTCGTCGTCGGCCAGCTCGATGCCGAGTTCGGCGACCTCGCGCTGGAGGCCGTGACTCCCGCCCGGATCGAGGAGTACCGCGCCCGGACCGTGGCGGCCGGCGCCGTCAGTCCGCGCACGATCAACAAGCGCCTCGTTGTCCTCCACGGCGTCTTCCGCCGCGCGATGAGCAGGTGGGGGCTACCCGCGAACCCGGTAGCCGATCCTGAGGTTGACCGCCAGCCGTCCCGGCCGTCCGGCGACTTCGCCTTCCTGGACTCCACGGAGGTAGGTCTCCTCGCCCGGGCCGCGGAGACCGAGCAGGACGCCGCGCTCTTCACCGTCGCCGCGTTCACCGGCCTCCGCCTCGGGGAGCTACGCGCCCTGAGGTGGCGCGACGTCGACTTCACGGGCCGTGTTGTCCACGTCCGGCGGGCCTACACGCGCAGCGCCGAGCAGTCCCCGAAGAGCGGCAAGGTCCGCTCGGTTCCGCTCGTGGACCAGGCCGCGCGGGCGCTCGACGGGCTCTCCCGCCGCGAGGAGTGGACGGCCGTGGGGGACCTCGTCTTCCCGGACGCGGCCGGCGGCCACTTCGATGACGATCCGCTGCGCGATCGGTTCTACACCGCGCTCTCCCGCGCCGGGATCGAGCGGGACCGCGGCACGGGGAAGCTCCTCGTCTTTCACGACCTCCGACATTCCTTCGGGACCCTGGCCGTCCAGGTCTTCCCGCTCTCCGATGTCCAGGCCTACATGGGCCACGCCCACATCACCACGACGATGATCTACGTCCACCACGTCCCGCGTCACGACGCGGCGGACCGTCTCTCCCGGGCGCTCGACGCGGCCGCCGGGAACCCGCTCCCGGATGCAGGTTCGGGGACACCGTGGGGACACGGGGCGATCGAGGAGAACGGCGCGAAGGTCCCGGAAACACCGCGTTAGCGGGGACTTCGTAGGTGGCCCGGGAAGGAGTCGAACCTTCGCACGACGGATTATGAGTCCGCTGCTCTGACCGCTGAGCTACCGGGCCGGGCGGGCGGACGGTAGTGCGTCCGGAGGTTGAGGGTGGGATGCGCTGGGCAGGCCACCGGCGTGCCGGCTCCGGGTCTTCAGCGTGTGCTCCTCGCGGTCGGGGCTGGGCTCGGGGCCCGGCGGGTGCTGCGGTCTCCGCAGTCGCGGTTCGCTCGCGCGGCGGGGTCGTCGGTCGCGGCGCCGGACGCCGCGGGCTGGGTCACGGACTTCCTGAACGCCGCCTACTTCGCGCGGCCGGCGCTCGCGCGCGACGTCGAGGACCTGCGCCTGGCCTTCGGGATCGTCACCACCCGCTGGCACGCGCTCGGGCACCGGCGGCTGCGCGCGTACGACGTCCTCCCCTTTCACAAGACGTTCACGCGGGCGCGGCTCACGGCCTCCCCCCGGGGCGACCTCGACCGTGACGCGCTGCTCGAGGGGGCCGCCAAGCTCGTCGGCCCCTGGTTCCCCGACGCCTGGGCCGACCCCGCCCGGCGCGGCTGGGGCATCGCCTTCCCCACCGCCGACCAGCGCGACGCCTACGACCCCGAGGTCCGCCTGCGCGGGGCCGGTCTCGGCGCGCCCACGCCTCCCGTCGCCGATCCGCGCCACCAGATCTGGCACACCTATCCACCCGTGCCCGTCCCGTCGGCGCCGGCGGTCATCGCCGCGATCACGCGCCCCGAGACCTGGCCGGACTACGCGTCGGCCCTCGGGCGCTTCACCCCGGTGCGCAGGGGCGGGCTGCTCGACCAGACCTTCGAGATCGAGGTCGTCGCCCGCCTCGCGCCCCGGCTGCCGGCCTACACCCGCGGGTACGTCACGATCACCCGCCTGGTCACGCCGGACGATCCCAGCGGCCTGCACGCGTACTTCGACGAGCTCAACGAGAACATGGTCCGTCTCGGGCGCGACGAGCCACCGCCTGTGCCCGACGGCGCGACACCCCTCGTCGGCTTCGACCTCACCACCCACGAGGGGCACTTCATGGGCCGGGCCCGCAACCGGCTCGTCCTCTACGAGCAGGACGGCCAGGCCTACCTCCGCGCCGCCGGGACGTGGGACGAGATGCCGTGGGCGCTCGACCAGGCCTACCGGCGCGCGGGGCAGCATGCCCAGCAGGCGTTCTGGGGGATGGGGACGGCCGAGGAGTCGATGCTCCACCAGATCGCCCGGGCGGTGCGATGAGCGCGGAACGGGCCGACGCCGTCGTCGTGGGCGGCGGGCCCAACGGCCTCGCCGCCGCGGCGACCCTCGCCCGCGCCGGCCGCGACGTCGTGCTCCTCGAGGCGGCCGGCACGCTCGGGGGCGCCGTCCGCACCGAGGAGCTCACCCTCCCCGGCTTCCGCCATGACGTGTTCTCCGCCGTCTACCCGGCGGGGATCGCGTCCCCCGTGTTCGAGGAGCTCGAGATCGAGCGTCACGGGGTGCGCTGGATCCATCCGCCGGTGGCGATGGTCCACCCGCTCGACGGTGGCGACGGGGGAGCGCTCTTCGGCGACGTCGACGCCACCGCGGCGACCCTCGACGAGCTCTCCCCGGGCGACGGGGCCGCGTGGACGACGATGGTCCGCCCCTTCCTGGAGCACTTCCCCGCCGTGCGCCAGACCTTCCTCTCGGGCTTCCCGCCCGTCGCCGGCGCGGCCCGCCTCGCGCTCGCCTGGCGGCTGAACGGCATGCTCGACTTCGCCCGGCTCACGGTCTCCTCGGCGCGGACGGTGGGCGAGCGGATGTTCGCCCATCCCGGCTCGCGCGCCTGGCTCTACTCGAGCGCGATGCACGGCGACGTCCCGCCCGACGGCGCGGGCTCGGCCATCGCCGGCATCTACCTCCAGGTCCTCGGACACGCGGTGGGCTGGCCCAGCCCGGAGGGCGGAGCGGGCGCGATCGCCGACGCGCTCACCCGTGCGCTGGAGGAGGCCGGCGGGCGCTGGCACGCTGGGACCCCGGTCACCCGCGTGCTCACCCGCAACGGGCGCGCCGCGGGGGTGGAGACGGCCGGCGGCGACCTCGTCGAGGCCCCCATCGTCCTGTGCGACCTCACCCCCTCCGGCCTGCTCGCCCTCGCGGGCCAGGCCCTCCCCGACCTCTACGTCCGCCGCC
>JAABUR0100005790.1_pt1 | contig 15509 bp, 14 predicted proteins | sample 5560091 | NCBI WGS metagenome assembly JAABUR01 (sample SAMN10711879, study PRJNA513375) | rock metagenome | isolation source: Antarctica rocks | place: Antarctica: Victoria Land, University Valley sud
CTCCAGCTCGCCCAGCCGGTCGATGAGGCGCCTGTTGTCGTGGAAGAACCGGTGTTCGGTCGTCCAGTCCCCCTCGACGAGCGCGCGCTGGATGAACAGGTCCCGCGACTGCTCAGGGTCGATCCGTGCGTAGCTGACGGTCCGTCCGACGACGAGGGGCACGCCGTACAGCGTGACCCGCTCGGTGGCGACGGCGCTGCCCTGTCGCGCGGACCAGCGGGGCTCGGACCAGGAGCGCTTGACCAGGTGGGCGCCCGCCTCCTCGGCCCACGCGGGGTCGATCCGCGCCACCTCACGAGCCCACAGCCGGGTGGTCTCGACCAGCTCCCCCGCCATGACGAACTGCGGTTGGCGACGGAACAGCACGGACCCCGGCGAGATCCCGAACCGGGCGCCGCGGGCGCCGAGGTACTCGCGCTTGACCTCGTCGCGGACCCCGACGCGTGACAGGAGCCCCGACAGCAGCGCCCGGTGCACGGCCTCGACGTCCGTCGCCCCGTGGCGTGCGCCGCGACCCGTGTCGAGCCCGGCCTGCCTGGCCGCGCGACGCAGCTGATGGAACAGGTCCTGCCACTCGCGGACCCGCAGGTAGTGGAGGAACTCGGCCTTGCACATCCGGCGGAAGGCGCTGCCCGACAGTGCTTCCTGCTGCTCCCCCAGGTAGGTCCACAGGTTGAGCAAGGTGATGAGGTCGGAGTGCTCGTCGGCGAAGCGCCGATGGGCGGCGTTGGCCGGCTCCTGCCTGTCCCGGGGGCGCTCACGGGGATCCTGGATGCTCATCGCAGCGACGATGACGAGCACCTCGCGCAGGCAGCCGAGCCGGTCTGCCTCGATCGCCATGCGTGCGAGGCGCGGGTCCACGGGCAGCAGCGCAATGCTCCTGCCGTATGCCGTTAGCCGTCGCCCCGGGGACGCGGCTCCCCCTCCCTGGCGGGAGTCCCCCGGCTCGAACGCCTGCAGCTCCTCGAGGAGCCGGACGCCGTCGGCGACCTGGCGGCTGTCCGGGGGGTCGAGGAAGGGGAACGCCGCGACGTCACCGAGTCCCAGGGAGGTCATCGCGAGGATCACCGAGGCGAGGTTGGTGCGGAGGATCTCGGGGTCCGTGAACTCGGGCCGTCCGGCGTGGTCCTCCTCGGAGTAGAGCCGAATGCAGATCCCGTCCGCGAGGCGCCCGCAGCGGCCGGCGCGCTGGGCCGCGCTGGCCCGGGAGACGGGCTCGATCGGCAGGCGCTGGACCTTGGTTCGCTGGCTGTACCGGGAGATCCGCGCGGTTCCGGCGTCCACCACGTAGCGGATGCCCGGCACCGTCAGCGACGTCTCCGCGACGTTCGTGGCGAGGACGACCCGGCGAGACGCGCGCGGTGCGAAGACCCGGTGCTGCTCGGCCGACGACAGGCGGGCGAAGAGGGGCACGATCTCCGTCGCCGGGAGCTCCAGCGAGGCGAGCGCCTCCGCGGTGTCGCGGATCTCCCGCTCGCCGGAGAGGAACACGAGGATGTCGTTGCCACCGCTCCCGGCGTGCTCGGTCCACAGCTCCTCGACCGCCTCGCACACGCCGGCCACCTGGTCGATGGCGTCACCGCGGTCGTCACTGGTGTCGCCGGCCCCTTCACGGGGGCGCGACAGCGGCCGGTAGCGGACCTCGACGGGGTAGGTTCGTCCCGAGACCTCGACGACGGGGGCCGGAACCCCTTGATGGGCAAAGTGTTCCGCGAACCGCGCTGGGTTGATCGTCGCGGAGGTGATGATCACCTTCAGGTCGGGTCGGCGCGGCAGCAGCTGCTTGAGGTAGCCGAGGATGAAGTCGATGTTGAGGCTGCGCTCATGTGCCTCGTCGATGATGATCGTGTCGTAGCGGCGCAGCTCGCGGTCTCGTTGCATCTCGGCGAGCAGGATGCCGTCGGTCATGACCTTGAGCAGCGTGTCCCTGCTCGAGCGGTCGGTGAAGCGCACCTGATAGCCGATCGCGCCCCCGAGCTCGACGCCGAGCTCCTCGCAGATGCGTTCGGCGACGGAGGGGGCGGCGATCCGGCGCGGCTGGGTGTGGCCGATGGCGCCGTGGATCCCCCGGCCGAGCTCGAGGCAGATCTTGGGGATCTGGGTGGTCTTGCCCGACCCGGTCTCCCCCGCGACGATGACGACCTGGTGGTCCCGGATCGCGGTGGCGATGTCGTCCCGGCGCTGCACCACCGGCAGGTCAGACGGGTAGGTGAGCTCCGGCACCAGGCTCTCGCGGTACGCGATGCGGCGCGCCCCCCGAGCGCGCCCGGACGGATCGGCGTGCTGCGGGGGCATGCCGTCAGGATAGGTGCCGGGTCGCCAGCCCCACCCTGCGCGACGCCGGCTGCTGCGGCGTCCGGCTGCTGCGGCGTCCGGCTGCTGCGGCGTCCGGCCCGCTGCGGCGTCCGGCCCGCTGCGGCGTCCGGCCCGCTGCGGCGTCCGGCCCGCTGCGGCGTCCGGCCCGCTGCGGCGTCCGGCCCGCTGCGGCGTCCGGCCGGGCACGCTGCTGGCCCCGCCGTCGGGCGGGGTGCAGGGCGGGCCAGCTACAGGTGCCAGGTGACCCCTGAGGCGCTCACGGTCGCACTCAGGTCGCGCCGGTGGACCACGGCGTGGTGCCGGTCGCACAGCAGCGCGCCGTTGGCCAGGCTCGTGGCGCCACCTCGGGACCACCAGACCACATGGTGCGCCGCGCACCACTGGGCCGGGACGGTGCAACCGGGGAAAGTACAGTGCCGGTCGCGCAGCCACAGCGCCCGGCGCAGCTGACCGGCGAACAGCCGTGCGGGCTGGCCGACGTCGAGGATCTCGCCCCGGCCGCCGAGGACCACGGGGATGACCCCGGCGTCACAGGCGATCTTGCGGACCGTCGACGGGGACAGCACCTGACCCCTCATGGTCAGCCCTGCGCCGCGCACCTGCTCACCCAGCTGGTCGTACGGAATGGTCACCATGACCTGTGCCGCGGGGGTCCTCGGCACCTCGCCGGGAGCGGAGACCCCCCGGCGCACGACCTCGACCAACGCGTCCGCGCGCCGGGTCGCCGCACTCCGGGGGTCAGGGGTGCCGTCCGGCTCCCTGACCGGCCGGGACAGGGCGCTGAGCGCGGCGTCGACCACCGCCGCGCCCTCCGCGTCGAGGAGCATCCGGTAGCAGGCCATGCCGGCCGGTCCGTCGCTCTTGTACAGCGCGCGACCGAGGCGGCGGACCTCCTCCTCGCGTTCGAGCAGCCGGGCCGGCTTGAGGAACTGACCCGCATACGTGATCGCCGCCGCGAGCTCGCGCTCGGACAACCCGGGCTGCTCGCCGTCGTCGGATGCCGCCCGAAGGAGGGTCTGGACGTCAGCCAGCACGTCCTCCGGGGACGCCAGCGGCCGCACGTCGCGCGCGAACCGGGCGATCTGGTCAGCCTTGGCCAGTGGGAGCGCGCCGGCCGACACCGCCTCCAGGAATGCCGCCATCCCGGGCTCGTGCGCGACGGTGGCGACGCGGAGCAGCTGCGCGGCCCGGGCCGGTGACAGTGCCCGGGCCGTCGACTCGATGACCCAGTCCACCGTCGACCAACCGTGCTGCAGCCCGGTCCCGCGTTCCCTCGCGTCGGCGACCACCTGGACGAGGCACCGGTCCGTGGCGTTCCCGATGTCGGCCAGCAGGCGCATCGCTTCCGCGAGCTCGTCCTCCCTCAGCGCCCAGGTGTGCTCGGTCAGCGCCTTCTCCGCGGCGTCCAGGGCCACGCGCAGCGAGCCCAGCACGGGACGGGTGTCCTGCGAGTCGGGGGTGGCGGCGTTGCCCATGACCCCAACGATAGAGGCGACCACCGACAACCCACGTCCGACATCGGTCCCCCAAAACCGTTGTCCACAACGGCTATTGGGCTCTCAAAGCAGAGCAGCGGGCACGGCGTACCACGCCTGGGGTATGCCGTGCCCGCACCGTGCGCGTCAGTCGCTCTTGGCGGCGGTGAAGCCCTGCTCGAGGTCGGCGAGGATGTCGTCGATGTGCTCGATGCCGACGGCGAGGCGGACCAGCCCCGGCGTCACGCCGGAGGCGAGCTGCTCCGCGGCGCTGAGCTGGGAGTGTGTCGTCGACGCCGGGTGGATCACCAGCGAGCGCACGTCCCCGATGTTGGCGACGTGCGAGTGCAGGGTGAGCGCCTCGACGAACGCCTTGCCCGCCTCCACGCCGCCGGCTATCTCGAAGGCCAGCACTGCACCGGACCCACGCGGCGTGTACTTCTGCGCGAGCTCGTAGTAGGGGCTGCTCGGAAGGGAGGCATAGATGACCTCCTCGACCTCGTCCCGGCCCTGGAGCCACTCGGCGACCTTCCGGGCGTTGTCGACATGCCGCTCCACCCGCAACGACAGCGTCTCGATGCCCTGGCTGATGAGGAAGGCGCTGAACGGCGAGATCGCCGGGCCGACGTCACGCAGCAGCTGCACCCGCGCCTTGAGGATGTACGACAGGTTGGCGCCGAGGATGCCGCCCACCCCGAGGTCAGGGGCGAACCGCAGCCCGTTGTAGGACGGGTCCGGCTGGTTGAAACCGGGGAACCTCTCCGGCTCCCTGGCGTAGTCGAACGTCCCGCCGTCGACGATGACCCCGGCGATCGTCGTCCCATGCCCGCCGAGGTACTTCGTCGCGGAGTGGACCACGACGTCCGCGCCGTGCTCGAGGGGCCGGAGCAGGTAGGGCGTCGCCACCGTGTTGTCGACGATGAGGGGCACTCCCGCCTCGTGGGCGACCCCTGCGACGGCCTCGATGTCGAGGATCTGGCTCTTCGGGTTGGCGATGGTCTCCCCGAACAGTGCCTTGGTGTTCGGCCTGATCGCCGCCCGCCACGACTCGAGGTCGTCCGGGTCCTCGACGAAGGACACCTCGATGCCGAACTTGGGCAGGGTGTACTGGAAGAGGTTGTAGGTGCCGCCGTAGAGGCTGGGGCTCGCGACGAGGTGGTCCCCGGCCTCGGCGACGTTGAGCAGCGCCAGCGTCGTTGCGGACTGCCCGGAGGCGACGAGCAGCGCGGCGACTCCCCCCTCCAGTGAGGCGATCCGCTGCTCCACCACGTCCTGGGTGGGGTTCATGATCCGGGTGTAGATGTTGCCGAACTCCTTGAGGGCGAAGAGGTTCTCGGCATGGGCGGTGTCCTTGAAGACGTACGAGGTCGTCTGGTAGATCGGCAGCGCGCGGGCGCCGGTCGTCGGATCCGGCACCTGGCCGGCGTGGATCTGTCGGGTCTCGAAGGACCAGCTGGGGGTGGTGTCGCTCATCGTTCTCGTCCTTTGTCGTCGCCCCGCGCATGGCGGGTATGCCGGTAGCCACCGGAGGCGCCCAACGGCACCGCCGGTGACGGTGCGGAGCGGATGCTCCGCGCTTGCCGGAGCCGGGTGGCTCCAAGCCAGGTCCTCACCCGGGGCACCCCACCGCGGTTGGAGGGTTGCCGGTCAGCAAGCCGGGGCCGTCGCGCTGACACTCATGACCTGGCGAGAGGATACCCCGCGCGCCCGCGTGGTGAAACCCGCGTCTCTGAATCTGGGACCGGCGCCCCCGAGTGGGTATCGGCGCTTTCACACCGTTCGATGCTCGCCTTGTGGGAGAATTCGTCGTCGCGCCGTGTTGGCGGGAGGGACTCAGGGGGAGAACCGTGACCGATCTGCCGAACGACCCGACAGCGCCGGGCGCGACCTGGGACGATGCCGATGCCGAGCCCGAGCCTGCGGTACGACCGCCCTCGGCGAGCCAGCCGGGTCGCGCCGGACAGGCGGCTCGCGCCGAGCAGCCTGGTGGTGCCCCGATGCCGGCGGCGCAGCCCCCCGCGCCGCCGCCGCCCCCCGGCCAACAGCCGACGGGCCAACAGCCGACGGGCCAACAGCACCCCAGCCAACAGCCGGCGCCCGGCGGGACGGCTCCGTACCGCCCTCCCGGTGGCACCCCACCGGCATACGGCGGGGGCCAGGGACCGTACGGTCCCCCGAGGCCGTCCCCTTACCCGGGCAGCCCGCCCGGCGGCGCGCCCGGCCAGGGCGCCGGGTCGGCAGGGAGCGGGTTCTCGCCCCTGCCGGGAGCACCAGGCCAGGGTCCCAGCCCGTGGACCGGACCGGCTGCCGACCCGTGGCGGACCGGGGGCGCGCCCCCCGGGGGACCTCCACCGGGGACGGGTCCTTTCCCGGGGCCGGGTGCGGGTGCCGGGGCGGGCTCTGGCGGTGGAGGCGGCTTCAAGTGGTGGTATGCCGCGATCCCCGCGGTCGTCCTCGTCGTGCTCATCGGCTTCGGTGTCGCGGCGCTCGTCTCGAACCTTCCGAGCCCGACGCCCAGGCGGACGCCGACGGTCTCCCCGAGCCCGGTGGGACCCAGTCCAACACCCAGTCCAACCCTGTCGCGGCCGACGGCGTCCGGGCCCCAGACCTCGAGGACCGGGGTGCCGCTGCCGCAGACCACGGTGGTCCCGGCGAACCCCGTCGCGGTCACCCCGGCGCCTGATGCTCCCAAGCGGGTGCGCTTCGAGGTGTTCTCCTCTTCCAGCGGCAAGGCGGACATCAGCGTGGGCAGCGACAACGTCGACCGACAGCGGCTCAGCGGCGCGAGCACACCGTGGGCGGTGGAGGCCGACTTCCCCTCTGGCGCGCAGTATTTCAGCCTCTCTGCCAGCAGTCTCGGCGAACAGCCGCGGCCGGACCTCTCGTGCCGGATCTATCTCGACGGGGTGCTCATCCATCAGGACCAGGCCCGGTCCAGTGTGACGTGCAGTGTCTACATGCCCCAGGTCCTGCGCCGATGATGCGCCCGGTACAGGCGCACAGGAACCTCGAACGTTCACGCGCTACCGTCCGTCCCGTGTCCGGGGGGAGGAACCGGCCGCGCGGGGAGGGCGTCTGAGAGCGTGTGGTCACCGGGTGGCCGGTACCAGTATCGAGGCAAGGGGGAGGTGTCGTGGCTGTTGACTTCACGGTCGAGCTCACTGAACTGCAGAAGGCTCAGAAGGCGGTGGCGCACACCACGGACGAGCTGAACCGGGAGCAGCGCCAGCTGAAGACCGCGGTGGGGAACCTCTTGGGCTCGGGATGGACGGGAGTCGCCGCCGAGTCCTACGCCGAGGGCTGGAAGGACTGGTGCACGGGAGCCGACGACGTGCTGGCCGGCCTGGATCTGACGGCGTCGCTCCTGACCGATACGCATGCGACGTACGCGAAGCACGACGAGGACGCCGCGGCGACGATGCACCAGGCGAAGACCCAGATCCAGACGAGGTTGTCCTGATGCTGCGCTACAGCGTGGACCTCGACGAGCTGGACCGGGTCATCGCGGACATGACGGCCTTCGAGGGCCGGTTGACCAAGCACCTGGCGAAGCTGGACGCGACGGTGGCCGCCCTGCACGGCACCTGGTCCGGTGACGCCGCCCTGGCCCAGAAGGCCGCCCACGACCGGTGGACCAAGGGAGCCAAGGAGCTGCACAAGGCGCTGGCGGAGATGAAGGCGGCCGCGGCGCGGGCCCACCGGAACTACACGAGCGCCGGCGAGGCCAACGTGCGGATGTGGCGGTCGGTCCGGTGAGGATCGAGGTCGAAGGGGGGAGCTACACCTCGGCGTGTGACAAGTTCTACTCCGCGAACCACTCGGTCGTGGACTCGGTGACGAGCCTGTCGGGCTCGCTGGGCGGTTCCGGGTCGATGGCCGGCAGCGACAGTGGCGGGCAGGACTGGGCCAAGCAGTACGACTCGGTCGCCGGGCCGCTGGTGCAGGCCGGCGCGGACATGAGCGCGGCGCTGGCCAAGATGGCCAACCTGCTCAACGCGTCGCTGGTCAACCACGAGGGCGCGGACTACGGCTCGCAGCTCCAGCTCCCGCCGGTGTACGTCACCGCCGGATCCGACGGGGACTCCAACCCGGACCACTGGACCGAGACGGTGTACCCGGCGACGCCGCCGTCCGCGAACGGGGGCACCGGTCAGACCCCGAGCGGGTGGAGCTGGGTCGTGGACCACCTCGGGGGGCTGCTGTGGCCGGACGCGGACACCGGCAAGCTGCGCGCCGCCGGGGCGGCGTGGGTCAAGGCCGGTCAGACCCTGTCCTTCGACACCTCCTACGTGGACTCCGCGGCGTCGGTGATCGGCACCCAGCGCTCACCGGAGGTGCCCGACGCGGTCGCCGCGTGCAACGAGATGGCGGGGCACCTGCGCGACCTCGGGGCGGCGTACGCCTCGATCGGCGGGGCGTGCAACGACTACGCCCAGCAGGTCGACGAGCACCACCAGATGGTCGAGGACGAGCTGGCCAGCTTCATCAAGTGGACCATCGCGATCGAGGCCGCCGGTGCATTGGGATCGCTGGTCACCTTCGGCGGCGCGGAGGTCGCCGCGCAGGTCGCCGAGGCCGCCGAGGTCGCGAACCTGGCCACCCGGGTGATCCGCATCCTGCAGAAGCTGATCGAGCTCGCCCGGCTGGTGGCCACGAGGATCGGCAGCCTGCTGAAGAAGGTCACCGAGATCGCCGGCAAGCTGAAGAAGATCCTCGGCGCCAAGGTCGAGAAAGCCCTCGCCAAAGTCGGCGAGAAGCTCGGCCTGGGGGGCCTGAGCAAGGGCGAGAAGGACGCCTACTCGGCATACCGCAGGCGAAAGCTGGCCGCAGGCAAGGAACCCAAGAGCCCGGAGGAGTGGAAGCGGCTCAAGGACCAGCTCAAGACGAACAAGGCCAACGGTGACGCCTTCGAGAAGCAGATGATGGGCAAGGACGGCATCGTCGAGGGCGAGGGCGACTGGAGCTCGCAGAGCACGTACGAGAGCAGAGCTGGCACGAGGCGCTGGGACTACGCCAACGAGAGCGAGCAGCGGGCGGTCGAGGTCAAGAGCGGCTCGACGCCGGTCAAGGAGGGCCTGGAACAGATGTCCAAGGACGAGGAGGCGGTCAAGAACGGCTGGGAGGTCACCTGGCACCTGAAGTCGGAGCTCTCCCCCACCCTGATGAAACGCCTCGGGGAGCTCCAGCAGAAGTACCCCGGTCAGTTCCACTACGACATCGTGAAGTGAGCCACCAGTGACGCGTAGCGAGGACGAGCAGCGGCAGCACGACGTTGCCCAGCACGACGAGAAGTTCCTGTCCTGGGTGGAGATGAACGAGGGCGTGCTCGAGCTCGAGTTCGACGAGGACGTTCCCGACCTGCCCGAGAAGCCATGGGGGCAGGAGGCTTTGCGGATCGCCGAGGCCCGGGCGCTGGAGATCTTTCCCAGCAAGGCCGAGGTGTTCGACGAGGAGCACTGGGACACCTCATGGCGGTTCGTGCGCTTCATCGGGCAGACCTTCATCGACGCGTTCGACGGGTTCTGGGTCAACCTGCCGGGCGAGGACGGGGCCCGGGCGAAGGTGGTGGTCCAGCTGCCGTTCCGGACGATGTACCTCGAGCCGATCAACCTGCTCACGGCCGCGATGAGCCGGCGCACCGGCGAGGAGTGGGCACGGGTCTACGGCTACGCGGAGGAGGACTACGCGGCATACCGTGCGTCGAAGCGCAAGGACAATGCGTGAGCGGAGCCTGTCGGACGACGCCCGCCACGGGGAGCACGATGGTGCGGAGCCGTCCTATGTCGGCGCGTACTGGGGCGCTCGCGCCGAGAGCGTCGGGTCGTGCGCCGAGCGCCTCGCCCGGTTCCTGTCGCTGCTGGGACGGGCTGACGCCGCGCTGGGTCAGTGGTATCTCAAGGGGCCCAGCAGGAAAGCTGCGCGCCGACCCGTCGCGGGGTCCGAGCGGGCGCTGGTGGACCTGCTCTCGCGCGGGCGCAACCATCGGGACGTCGGGGGTGAGCTCATTGAGGAGCTCGGGTTCTCGGCCAGCATGTGGAACGGTGGGACACCGGCGGTGGCGCTCAGTGCCACCATCGGTGCCGCCCCGCAGAGCGCCGGATCCTCAACCACTGTCTGCTCGAGCTGCCTGCGCCCGTCGACAACAGCGGCGCGCTCTACGCGGACGAGGTCGCCGTGGACGTCTTCCGGGCCTTCGTGACGTGCTGGCGACCGAGCTGGGCCACATGGACGACCAACCGTCTGCGCACGGACCAGCACGCCCCGCCGGGAACCCTGATCATCGGCTGGCGCACCTACCTGGCGGGAACGGTTCCCGGGAACGGCTTGCCCCAGGGCCGAAGGTGGGCAGTCCATGGCCATACCTGCCGGTCTGGGCTGAGGGGGACATCTGCCGACGCGTGGGCAAGGATGGGGCCATGACTCTCCACGCCGACGACTACACCGCTGCCCGCAGCCGCTACGACCGCCTCCCCTACCGCCGCTGCGGCTCCAGCGGACTCGACCTCCCCGCCGTGTCGCTGGGGCTGTGGCACAACTTCGGTGACGACGTGCCGCTCGAGCGCCAGCAGGCCATCCTGCGACGGGCGTTCGACCTCGGGGTCACCCACTTCGACCTCGCGAACAACTACGGCCCCCCCTACGGCTCGGCCGAGCGCAACTTCGGCACCCTCTTCGCCCGGGACCTCAAGCCCTACCGCGACGAGATCGTCGTCTCGAGCAAGGCCGGCTACGACATGTGGCCCGGTCCGTACGGCCAGGGCGGCGGCTCGCGCAAGTACCTGCTGTCCTCGCTCGACCAGTCGCTGGCCCGGATGGGTCTGGACTACGTCGACATCTTCTACAGCCACCGCTTCGACGAGTCGACCCCGCTGGAGGAGACCCTGGGGGCGCTGGACTCCGCTGTGCGGCAGGGCAAGGCCCTCTACGTCGGGATCTCCTCCTACTCCGGCGAGCGCACCCAGCAGGCCATCGACATCCTCCGCCGGATGGGCACCCCGCTGCTGATCCACCAGCCGTCCTACTCCATGCTCAACCGCTGGGTGGAGGAGGACCTGCTCGACGTGCTCGGCGTCAACGGCGTCGGGTGCATCGCCTTCTCGCCCCTGGCCCAGGGCATGCTCACCGACAAGTACCTCAAGGGGATCCCCGCCGGTTCCCGTGCCGCACAAGGCAAGTCGCTGGACCCGCAGCTGCTCACCGACGCCGCGCTCACGCACGTGCGCGCCCTCAACCGACTGGCCAAGGCTCGCGGGCAGTCCCTGGCCCAGATGGCCCTCGCCTGGACCCTGCGCGACCCCCGGGTCATCTCCGTGCTCGTCGGCGCGTCCAGCGTCGGGCAGCTCGAGGACAGCCTCGCGGCGACGAAGAACCTGGCCTTCAGCGACGCGGAGCTGACGAGGATCGACAAGCACGCGGTCGACGCGGGCATCAACCTGTGGAAGAGCTCCTCCGACTCGTGACCCAACGAGGACGAGGGCTATGCCGGGCGGGTGGGCTGCGTGACGCCGCCCCGAGGACCGGTTGACGCGCTGGAGGGACGATGACGGGCAGACATGCGCTGGTCACCGCTTGGTGGCCGAGGTTCCAGCGCTGGGCCCCCTGCTGAGCGAGCACCTCGACGACATGGATGGCGAGCTGCTGGCCCATCTGCTCTTCTACGACTTCACCATGTGGGCGCAGGCACAGCCGCTGGACAGCGAGGCCCTCTCTCGCTTCCTGGCCGTGCTGGAAGACGCCTACGCCGGCCAGGACATGGACCAGCGGAATGTCATCTACGTCTCCTTCTGGAGAACCTCGACCCTTCCTCGCCCGTCTTCGACCTGCTCGGGCAGCGTCTCGCCAGGGACGCCCGGGACTTCCGGGCCCGGCCGCCGGAGTCAGGTCAGTGAGCTGAGGTCGTCGGGGACGTCGATCGCGTTGCGCTGCAGGGCCTCGAGGGGAACGACCGCGACAGCGCTCTCGTGCGTGCTGGCGAGCACCACCGGCGCGGGGACCCCGTCCTCGTAGGCCTGTAGCCAGCGCGCGGCGACGACGCACCACCGGTCGCCGGGACGCAGTCCCGGGAAGCGGTACTGCGGGATCGGCGTCGAGAGGTCGTTGCCGACGCTGCGCTGGTGCTCGAGGAACTCGGCGGTCATCACGGCGCACACCGTGTGGCTGCCGAAGTCCTGCGGGCTGGTCGTGCAGCTCCCGTCGCGGAAGAACCCGGTCAGCGGGTCGAGGCCGCACGGCTCCAGCGGGCCGCCCAGCACGTTGCGCGCGTCCATGGCCCCACGGTATGCCGTGGAGCACGCCCTCGGTGGGTGCACGGCATACCCGGGTGGTTTCATGGGCGCATGACGGTCCACGGTGAGTTCGCGCCCAGCCCGACCGACTGGGTGCGCGAGCAGGTCGAGCAGATCGAGGCGGCGGGGGACACCGCAGCGGTGGCCATGAAGGGTCTGCAGGTGGTGCTGCTGACGATGCGGGGGGCCTCGTCCGGCAAGGTGCGCAAGGTCCCCCTGATGCGGGTCGAGCACGCGGGACGGTACGCCGCGGTCGCCAGCCAGGGAGGGGCCCCGAAGCACCCGCAGTGGTACCACAACCTGCTCGCGCACCCCGACATCGACCTGCAGGACGGCACCGAGACCCGGCCGATGCGGGCCCGGGAGCTCGACGGGGCGGAGCGGCACGAGTGGTGGCTGCGCTGCATCGAGGCCTACCCGCCGTATGCCGAGTACCAGGTCCGGACCCAGCGCGAGATCCCGGTCTTCCTCCTCGAGCCGCACACCGGGGGCGAGCCGGTGGGCTGAGCGACTAGCATCCGAGAGCATGAGCACCCCGCACCGCACCATCGGCTCCGGTCCGCGCACCGTCCTCTGCCTGCCCGGCTGGTTCGGCTCCTCCAGCGGCTGGGGGCAGGACTTCTGCCGCATCCTCGACCACAAGCAGTTCACCTACGTGTTCGCCGACTACCGCGGATACGGCGAGCGGATCGACGTCGCCGGGGAGCACACCATCGACGAGATCGCCCAGGACACCATCGCCCTGGCCGACGAGCTCGACGCGTCGACCTTCTCGCTCGTCGGCCACTCGATGGGTGGCATCGCGGTCCAGCGGGTGCTGGCCCTGGCACCCGAGCGGGTCGACGCGATGGTCGGGATCAGTCCCGTTCCCGCCTCTGGTTTCCCCTTCGACGAGCAGGGCTGGGCGTTGTTCTCGGGCGCTGCCGAGTCGGACGAGAACCGCGCGGCGATCATCGACCTGACGACCGGCAACCGGCTGACGAGGACCTGGATCGACGCGATGGTCGCCACCTCGGTGGAGCGCTCGACCCGCGAGGCGTTCGGGCACTACCTCGACGCGTGGGCCAAGACCGACTTCGCCGAGGAGCTGTCCGGCTCGACGGTGAGGGCGCTGGCGGTCGTCGGGGAGCACGACCCGGCCCTGGGTGAGGAGACGATCCGCGGCACCTGGATGCAGCTCTACCCGGGCTCCGGGATCGAGGTCCTGGGCAACGCCGGGCACTACACGATGCACGAGACCCCGGTCGCCCTCGCCACGGTGGTGGAGAGGTTCCTGCGCGGGTGAGACCCGGATGAGGGGCACCCGGGCAAGCGTGGCGACGGCATACGCGCGGCTGACCGACGAGGAGCGCGCGGCGACCTGCCTGGTCCACGACCCCGGCACCTACACCTCGGGAGTCCCGTATGCCGCGCTCGCGGCGCTGCGCGACCAGCACCGGCTCGTCCCGGTCGCCGAGCCGGAGCTGCCGGGGTGGACGGAGGGGGCCGGCTACTGGCTGGTCCTGCGCCACGACGACGTCGAGCGGGTGCTGAAGGACCCGGGGACGTTCTCCTCGGGGCTCGGCGGCACCCAGATCCGTGACCCCGCCAACGAGTCCGACCTGGCCTACGTGCGCCGGATGATGCTCAACATGGACCCGCCGGATCACTCGCGGCTGCGCCGGATGCTCGGCAGGTCGTTCACCCCGAGGGCGGTCGCCCGGCTCGAGATGCAGGTCGCGGCGCACGTGTCCGGGATCGTCGACCGCATGCTCGGCGAGGACGCCTCGGGCGAGTGCGACTTCGCCAAGGACGTGGCCGCGGACCTGCCGCTGCTGACCCTCGCCGACGTGCTCGGGGTGCCGGCGCAGGACCGGTGGCTGATGTTCGACTGGTCCAACCGGGTCATCGGCTGGCAGGACCCCGACTACGCGACGAGCACGGCGTTCGACGGGCGGACCGGCACCGACCTCGCCAGGGACGCGTTGCGGCTGCGTCCCTCCCCGGGGCCGGACGGGCTGATGCCTGACCCGCGCTCGCGCCAGGGGATGCCGGACCTCTATGCGTACGCCAACGGCCTCGGTGCGGCCAAGCGCCGCCAGCCCGGGGAGGACGTCATGTCGGTCCTCATGGCCCAGCGGGACGACTCCGGCGGGTCGGTCACGGTGGAGGAGTTCGAGAACCTCTTCTGGCTCTTCGCCGTCGCCGGCAACGAGACCCTGCGCAACGGGATGCCGGGCGGGATGCACGCGCTGCTCGTGCACCCGGAGGTCCAGGCGCGGCTGCGCGAGGACCCGTCCCGGGTGGGGGATGCGGTGGAGGAGATGCTGCGATGGTGGACGCCGGTGATGACCTTCCGGCGCACCGCCGCCCGTCCGGTGCAGCTCGGGGACGCGGTGCTCGAGCGGGGGGACAAGGTGGTCGTGTCCTTCGCCTCGGCCAACCGGGACCCGGCCGTGTTCGAGGACCCGGAGCGTTTCGACGTCACGCGCAGCGGCCGGGCGCACCTCGCCTTCGGGCACGGGCCGCACTTCTGTCTCGGCGCGCACCTCGCCCGGGTGCAGATGCGGGCGCTGTTCACCGAGGTACTGACCCGGACGACCTGGCTCGAGCCGGCCGGGGAGCCCACCTGGCTGCGCTCGAACTTCCAGCGCGGCGTCAAGCGGCTCCCACTGGCCTGGGCACGCTGAGCTCAGGCCTTGTCGTCGGGGACGCCCAGCGCCGCAGGTTCCTCCGCGCGGGCTCACGGCATACCGAGGTATGCCGCCTGCACCCTCGGGTCCTCACGCAGCGCCGGCGTGCCAGCCTCGATGACGACGACGCCCCGGTCGAGGACGTAGCCGCGCGAGGCGACCCGGAACGCCGCCGTGGCGTTCTGCTCGACGAGGACCAGCGTCGTGCCGGAGGCAGCGAGCGCGACGAGCTTGTCCGTGACCTCCCGCACGGCGAGGGGCGCTAGACCGAGGGAGGGTTCGTCGAGCAGCAGCACCCGCGGTCGCCCCATGAGGGCACGCCCGATCGCCAGCTGCTGCTGCTGGCCGCCCGACAGGGTGCCGGCGAGCTGCCGGTCCCGCTCGCGCAGCACCGGGAACAGGTCCAGCGTCCGCTCCATCTCCGCCGCCGCGCCCCGGCGCCGGCTGTATGCACCGAGCTCGAGGTTCTCGCGGACCGTCAGAGCGCCGAAGACCTGCCGCCCCTCCGGAACGAGGACCACCCCGGCACGGGCCCGTCGCTCGGCCGGCCAGCGGGTGATGTCGGCACCGTCGAGCAGGACGCGTCCGCCCCGCGCGGGGAGCAGCCCGCAGACCGCCTTGAGCAGCGTCGTCTTGCCCGCACCGTTGGGCCCGATGGTGCACACCGCCTCACCCGACCCGACGGCGAGGGACACGCCGTGCAGCGCCTCGATCCGGGCGTAGCCGGCCCGCAGGTCGCGCACCTCGAGCAGGTGCGTCAC
>JAABUR0100005795.1_pt1 | contig 15502 bp, 14 predicted proteins | sample 5560091 | NCBI WGS metagenome assembly JAABUR01 (sample SAMN10711879, study PRJNA513375) | rock metagenome | isolation source: Antarctica rocks | place: Antarctica: Victoria Land, University Valley sud
TGACGACCAACACCTCCACGGCCTCCCGAGGGGCGACATCGAGCTTCGTCACGACGTTGTTCAGCTCGATCAGCTTGGCGATCGCCGTGTTGAAGCGAAGGGCCTCGTAGTCGGATCGGACGCCCGCAATGGTCCGGTGGATCACGGTCCTCGTCGGCAGGTCGGGCATCTCCTCGCTGATCCGCACGCCGCCGGACTGCTCGTCGATGACGTTGCGCCACAGGCGTTGCAGGAAGCGCTGGCTCCCGACGACGGCCCGCGGGTCCCAGGGTCGGCCGAGCTCGAGCGGTCCCATCGACATCTCGTAGACCCGGAACGTGTCCGCGCCGAACGCGTCGTACATCTCGTCGGGGCTGACCGAGTTCTTCAGCGACTTGCCGATCTTGCCGTACTCCCGGTGCACCGCCTCGCCGTTCAACGTGAACGTCGCCTCTCGGCCGTGCTCGCCGGGATGCTCCTCCACCTCGGTCGCCTCGACGTACTGGCCGCGCCCGTCGGTGTAGGCGTAGGCCTGGATCATCCCCTGCGAGAAGTACTTCCGGAACGGCTCCTCGCTCGAGACCTGTCCGAGGTCGAAGAGGACCTTGTGCCAGAACCGGGCGTAGAGCAGGTGGAGCACCGCGTGCTCGACGCCGCCGATGTAGAGGTCGACGCCGCCGGGGTCGGTGGCATCCTTCGGCGCCCCGGCCACGGGCGTCGCCTGCTTCGCCATCCAGTAGCGCTCGTTCTCCGGGTCGACGAAGACGTCCGGGTTCTCCGGATCGAGGTAACGCAAGTAGTACCAACAGGATCCGGCCCAGTTCGGCATGGTGTTCGTCTCGCGACGGTAGGTGCGTACGCCTCGTCCGTCGCCGAGGTCGAGCGCGACCTCGACCCACTCGGGCACCCGGGACAGCGGCGGCTCGGGTGAGCTCTGGGAGTCCTCCGGGTCGAACGTCTTCGGTGAGTAGTCGGGCACGTCCGGCAGCAGGACCGGCAGCGCCGAGTCGGGGAGCGCGTGCGGGGTGCCGTCCTCGTCGAAGACGATGGGGAACGGCTCGCCCCAGTAGCGCTGCCGGCTGAACAGCCAGTCGCGCAGCCGGTAGTTGACCGTCCCGTGCCCGTCGCCGGAGCTCTCGAGGTGCTCGATGATCCGCGCCTTTGCCTCGGTGACCCCCAGCCCGTCGAGCGACACCGCGTCGTTCGAGGAGTTGACGGCCGGCCCGTCGCCCGTGAACGCCTCGTCCTCCGGGTGACCGTCACCCGGCTGGACGGTGCGGACGATCGGCAGCTCGTATGCCGTCGCGTAGGCCCAGTCCCGCTCGTCCTGCGCCGGCACCGCCATGATCGCGCCGGTGCCGTAGCCCATGAGCACGTAGTCGGCGATGAAGATCGGGATCGCCTCGCCCGACAGGGGATTCGTCGCGCACGCACCGGTGAAGACGCCCGTCTTCGCCTTCTCGTCCGTCTGCCGCTCGACCTCGCTCCTGCGCGAGGACGCCAGCCGGTATGCCGTGACGGCGGCCCCGGGGGTCGCGGTCGCCGTGGCGTCGTCGCCCTTCCAGACGTCCTTCGTCCCGTCCGGCCACTCCCCTGCCGGCACCAGCTCGTCGACGAGCGGGTGCTCGGGTGCCAGCACCATGAACGTCGCCCCGAAGATCGTGTCGGGGCGCGTCGTGAAGACTTCGATGCCCGTGGCCGAACCCGCCGCCGTCGTCACCGGGAACGTCACCCGCGCGCCACTGGAGCGACCGATCCAGTTGCGCTGCATGGCCTTGACCTTCTCGGGCCAGTCGACGCGGTCGAGGTCGTCAGCCAGCCGGTCGGCATACGCGGTGATCCGCATCATCCACTGGCGAAGGTTGCGCCGGAAGACCGGGAAGTTGCCGCGCTCCGAGCGCCCCTCGTTGGTGACCTCCTCGTTGGAGAGCACCGTGCCGAGACCGGGGCACCAGTTGACCGGCGCCTCCGACGTGTAGGCCAGCCGGTGCTCCGAGAGGACCGCCTCCCGCTCGGCGACGTCGAGCTCGGCCCAGACCCGGGCCCGGGCACTGGGCACCGGACGGGCACCGGAGGAGAACGCCTCGACGAGCTCGGCGATCGGCCGCGCCGCGCCGCGGGACCCGTCCGGCCGGACGGCCTCCGGGTCGTACCAGGAGTTGTAGATCAGCAGGAAGATCCACTGCGTCCAGCGGTAGTAGTCCTCGTCGATCGTCGCGTAGCTGCGCCGGTTGTCGAAGCCGAGCCCCAGCCGGCGCAGCTGGCGCCGCATGACGACCATGTTCTCCTCGGTCGTCTTGCGCGGGTGCTGACCGGTCTGGACGGCATACTGCTCCGCCGGGAGGCCGAAGGCGTCGTAGCCCAGGCAGTGCAGGACGTTGCGGCCGAGCATCCGGTGGAACCTCGAGTAGACGTCGGTGGCGATGTAGCCGAGGGGGTGTCCGACGTGCAGGCCGGCCCCGCTCGGGTAGGGGAACATGTCGAGGACGACGAGCTTCGGGCCGAGCTGCGCGACCTTGTCGGGCTCGGCCCACGGGCCGGCAGGGTTGGGCGCCTCGAAGGTGCCCTGCTCCTCCCAGAGGTCCTGCCAGCCGACCTCGATCTGCTGGGCCATCGCGGCGGTGTATCGGAAGGGCGTCTCGTCGCTCATCGTGTCCTCAGTCCTCGTCGTTCTCGGGTGCCGGTTGCAGTCCCCGGACCCGGGACATGAGAAATCCCCTCGCACAGGAGGGGATGCCGCGCTGCTGTCCGTCCGGTCAGCGCGGCCACGGGAGAGGGAGCTGCGGCGCCACGGACCTAGGTTAGCGCAGCCGCCGCACGGGCCGGCAAGCCAGTCGGTCACGGCTGCCACCGCCAGTGCGCTGAGAAGCGCTCACCCGAAGATGTTCAGGGCCACTCTCCTCCCGGGGTCAGGCGGCCGTCGACCAACCTGCGCCGGAAGCCGATCCGATGTGCCGCGCCCCCCGGAGACCGTCCGGGCGTGGCCGGCCGCGCTCGCGGTAACCGGGCGCCATCGCGGTCAAAAGCGGCGCCGGGGGGCCGGCTGCGGCCCGGCTACGCTTGGACTGATGAGCACCTTCGAACGCACTGTCACGGAGGCCGATACCGCCGAGTGGCTCGGCAGCGGTGACCTGCCGGTCCTCGCCACCCCCCGCCTGATCAACTGGCTCGAGCGGGCGGCGTTCGCGGCCGCCGCAGAGGGACTGTCGTCGGGTCAGACGACGGTCGGCACCCTCGTCAAGGTCGAGCACATCAAAGGGACCCCGGTCGGTGCGACCGTCGTCGTGGGGTGCTCGAAGCCGGTCAGCGACGGTCGGCGGCTGATCTTCCACATCCGCGTGACCGACGAGGCCGGGGAGGTCATCGCCGAGGGTGAGGTGCACCGGGCGGTCGTTGACCGCGAGCGCTTCCTGCGGCGGTTCGGCTGCACGCCGAACCCGTCCACGCGGGCCGCCGGCTGACCCAGCGACCCGAGCACCGGCCCGCACCGCCACCGGGATCGGTGTCGAAGAATCACCATTCCGCACCCGAAATGGGCGATTCTTTGGTGGAGCTGAGGGGACTCGAACCCCTGACCCCCTCCATGCCATGGAGGTGCGCTACCAGCTGCGCCACAGCCCCGTGCGAGTTCCGCGCGGATCCTCAGGGCTCTCAGCGAACCGGCGGGACTGCGGAAGTTTAGCCAGTCAGGGCCCCGGCACCAAATCGCGCCCCGATTCAGCCGAACCCACCGGCCGAGACGTTCCAGGCCTGGACGCGCCAGCCGGGCGAGCCCTCCGTGAGCTCGGCCCAGTGGCAGTTGCCCAGACCGCCCAGGAGCGTCCATGCGAGCTGCTGGTCGAGCCCGGTCAGCTCAGCGACGACGGCCCGCCCGGTCACCCCGTGGGTGGCAACGACAAGGCAGTCGTGCGGCGCGGCGGCCGCAAGGAGATCGTCAAGCGCCTCGCGAACGCGGTCGGCCACGTCGGCCACGGACTCCCCGTGACCGCCGCGGGCGAAGTCGACTCCGCTGATCAACCGGTCCTGGTCCTCGGGATAGCGCTCCTTCACCTCCTCGGTCGTCAGGCCGGTCCACTCCCCCACATGGATCTCCCGGAAGCGCTGGTCGAAGGAAATGGGGATCCCGCAGGCGTCGGCGACGTCCTGCCCGGTCCGGACAGCCCGCTGCAGGTCGGACGCCACGACCCGGGTGGGCCGATGGGCCACCAGCGCCGAGGCGGCCGCCCGGGCCTGGGCGTGACCGAGCGCGGAGAGCGTCGTGTCGAGCTGGCCCTGCCACATCCCCTTGGCGTTGTGCTCGGTTTCACCGTGTCGAAGGACGATGACCCGCCGGCGGCTGCTCCCGTCGCCACGTCGTGCCGTCGCCGCGCTCACGAGCGTGCGCTGTCCACGTCCTGGCTCCGGTCCACGTCCTCCTCCAGGTCCTCGTCCGCCGCGTCGGAGGGAGTCGGCGCCTCCCGTGCCTCGACGGTCGAGAGGTCGACCTCCGGGCAGTCCTTCCAGAGCCGCTCCAGCTGGTAGAACTCCCGCTCATCGGCATGCTGGACGTGGACGACGATGTCGCCGAAGTCGATGAGCACCCACCGGCCCTCGCGCTGGCCCTCGCGACGGATCGGCTTGCAGCCGACTTCCCGCAGCCGGTCCTCGATCTCGTCGACGATGGCGCCGACCTGCCGCTCGTTGCTGGCCGAGGCGATCACGAAGACGTCAGTGAGGGCGAGCTGCTCGCTGACGTCGATGGCCAGGACGTCTTGGGCGATCTTCTCCTCGGCGGCCAGGGCGGCGACCTTGGCCAGCGCCAGGGCGCGGGGAGTGGCGGACACGGTTCTCCTAGGTGCGAGGGGCTGCGAGGGCCGCGTTCGCGGCATACAGGTTGTACTTGTTGATGTACTGCACGACCCCGTCGGGGACGAGGTACCAGACCGGCTGGCCGACGGACACCCGGCTGCGGCAGTCGCTCGAGCTGATCGCCATCGCCGGGACCTCCTGCAGGTTGACCTTGCGGGTCGGCAGCCCTTTGTCGGTGAGGGGATGGCCGGGGCGGGTCACGCCGATGAAGCGGGCCAGCTCCCACATCTCGTCGACGTTCTTCCACGTGAGGATCTGGGCCAGGGCGTCGGCGCCGGTGATGAAGTAGAGCTCGGCCTCGGGCCGTTGGGCTTGCAGGTCGCGCAGGGTGTCGATGGTGTAGGTGGGGCCGCCGCGGTCGACGTCGACCCGGCTGACGGTGAAGCGGGGGTTCGACGCCGTCGCGATGACGGTCATGAGATAGCGGTGCTCGGCTGAGCTGACGTCCCGCCCCTCCTTCTGCCACGGCTCACCGGTGGGCACGAAGACGACCTCGTCGAGGTCGAAGCGCGCTTGCACCTCGCTCGCGGCGACGAGGTGTCCGTGGTGGATGGGGTCGAACGTCCCGCCCATCACGCCGAGCCGCTGGCTCAGGGGTGCCCCGCATCCGCCGACTTGTGCCGGTCGCCGACCTTGTTCGCGGTGTTGCGGAACGTCCACAGCACGCCCAGCGCCACGAGGAAGAGCCCGAATGCGAGTGCCGCGAAGAGGATCGGCGGCATCGAGAGCTCGCGGGGGGCCTCCGCACGGATGAGGACAGGAAGGACGCTTGTTGACATGGGCACAGCCTAACGCCCTGCGGGCGAGAGGGCCCCCGTATGCCGGGTCAGCCGGCAGTCACGTCACTCGCCGCTGGCCGGTGCCGGGCTCACCACCGGTGAGTCCGGCGGCAGGGCCGCCCACGGGCTGGGTGTGGGAGGCGACCTCGACCCAGCGGTGGCCGACGCCGGCCCACGGCTGCGCGTCTGCGCGGATCGACGCGGCGACCTCGGCGCACGAGCGCCGGGCGAGGTCGATGACGTCCCCGGGGTAGCCGTAGGTGACCTGGTGCTCCTCGAACTCGTCCTCATCGTCGATGGCGACGGTCCCGTCGAGCCGGCGGAAGACGTCGAGGTCGAGGTCGACCGCACGCATCGTCGGGCCTTCCCATGTCGGCACCGTGGTGATGTCGACGTAGATGTCGCACCAGTCATGGGGCCGACCGTTGAACGAGGCGACGAACGGCCGCCCCCGGGGAACGAGCATCGCCATGTCGTAGCTCGTTGTCGCCGACATTCCGGGACGACTCATGAAGAGACCGAGTGGCGCCCCCAGCCAGGTCCCGTGCTCGTCCTCACCGAGGTGGCGCAGGTCCATCTCCCAGTGCCGGTGCTCGCCCCACTTGGCGAAGCGCACGTGGACGACGTCCCCGACCCGCAGCCTGAGAGCACCATGTTCCGTCATCTCTCAAACGTAACGATTCCATACCCCAAGGGGTCACCCACCTCGCCCACAGCCACCTCCTGATCTCCACGCCGTACGCTGAGAGGCATGGGTCCCGAGTTGTCCGTCGTCATTCCGATGTACAACGAGGAGGACGTGCTCCCGCTGCTCGTCGAACGCCTGCGCCCTCTTCTGGAGAACCTTGACACGAGCTACGAGGTCGTCGCGGTCGACGACGGCAGCACCGATCTGACCGCTGCCCTGCTCCAACGCCTGCACCGGGAGTGGGCGGAGTTCCGGGTCGTCCGGCTGCGCGCGAACGCCGGCCACCAGGCGGCCATCTCGGCTGGGCTCCTCTCCGCGCGGGGCGACTACGTCGTGACGATCGACGCGGACCTGCAGGACCCGCCCGAGGTGATGGCGCGGATGCTGGCCAAGGCCAAGGGTGAGGGCGTCGACGTCGTCTACGGCGTGCGCAACGACCGGTCGACGGACTCGATCTTCAAGCGGGCCTCGGCCCGCGCCTTCTACACCGTCATCCGGACGATCTCCGGGACCAGCGCGCAGAGCGACGCGGGGGACTTCCGCCTCATGTCACGCGCGACGGTGGATGCCATCAACGAGCTGCCGGAGCACAACCGGGTGCTTCGGTTCATCGTCCCCGCCCTGGGGTTCCCCTCCGACACGGTGGAGTACCGCCGCGAGGAGCGGGCCGCGGGCGACTCCAAGTACCCCTTCCTGAAGATGCTCCGGCTCTCGCTCGACTCCGTGACCGGGTTCTCCATGGCCCCGCTGCGCCTGGCGACCGTGCTCGGCATCGGCGGCGGCCTGCTCGCCCTGTTGCTCGGGATCTACGCCCTCATCGTCGGCGCCACCGGCAACACCGTGGCCGGCTGGACCTCGACCGTGCTGATCGTCGCCGCGGTCGGAGCCGCCCAGCTGCTTTGCCTGGGCCTGCTCGGCGAGTACATCGGCCGGATGTACACCCAGATGCAGGGCCGTCCGACCTACTTCATCGCCTACGACTCGCTCACCGCCTCGGTGGGCAAGCACGGTCCGACCGACACCCCGCTGCCTCCGAACCCCCGGCCACGAACGGCTGCGCCCGTGGGCGAGAACCGCGTGGGCAACAACCCCGTGGTCGACAAGAACCCGGCGGTTGACAAACCGGCGGCCTTCGGTCACGCCGCGCTCGTCGAGTCGGTCGCCGAGTCCCGCGTCGAGTCCCGCGTCGAGCAGGCCGCTGAGCCGGCGCGCCAACCTCGGGTTCAGCGACGTGGCCGGGCGGTGACGAGCAGGGTCACCCCGGGCAGCCGCTTGACCGGAAGGTAGCGCTCAGCGGTGATGATCGCCCGCAGCCCGGAGTTGACCACCGGGTGCAGGTCGTCGAGGTCGCTGCCGGACGCCTTCTTGCGGCGCAGCGCGACGACCGGCCGCAGCAGCACGTTCCACGAGGTCATGTCGACGACCTCGAAACCTCCGCGGTGAAGCACGCTGGAGAGTGTCTCCCGGGTGTAGCGCCGGACGTGGTCGACGGCCACGTCGTGAGCCGACCAGAGCCTCGGATCAGCCGGCACCGCCACGAGGAAGGTGCCCTCCGGGCGCAGGATGCGAGCGACCTCGCGCACGGCCAGCTCGTCGTCCTCGATGTGCTCGAGGATGTCGAAGGCGACGACGAGGTCCAGTGCCGCGTCATCGATCGGCAGCCGTGTCGCATCCGCCCGCAAGGTGAGCAGTCCCCGCTCGTGGGCCACTTCGGCCCCCTCGGGGCCGTACTCGAGGGCGACGGGACGCCAGCCACGCTCGCGCAGGACCCGGGTGTTGCCACCCCCCGCGGCCCCGATGTCCAGGGCGTCCCCCGGCCGGAGCCCGTCCAGGGCCCTGGCCAGGAGGTGCCGGCGCTCGCGGTACCACCAATGGGTGTCCTCGAGCGCGGCCAGCTTGCGTACTTCGGTGCCTTCCACGATCCGTCATCATGCCAGCGCTGAGCGCGAGGGACGAAACCGGCCCGAGGGCCAGCCGCATGCTGACCGAACGCAGCCCTGTCGCACGTGACCGAGCAGCGCAGGTCCGGTCAAGCGCGAATCTGGCCGTCGCCCTCGACGACCCACTTGGTTGTCGTGAGCTCAGGCAGTGCCATCGGCCCGCGGGCGTGCAGCTTCTGGGTGGAGATGCCGATCTCTGCTCCGAAACCGAACTCACCACCATCAGTGAACCGGCTCGATGCGTTGACCATGACCACTGCGGCGTCGACCTCGGCCGTGAAGCGGCGGGCGGCGACCCGGTCGTGGGTGACGATTACCTCGGTGTGCTGGGTCCCGAAGGTGGCGATGTGCTCCAGCGCCGCGTCGAGGTCGGGCACCGTGCGGACACTCATCTGCAGGGAGTGCCACTCGGTGCCGAAGTCACTGTCCGAAGCGAGGCTGAATGCAGCTCCGGCGGCTTCCGCGTGCTCGACGACCGCCGGTGCGATGTGGAACAAGACCCCCGCCGCCCCGAGCTCGGCGAGGACCTTGGGCAGGAAGGCCCCGGCCACCGACTCGTGGACGAGGAGGGACTCCGCGGCGTTGCAGACGCTGGGCCGGTGTGTCTTCGAGTTGAGGACGATGCTCAGCGCTGTGTCGAGGTCTGCAGCCCGGTCGACGTAGACGTGGTTGACGCCGATGCCGGTCTCGATGACGGGCACGGTGGACTCGCTGACGACGGTCTGGATCAGGTCGGCGCCACCGCGGGGGATGACGAGGTCGACGAGGCCACGAGCGGTCATCAGCGCGCGAGCTGCATCGCGTCCACCCTCGTCGAGCAGGACGATCGCATCCGCCGAAACTCCTTGGTCCGCAAGGGAGTCACGCAGGGTGTCGACGATGACACGGTTGCTCGACCCGGCCGCCGAGCCACCTCGGAGCAGGACCGCGTTGCCGCTCTTGAGGCAGAGTGCGGCAGCGTCGACGGTGACGTTGGGCCGGGACTCGTAGATCATCCCGACCACGCCCATGGGCACCCGGATCTGACGAACCTGCAGCCCGTTGGCCAGCGTCGACCCGCGAACGACCTCACCCACCGGGTCGGGCAGCCCGGCGATATCGCGCATGCCTTGGGCGATGTCAGCGATGCGACGCGCGTCGAGCATGAGCCGGTCGAGCAGGCCCTCGGACATGCCGGTGTCGCGGCCGCGCTGGAGGTCTACGTCGTTGGCCTGGAGGATCAGCCGGGTCGCCTCCTCGAGGGCGTCGGCCAGCACAAGGAGCGCTTCGTCCTTGCACGAGCGAGACATCTGGGCGAGCTGCCGCGATGCGACGCGGGACCGGCGCGCGAGCTCGGCAACCTGTTCCACGACGGTTGGGTCGATCTCGGTGGTCATGCTCCAAGGATACGTCGGCATGCCGCCCAACTTCGCGAGATTTCACCCGATGAGCAGCGGGATCTCACTGCAACCCGACCCGACCGCGACCGCGACACCGACCCCGACCTCGGCTCCGACCTCCACCCCCGACCTCGGCTCCGACCTCCACCCCCGACGGGGGTCCGTCCAGACACTCGGCGTTGCGGCGACACCGTGTCTCGTTTGGTGCGGCCGAGGAAGGATCGCAGGACTCCACCAACAAGCGCTTGTCGAGACAGCCTGTCTCACCAACGCCGAGTGCGCTCAGAGGTCGTGTCCCCTCTCGCGGGGAGCTCCTTCTCGACCATGAGAGGCAGCTGCTCGAGACCATGGCGGCCCACCGTGGCGACATGCCCGGGGCAGGTCCTGGAGACGTGCCCAAGCAGTTCCGAAGAGAGCTTGTCCACAGGGCCGCGGTCTCGGGACCGGAGGTCACTGCCCCCGCCGGATACCGTGGCTCGGCATGCCGTCGGCGTTTGGGCACGGCGGTCGCGGACGACGGGAGGGCCATGGTCGGGGGCGGACTCGTCAGACCGGGCGGCAGGAACGCCCGTGTCCGGACGAGAGTGGTGTGGGCGCTGCTGGTTGAGCTTGGCGATCGGCCCTTCGACACGGTGACCATGAGTGGTCTGGCGACCCGCTCAGGGATTGCGCGGGCGACCCTGCACCGACGGTGGGGGGATCCCGGAGCGGTCCTGGCCGACGCTGCCGACGACCTCCTCCAACGACGCATGGGCCGCGGCATCGGGACGATCTCGCGCGCCGCCCCGGACCCACGTCCGTCCAGCACGGATCTCCTCGTCGTCCACCTGCGCAGCCTGGTCGCCTGGCTCTCCCGACCCGAGACGTCAGCCGTGCTCCTCGCCGCGATGGCTCGGACCCAGCACGACGACGTGCTCGCGGTGCGGACGGTCCGACTGTGGGACCACGAGCTGGACGACCTGAGGCGGGTGCTCTCCCGGACGGTCCCGGCAGCGACCGAGCAGGACATCGAGCGGGCCGCGGAGAGTCTCCTAGGCGCGGTCGTGGTGCGGGTGCTGCTCCGGCATCGACCACTGGCCGGACCGGGTGCCCGCGAGCTGGCCGAGCGAGTCGTACAAACCCTCTTGTGAGTGTCGGGGGCTTTGCCCTGAACGAGATCAGCGACCGGACCAGCGACCTGCTGATGTATGCCGGCTGGCGGTGACGGCCGCTCAGAGCAGGACGAGATCGTCGCGATGGACGACCTCGCGTTCGTACTGCGGACCGAGCTCGCGGGCGAGGTCCCGGGTCGAGCGGCCAAGCAGGCCGGGCAGCTCGTCGGAGGAGTAGTTCACCAGACCCCGCGCCACCGGCCGGCCGTCAGGCGCACACAGGTCGATCGGGTCGCCGTCGTCGAACCGGCCCTCGACGGCAGTGACCCCGGCCGGCAGCAAGGACTTTCGGCGGTCGACCACCGCTGCCACCGCGCCGTCGTCGAGCATCAACCGCCCACGCGGAGTCGTCGCGTGGGCGAGCCAGAGCAGCCGCGAGGCGCGCCGCGACCCGGTGGGCAGGAACACCGTGCCGACGTCCTGGCCGCGGAGTGCCGCCTCCGCCCGGGCCGCCGACGTGAGCAGCGTGGTGATCCCGGCGGCGTTGGCGATCGCGGCCGCCTCGATCTTGGTCGCCATCCCACCGGTACCAAGCGACGAGCCAGACCCCTTGACGACGACGCCCTGGAGGTCAGCGGGTGCGGCGACGACCGGGATCCGGGTCGACCCCGCGATCAACGGCGGGCCGTCGTAGAGCGCGTCGACGTCGGAGAGCAGGACGAGCGCGTCGGCGTGCACGAGGTGGGCGACGAGCGCCGCAAGGCGGTCATTGTCGCCGAAGCGGATCTCGTGGGTGGCCACCGTGTCGTTCTCGTTGACGACCGGGACGACCCCGAGCTCGAGCAGCCGGTCGAGCGTGCGCCGGGCGTTGGCGTAGTGGCTGCGCCGGGTCACGTCGTCGGCCGTGAGGAGCACCTGGCCGACCGTGAGCCCGTGCCGGGCAAAGGCCTGCTGGTATGCCGCGACGAGGGCTCCCTGCCCCACGCTCGCCGCCGCCTGCTGGGTCGCGAGGTCACGCGGCCGGCGACTGAGCCGCAAAGGCCCCAGGCCGGCCGCGATGGCGCCGGAGGAGACGAGGACGACGGCGTCCCCCTGCTGGTGCCGGGCCGCGACGACGTCGACGAGGGCGACGAGACGAGCCGTGTCGATGCCGCCACCCGGTCCGGTCAGCGACGAGGAGCCGACCTTGACCACGAGACGCCGTGCGGTGGCGATGGCGGACCGGGGAGACACGCCGCGAGTCTAGGTCAGGGCCCGTCGTCGTCCTTCTCTGCGGCGGTGGCCCAGTGGCCGGCGCGGCGCTCGGCCTCGAGCTCGGCCTGGGTCGACTGGCGTGCGACGTAGCGGTCGTGGGCCGCCTCGCGCTTCTCGTCCCGGCTCAGCCGGGGCGGCTGCTGGAGGCGCAGGTCCGTGCCGCGCTGGCCCAGGAGCTCGGCGCCGCTCGACATCGTCGGCTCCCAGTCGAAGACGACAGCGTCGTCCGTGGCGCCGATCAGGACGGTGTCGCCGGAGACCGCGCCGGCCCTGAAGAGGGCCTCCTCGACACCGAGCCGGCCCAGCCGGTCGGCGAGGTAGCCGACCGCCTCGTCGTTGCTGAAGTCGGTCTGCCGGATCCAGCGGGTCGGACGCTCGCCGACGACGCGGTAGACGAACCCGTCGAGGGTGTTCTCCTTGCGGATCACGAAGCCGGAGTCGTCGACGGCGCGCGGACGCAGGACCACCCGGGGCGGGACGATCTCCTCGAGCAGGGTCCGCGCCTCGTTGACGTGGCGGGCGAGGGCGAAGCCCAGCTCCTTCAGGCCGGTCCCGGCGACCGCCGAGACGACGAAGACCTCGAGCCCACGGGCCTCCAGGTCGCCCCGGACGAGCTCGGCCAGCTCGAGCGCCTCCGGGACGTCGGCCTTGTTGAGCACGACGATGCGGGTGCGCTCGGCCAGGGGGCGGCCACCGAGGTCGGCGTCGGGCACGTAGAGGCCCAGCTCCTCCTCGATGACGTCCAGGTCACTCATCGGGTCGCGGCCCGGCTCGAGCGTGGCGCAGTCGATGACGTGGACGAGCACGGAGCACCGCTCGATATGGCGGAGGAACTCCAGGCCGAGGCCCTTGCCCTCGTGGGCGCCCGGGATGAGCCCGGGGACGTCGGCGATCGTGTAGCGGGTGTCACCGGCGCTGACCACACCGAGGTTGGGGACCAGGGTCGTGAAAGGGTAGTCGGCGATCTTCGGACGCGCGGCGGACAGGACCGAGACGAGGGAGGACTTGCCAGCCGACGGAAAGCCGATCAGCGCGACGTCGGCGAGCGACTTCAGCTCGAGGACGACGTCGAGCGACTGCCCCGGCTCGCCCAGCAGCGCGAAGCCGGGAGCCTTGCGCCGGGCCGACGCGAGGGCCTTGTTGCCGAGACCGCCCCGACCTCCCCGGGCAATGACATGCTCGGTGCCGTGGCCGACGAGGTCGACGATGATCCGGCCGTCGGCGCCCTTGACGACCGTGCCCGCCGGCACCGGCAGGACGAGGTCGGCCCCGTCGGCGCCGTTGCGCTCGTCCCCGGCACCGGGCTTGCCGTTGGTCCCGCCGCGGTGGGGATGGTGGTGGTAGTCGAGCAGCGTCGTCGCCTGGGGGTCCACCCGCACGATGACCGACCCACCGCGCCCGCCGTTCCCGCCGTCCGGCCCCCCGAGCGGCTTGAACTTCTCCCGCTTGACCGACGCGACCCCGTGGCCACCGGCGCCCCCGGACACGTGCAGGAGCACCCGGTCGACGAAGTTCGTCGCCATGTCTCCTCCTGTCCTGCCCCGCACGGCCGGTATGCCGTCGGGCTGGGGTGGGCACCCGGCATACGGGCGCCGTCGTGGTCCTCGGGTCAAACTCGGATCAAGCACGAAGGGACGGGCCGAGCGGCCCGTCCCTTCCGGAAAAGCGTGGTTGGAGTCAGGCGTCGACGGTGTCGGACTGCTGGACCTGCTCGATGTTGACCGTCTTGCGTCCGCGCCTGGTGCCGAACGTGACCGCACCGGCGACGAGCGCGAAGAGCGTGTCGTCGCCGCCCCGGCCGACCCCCTCACCGGGGTGGAAGTGCGTGCCGCGCTGCCGGACGAGGATCTCGCCCGCGTTGACGACCTGCCCGCCGAAGCGCTTCACGCCGAGGAACTGGGCGTTCGAGTCGCGACCGTTGCGGGTCGAGGACGCCCCCTTCTTGTGTGCCATGTCCGTGCCTGCCTTTGTCCGTGGTTCGGGCGTTGGTTCGTTGTCCGTGGTTCCGGATGCGCCGAGGGCTCAGCCGGGAGCTCCGCTGATGTCGGTGACCTTGATCTGGGTCAGGTGTTGACGGTGCCCCTGGCGCTTGCGGTAGCCCGTCTTGTTCTTGAACTTCATGATCGTGATCTTGGGACCCTTGGCCGGCTTGACGACCTCGGCGGTGACGGTGACGGTGGCGAGCTCGGCCGCGTCACTGGTCACGGTAGACCCGTCGACGACGAGTAGGGCCGCGAGGTCGATGCTGTCGCCGACTCCTGCCTTGACCTTGTCGATGATGAGGACGTCACCGACGGACACCTTCTCCTGGCGGCCGCCAGCGCGAACGATCGCGTACACGTCAAGCTCACTCTCTGCTGTCCTTCACGGCTGGTGCGCACTCTCAGTGACCGTCACGTAGCCTCCGGCCTTGATCTGACCGGCGGCAATACTGCTGCAGTCAGGTGCCGGGGCACAGATCGGTGGGCGCACCGATGGTCCAGCCTACCGGTCACGGGCCGACGGGACCAAACCGGACCGCTCACTCCCCGGCGTGGTCCTGACCCGATTCGCGCGGCGGTCCGGCCGGCGCGACGACCCGCCCCCGACGGCGACGGCCCCTGCCGGCAGGAGCCGGCGCCGGTGGGGCGACGGGCTGGACGAGGCCGTCCGGCTGGGCCACCTCGACCTCGACGGGCTGGACGAGGCCGTCCGGCTGGGCCACCTCGACCTCGACGGGCTGGACGAGGCCGTCCGGCTGGGCCACCTCGACCTCGACGGGCTCGACCAGGTCGGCAGTGCCTGCGGTCAGCGTCTCCCCGCTCTTGAGCGCCGCGGCGTGGGCGGCTGCGGCGATCTGCGCGGGGGTCGGTCCCGAGGATCTCAGCGGCGTGGGCGGCTCGTTCGTCGCCGTGCCCCGACGTCCGCGGGTGCCGCCGCCGCCCGTGCTCGGGTCGCTCGCGACACCGGAGCCGTGGGGGCCACCCGGGCGGCCCGAGCCGGTCGACGCGTTGGAGCCGTTCTGCTCGCCCTGACCGTTCCCGCCCTTGTCCACCGGGTCGGCATGGACGATGATCCCGCGACCGCTGCAGCGCTCGCAGGCCTCGCCGAAGACCTCGATGAGACCGGAACCGACCCGCTTACGCGTCATCTGGACGAGCCCGAGCGAGGTCACCTCCGCGACCTGGTGCTTCGTGCGGTCCCGACCGAGGCACTCGAGGAGACGTCGGACGACGAGATCACGGTTGACCTCGAGCACCATGTCGATGAAGTCGACGACGATGATGCCCCCGATGTCGCGCAGCCGGAGCTGGCGCACGATCTCCTCGGCCGCCTCGATGTTGTTCTTCGTCACCGTCTCCTCGAGGTTGCCCCCGGAGCCGATGAACTTGCCCGTGTTGACGTCGACGACGGTCATCGCCTCGGTGCGGTCGATGACGAGGGAGCCACCCGAGGGCAGCCACACCTTGCGGTCCATCGCCTTGGCGATCTGCTCGTCGACCCGGAAGTGGGTGAAGAGGTCCTCCTCGCTCGTCCACCGGGTGACCCGCTCGGCCAGGTCGGG
>JAABUR0100005799.1_pt1 | contig 15485 bp, 17 predicted proteins | sample 5560091 | NCBI WGS metagenome assembly JAABUR01 (sample SAMN10711879, study PRJNA513375) | rock metagenome | isolation source: Antarctica rocks | place: Antarctica: Victoria Land, University Valley sud
CGCACGCCCTGCTCCACCAGGTCGGCCAGCAGGTCGGCGGCCTCGGCCAGGGGGGAGGCGCGGGCACCGGTGCGCTCGTCCAGCAGCGGCGGGTTCCACATCACGATCTGGCGCTCGGCCCTGGGGGCGCCGTCGCGGGCCACCAGTCGCACCTCGTCACCCACCAGCCGCTCGGCCAGATCGACGGGGTTGGCGATCGTGGCGCTGGCCATCACGAACCGGGGCTCGGTCCCGTAGGCCAGCGCCAGGCGGCGCAGGCGGCGCAGCACGTTGGCCACATGCGAGCCGAAGACGCCGCGGTAGGTGTGCGCCTCGTCCACCACGATCCAGGCGAGGTTGGCCAGCACGTCGCCCCACTGGCGGTGGTTGGGCAGCACCCCCACGTGGAGCATGTCGGGGTTGGTCAGGATCAGGTTCGACTTCTGGCGGATCGCGCGCCGCTCCTCGCGCGGCGTGTCGCCGTCGTAGATCGCCGGGCGCAGGTGGGGCAGGCGCAGCGCGTGCAGCGCGCGCGCCTGGTCCTGGGCCAGGGCCTTGGTGGGATAGAGGTAGAGGGCGCGCGCCGAGCGGTCCCGGCACAGGGTGTCGAGCACCGGCAGGTTGAAGGCCAGCGACTTGCCGCTGGCGGTGCCGGTGGCGACGATCGTGTGCCCGGCGTAGGCCGAGGCCAGCGCGTCTGTCTGGTGGGCGTAGAGGCCCTCGACGCCGGCGCCCGCGAGCGCGTCGAGAAGCTCGGGGTGCAGGTCGCTGGGAATCGGCTCGACCAGCGCGGCCTGGGGGCGCTCGCGTGAGCGGGCCACGAGCTGCTCGCCCTCGCCGCGCTTGAGGATCGCCTCCCAGGGCAATGGGTCAGGGGTCCCCGGGGGACTTGCCCCGTGGGTGCGCGGGGTTTCGGGGACCACGGGCACGGACAGCCATAGTAGGCCCGCTGTGATCCGGTCCGCCCACCACGCCGACTTCGACCTCGACCGCCTGCTCGAGCGCAAGGACCGCTCGGTCACCGCGGTGCTGCCGGCGCGCGAGTGCGCGGCCACGGTGGGCCTGGCGGTGCGGATCCTGGGTCTGAACGGGCTTGTCGATCAGGTGCTGGTGATCGACGCGAACTCCGCCGACGGCACGGCCGGCCTCGCCTCGGCTGCCGGGGCCGAGGTGGCCCAGGAGGACGCGCTGGTGCCCGAGCTGGGGCCGGCCATCGGCAAGGGCGACGCGATGTGGCGCGCCCTGTCGGTGGCTCGGGGCGACCTGGTGGTCTACCTCGACGCGGACACTCCGGGCTTCTCCCCCGCCTTCGTGACCGGTCTGCTGGGGCCCCTGCTCACCGACCCCTCGGCCCAGTTCACCAAGGCCACCTACCGACGGCCGTTTCATGCCGCCGACGGCTCGGTGCTCCCGGGCGGGGGAGGACGGGTCAGCCAGCTGACCGCCCGCCCGCTGCTCGGCGCCTTCTATCCGGACCTCGCCGGCCTGAGCCAACCGCTGTCGGGGGAGGTCGCGGGAGCCCGCGCGTTGTTCGAGCGGGTGCCGTTCTCCACCGGCTATGCCGTGGAGACGGCGATGCTCCTGGACCTGCGCGAGCTGATCGGGGCTTCGGCCATGGTCGAGGTCGACCTGGGTGAGCGGCTGAACGCCCACCAGTCGCTGGAGGCGCTGCGGCCCATGGCCGACGCGGTCCTCGCCTCGGTGACCGAGCGGCTGCGCCGCGATGGCCGTCTGGTCGACCCCCCCGCGGGCGCCGGCGTGGTGCGACGCCCGCCGTTCGCCTCGCTTCGCGGCGCAGCGGCCTGATGGCGGTGCGCTGCGTCTACACCGATCTGGACGGCACGCTGCTCGGCGCCGGCGCTTCGCTGTTCCGAGACGGCGACGGCGCGTTCACGCTGCTGCCGGCGCGGGCCCTGGAGGCCTGTCACCGCGCCGGGGTGGAGGTGGTCTGCATGTCGGGGCGGCGAAAGGCCCAGGTGATGGAGGACGCCCGCCTGCTGGGCCAGGACTCCTACATCTACGAGATCGGCGGCGGCGTGGTGGTGGGCGCAGAGGAGCATTTCCTGTGCGGCGAGTTCGACCCAGCCGACGGTCGCTCGCCGCACGAGCTGATCGAGGCCTCCGGCGCCCCCGCGCTGCTGTTCGACGCCTACGGCGACCGGCTCGCCCACCACAGCCCCTGGCACAGCGACCGGTTCGTCTCGCACCTCTATCGCGGCACGGTCGATCCTGTCGAGGCGAACTCCCTGCTGGAGCGCCACGGCCACGGCGGCCTGCGGCTGGTGGACAACGGCGGGTCGCACACCGGCGGGCGCGTCTACCACCTGATCCCGCGCGAGACGTCGAAGGTGGCGGCGGTTGCGTGGCACATGCGAGCGCGCGGGTACGCGCCGCACGAGTGCGTCGCGGTGGGCGACTCGGTGGAGGACATGACCGTCGCACTCGCCGTCGGGCGCTTCTACCTGGTGGCCAACTCCGACGCGCCCGCCGTGGCCGCCAACATCCTGCGCACCGAGTCGGGGTACGGCGACGGCTTCTACGAGGCGGTGGTTGCCGAGCTGATGGGCTGAGCGGGCCCGCACGCGGGAATGCTCGCGAGCCTGGTCCTAGGGAGATCCGAGGACATCGAGGAACTGGACGGGCGAGTAGACCGGGATTCGTCCGCTCAGCTTCAGCAGATGGTTGTCGCCCGAGACGAGGGCCGCCCGCTGCTCGGCGGCCAAGGCGATCAAATAGTCGTCGCCCGGGTCTTCGGATAGGACCGGCGGCTGCCGCTCGGCGTCGGCGACGACGGTGGCCTCCGCCCCGAGCCATTGCAGGGCGCTGTCGGCGTCGCGGGCCGCAATTCGCTTGCGCAGCTTCGGATAGCCGAGCGCCCGCTCGAGCTCCTGGAGCAACAGAGGGGACGCGACCAGCTCGAACGCGCCCTCCTGCCACGCGAGCAGAACCCGCGCGGGGGATCCCTGGGCGGACAGGAGACCGGAGATGACGACGTTTGGGTCGAGGACGGCCCGCACGCCTCAGCGCCGGGGGCGCCGTGTGGCGTGCTGTGCCTCCAGCGCCAGCGTGGTCGCCTGGTCTTCGGCGAGGCCGTTCTGCTCCCACATACGTTCGAGGAAGCCGAATCCCAGATCGCGCCGGAGCGACTCCTCGATCACCTCGCTGTCGCCGCGTCCCGAGCGGGCGGCACGAATCTTCACGGCCTTGAGTACGGAGTCGTCGATCGTGAGTGTGGTTCGAACCTTTGGCACATGCGCATCATAACGTCATGATGAGAACTCCAGCGTGCAGATGCTCACTGCACCAGCGCGGCCAGCTCGGCCCCCGCCGCCTCGATCTCCTCCAGCGTGCTCGCCTCGATCACCCGGTCGAGGTCGAGGATGCGGGCCTCGAAGAGGTCGAGGTCGCTGGCGCCGGCCACGGCGTAGGAGCGCACCCCGGCCTGGCGCGACCGGGTGGCCACCTCGCCCACCAGCTTGCCCTGGAGGGTCTGGCGGTCCAGGCGGCCTTCCCCGGTCACCACGAACGCGGAGGCGCGCATGAGCTCGTCGAAGCCGATCCGGTCGAGCACGTAGGCGGCGCCGGGAACGAGCTTGGCCCCCACGTGCGCCCATAGGCCGCCCGCCAGCCCTCCGGCCGCTCCGGTCATCGGCTCGCCCCGCGGGTCCTTGGGGGCCTGCTCGGCCAGGTGGCGCAGGCGCTCCTCCAGCTCGCCGACCTGGTCGGGCGTGGCGCCCTTCTGGGGAGCGAACACCCGCGACGCGTCCTCGAACGGCGTGCGCACGTCGCAGACCACCTCGATCCGTGGGTGCAGGCCGGCGTCGCCCAGCGCGCTCACGGCGCCCGCGCCGCCGTCGGTGGTGGCCGAGCCACCCACTGCCACCACGATCGACTGGGCCCCCGCGTCGCACGCCGCGGCGATCAGCTCCCCGGTGCCGCGCGTGGAGGCCGCGATCGGGTCGCGCCGGTCCTCGGGCACGAGCCCCAGCCCGCTGGCCTGGGCGCACTCCACCACAGCGGCGCCGTCGGCCAGCAACGCGAACGAGGCCTCCACAGGGTCGCCCAGCGGACCGGACACCGTGGCCGTGAGCACCTCTCCATCCAGGGCGGCAAGAAGCACGTCCATCGTTCCCTCGCCGCCGTCGGCCACGGGGAGCTCGACCGCCTCGAGCCCGTCGCCCGAGCGCAGGCCCCGGGCGATGGCGCGGGCCACCTCGGCGGCGCCGAAGGTGCCCTTGAAGGAGTCCGGCGCGACCAGGGCGGGGAGGTTCATCCGCGAAGGGCGGCGGTGAAGGCCCCCTCGGCGTCTTCTCCGTGCACGGCAAAGACCACCCGCTGGAGGGAGAACCTCGCTGCGGTGCTCACGCGGCCGACGCCCGCGCTGTGCTCCTCGCGCTGAGCCTCGTGCTTGCGCACGGCGCCCACCATCAGCTCCGCGGCCTGGTCCAGCGGGAAGCCGCCCACTCCGGTCCCAAAGGCCACGAGCGCGAGCGAGCGGGCGCCGAGCTCCTCGGCCTTCGCCAACGTCGCGCGGGTCGCGCGCGAGATGATGTCGGCCGACGTCGGTCCTCCCAGCTCCATCGTCGCCGCGTGGATCACCCAGCGCGAGGGCATGTCGCCCGCGCCGGTCTCAGTCACCTCCCCCAGGCCGATCGGGGAGCGCTCGTCGGACTCGCGCTGGACCGTGGGCCCGCCGGCGCGGGCGATCGCAGCGGCCACGCCGCCGCCGTGCGCCAGCTCGGTGTTCGCCGCGTTAGCGATCGCGTCCACCTCCAGCTTGGTCACGTCGGCTTGCAGGACTTCGATCTCCATGAAGGTGTTCAGGTCGCCTGGTTGAGCTAGTCGCGCTTCCGGTCACGATCGCGAGAGGGCTGGACGCGCTTGGGCTCGCCGGCCATCTTCGGATAGTCGGGTGGGTAGGGCATGTCACCCTCCTCGTCACGCTCGTACATGTCGAGCAGCGGCTGCAGCGAGTGGGCCACGGCGTCGATCTCGGCGAACCGGTCGCCCACCTCGGCGAAGCGTGCCGGCACCGTCGCGACCGTGAAGTCCTCCGGCACGACCTGGGGCACCTCGTCCCAGGTCAGCGGAGCTGACACCGGCGCTCCCGGCTTCGCACGGATGCTGTAGGGAGAGGCGATCGTGCGGTCGCGGGCGTTCTGGTTGTAGTCCACGAACACCTTCTCTCCACGCTCCTCCTTCCACCACTTCGTCGTCACATGGTCAGGCATGCGCCGCGCGAGCTCACGCCCGAAGGCGATCGCCGCATGACGTACGTCGGTGAAGGTCCAGCGCGGCTGGACGCGCACGTAGATGTGGATGCCGCGGCCCCCGGAGGTCTTTGGGAAGCCCTTGTAGCCGAGCTCCCCCAGCAGCGTGCGCGCCTCGGCGGCGACCCGCTGGGCGTCGGCGAAGCCCGTGCCCTCCTGTGGGTCCAGATCGATCCGCAGCTCGTCGGGGTGGTCGACGTCCGCGCGGCGCACGGGCCACGGATGGAAGGTCAGGGTGCCCATGTGCCCGCACCAGGCGACGACCGCGATCTCGGTCGGGCAGATCTCGTCCGCGTGGCGCCCAGATGGGAACTCGATGCGCGCCGTCTCGAGGTAGTCGGGTGCACCCTTGGGGACGCGCTTCTGATAGAAGGCCTCGCCCTTGTGGCCCTCGCGCGTGGACAGGGTCATGCCCTCGTGGACGCCCTTGGGCCAACGCTCCAGCGTGGTGGGCCGCTCGCGCAGGGCGCGCATGATGCCGTCTGCCACGGCGAGGTAGTACTCCACGATCTCGAGCTTGGTGACCTCGGCAGTGCGCCCGGTCGCCGGGAAGATCACGCGGTCGGGGCTGGACACGCGCACCTCGCGACCACCCGCCTCGATGGTCCTGGCGTCGGTCTTGGGCATAGCACGGAGGATATGGCGCTACTGCCCGCCGCCGTCCCCGCCGCCGCCGTCCCCCCCGCCGCCTGATCCGTCGAAGCCGCCGCCGCCCCCGCCGCCGTCACCTCCGTCACCGAATCCGCCTCCGCCACCAGCGTCGAAGTGGCCGAATCCCGCGGCCACCAGCAGCGCCATGCCCGTCATCGTCTGGGAGTGCATGTTGCCCGCCGAGGCATTCGGTGCGGGGATCAGCGACCCCAGGCGTCGGCGGGCCAGGCGGCGCTCGTCGCGGTTGAACCGCCGCGCCAGGACACCGCAGCCGGCCAGCAGCACGAACAGCCGCTGGTCGCGCTCGTCGGCGAAGTCGCCGGTGGCCGCCGCGCGCTGAAGGGTGTTGAAGCGCCTTACGGCCGCGGCGCGATCGACCAGGCGCACGCGGCGCAGCGGTCCCCGCTCGATCAGCCCGGCATCCGTGAGCTCGCGCCTGGCCTCGCGGAGGGCCCCGCGACCCCCGCGCCGGCCTCCCTCGACCTCGGTGGCGGCCCGTAGCGCGGGGCGCAGCTTGCGCCGCTTGACGAGCAGTCCTCCCTGCCCGGGCTCGATCGCCAGCAGCAGCACCTCGGCCATCAGCGACACGGTCATGGCTACCCCCGCAGCTGTTCCATCGTGCACTCGCGCGGGTCCTTATCCTCGCGCCAGCGCAGCAGCTTGGTGCCGTGGCGGATGCGGTCGCCGGTGATGTGGTCGAAGGCTATCTCGCACACCAGCTCGGGGCGCAGCCCTTCCCACATCAGCTCTTCCTCGGGCTTCCAGCGCGAAGCCTCGCCCGAGCCGCGCTCGTGGGTGCGGTAGGGCTCGAGGAGCTCCAGCAGCTCGCGCTTCTCCTTGGCCTTGAAGCCGGAGGTGTGGCCGACGACGCGCAGCTCACCGTCGTCGCCGTAGAGCCCCAGTATCAGCGAGCCGACGGTGCTCTCCTCCTTGCCCATCCTGAAGGCCACCACCACGACGTCGGCGGTCCGGAGGCGCTTGACCTTGACCATGCCCTTGCGCTCGCCGGGCAAATACCGCGACGACCCCTCCTTGGCCACCACACCCTCCGACGTGCCGGTCAGCCACTGTCCCGCGTCGCCGCTGGCCGAGACGCTCGGGGAGACGTCCACCGGTTCCAGCCTCAACCTCGCCAGCCGCTCACGGCGCTGGTCGTAGGGCAGCTCCAGCAGGGTCTCGTCCCCGACCGCCAGCAGGTCGAAGGCGACGTAGCGGGCCGGGTTCTCGGCGGCCAGCTTCTCCACGCGCGACTTGGCCGGATGGATGCGCTGGGAGAGCAGGTCGAACTCCTGCACGTCGTCGACCTCGATCACCATCTCGCCGTCGAGGACCACGCGGTCCTCGCCGACCTCCTTGATCTGCTCCACCACCTCGGGGAAGTAGCGGTTCATCGGCTTGCCCCCGCGGCTCTGCAGGTGCACCTCGTCGCCGTCCTTGAAGGCGATCGTGCGGAAGCCGTCCCACTTGGGCTCGTACCGCCAGCCGTCGCCCTCGGGCAGCTCTCGAGCCGACTTGGCCAGCTGAGGCTTGATCGGAGGGGCCAGGGGCAGTGACACCGGACCGGCGATCCTAGAGGCCGGCGCGGCGAACGCCGAGGGGTGCCGTGCCGTTTACCGAACCGGCAGGGATGCCGGTTCGGTCTGAGGTGTCCAGAGAACCGGCAGGGATGCCGGTTCGGTCTAAGGTGTCTTCGACCATGAGCACCGATCACGCCACCGTCGCCGAGGAGGAGTACCTTCAGGTCATCTTCTGGCTCCAGGAAGCCGGTCTGCCCATGACGGGCGCCAACGTCGCGCGCGCCATGCAGGTGTCGGCCCCCACGGTCCACGAGATGATCGGGCGCCTGGAGTCCGACGGCTACGTGACGCGGGCCTCGGACAAGTCGCTGGCCTTCACCGAGAACGGCCGCGATCACGCCGAGGGCATCGTGCGCCGCCACCGCCTGATCGAGCGCTTTCTGACCGATGTCTTCGACATCCCGTGGGATCAGGTCCACGAGGAGGCCGAGCGCCTGGAGCACTGGATGTCGCCGGTGGTGGAGGAGCGGATGCTCAAGGCGATCGGCGAGTCCACCACCTGCCCCCATGGCCATCCGATCTTCTCCCGCGAGCGCGAGCAGGGCGTGCCCCTGGCCGACGTGGAGCCGGGCGCGGAGGTGCGGATCCTGCGCTTCGAGAACGAGGCCGAGGATCTGCTGCACTACCTCATGGACTCCGGCCTGACGCCGGGCCTGAGCGGCGAGCTGGTCGAGAGCGACGACGAGCGGGTGTCGATCGCGGTGGACGGCGGTCGCCACACGGTCACCCGCAGCGTGGCCGAGACGGTCTCGGTGATCGCCGACCCGTCACCCCCCAAGCGCACCGCGCTACCCGAGCACCTCGTACTCGCCAAGGAGCACTGGGGCCGCTGATGCCCCCGACGAGATCGGCATCGTGCCGATCTCGCGCTGATGCCCTCGACGAAATCGGCATCGTGCCGATCTCGTAGACGGCGTCGGCGTCGGCGTCGGCGTCGTCAGGCGGGAGTGCCGGCCACCTCGCTGTAGGAAGAAGCGAGCCGCGAGACCGCCTCGTCAATCTGATCCGCGGGGACGCCCGAGTAGGCGATCCGCAGCGCGTGTTCCCCGCCCTCGAGCAGGAAGTCCGTGCCCTTGACGAAGAGCAGTCCCTTGGCCCGGGCAAGCTCCTCCATCGCCGCGACGTCGGTGCCCTCGGGCAGATCGACCCACAGGAAGTAGCCCCCCTGGGGCACCACGAAGCGGGCGTCGGGAAGCTCGCGCGCAAGCGCCGCGCACAGCACGTCGCGGCGCTCGCGCAGCGCGTTCTTGACCGTCTCGATCGAGCGCTCGATGGCGCCCGATGTGCAGAACTCGGCCACGATCGACTGGGCCACCATGTTCGGCGAGATGTAGGTGCCGGTGGCCAGTTTGCGGATCTCGGAGATCAGCCCCGCCGGACCCGCCAGATAGCCGACGCGGATGCCGGGGCAGACCGTCTTGGAGAACGACGAGGCGTAGACCACATGCTCGGAGCGGTCCAGTGAGAGCATGGTGGGCAGCGGCTCGCCGGCGAAGCGCAGCTCCACGTAGGGGTCGTCCTCGAACAGCACGAAGTCGTACTGCTCGGCCAGCGCCACCAGCCGTTTGCGCTTCTCGCCCGAGAGCGTGCAGCCGGCCGGGTTGTGGAAGTTGGGGATGATGTGCGCGAGCGCCGGCCGGGCGCCGCCGGCCAGGGCGCTTTCCAGCGCCTCGACGTCGATGCCGTCGTCCTCCAGCGGGATGGCCAGCAGCTCGGCCCCGAGGCCGCGCAGCGCGAGCAGCGTGCGGTCATACGAGGGGGCCTCGACCACCACCACGTCACCGGGCTGCACCATGGCCTGGAACAGGAAGGCGTCGGCCTGCATGGAGCCGTTGGTGGCGATCACCTGCTCGGGGGCGACGTTCTGGCGCTGCGCGATCCACTCGACCAGCGGCTTGTAGCCGGCCGAAGTGCCGTAGGAGAAGGCGCCGGCCGGGTCCTTGGTGAAGGCGGCGTCGGCGGCGGTGCGAAGGTCGTCGACGGCGACGATGTCGAGCGAGGGCGCTCCACGGGCGAGGGAGATGCTGTCCGGTGGGGTCACGACCTGACCATATCGCGGGCGATGAGCACGCTCAGGCGGCCTTGGCGAAGACCAGGATGTTGTCGCGATATCCGTTGTCCCGGTCGTAGGGACCGCCGCAGGTGACGAGCACGAGCACGGGTCGTCTGCCGCCCCCGTAGACCTCCTGGGTGGGGAAGCGGTCCTTGCGCACCCGAGCCCGTCCGGCCACCCGGTAGCGGTGCACCTCGCCGCGGCGATCGGTCACGTCTATCGCCTCTCCCCGCCCCAGCGAGGGCACCCGCGCGAACAGGCCGGGGCCGCTGCGCGTGTCCAGGTGGCCGATGATCACGGCGCGGCCGGGCTCGCCCGGCCGCGGGCCGCCCGCGTACCAGCCCGCGCGTCCGATCGCGGGCACCCGGATGGTGCCGCTGCGCCTGGTGCCCACCTCGTCGACGATCGTGTTCACCTTGGCCGCAGGGATCGAGATGCGCTCGGGCGGCGCCGGGCGCATGCCGCCGTCCAGGGGCTCGAGAGGGCTGGCCGTGACGCCCGAACGGCCCCGGTAGGCGACGATGGGGCGAAGCGCACGCGTGGCCTCGGGCCCCAGATCGCGGCGCGGCTCGTCGCCGCGCGCCACGGACGCGCGAGGCGATTCGGTCCCGCCGCCACGAGAGAGCAGGATGACCGCGGCCGCGGCCATCAGCGCGGGCAGGGCGACGGCCATGATCAGGCCGAGGCGGCTGCGGTGCGGCCGTTCAGCTTCGGGCACGGTCGCGGCCCAGCGGCGCGCACGTGTAGAGCACGCCGCCCAGCGCGCCGGCTGCCAGCGCCGCGAGCAGCGCCGTCAGCCAGGGGGTGTCGCCGGACCCGGCCATGCCGCCCAGGCCGGTGTCGGGGGCCCCCGAAGGCGCGGCCACGGAGTCCTGGACCGTCACGAAGCGGGTGCGCTCGCCGGCGCTGCCCACGGCGTAGGCGGTCATCGACGTGCCCGCCGCCGCGTTCAAGCCCTTCTGCTCCAGCAGCGCCGAGCTCCCGCCCGGCTTGCGCGCCGCCAGGTCGTAGCTGCCGGGCTCGACCGCCTTGTAGCCGGTGTCCTGACCGAAGGTCACGGCGCCCCACCTGCGGCCGCCCAGCCTCATGTCGACCTTGCCGACCTCCGGCGCGGCGTGCACCGCTCGCAGGCGCGCCCTCCCGGGGGCCGCCCGGCCGGAGCGGTATACGCGGAAGGCGATCGAGGACCCCGCGCCCTTGTCCGCGACGATCGTGTAGGCGCCCCCGTCGGCCAGCGTCTTCTTGGCCGCGGCGACCTCCTTGCCCGCGGCCGACAGGGTCAGCGCGACCTTGCCGCCCGGACCGGGCTCGTAGCGGGAGGCCTTCGCGAAGCCGACGTTGGCCAGCTTCGCCTCCCGGCCCTGGGCCCCCTTCACGGTGAGCTGCGCGCTCGGGGCACCCGGAACCGCGTGCAGGAAGCGCAGCTTGGTGGCCGCCGACGCCTCGCCGACGGCGGCCAGCGAAAGTAGGATCGTGCCGGTGGCGACTACACCGGTGGGGATCAGAAGCCGTCGTCTCGCGCGCATGAAGGGAAAAGCCTAGCCGTGCAGGCGGATCGGATCGAGGGCGCCCTGCGCCGGATGGGCCCCGAGGACCGTGCTCTGATCGAGTTGTCCGTGGTGCGCGGCGTGTCCGACGTCGACATAGCGAGCCTGCTGCGCACCGAGCCCGACACCGTGCGGGAACGCCGTGAGGTGGCCCTGGGCGAGCTGGCCGCCGCTGCCGGTGACGGGTCCGACGAGGGCCGGGCCACGGCCGTCGGCCACCTGCGCGACCGCGAGGCCGGACCGGCGGCCCCCGCGCAGGGCGACACCCAGGAGCCCGCGGCGAAGGCCGCCGCGGAGGCGGACGAGCACCGGCGGGGCAGCCGGCTGATCCCCGCGGTGCTGGGCGGCGTGGCGATCGCCGCGCTCGTGGCGCTGGTGCTCGCCCTGACGGGCCAGGACAAGGGCACCGGCCCGGCGCAGCCGGCCAAGACGGCCCGGCTCGAGCCCTTGACCGCGGGGTCGGCGACGGGCACGGCGCGCCTGGTGAGCAGGGGGGACACGACCCGGCTCACCTTGAGCGTGAGCGGCCTCCCCAGACCCCCCAGGGGCGGCTACGTGATCTGGCTCTACAACTCGGTCAGCGACGCTCGCTCGCTGGGCGGCCAGATGCGTGGGCGCTTCACCACCGACAGCCCCCTGCCGGCCGGCTATGAGCGCTTTCGCTTCATCGACGTCTCGCGCGAGCCCGCCGACGGCAATCGCAACCACGGCGGCCAGAGCGTGCTCAGGCTGTCCGTGTCAACTCTGGCTCGCGAGCCGCCTACTTCCCGATGATCTCCATCGCGATGTCGGCCACCGCGGTAGGGGTGCGCCCGACCCTGACGCCCTTGGCCTCCAGCGCGTCGGCCTTGGCCACGGCCGTGCCCGCCGAGCCCGAGACGATGGCGCCGGCGTGGCCCATCGTCTTGCCGGGGGGCGCGGTGAAGCCGGCGATGTAGGCCACCACCGGCTTGGTCACGTTCTCGGCGATGTAGTCGGCGGCTTGCTCCTCGGCGTCGCCGCCGATCTCGCCGCTCAGCACGATCAGCTCGGTCTGGGGGTCGGCCTCGAACAGCTCGATGATGTCGATGAACGACGATCCGGGCACGGGGTCGCCGCCGATGCCCACGATCGAGGAGTTGCCAAACCCGCGGTCGGCGAGCTCGTTGCCGATCTGGTAGGTCAGCGTGCCCGAGCGCGACACCACGCCGACGTTTCCCTCGCGGAAGAACGAGGCGGGGATTATGCCCACGCTCGCCTTGCCCGGGGAGAGGATGCCCGGGCAGTTGGGCCCCACCAGGCGCGACCCGCCGCGGGCCATGTGGTTGTAGACGCGCATCTCGTCGTGGGCGGGTATGCCCTCGGTGATGGCGATGATCAGGTCGATGCCCGCGTCCTCGGCCTCGAGGATCGAGTCGGCGGCAAAGCGCGGGGGCACGAACACCATCGCGGTGTTCGCGTCGGTCTCGGCCACGGCATCGTGGAAGGTGTCGAATACCGGGATGCCCTCCACGTCCTGGCCGCCCTTGCCCGGTGTCACGCCGGAGACGACCTGCGTCCCGTAGCGCTGGTTGTTCAGGGCGTGGAAGGTCCCTTCGCGGCCGGTTATGCCCGAGACGCAGAGCTTGGTGTCGGTGTCGACGAGGACGGCCATCAGGCGCTCGCCCCGCTCGACCCGCCGGCCAGCTGCACGACCCGCTCAGCGGCGCCGAGCATGGTGGACTCGGTGTGCACGTTGGGTAGATCGGCCCGGGCCAGCAGCTCCCGGCCCTCCTTGTCGTTGGTGCCGTCGAGTCGCACCACGAACGGAACCCCCGGGTTGATCTGGGCGAAAGCCTCGATCAGGCCGTTGGCCACCTCGTCGCAGCGAGTGATGCCGCCGAAGATGTTGAACAGGACGGCGGTGACCTTGGGGTTGGAGAGGATCACCTCCACCGCGCTCGTGATCGCGTCGGCCTTTGAGCCGCCGCCGGCGTCCAGGAAGTTCGCCGGCTGGCCACCGGCCTGGGCGACCACGTCGAGCGTGGACATCACCAGGCCGGCACCGTTGCCGAGGATGCCGACGTTGCCGTCCAGCTTCACGTAGGTCAGGCCGCGCTCGCGCGCCATGAGCTCCTGGGGATCCTCGGCGGCGCCGCTCTGGAGCTCCGCGATGTCGGGGTGGCGGTAGAGCGCGTTGTCGTCGATCGTCACCTTGGCGTCCAGGGCCACCACCTCGCGCTTGCCGGGGCCGTCCGTGGCGGCGGGGGAGGAGCTCGGGGTCACCAGCAGCGGATTGACCTCGACCAGCATCGCGTCCTCCTGGGTGAAGGTCTCGTAGAGCTTCGCGAGCAGGGAGCCGACCGGCCCGATCGTGTCGGCGGCGATCCCGGCCTGGAAGGCGAGCCGCCGGCCGTGGAAGCCCTGGAAGCCGATCAGTGGGTCGACGTGCACACGGACCATGGCGTCGGGATCCTCGTCGACGATCGCCTCCACCTCCATCCCGCCCATCCTGGAGAGCATGGCCACCGGCTTCTTTGCGCTGCGGTCGAAGACGAAGGCCGCGTAGTACTCCTCGTCGATGTCGGAGGCCCGCTCGACGTAGAGCTCGTGCACGGTGAAGCCCTTGATGTCCATGCCGAGTATCGCCCTAGCGTGCTCCTCGGCATCCTGCCGATCCTTGGCCACCTTGATGCCGCCGGCCTTGCCCCGGCCGCCGACCAGCACCTGGGCCTTGACCACGCACGGATAGCCGACCTCCTCGGCGGCGGCGACCGCCTCCTCCACGGTCTTGGCCGGGGCGCCCGCGGGGACGGGCACGCCATGCTTGGCGAAGAGCTGCTTGCCCTGGTACTCGAGGAGGTCCACCGGGGCCGGGCACGCTATAGGAAGGCGGAAGCCAGCGCCCGAAATGTGGGTTCGGAGGGCGAGCGAGGCTCTCAAGAAGGCAGTCCGCAAGGCTGCGGAGGTAACCTTGCCCGCCGCATGGCACTCCCCAAGGACATCCAGTTCATCACCTTCGATTGCTACGGCACCCTGATCGACTGGGAGACCGGGGTGTACGAGGCCTTTCAGAAGGAGGCCGACCGTGACGGCTTCACGCTGGACCGCGATGTCCTGGTGCCGCGCTTCATCGAGATCCAGCGCGAGATCCAGAGCGGCTCCTACGAGCTCTACGCCGAGGTGCTGCGCCGCACGGCCGTGCGGGTGGCCACCGAGCTCGAGTGGGAGCTCGAGTCCTCTCGCGCCCAGTTCCTACCCGACAGCGTGCCCAGGTGGATGCCCTTCCGTGAGGCCAACGCCCAGCTCGAGCGCTTCGGCAAGAAGTACGAGACGGGGATCCTCGCGAACATCGACGACAAGCTGCTGGGCGCCACCAGGCGCCACCTGCGCACGGACTTCGACCTGGTGGTCACCGCCCAGCAGGTGCGCTCCTACAAGCCCGACCCGGCCCACTTCAAGGAGTGCGCTCGCCGGATCGAGAAGCGCAAGAAGAACTGGGTGCACATCGCGAGCGGCTACCCCACCGACGTAGCCGAGTGCATTCGCGAGAAGATCCCGGTGATCTGGGTCAACCGCCACGGCGAGGAGCTCGAGACCGGTCAGAAGAAGCCCACCGCGGAGGTCAGGTCCTTCCGCGAAGCGGGCAAGTTGCTGAACGCCGCGTGAGAGCCTCGGTGCGGTGCTCGCCGGACGCCGTCCGGCTGCGCTCCTCCCGCGTGAGGGCCTCGGTGCGGTGCTCGCCGGACGCCGTCCGGCTGCGCTCCTCCCGCTAGTCGATCGTGAGGGCCGTGTCGGTCCACGAGGATGCGATCGTGGTCACCAGCCTGCTGTGGCAGACGACGGCTACCGCGTTGCGTGCCGACGGTGAGGCGATGCTGATCGACTCGCCCTACTTCCCGGACGAGCTGGAGCTGCTGCCCACGGTGCTGGCGCAGGCGGGCTTCGAGCCGGCAGCCCTACTGGCTACGCACGCCGACTTCGACCACCTGCTGGGGAGGCTGGCCTTTCCGGGGCTGTCGGTGGGAGTTGCCGAGTCGACGATGTTGCGCATCCGCGCGGAGCCGGGCGCCGCGCAGCGGGCCCTGCGCGAGGCCGACGCCGACCACTACGTAGAGCGGGCGCGGCCGCTGGGGCTGGGCCAGGTGCAGTCGCTGCCGGTGCCGGGCAAGCTGGACCTGGGGTCATCGGAGGAGGTCGAGCTGCACGCCACCGGGGGGCACACGGCCGACGGCATGGCGGTGTTCGCACCCTGGCTGGGCGTGCTGGTGTGTGGCGACTACCTCTCCGCGGTGGAGATCCCGATGATCTCGCGGGGCGGCTCGTTGGCCGACTACGGGGGGACACTGGCCGCCCTGGCGCCCGTGGTGGAGCGCGCCGAGACGGTCGTGCCGGGGCACGGACCGCCGTGCGGGCGCGAGGGCGCACTGCGCCTGCTCGACGAGGACCT
>JAABUR0100005800.1_pt1 | contig 15485 bp, 19 predicted proteins | sample 5560091 | NCBI WGS metagenome assembly JAABUR01 (sample SAMN10711879, study PRJNA513375) | rock metagenome | isolation source: Antarctica rocks | place: Antarctica: Victoria Land, University Valley sud
TCCTGTTTAGATATTGATGGTGACGAAGGTACCTTTAATGAAATGCTCCAATTGCTCCCGCACAGAGCCAGTAAGGCGGTACTCGATCATCAGCTGCACATATTGCTGTTTTGTTTCATCAGTCACGGGAATATTGCGGCCATTCTCTATCAGATCCACGGTCTCCCGGACACCAAATTCATTAGTCTCAATGGAGAAGGTCTCGTTGGTGATGTTCGAGATATCATTCTCCAGCATCCATAACAATGACCTGTAACACTCAAGATCATGGGTCTCCATATCTTTGATCGACACAGTCTTGCCAAGTATTCGTTTATAGACGGCTTTGCTGAAATGACAGTCCAAAGAGCGACCTTCATAGAGCGTTTTGCCAATCATACGGCCGATGAACTTGAAGAACATCAGATGCTCATCGTTGATTTTGCTTAGCCTGTTGGGGTGAAATGTGATAGGATCAGATGCAACAGGAATGAAGAGAGCGTTGTTAGGATTGAACATCTGTCGAAAGAGGATCCGGAACCATTCTCGAGCCGCGTCTTCAGCATCCACTCCTTTTTCATCAGCGAAACGGACGCTGAGCTTGCCGTATTTGATCTCATCGTCAGACTTGAACGACAGATATTTATAAGAGTCGAGAAAAACATGATCACGTCGGACAGTTAGCCGCAAAAGTGGTTGTGTATGATTAGGCTCTGTATCGTGCGAGTGTAGATGCTGAGTGAAGTAGTTGCGCTTGTTGTCAAAGTCCAAGTCCAAGACCTTCGGATTTTTGTCCAGTAAGGAGAATATACTGCTCATGAGCTCAGGATTTTGTCGAATCAGATCATTGAGTACCTTACGGTGCTCCTCCATGAACTTGCGTTCTTGCTCCGCATGGTGGCGTTCTTGCTTTGTGCGGCTCTCAGCCTGCTCGCGAAGCCTGCGTTCGTTTACGGCACATTGGCGTTCTACTTGAAGCTGCTCTTGTAGTTTCTTCAATTGTGCATCCATATCTGAGGACATGATGGGGATAAGTCTCAACGAGGACTGTCGCAATACGAAGGCACATCATCTAGTGATGCGACTCGATTGTAGCGAGCCAACGAAAATAGGGATGGAAACAACTGCTGTCAGGATCAGCGGATAATTGATTCAAGGGATAAGACTCTTCATCAACAATATTTACTTGTATAGTGTCTGACCTTTTACTAAGAATTCAACGATGTCAGTCGTTAAAACTGTGAAAAAGTTAAACTTCTTAATTCTCTCTTAGCATAAGCATCTGAAATTCGTGTTTGTACCTATTGCTTACGATATTAGATCTCTCGACAACTTCGAGTCGAGATCAGTTCCAACGTGGTGAATCTAGAAGAGAATCATGACGATTACGAGTAGTCGATCACTGTTTGTTTACATTCCTAACATTCAGACTCATCTTGTCTTAGATGATGAGAAAGAGAGGTACGGCGAATTTCGGGTTTTGTATGTCAATGGCCAAGTGTTCTTGACAGAGAGTGTTGACTTACTGAATCATAGTACTCGCCAGGGTTCTCTTTTTGATGTTTGAGACAGAGAGATGAAACATAGAATGGCAGAAGCAACTGAGAAAGATGCGCAGTGAGTAGAAGTAAAGGGCCATCGAGATGGTGAATGTGTCAGACTGTTCGAGTGCTGTGTCGTTTTGCTCAGGAGACAGAACGAAGCCAACAGAAAGACCCTAAAGTTGATCTTCTCCGTGCACGTACTTCCCTTAGGGTGGCTCCTTCTGAGTCAGAGACAGAAACACATCGTGTCTTGTCCTTTGTTGTGGTAAAGAGAAAAGAAGGCGTAAGACCTTGTTGTTCGGGAAGTGCTCGCCCTCGCCATGCTGCTTGAGTTGTCTCGTATCGTGTCAAAGACACAGAAATTATCTATGAGACTCTTAATCCACTGTTGAAGGTATCGGTGGAATTGAGAAGGATTCCTGAGACATGATATAAGTTTTCCCTTCCTTTTCAATAATTGCCCTATTATACAACCACGATCTTATTAGTAGCGTGAGTCTGTAAAAGCTGCATGGAGATCGGGACTGTCTGGTTATAATCCCAAATCTCTCTCGATGTACACTTTGCTTCGCTCTTTCAACTCATGAACCTTCCTCCAAACCTACCTGTTGTATGGAACGCATTCGGCATCCTAAAATACCCCCCAATCTCCTTACTTCTTGTGCCCGGGACTCTGCCTTAGTCGCTAATGCTGCTTCGACTACCCGGGGCGAAATCCTTGAAGAGTTGGGCAGCAAAGAACCGCTAGCCGCAGGAATGTAGGAGCCGTTGAGTTGGCTGGCGGAGGTAATTCCGTGTAGGGATCGCCATCCTAATCGGGGAGGTGAGATTAATAAGACATGGATGTATGTGATTTGGCGATATAGCATTTTGACTAAGCTGTGGAGGTAAGCCAGTTAGGGGCAATGACATATCTTTGCGAAGCTGCTATCGAGAAGCCTGACCAAGGATGGCCCGATACAATTGTACTTGTATACACATGCAGATGAGAGTCGTGCTCGATAGGAGTTCCTGATGGTGGCTAGCTGGAATAATTTCTTGAAGTATAGTTCTTGCAAACGAGCCTCTTGTGTGAAGCTTCAAAGTTTCCGAAGGTAGTGCATTTTGTGAAGCTAGAGAGTAAGAAGACGATGTACAAGCTGAAATTAGAACTTAAAAAGTCGCTCTACCATTCGTTCTGGATATACTCAAACGTGTGGTTGATTTGGGGAAAATGCCTTCCGATACAGTGTTCGAGTCCGTAGTTCGAATTGCTAGAAGAGTGGTTGTGATACAGGATGAATCCCATGCTCTCCATCTAATGGTACCCACAAAACGCCAAGCTGGATGCATACAACAATGACAACGAAGTAGATATTTTTCAGGTAAACCCCTACCTCGCCTGCGTTCCGGCTTTCTCAAGCACAACCTCAGATTTACTCTCCTCACCCTTCCTTACCTTCATTCCTTCCTCCTCAACATCCTCTTCTCCTTCGCTCATGCCATGTAGTACCTGCTCGGCCTCGTTCGGCGGGCCCCTTGATTCGCTCGAGACCTCGTCCCCAGGGGTGCTTTCCGTTTCGCCCCCACTCATCTGCCATTCCATAAGCTTGGTGAAGGCACCATTCGGGTTGGTGCTGAGGTCCTTGTAAGAGCCCTGTTCGGCAAATTTTCCGTCGGATGAAAGCACAATGATGGTGTCGGAGCGCTTGATCGTGGAGAGGCGGTGGGCGATGGAGATGGTGGTATTGTTGCCTCTGAGGAGGGCGGTAAGAGCAGAGTTGACAAGGGTTTCTGATTCGGCGTCGAGAGCGGATGTAGCTGTGATGAGACAGTTAGTTTAGTAACGATTAAGCAATGGTATCGCATTAATGCCGCTTACCTTCGTCTAGGATCAGGATATCTGGGTTCTTGACCAGAGCTCGAGCAATTGCTATGCGTTGCTTCTGGCCTCCTGACAGCATAGCTCCCCTTGCACCGACAGAGGTATCTAGGCCGTCCGGGAAATCACTAATAAAGCTGCAGTTGGCTTTCCTCGCAGCAGCGATGATTTCTGATCTCGTCGCGTGGGGCTTGCCGTACGAAATGTTCTCTGCTATGGTGCCTGAGAACAGCACTGGTTCTTGAGCAACAATGCCGATTTTCCTCCGCAAAGATTTGACGTTCATCGTAGAAATATCGACACCATCGATCTTGATCCTCCCTTGCGTAGGCGAGTAGAAACGAAGCATAAGTGATGCGATGGTCGATTTCCCTCCGCCTGAAGGTCCAACGACGGCGACATTTGTCCCCTGAGGAATCTCAAAATCTAAGTTGCTGAAAATGTCGACGGCAGGCCGAGTGGGATAGCTGAAAGATACGTTTTCGAACCTTATGGGCCCGCGTGCTGACTTTACAGGCAAACCGACGGTAGGAGAAATGGATGGCTTCCTGTCTTGGAGCTCGAACAGCCTACTGGCAGCTCCAACACCTTTCATCAGCTCTGAGTAAAAGCTCGATAGTCCGAAGAGACTAGATCCCGCGTAGGCCGTGTACATTAAGAACGACGTCAGTTCGCCGATACTAATGGTTCCTGATTTCACCATGCCCCCTCCTACATATAAGAGTGCTAAAATAGTCACATTGCCCATCATACCAGTCTACTTAGTATCAGTACCAGTCTAGAAACAAGGTGAGTCAACATACAGTGCTGAAAAATGTAGCACTTATGAGCGCCTCTTTCTTGCCAAGCCCAAATATCTTCTTTACTTGGTGATTATACCGGGAAACCTCCAAAATTTCACCAGCGAATGCTTGACTCGTTCTCACATTGCCAAGTCTTTCTTCCGCGATCTTAGTTAGAGTCCCCAGGTTCCTTTGGATTTTCCGGCTAAGATTCCTGATGGCGCGCCCATAGAAGAACGCCCCAATGGCAACGGGTGGAAACATGAGAGTCAGGATACCAGTAAGTTTCACACTAACATATGCCATCAGGCCAAATCCAGCTCCTCCACTGACTAAAGCCCGGAGTCCGTCAGATAAATTCTGTGTTATACTCTTCCCAACAATGATCGTATCTGAGCTTAGGCGAGAGATGAGATCTCCAACTCTGTTGGCATCAAAGAATTCAGCATCCTGGATTATGGTACTTCGGAAGAGCTGTGACCTTAGGCGCGCAACGATACGCTCCCCGACTATTCGAAGTATGATGATGCGGCCATAGTTCGCTCCTGCCCCTACAGCTAAAATCCCACCCAGAGCAATGTAAAATGTCGAAAGGTCCAATCCGAAGAGCTGGTCAGTGCCATCTTCCGACTTCGTAGCAATATCCAGTATTTTGCCGATCGAGAATGGAACAGCCATAGTGATCGCAGATGATACCAGTAAAAAGACAAATGCACATCCGAGAATCTTGGCTTCCGGTCTAGCGATCTTTATCAGCCTCCAAATTTCTCCCAATCCTGCTGTTTGACCCTGGGATTTTCCATCCTTTGCCAGACGTGCACTGAGATTGACTTGGGCGGCTTGCGAAGCCTTCTGGGACATCTCAAAACCCCGCTCGTTCTCCTCGGTTTCCAGAGCATCGTCATTCTCTTCCTCGCCCACTGTCTTCTCATTACGAACTGCAGGCGAGTTCGCTTTCCTTCGCGTGGGAGAAGTGGGGAATAATCGGGGTAAAGGTACAATCGCTGGTCGAGGGTTGGAAGCCAGGAAACGAGGAGAAATTATGGAGTGTGGGCTTGCATGCAGAATGGAGGTCGAGAAATTCCGCTTGAGCGGGAAGAAGGGAGTGAAGGTTTTGCATTGCGCAGCCTGATATATCAATCTGCTTTGCGTAGGTGTTTGGTGATTGTGGAGGGCACTCAGCGCTGGAGGCTTGCATAATCGCCGTAGAAGCAGTTCAGAGCTGCGCATGACTTGCTACTTGATTTCCATCCACTGCTGTTATCGGCTTTCCCGAAGTACTATTTTGGGAGGGATCATCGCCAAGGGTTGATTTGCAGTCTTTTGGTAGAAGCTGTGAAAAGTACATCTGAACATGGCGACATGGAGGGAGACTAGAATAAACTAGCGGAATGACGACGGTAAGGTATCGTAGGGCTGTTAGCCAAGCTTGGCCATCCAATTTACGACACAACTCATCAGCATATTCTGGGCTTTTATTTTAGACCCCATCACGATCTTTAATCTCTTGCTTGATGCCATTCTTTCAACAGTCTCTATCTCGTCCCACCACTGTAGCCTATCCATCCACTTCATCAATCATGCCACCTTCCTCAATCTTATTCCGTATTGCTTCCTCTTCCTCTTCTTCGAAACCCTCGCCGCCCTCTGCGGCGTCTAGTTAACCCTCGTTCAACCCTATTTCTAAGTCTTCAGCTACGTCCTCAATATCTCCCCCTACGATCTACGCTCGCTTCCTGCAACCCATGTGTGCGCAATTTGCCGGGCTTTTTACTTTCTTCGCGTGGTTATAAGCCATTGTCCTACGCGCTGCTTCAAATGTAAAGGTATGGAAAGCGGTGCTGTTTGGATTGTCATTTTGTGATACGTTGTATTTTCATGGATGTGGAGTGTTTTAGGTGCAGACTTGTATCTGGACCCAAAGAAGGGGGATGAAGGAGTGTAGTTGTTTCGTGATGGTTTACGGTCCGGGAGGGATGAGACTTGCGTTTAGCGCAGGAGCGATTTTGTAGGTGGGAAAGTGATGGAAGCGGTGTGAGAGCTCGATGGTGGATCTCGGACATAAAATACGAGGAGATCGTGGACGGTAGAGACCTTTCATCTCATACGACTACGAGGATATATGCATTCGATGTTCACAAAAAACCCCCTTCTTAAATTTCCTTCTACATTCCCGGTGGTCGAGCGGTACTAGTTTCTAAGGCCTTGAATAACTCTTCTCGGTTCTTATAAATCGTATCGACTCCATTCTCATCCAGAGCATCCAGCATTGCGAGTACATCTGGCTTGAGGTTTTCGGAATGGTTGCGAGCAGCTTCCAATACAGTATCGAAGCGACACCTAACAGTCTCTGTCGAAAAGTCTTCCCAGCTATTGACCAATAATGCTGTCTTGTCCTCCATTGATCGCTTGTCTAGGACTACAAATGCCTTCTCTCGCCACCAACCAGGCGCCCCCCTAATGATTCGATCAATCCAGTGTACCAAATCATCGACACTAGCGTGAAGAAATTCGTTCCCGGAGATTTGAACCGGTGGGTAAGTCCATAGTTGTGTGTGTTCATCAATGACAAAGTCTCGTTTGGTAACAAGGTGAAAATATTGTTCCTCGTCGTATGCTTTTGGCCCTTCTGGAGTCTGGATATCGTCCCCTGCTTTGGACTGACTGAGAAAGTCGTTAACGAACTGAGTACGCATTAGTATGAATTGATACACTGAATGGAGTGTCGAAGAGATCATACATCGGATGGAAGATCTTCGATAATAAAGAGAAATATTATGATAGGATTTACGCTCGTGAATGTATGGTGAGGATGTGAAGGGGTATTTGGAGACCATTATGCTGTATGGTTGATGTGGCAAAGAATGTCAATAGTAGAGGTGGTGAATAGTAGCAAATATGAAGACCGTAGATGCACTGAGATTGAAGGGTTGAAAGAGTATGAATGAAGCAAACCACCACCTATTCATATGTCGGGGGCACAGGAGGTAGCGTTTCGACGCCACGTAGATGAACCGAGCCTATAGCTATGAAACCAACAAATGTTTCCAAGTCTTGCTGCTCTTGATTGCTGGCTTGTAGCTAGAAGGAATGTTCCTCTTGTAACAGATCCTACGTCTGTTGGACCTTTGACCAGCGCAAAGAAGTATCTGTTATGACATCAGATGTCGTTTCACGGCGTGCCCAACTTGTTGTACCGCAAGGCGGTGGGATTTCACCCGGAAGTAGACGTAAAGTTGTCAATATCACAATTGATTACAATTTTGCCCAGGTCAAACTTTCGACTTGTGCTCGCACCGGGTACTCCAACAATCGCAATCGCCATATCTCTGATACAAGACTAGAAACGGGTGCAGTAGGATGGTGCTGCGACAATGACTCCATTCCATTCAAACCATCGTAACCTGTTGGCAATGCGGGCTTGGGCAGTCATCTGTGATGCTGCTGTTCACTTACGTGGCCAAGCATTTGGTCTGAGGCGCTAGCCCGTTCCTCAATGAAGAAGATATTCTATTCCTCTATCCGTTGCCCCCACTTTCGCTCATCCTTCGCTTAGTCTCTATGTGTGGCCATGATTGATTGTTCCTAGCACACAAAAAAGTACTCGCCTCATAATTGTTGGTGGCGATACCTATAAAGCTCTAAGGCTTCCGTGTCTACGGGCTCAGTCATACACAGTCTAAGAGGGTCTGTCGTGCATGGTAGAACATTGCACGATCGTGTGTCATCTTCCTTCGAACTGGCCTAGGTCTGGTTTCCTGATGCTCCATCATGTCCGTTGGAGTCTCGGGACTTACGAAGTTCTTGAAGGCGGATCCGGCGTTAGGTGGATTCTATCTGCCTACGGAGGTACAATCGAAATTTTGAAACTTCTAGAGGAGCAAGAGGTTCCATAGCATTGGAAGGGTAGGGATATGGCAATGTTCCCCACCATCTTCTATTTTGCGAAAGATGTGTTTCAGTCAAGTATGAGATGAAACCAAGTATTACTCTTCATTAACAGGATTTTTGGGTCTACCATCTATCCAGAGTATATGAGTACAAAAAGGACCTTTCGTTTATGAGGCAGCGGTGTTTCTTATCAGCATTCTCAGTTTCCATTGCATATTACTTGAGGCGATAAATGGCAAGCTCTCTAACTTTTTGTTAATCCCACTGTTTCTGTTTTTTCGCATTTTACCCATCCCATTTCAGGTACAGATTGAATCCCACGTTATGAGAGTCGTCTTTCCCGCGATTGCTTCCTTGCTCTTCGGCATTGATTCCGTCGTCGATGCGCACCCGGCCAAATCCTCCCAACCTACGCAGTCACCTTCGAAGACCGTACCCATAAAATACCCTACAGCCGCATCGACTACTGGAGCCCTGGAGAGTGGCAGTAGGAATAACGGATTGAATGCCCTTACAGCTCCGTTATATACCGGCTCCGTATCTACAGGCATTCCTAAGAATGGTAGTGAGATCAACGGGACAAAGATCTATGTAATTTTATCAACTCTCGCTCCCATACCAGCCCAGGCTACATGGGTAAATGAGTACTCACAAAGCAATTGGGGCAATGGTACTTCTCTCCATAATGATACTTCGCTCGATAATGGTACCTTCCCTGATAACGGTACTTCCCTTGACAACGGTACTTCCCTTGACGAGGGTACTTCCCTTGATAACGATACTCCCCCTGGTAATGGTACTTATGTTGGAGTACGTCCCTTGCAGAAACGGCATTTACCCCATGGCTCCAGGAGAGGCCAAAGAGACACGTATCGGAACCGCCGTGGCGTATGGCTTAATGAGTACTACTTCCAAGAAGATGAACCACGGAACCCCGGAGGTCCCCGTCTCACAATTCAAGTAGAAGATTACCGACTGGAATCTGACATGCTTGCTCTTCGTTTGGCAAACCGACGGCCAGAGTTGGACCAAAGCCAGTTTCCAGAATATGTCGACGAACAAATACCCACCCAACGGACAAACCCTGCACCTGCTCGTGGGAATGGTGGGAATGTTCGAAGGCCAAACAACGAGCAAGTACATGGTCGTCTGGGCATTGAATATCCTCCTTACGCGAATACGCCAGAGTCGCGGAGCGGCCAGAATTTGCAAGATGAAGATGCTCGAGGTGCGTCAAGACGCAACTGGGATCCCCGCCAGCCAAGCTTCAGTAGAATATTGAGATGAGTACGAAATAAATGTTCTTTTTCTGATAGAATGTCTTTCTGATAACTCAATTACTTGAATTGCATAATTTTAGCATTTTTGATCTAATCGTACCCACGACGATCTCACGGCTTTGTCTCGCAAGACCAGCAACGAGGTAGCCAAATAAAATTCCCAACCATGATCATCATTCTGACTGACATGAGCTAGTCTAATCGAGTGTGTACGCCGCAGCACCTTGGAACGAGCCAATCCTTGAGTCATACGATCCCGATACTTTGCCCTCAACGTATGTTGAACCTTTACCTACAATCCCTTGTGTGCTTAGTAGCAAAGCTCGGCTTACTTGATTCCTAGCCCTCAATCCCGAGCCGATCTAGACTCAAGAATCCGTTATTACCAGGATAACACTTGGGCATATGACGATACTCGTCCGTCAGGACCCCGCCGCGAGGGATACTATACGGTCACTCGATCGCCTAGAAGGTCGAGATCTCCAAGGGGCAGCAAGCTATAAAGTGAAATATGCTCATCGCCCGTTCTCGACATGGCAGCGGCGAACATTGCGCCCATGCTTTATATGTGAATCGAAATGCAATCATAAAGGCGAAAGCCAGTCAGGGGTAACAATAGATGGAGCGCGGGCGTCTCCAACATCAGCCAATAAAAAACAATTCCGTCCAATCTTCTAGAGTAATACAAAAACCAGCAGGGCTGGAAAGTGTAATAATCTGGGAGCAATATATAGTAATAGTAGCTTCGATATTATAAGTCATTCTTATCAGTCTCACTGTTACAATCACTACACATGAATTGCGACTCTTCATATTAGTCGAGGAGTGAGAAAGCTACAGTAGCTACACAAGTAATAACAATTAGAGAAAGTCGTAGCATTCAAGCGGTAATCAGGGCATCCGTAACTTCTCCCGTACATTTCTCTGACAATACGCTATCTTAAAACAAAAACACGGAGTCTACAAGTTCAAAAGGTGAGCGAAACAACACCATCTGAATGTAATTCTTTTACTAACCGTTCTCTGTAGCACGGACATATATCTCAAAGCCACTGGCCATTGTACCTAAAGTCACCTCATGCACATCCGACGATGGACTGGCGGCAGTGGGGATGAGAAACTGCGAGCTAGCTGACAAGAGATATAGGCGTATGTACAATGATTCTTCAAGTCGCAAGCTGTGAAAATTTCATTTTGGGGGGGGGGAGTATTTGAGTGGAGTGCGGGGCCCACAATTTGGAGTTTGTCAAGAGAATAGGAACGATTGACATCTTTCAAGTGAGAGATAGAGACAAGCGGGAGCAGAGAATTTGAAGTAGGTATGGGATGTGGAACATGTGGAAGGCAAAAAAATCGTGACCGACGTTCGCGAGACAGTGGATTCAATAGACGAAGATAGGTACTTAACGGGTAAACTCAGGGACTGTTTCCTGTAAGGTCAAGAGCAGACGACTCCAGAAATAGGAGGCGAATTCGTTATAGCCTACAGTGACTAGCATACTGTCAAGCTATGCGGGAGGACCTCTCGAACCGGTGCATACAATATCCGATCCAAACCCCTCAACACATGCAAGCCGAAGACTCGCAAGGTGGAAAACGGAAAACGAAGTCAGTGTGACAAGCCGATGCACGAACCAAAAGCCACGACACGTCTTTCATTTCTGCATCATGAGCTGAACGAACTCGTTATCTGGCAAGGATCAGTCAGCGGTGCTCGAAGTTGTATTACCATAGTTTCTCACAGTCAATCCTTCCATCCCCATCCTGGTCAGCCTCCCGGATCATCTCGTCCACCTCGTCGTCTGTCAACTTCTCGCCAATGGAGGTCATTACATGGCGTAGTTCCGCAGCTGAAATAAAGCCATTGTTGTCACGGTCGAAAACCTTGAACGCTTCTCGAATTTCTTCCTCGGAGTCCGTATCCTTCATCTTACGAGCCATCATTGTTAGGAATTCTAAAAGCAAATGGGATCAGTAGGCTCTCCACGAAATGTGCGGGTCCAGAGTGGGTTTTTCATACCTGGAAAATCAATAGTCCCGTTATTGTCTGCATCCACTTCGTTGATCATGTCCTGGAGTTCAGACTCGCTAGGATTCTGGCCCAGAGATCGCATGACGGTACCCAATTCTTTTGTAGTGATTTGTCCTGGCAGGTTTAGAAATGATTAGTCTTCGGTCCTTGAGATTTCTTGTAGGGTAGCAAAAGTGTTCGCTATCCGCAACGTATTCCGCAAGCGCCATCCCTTTGAGTTTAACCCAAGTCGTAGGGTGGATAGGGAAATTCGGGGTAGTTTGGACTCACCATCGCCGTCTTTGTCCTAAAGTAGGGGGAGAAGTCAGCCCCTCCCTTGCGCAGCACAGGGTCCTGAGTATACTAACAAACAGAGAGAATGCTTCCTTAAACTCAGACACCTGCTCCTCGGTAAGAGAGTCCGCCTGAAAAATGAACTGTCAGCTTAGGCGTCCTTATAGTAAGTAGAGCTAAGCAGGAGCCTCATTAGGCGGGGGGAAGTGGGGGGAAACAGCCATAAGCCTACCATGTTGGGGGTTAATGTGACTATGCGTGAGGGTAGTGGTGATAGTTCTGCAACGAATGACTTGAGGGTATTGGATATTGTTCAATGTTGTAGGTATGGGGTGCAACAGGTTAAGTCGCTGTCGATGCGAATTAAGAGTATCTCGCAAGGCTGACCGATTTGCACGAGCCAAGAGATCCCTGAACGGAGATTGCCGGTAATGTGGGAGGTGTTGAACAACATCTCTTACTCCCTCACTTTGCTAACAACCACTTTCAATACTCATGGCAGTACTTGACCAATAATTTTCATTTGTAAACCTGTGTTCCAGGCCCTTAGGGGCATCTGGAAAAGATGTGGAGAGATAGAACCAATCTGTAGGCGCCAACCCCCAGAGGCACAAGTCTCCGAGCTGATGTGAGCTTTGTAACAGCTATATATCCTACCGGCAGTCCTATGCCCACCACCCTGCTAAGAGACGAAGAGTCGTAGGTGCACCTGCCAATGGCTTCTCCACGCAAGGATCGGAATCTGAGGAGCGCCGCGGCCTTATGTCAACTGGGGCCTTTGAGGATGACGGAGATGCAATCATTGAAATGGACCTGCTCCCACCGAGATGGACGGATGTTCAGGAAGAAGTCACTGAGCTTCTAGAACAAATAGCAAAGAAGTCAGCAAATCTAGAAAAGCTGCACCAGAAGCATGTGCTGCCTAGCTTTGACGATGAGGATGTCCGAAAAAGGGAGGAAGCAACGATTGAGCGGATGACGTCGGAAATCACTCGCGGCTTTCATGACTGCCAAAGGGCGATCCAGAAAGTAGAGATGATGGTTAGAGAAGCAAAACGTCAAGGTGGAGTAGCCAGGGCGGATGAGACGATGGCTCGAAATATCCAGGTTGCTTTGGCCGCCACAGTGCAAGAGGCCAGTGCTGGCTTCAGGAAAAAACAAAGCAACTACATGAAGAGTGCGTAGCTCTTATTGCGAAGGTTGGAACCGTTCTGCTGACATAATATACAGAGCTTCGCCAGCTGGGAGGCATGTCATCTCCTTTCAATGGATCATCAAGCCCTTCCCAAAACCCGTATACTGATCCGTCTATGATGGAATCCGAGAGCGATAAGTCATTCTCCCAGTCGACTCTGCAGCAGACCACGCTGCAGCAAACGACCCAAAAACGTCTCAACAGCAATGACGCTGCCATTGCACAAAGAGAGCGAGAGATCAACGAGATTGCCAAGGGCATTATAGAGCTGGCGGATATCTTCAAGGATCTTCAGATGATGATCATAGACCAGGGGACGATGCTCGATCGGATCGACTATAACATAGAGAATATGGTGGTTAATGTCAAGGAAGCCGAAAAGGAGCTTGTTGTGGTATGCCTATTTGCACTGTAAGAAGGTTAGCAATGCTAACACCTTGGTTGTAGGCCACTGGGTACCAGCGCAAGTCCATGAAGCGCAAGATCCTCCTATTTCTTCTCCTCCTGGTCATTGGCATGTTCATTCTCCTGCTGGTGAAGCTGAAGCGTTCCACCGCTCCATCTGGTGATCCTTCAAAGGAAGTGTTACTACAAGTGAATAGATAGAGGGTCCGTATCCAACCATCGAATACGCTTTAGCTTCGTATCGAAAAAGGGATATTTATTGATTTGTTCAGTATATATATTTCACACGAACTCACGAACATCGACCATAACAGATTTGAAAAACCACTTCAAATATCAACCTTTTCATCCACGACCATACAAGCTATCCAAGTCGATAGCTTACTGTAAGTACATGAACTCCTGAGCTTACCCTATCATAGTCACGAAGTGGCTGATTCGTGACAAAGCAAACATGGCAAACACCAAGAAGTTTTTGATCAATCAGATCAAGCTCAAGAACCAAACGATCAAGAAGCGTAAGTGATATGCCTCCATCTTAATAGACATTTATGCTGTTACCAAGTCCAATATCAAACTAGCAGCTCAACTAACCCTTTCGTAGTGAAGGCCAAAATCAGAATGGCGAAGATGTCGATCGGATTCCTCCGGCGTTTGGGCGCCATCACCACCACTTCTCCGCCTGCGGCCCAAGACTGGACCGTGGGGCGTACTCCTGAGGAGGAGGCGGCCAACCGAAGTGGAGGGGAGGATGAAATCAATGCCGAGCTGAGGGAGGAATTGACGATCTTGCAAGACAAGATCGAGAAATTGAGGTTAGCGGAATGTGTAAACTGCGAGGTCAGTTTGGGAAATAACTTGGATTTTGTGGGCTTGTGAGGATTCGTTTCTGGGGATTTGACAGCTGGGAACTTGGCTGCCAATTCATTCTAACTAGAAATTTTCGAGACTCTAAGTACCAATAGACTGAACGTTTGGTGGCTAGTGACCTCCACTCTCTGCTCTCAACAGTTCCGCAACATCATCATCTAAGTCTGCCATTGCATCTTCCCCACCCCCAAACCCCTCATCATCCAACTTCCTTTTCTTTGCCATCCCTCCCCCTGCACTTCCCGGACTCCCCGCGTAGAGTCGTACCGGCGGCATCGATAACGAGGAAAGCAGGTCTGAGCCTGCTAGTGATGCCTGGGGCATAGAGGAGGTGAATTGGGGCAATTGTGAGGGGAGAGTGGAAGGAGGTGAGGTTTGGAAAGGGGTTTGAGGCAAGGGCTTGGGGGGTGTGAGGGTTTCAACGGGTGGAGGAGTCAGTTCTTCGATGTCTGGGCGCTCGGGCTCAGTTTTTGAAGGTTCCTGAGGTGTAGCTTTGCCGTTCGTGTGGGTATTGGGGGTTATGGGCGAGGATTCAGCGGACAGACCGCGCATGATGCCGTCTTCGACCTCGCGTTTCTTGGCTTCGGCACTGGCTTTACGGCTAACGAGCTCTGAATGCTGGGATTCTTCTGCGGCCAATGTTGTGCGGTTTGTTTCGAGCAGTTTTTCGAGCCCTTCCACAAGCGCGCGGCGGGCTTTGATACTCTCGGATACGGCACCCTCAGCACTGGCGAGGGATTTAAGGAGGGCGCTGAGGCGGGCAGCGTGCACTGGGGGCGTTGGGATTGTTTTGCTTGGGTCGGTGAGCTTGTCGTACTCGCTGTTTGCGGTTGCTGCGAGGCCAGTGGTGGAAGCTACTGCCTTGGAGACAGCGATCTGGAGAGGTACGAGAGGCTGGATCTCCAAAGGAGCTGCTGGGCCAGAAGAGTTGGAGAATAGTGAGCCACCAAGCAGTGGTTTCTTACCCGAAGAGCGCGATTTGTCAAGCTCATCAATACGGGCTTCGATAGCTTCTTGGATAGGGGGTTCGAAGATTTGCCGCTGGCGCCATACCTCAATGACACGACGAATTTTCTGCTGGACTTCGTTGGTAGCACCTTTGTAGGCGGTGGCAGAAGCTTCAGCTATAATAGGGGAAAAAGCAATGAGGAAGTCATCCTTTTTCCTGGCGCGGGATTGCTGGGCGACTTCATTGGCGAGGTAGATGAGGTTGAGGCGCTTGTTGGCACCAGAATCTTTGAGACGTTGGAGCCAGATGGTTGCGGTGCGGTCTGCATGTCTCCTGGAGAGCCAGCGGTCAGCGGCGCATGGAAGAGAAGCGGATGCACTTGGGGAAAAAAGTACCTATGGAACATCACCCATTGAGCGACAGT
>JAABUR0100005801.1_pt1 | contig 15485 bp, 28 predicted proteins | sample 5560091 | NCBI WGS metagenome assembly JAABUR01 (sample SAMN10711879, study PRJNA513375) | rock metagenome | isolation source: Antarctica rocks | place: Antarctica: Victoria Land, University Valley sud
TTTGTGAGTTGCAGAGGGTGGCTTGGAGGTATTTAGTCGGCATTTGGCGTATGACTGGGGACCTGTTTGTGGCATCGTGGCTTGCAGAGAGTGGCCTGGAGGTCCATGGTGGTCAGCATGCTGGCGCGCTGCCTGCGATTCTGTTTGCTGCATAACGGCTTGCGCAGAGTGGCCTGGATGTACCTAGCGCTCAGCATGCTGGCATGTTGCCTGGGTTCTGTTTGTTGCATTGTGACTTACAGAGAGTGTTGTTTTGTGGCCTGCAGAGAGTGGCCTGGAGGTACCTAGTGGTCAGCACAATGATCGGTCACCTAAGATAATAAGAGGCTGTTTGAAAGCAGACGCGGCAACAAGCCCCATGGCCGATCTGAAGGCATGCTCGCACACCCGCCCCGAGTCTGAGCTGCACGCCATGGCGCATATAACTTCGTGCAGGCTGTCAGTGACCGCGCAAGCCCCTCCAAATGAATCAACTGCGTCTGCGGCGCGGCAGCATCGCAAGGAAGGCAGAGTGCAGCGCCGCGCTCGCGCCCGGCAGACAGCGGCTGTCGAGGCTGCGCCGGTCCCTGGGCCCCACTTGGCCACACTTGGCCAAGGACCACACCGAGTGGCCGCCCCGCCGAGGCTGCAGGGCGCCGCGCTGCGCGTAGCCGCACAGCCACACGCCGCATCGGAGCTCATTGAACATGTGACTTTCTTGACACAGACGGTGTGCAGCATCTGCACACTCGCCCTGGTGCTGCGGCGAGTTGCGGTGAGCTTTGGCCGGGTGGTGCAAGGCAGGCCGCAGGACAGATCACATCGACTCGTCATTCAGTGCCAGCATGCCTACGCACGTTCGGCAGCTTAATGATTTTAACAGCCACTGACTCTAGGCCTGCCCCCGATGTCCGGGCAATGTGTGACACAACATGCATCACGCCTTAAGACATACTGCATCGCACCAAGCACGGCGTAAAAACCCCATGGCAGCTCTGCAGCGCCTGGCATGCACAAGCTTGGCAGGGCGGATCTCCTGCCTGCACCTGATGGTGTGCACCCTATGTCACACATACATGTGGGCACGCTGAGCTGTGCTGAGACTGCGCACTGCGCCGGTGCGCTGCTCAATGGCCGCGACACGCAGAGCGCACCCGCCCCCCCGCCACCCGCAGGTCCACCTACACGGCCACGACGTACGCGCTCGGGAAGTACGACCGGCACCGCACCTCCTCAAAGTCCTGATGCCTGGGGTTGCAGGCCTGCGCCCGCTCCGCGAGCACTGGGTCGCCGAGCGGCTGCACCAGGCCGCCGCGGCCGGCGCCCGCGTGAAAGTACTCGGGCTCCAGCACGTCCACGCCCCGGCCCTCCGCGCTCCTGTACACCGACAGCGCCCGGTGCAGCATGCGGCGCCCGGTCGTGGCGTGCTGCGCGCCGTCCCTGCGGGCGCCGGCGCGGACCCTGCTCAGCCGCGGGCGCTGCCTGCAAGGCGCGGCTGCGGCGGCGGGCGGCGGCGGCGGGGCCGCGCCTGTCCAGGTCGCCGCCGCTGGCGCGGATCATCTGCGCGAAGGTTAAGAGCCAGAAGGGGTGCCTGCGCGAGGAGGCCAGCCAGCTGGTGGACAGGCTGTCGGACGAGTTGAGGTCGCGCGCCACCGGCGCCAGCGCCAGCGGGTGCCCCTTTATCAGCGGCTCCATACCGTGCAGCGGCACCGTGCTCAGGTCCGCGTACACGCCTGCCGTTATGCGGCGCCGCGCTGCCTCAGGGTCAGCGGCGGCGACTGCGCGCGACTCTGAGCGTGATTGGACGGCCCGGGGTGCTGCAGCAGGCGTGCGAGGGCCGGGCGGGCCGCACCACCATACTGGTGCAGGTACAGGTATCGACAGGCCTCTCTCTGCATGGCAGCAGGAAGGCCGGCGTAGGTGTCCTGGAACCTGGCGCAAGCGCGCGACGTTGCGCGCGGTGTGAACGGCGCGCTGGGCCGGCAGGACGACGTGCGCCTCAGGCTGCAGTGCGTGTCGTGCGCACCACACGTAGTGCTCGGTGACGAGGTTTTTGTTGTCTGCGTCGGTCCATAGCCTGCGCACACGCGCGTGTCATCGTCGGCCGAACGCAGGACTGGAGCTGTCCGGACAGGGCGCTGCTGCTCGCAACCGAGGCGGGGGCTGGTGACCGTACTTGTACTCCCAGTACGGGTGGTGCGCCCGCCAGGTCTCCTGCCTCGCGGCCACCTCGGGCGGCAAGCGCTCATCTGGCCAGGCTTGGTGGAGGATGTGGGGGATTGGGTACTCCTCGCGCGCGCGCTGCTCGGGCCCAAAGTAGTGGAAGTGCAGGGAGCGCGCTGTCGCCAGGCCCAAACCCGCGAGCGTGAGCAGAAGCTGCAGCGCGCTCGGCATCCGTCAAGGCCGCACCGGGGCGGCTGAGGTGCCTGCGTGGGTGCTAGGAGAGAGTGAGCCGCCTGAGGCGGGCGCTGACCCAACGACCACGGGGAGTGCACACGCAGCCAGGCCAGGCGCTGGCAGGTTGCGCCGAGTATCAGCTCGTGCCTGTCAGGCTGAAGCAGCGCCTAGCACAGCACGCAGCAGAAGCTGCAGGTGTGGCTGACGCGTTCTATTGAAGGCCTGCTGCGCTGGTGCGGTCAGCACTCGCCAGAGCTCGCGCAATGCACAGCGGCAAGCCATGCAGCAGCGGCCGACGCGACGCACACAAGACTGTCGCGGTAGACAAGCCGCTTGCAGGTGTGCGGGCAAGACCGGCGCACACCTCCAGGCCCTTGAGAGGAACCTGGAGTGGAACGCCGGCATTACTCATCACCACCCGGGAAGGTGGTCGGTCTGCCTGCACTGCAGCTGTGGTGCAGTATAGCACTCGTTCCATGCGCTGCACTCCAGCCACGTGCTTGCAATTGCACACCGATAAATACAAAACGTGATGAGCTTGCGCAGAGCGTTCGCGTGCACAGTGCTGCAAGCTCTGCTCGCCACTGCACTCGCAGCCACCTCCCCGGCGTGCCTTGGGCGGCACCGCCACCTTGGGGCGGTGCACCTGGAAGACCACTGCGCGATGGCCCTTCACGCGCCCAAGGTGGCGCTCCTGTTCCTGACCCGAGGCGACATGCCCCTGGAGAAGGTGTGGCGGCGCTGGTTTGAGGAGGTCGGCGACCTGGCGTTCAGCGGCTGCTTGGACGAGCCTGGCAGCGAGTTCCTGGAGTGCGCCCACGCGCGCAGAGCAGACCCCATCGGGCGGCAGCAGCTGTACACGGTGCGGCGCCTGCGCGCGGCACCGCTCTCCTGCCAAGACGCTCGTGAGCGATAGCTGGGGCCCGAGCGGCGCCTCTCCGAGGCAGAGCGCAGCAACGTCTGTGCCCGCGCAGGTGTATGTGCACAGCCGGCCAGACTTCCTGGGCTACCCGCGGGGCCACCTGTTCCACGGTGCGCGCACCTGCGCCCAGGCCGCCTGCCGCTGCAGGCGCCCTGCGCGCTCGGTCGCCCAGTTGGCCAACTGGCGCTGCTGCGCAGGATATGAGCTGGTCCACCGCACCGGCTCGGGCTGGCTCGTGGCGACCGCAGCTATGTACACCCTGCTGAAGGCCGCCGTCGACAACCCAGTCAACCAATTCTTCGTGCTGCTCTCGGAGGCCTGCCTGCCCCTGTACCCGCCGGCGGCGCTGTACCTCCAGATCATACACGAGCCCAGGAGTCGCACCAATGGTGCGCACGTCGACCGACCTCACGAGGCGCCTGTCTCGTGCGGCACTCGCGTGCGCCGAGCTGCCCGACAGGGCTGCGTCGGCGGCAGCCGTGTCACGCGCTGCGCCCGGCCGCAGGCGGCTGCGAGCTGGGAGGGCGGCCCACGACTGAGCTGTTCCGAAAGAGGGAGGTGAGCTACCGCAGGCGCCTCGGGTGCGCGCTCCCGCGGCCGAGCCGCTGCGCATTGCGCTGGCGCCTGTGGCTCGGTCTCCATCCACGCGCCGCGCTGCAGGGAGGCGCTCGTCGAGGAGGACGTTGCTAAGTGGAGCAAGGCGAGCCAGTGGTTCCTGCTGAACCGCAAGCACGCCGAGCTGGCGGCCGCGCACGACGACGCCTGGCTGCTGGGCACCTGGGACGAGTGGTACATCAGCACGCTGCTCGCGAGCTTCAACGCAAGCGGCGAGACGACGTGCGACTGGCAGGGGCCGACGTACGTCAACTGGACGTGGGGCGAGCACCCCGAGCATTATGCAGCCGTGGACGTCGAGCTGCTGCACCGCATGCGCCTGTCGTCTATCTTTGCGGACGTGCGCTGCGACTGGCGGGCCGCGCTGGCCCAGGCGGCCGACCCCGGGCGCTTTGTCGACCTCAGGACCTGGGACTGGAAGGGCAGGGCGCCCGCGTTTGTCCCCATGAACAGCACCTGCCCGCTCTTCGCGCGCAAAATGCTGCCAAAGGCGCAGGCCAGCTTCATGGCGGCGCTGTGGCCAAAGACGCCGATCGACACTCCATGATCAGGTAGTTTGCGTGGAGGCCTTGCTGCCGCTGTGCGTCCAGGGCGGCCACTCAACACGAACCTGAGGCATGGGGAGGGCAGGCATGCATCGGGCGCCTGCACAGGTATCATCACTTTCCGTCATCGGTGTCCTGGCACAGAAGGGAGGTTTCATATATCAGCCCCTAACTAATTTGCGTATCATGTGCTGCGGCAACACCAGCCCTCCCCATCGGGCGTACAACATGTTTGAATCCTCTTTCTGACCTTTGTTCGGTGCATATGTGTTTGTGCTGTCTGCGTTTATGCTGCCTGTGGATCATCAAGTACGTGGTTGCACTGTACATGCCTCCAGGCTGGCATGCACGCTCATGTCTCAGCATGATTTTTGCTGGTGCAGTGGATTACGTCCCTCGCATGTGGGCAAGCGCATGGTTCAGCATGAATGTTGCCTGATGAATATCAACTTCAGCATGTGAGCCCGTGTTGATGCAGGGGCTGACGAGCATGGTGTCGGCAGCGTTGCACTGCGTTGGCCCCTGCCCCCCCTCATCTTGTCAGGGGTGAGATACAGTGATCGGTAGAAGGGCATGCTCTAGTATGGAGCATGCTTACGGGCAACTGCGCGCAGCGCTTTGGGTCGAGCATGAACAGCATTGTACTGCAGTAGTCCAAAACGTAATGCAATCTGAGCCGGCAGAGCAGCGGACGGTGTGTGCGCAGACCCTACTTTGGCTCATGGCAGGACCAAGCTCCCAAATGCAGAAGCGCGGAGGATGTGCTGCACCTGGTGAGCTGGCTAGAGCGTCGCGCCCTGAACGCGGGGGCCATGTGGTCACGTTCCGCACCCGTGAGCTGTCAAGACGTAGGCCCCAGCACATCTTTACTTGCCCGCCTACAGTCATCTGCAGACCTGGCAGGGCAGCAGGATCATGCAGGGCATGCTGAAGAAGCGCTGCCGCCATCGCCGGATGCGGCATTCGGCAGGAAACGCAAGATGCCTCTCGTCTCTCCCAACACAGAACCGACTTGCATTGCACACGGACAAGCACGACAATGAGGTCTGCCGCTGACTACGGGCTTTGAGGACTCCCACCTATGAAGGCAGAAAGCTGCCCAATGCCAGCAGCGCCACTGTGAAAAGGTATGACAACCTGGAGTGAATGTTCGTGGGAGACCCTGAGAGCCCCGCGTGCATGCACGTCGCGGGCGGCGTTCCCCGAAACTTCACGCCTAGCATGGCATGTGGCCAGCGACTCACGAGGTGCACAGTAGCGCCTCGCGCAAACCGGCTCATGCAGCATGGCGTAACAGAAACAAAACGGTCCGCACAAGGTGAGGCAGGGCATGCTGCAGACGGAGCTGCCGAGCCCCGTGCGGCGTCGCCGCCGCTCCAGAGGCAGGTCGCCTACCGCAGCGGAGCGGGCGGCACCCGCTGCGCATCATCCGGCCCTCCACAGCCTGGCGTGCTCACAGCTCGCAGCGCCACACCGCGCCACACCCGCGCGTCGCTGTGCAGCTCGGCGCGCGGCCGCCATCAGCGCAACCGAGCGCGGCGTTGCTGCGGAGCCCGGGTGGGCGCCTGACGCAGGGCGGGGTAGGCGTCGCCGCCGCGCGCCTGGCGCTCCTCCAGCTGGCCCAGCAGCAGCTGCAGCTTGAGCAGGCTGACGGGCGTGGGCACGTGCACGCCGTCCAGCGTGGCGCCGCCCTTGGTCAGGTTGTACGTGTCAAAGACGGTGAGGTTGCCGGCGGCCGCCGCCTCGCTGGTCACACGGTTGTAGTGCAGGACGTCCTTGGGGTACTGGTACTCGCGGTACTCCAGCGGCACCTTGTCCGTGTCCATCCAGTGCATGGGCGCCCAAATCTGCGCACGCGCGCGCGCCCCCGCTCGACGCGCTCCGGCGCTGCCACAGCCCTGTGCACAGACAGGCTCCAGGGGGCACCTCTGGCAGCGCGCGCGTGCCCGTCCTGCGTTGGAGCGGCGCGAATGAGCCGGGGCGCGCGGCGCTGCGTCTGTGGGCGCGGCGCCTCAGGTGTTGGGTAAGGGTAGGATAGGGTAGGCGATGCTCCCGCTCGAGGCCGCACCAGGTTCTCGGCCGGCACCGCGCACTCATTGGCCATGCGCTTCATGGGCGCGATGAAGTGCCGCACGCTGAAGCCCGGGTCCATCTTGACCCAGGGGTCGGCATCGCTCTCGCGCTGCTCGTGCGAGGGCGCGCCCGCCACGTACAGCAGCGTGTTGGGGTGCTGGCACGCGATGCCGCGCACCTGCACGCCCGCATAATGCACACCTTCTTCACCTAACACGCCTGGGCGCGCTGAAGGGCGCGCGCAATCCAAGAGCCTTTCCTTTCCCTCATGGGGCTCGGCGCACTTGCTTGTGCGAAGGGCGCGCCGCGGCGTGCACATGCTGGCGCGCACGGACATGCCGCTGCGCCTGCCCGGCTGGCAGAGCAGCGGTCACAGCGTGGCGCCTTGCCGCTGCAACGAGCGGCTCTGTGCCCCGCGCCAGACCCTCAGGCACGGCGCTGGCCGCGGCGCCATGCGTGCATGCCCGGCGGCGGCTGCGGCGGGCGCACACGGGCGGGGCGCGCCAGGGTCATGGTGTCGCGCGCGTTGACCTCGTGCGTCCAGTCCCAGTATGTGTGGAACATCTGCAGGCGAAAGTCGGGCGCGTTGGGGCACGGCGCCAGCTCGCGCGACACCAGCGGCGCGCCGTCCAGCCAGGTCAGGCTAAGCGGCCAGGCCTCGGTGTAGATGCGGCAGTCGCGGTTGCCCTGCTCGTTGCACTCGCAGCGGCCGAAGATGTCGCCGGGCGCGTCCGGCCGCAGCGCGCCGCGCGGCAGGTCCCCCAGCAGCAGCTGCACCAGCGCCTCGTACAGCTGCGCGCACTGCCCGAGCGTGACCACCGCTGCTGAGAGGCGGCAGCCAAAGGGCTCTGCAAGAACGCTGCGGGACACTGAACTCCCTGTGGCAACTGATCGCTGCCCCTGGCGTTTGCGCGTGGCGTGACAGTGCCCGAGGCGGGCGGGGAGCCGCACCTGGCGCGTCACAGAGTCCCCGACGAAGACGAACCCGTCCAGCTTGCCGAGAATGCTGCACGCGCTGCTGGCCATGTGCCACTTCACGCCTGCCTTGGGCAGGTCTGCCACCGTGAAGCCGCAGCTCCCCAAAAAGTCCTCCACGCCCAGGTCCGGCGCTGTGGCGCTGACGCTGCGTGTCCTGGGCTGACGCCGCGCAGGCACCTCCCGCTGCGCGGCTGTCCTGGCCTGGTCCTGGGGCATCCGGTGGTGGGGGTGGGGACGCCGCTGGGGCGGCTGCCCCAGCCCCGGCGCCGCTGCTGCGGCCTGCCCACACAGCAGGAGCCAAGCCAGGCAGGCGCACAGCGCTGCAGGCATTGCGTCAGCCGCAGCCGGCCTGCACGGTGGGAGCACAGGGAGCGAGCCGCGCCGCTCCCGAGCTGCCAGGGCCCTGTGCAGCTCGCGCTTCCTCGGTGCCTCACATCCCCCCCACGTGGTGCCTGCAGTCGCACACTGCTGGCCGGGCAGACAGGCTTGGGTGCATGCGCGTGGTTTGAGTAAATTGCACTCCAAGCGCTGGCCCTTTATGACTCCAGCGCGACGGTTGGAGGGTCCCCAAATCCAACTGCAGGGAGCTGGGTCGTAGGCAATATCTCGAGTGCTCCCCAGTGGTATCAGCTGCGCTTTCGGTGTTTGCTTGCAGGAGCGCAGGCCCTCGCAAGACCGTCATGAATATGAAGGCGAAGTCCGGGGAATTGTGATGGGTTTGATGAAGAACGAGCAGTCATCACTGCTCAATCCACACTGTTAGCTGCAAGCGTGCGTTCAGGCCTGGCCTCTGCCTGTGCCCTGGCTGGCGGACGGAGGCCGCATGGAACAGTCCAGCTCGCCTGTCCAGGCGCCTGCCTGCCATGCACGTGCTTCGCAGGAATGAGCGCAGCCATGAACCCAGCCGCGCTTGTCGTCCTCGGCCTGCTGCTGCGTGGCGCCCAGGCGGCGGCAGCTGGGAACGCTGGGCTGGATGCTGCTCACGCTGTGCGCCCCTTGACAAGCTCTTCTTCTCGCAGTATTTGGTTGAAGGCTGCCTGCTTCTGGACCTGCTTGGAGGCCGACAGCAGTGCAGAGCAGGCACCAGTGACGGTGCCTCAGCGGGTTGCGCAGGAGCCAGGCTCGGCCTTGGCTGCGGTCAACAGAGGGCCCGCGCGCCAGGCCGGCTCCAAGCTGCATCTGCTGCTCGGTGGGCAGCCGCTGATGACCCGCCTGTTGTGTGTGCAGCACCTGAGCGCCGGCACTGGCGCAACACCTCTGCGCTTGCGCCGCAGGCGGCGTGCGGCACTACCCCATCCCTGGTGTGCTGACGCTGCGGGATGGCGCGCGTGAGGCAGTGGTCATGCACGTGCGCCCTTACGCCTCGGCCCTGCCTACCCAAGAGCACCGCTCGCGTTGCTGCGTGGACAACCTCCAGTGCCGCTGCGGCGCGCACCCTATCGCGGGCTGCCAAGCCGCGCTCGCTGCGGCGCTCAGGTGTACCTCAGGAGCCTGCAGACGGCGGAGGCGCTGAGCTTCCGGGGCTTCATGTTCGCGGAGAGCATGGAGCGCGACTGGTACTCGCTCATGGACGGCTACGTCTGCCAGCCGGACGTGCCGCAGGAGGCCTGGCCCGGCATAGCTCTCAGGTCAGCCGCGGGCTCCTGCGCGCCTGCCGCCTGCGGCCGCGCCTGTGTTGACCCCGCGGCCGCCTCAGCCAGCGCCTGCGCGCCGTGCAGGGAGGTTAGCGGCGAGCGCGAGCACCGGCTGCGCGTGTACGCCGAGCTGATCTGGCCCCACGAGGCCGCCAAGCCGGCGGCTGGGACGGGCAACCGCAACCGCACGTGCATGCCGTACCCCTTCAGGGGCGAGGTGCCGCTGGAGGACGCAAACGCGGACTTTGTCATCAGACTGGACGGTTTCAAGAAGACCGCCAAGCTCGTGACAGGCGCGACAGGCGTGACAGGCGTGACAGGCGTGACAGGCGGAGCAGCCTGCGTGCGGGCGTCTCCGCCGGCGCGCCGCCGCACAAGCCTGCGGGCAGTCGCGCGGGCGTGCACGCCTGCCCCGGCTCGGTTTGCATGCGCGAGCGCCTGCATGACTACACCGCTCCGCAGACGTGAGCAGGACCTTCCCGGGAACAGAGGAAGGCGTGTGCGCGCGCGGCGCAGCACGGCGGCAGAAGCTGACGGGGCAGACGGCGCAGTACGGGGACACGCGGCCGCGGACGGCGCAGCCCGCGGGCGGCGCGCCGGTCGCCGCGGCCGCCGTGATCCTGTACCCCTTCACGCCGGTCACCGACCCGGGCACCGCCGCGATGCTGCTGCTGCAGCACGTCAGCTACCACATCCAGCTGGGCGTCGCCAAGGTCGTGCAGTACACGCAGGCGCGCCCCTGCCACCACCGAGGCCACCCGCACCTGGGCAGCATGCAGGGCGGTGACAAGTGGGTGCGTTGCTCTCATGCAGCCGCGCGCGTCTCGCGGCTTTGCTCTGCTGTTCCTCCTTTCTCGGGTCGCCCGCCTGGCTCGTAGTGTGCGCCCACCAGTCCGGTGGCTTTGCTCTGCTGCTTCTGCTTTCTCGCCTCGCCCGCCTTGCTCATCGCGTCCGCCCACCAGTCCGGCATGTGCTGCATGCCCGGCCCCGCTGGTCAAAGGTCTCCTGAAAAGGTCGTGAGCCATCGTGCCCCGCACCATGCAGCTCGCATGTTGCGTGGCAGCCTTGCCGCGTGGGGCTGTGCAGGAGCTTTCCAAGTCTGGCGCTGCGTGCTGGTCATCTGTGTTGGCTTCAAATGCTGCAGGTCTTCCTTCAGTGATGAAAGTGTGTCTGGGCCTGCAAGCACATGCGGGCGGCTAGGCCCGGCATGGCGGGCGCCTGCGTGCATACCCGGGCGCGGCGCACACCTACGGGAGGGTCGTCTGTGGCGTTGCCGACAAGCGTAGGCTCGCCGGTCGCGCGGCTCCCCGCGCAGCGTCTCCGTGTTCCCAGGGCCGCGCGGCGCGCAGATGAGCTTCCTGAGGGCCTTCCTGCGCGACGAGCGCCTGCGCGTCTTCGTCCGCGCCGGCCAGCTGGAGCTGGTGCTGTGGGACCACCTGGGCGAGTGCGTGGGCCCGCCGCACATGCGCTGCTGGCAGCCCATCGTGTACAGCCACGCCGTCCTGGAGGCCTGGGGCTCCGGCCTGCACCTGCTCATCTCCGACATCGACGAGTACTTTGTGCTGCCCACGAACGACACGACATTCGCCGCCGTGTTCGAGGGCAACTGCATCAACGGCAAGCCGATGGTGCGCCCTGCGCCTGCCCAGCCCGCCTCGGCTAGGCCCGCCAGCGCCCCCTGTGCTGCGCCGCCCGTGTCGCTGTCATGCTTGCAGCAGGAGCATGCGGCCGCGCTGACCGCGTGATGGCGCTCCACCCGTACCTGCTATCATATATCCTGGGCTGCAGGCCCGCTGTGCATGGCACGGAGCCCGTCGGCAGGTTTGCGGACACGCAGACCTCTGTCTGACTCGAGCCAATGTTGTGGCCACCCAGAGCGCACTCCAGGAGGCGCATCAGGGGTGCGCCTGCAGGCCGCACGTGCTGCATGTCATGAGGGGCCGGCACGCTGTGAGCGGTGTCCGTGTCAGTTGGCCTGCTGTTTTTGGTACAGGATGCAGCTCTGACACTGTTGGCTCGCCAGTGTCCACACGCCGCATGCTGCGCCGCGCGCAGGTAAAGGTCGAGCGCTTTGACGTCTTCCTGACGCCCGAGGCAGAGGCCGCGCTGCCCGCGGGCGCGGCCGGCGAGCTGGCGCTGTGGCGGGCGGGCGCGCGCCCGCACCCGCTGACACACTACGGCATCCGCTCTGTGGGGCCCATCAAGCTGGGCAAGGGCCTGATCGACCCGGAGCGCGTCGCCAGCTACGAGGCGCGCGCGCGGGCCCTGCGCAGAGGCTGGACAGTGCGCCGCGAGCGCTCCCGGGCAGGGTCGGCTGGCGCACAGCATGATGCTGCATGCGCCAGCCTGCCGCGCAGCGCCCCGCGGGCATGTCCGCCGTGCGCCTCCAGCGCGCGGCGGGCCTGCTGTGAAGCTGGCATGCAACCGCCGGGTCGCGCCGCATCGCGTACGGCCGAGGTGGTGCCGCCTGACGGCTGCGGCGCTGCCGCGCAGGTGCACAACGGCGTCGTCTTCACCGCCAACCCGGACAAGACGCTGTACTGGAAGGACCAGAAGGCGGCCCGGTGGACCATGAACCCGGCATGCGGCCACATGGTGCACCTCAACAACCTGTTTGCGCTGCGCTCGCGTGCGAGCACCTACCCGTCCATGCGCGACACGTCGCACCACTGGGCGATAGACAGGTATGTCAGGACGCTTGTTTGAGCGCACACATTTGCTGCGCGCCTGACGCCCCCGGCAGCCGGGCAGCTGGCCAAGGTGTCAGGCGCCCAGCCCGAGCACATGAGGCTGCGCATGCAGCGCGGCCAAGCTTGGTGCTTCTTGACTGGGTTCTCCATAGTCTGGCGCCCATGGCTCTTGCCGCGGGCATCGGACTGTTTTGCTGCTATCTGGCACCCCTGGTCCGCGCCTCTGCGAGCCTCCGGAGCTGTGCTTTCCAGCTTTCTCCATGGACGCCCGCCCTGCCGTTTGGGGTCATTTTGGGGTGCCCATCCACTTTGCTAGCCAAGTCACATGCGGGGCAGTTGACTCCACGGGTCCACCAGGGCACCGCCCTGTGTTATAGAGAAGCGCATGAGCGTGGAAGAGAGTAGAGAAGTACCTGCCTGGTCTGGGGAAGCTGGGGCACGTTTTGAAGTCTGCGGGGCGCCCGCGCGCGCAACATCACTGCAGGGAGTTAGCAGTGAGAAGCTTGATAGCTGCTGCCCCAAAGCTGAAGTGTTGGTGCTGTGCATCATGTGCTTTGCACACCTGCATATCATGTGCTTTGCACACCTGCATGCGAGGACAATGAGCTGGGCCGGCATGGCAAAGCGGCTGCATGCCTGCATGGCCCGTCACAAACTGAGCACCAGCGCGCTGGTAGCACGTGCAGGTGCCAAGCACCGACCTAGTTTTGTGAACAGCGCCTTTGTGCTCGCTGTGGCGACACGCAAGCAATGCTACAGTATTTTTTCTCTCTCATGAAAGAGACGGAAGGCCGCTGCTGGACTGTTAACATGGAAGCTCCGGGCGCTCACTGCCCTGCCCAGAACACTGCCCAGCAGTCTGCATGTTGCACCCGGCACGGCACTGTGCGGCATGCAGCTGTCGCAGAGCGGACAATACCATCGACCGGGGAGAAGCTCTGCTCACCAGGGAGCAGTAACAAGTCAGGGCCTACCAAGGCAGGGAAACAACTGCAGAAGATGACATGGCAGCATCCACACGCAGTCCAAAGCGCGCAATTGCAACTTGCATGATGTGCCTGCGTCGGTAATCCAGCAGCAGAGCAAAGGACCCGGTGGCTCTGACCCCGGCCGAGCCACCACACACGCTGGACAGACCGACGCATTGTCACCCACTTGTACAAGAGACAGGAGACCCACCTGCCGACAGGTGGGACAGGGCTTTCTTTGGATAGAAAATACCGCTCTACAGACAGCCTCCGCCAACTCAAAGAACTGAACAGTCAGGCCAACATTCATGCAAGCAAGCGCCCCAGTATCAGGCATACGGCCAGCACCTGGCATGCACACACTGCCAGGCCCCCGCCACCTAGGCCTGGCTACACGGCTTCCAACGCATTGCCAATGGTGGTACGAAAGGCCTTCCGGTCTTGGTAGAAGATGCCAGTGTGCACTTCATTCCCAGGCGCAACAAAGTTTGTCCCAATTGACCACGTGCCATTGTGGTGTTTGCTGTACGTGCTGAGCATCTGGTCAATGATGTAGCCCAGGTACAGCGAGCTGCCGTCCGGCCCGGCTTCCACACGCATACTCTCGCGCAGCTCCGCCATGAGCGTTGCCGCCTTGCGCTTGGTGACCGCCAGCGCGTGGGTGCACTTGTTGCTGCACCTCTCAAATCTGGTGTTGCCGAGCCACTCCTCCTCGGCGGGCCCCCACGTGCACTGGGGAAAGCAGCCGCCCAGGTACAGGAGCCCGTCTGCTCGTGCGAGGTCCATGCCGTGCAGGACAGCTTGACGCGCGTCGGCATGCGAGACGTTGTCGTACAGCGCAATGTCGCCCTCGAACACGAAGGCAAAGTCATCATCCGCCATGTCAGTGTTGTGCGCAATGTGGCGCATCAAGCGCTCCCAGGCCACCGTCAGCGAGAACAGCCTCTGCGTGACAACGTTGTCGACGTCCGCATCCTTGTCGTAGTTGTGGCGCTTGTGAGCCTCCCTTGCCAGCTTGGAAGTGGGCTTTGGCGGAGTGACGTGCTCGGCTCGCAGGTGCAGTACCGCCGCCAGCACTTATGCACCCAGGTGACACGCTTGCCTCTTGGGTCCCCGTTGTGGGACGGGGCCTGACAATGGCGGCGAGAAAGGAAGCTGCTGTGTGGCTTCGTGCCAGAGTGGGCCCACCTCGCGTGCGTGCACCCAGCGCTCCTCAACGACGCTCAGCACGTATGTCGGGGCTGAGGTCAGGCGGGGGTCGCGGTCCACACCCGGGTCAGGGTCGGCCCATCCGAGGGCGCGCCTGAAGCACGGGCAGCTTAGCTTACCGAGGTCACACGTGACAATTGCTCAACCAATCATGCTGCACAGCATGACACAGGGCAGGAGCAGCGCACTCGCTGAGCGGCACTGCCTGACAGCACCAGTACAGGCCGCAAGAGCCGTGTACAGAGGAGTGGCATGGGAACACGCACTGTGTGCATAGCACGGTGCAGACGGTCAGGACCAGTGCAGCGCGCCTCCTTCTGCAGCACATAGTCCCCAGCGTCAGCCGCACTGTCACCCTTGCAAACGGCTGAGCTTCAAGTACCAGTGAGCACGACGCGCAGTGGTTGAGGCCGTGCCATGGTAGTTGAGATGCGCATAGCCTGGGGCAGAACGCACCGCATGCCTGCTGTGGCGAATGCAGAGGCACAGCAAGCAGTCCCGGGCGCCCTTTCACTCGAGATGATTTGCAGTCGCCAGCAGCGTACTCAACCCATCCCGGCGTTAGTCACCCACGCTAAGGTAGACCGCGGCGCCAGAGCCTCTGATGATAGTCACCAGGCGCAGGGTCCTGGGCTCGGGCTCTGACACCCAGCTCCAGCAGGTGCTTTGGAGGGGCACCGGACGTACAAAGCCACTGCCGGACGTGTTGGGTGCGTGGAGGGTGCGAGTTGGAGGTTGTTGCGCAGGGACACGCGCAGCTGGGGCCCGTCCCTGCTTAGCCAGCAGCAGCAAGCGTGCAAGGGGCCGTTGCCCGAAAGCCGCTATGCTCCCTGCTCCATGGGCAGCTGAGCTGTGTGGCCCCACCTCGGCAGGCTCGACGCATGACGCGGCTGGCCTCTTAGCTGGCACCGCCCACCCCATCTAGCAGACCAACCCTCCGAAAGGGCCTCGGCGCGTGTCAGCACACATAGCAGCAAGGAGCTTCGCCGCATACGGCGCCGCGCTTGTGCTTGAGGCTGGCGAGCGGGCGCTGTGCTTGCACTGTTGCTGCGTCGCAAGCCGCGCGTGGTGCCTTAAACAGGAGTGTGAGGCTCACAGCAGAGACGTCTCCGCGTTGGTTCTCCCGGAGAAACTTTTGAGGCGCAGCGCACAACAAAAAATGGAACTCGGTAATACAGACATAGGCCTGCGCCCGCTATGCTGAGTGACGCGCAGACGCGGTGGCACCTGGCCAGCTTGCAGGTGGGCTGGCACGCGGAACCTGGCCTGGGCTCCCACACTCACTGTGCTGGAAATGCAGCGAGACTGTGCAGCAGTGAGCGTGTGCAGCAGCCAGTGCGATTGGCGCACCTGCGCGTGTCACACCTTCCCAGTGTCTTTGCACAGTAAGTTGCTTGAGTGTCACTGTTCGCCGGAGGACGAGCGTCACTGCAAGAGGCTGCATACTGCCAGGCAAAGCCACCACAGCAACACGC
>JAABUR0100005810.1_pt1 | contig 15468 bp, 18 predicted proteins | sample 5560091 | NCBI WGS metagenome assembly JAABUR01 (sample SAMN10711879, study PRJNA513375) | rock metagenome | isolation source: Antarctica rocks | place: Antarctica: Victoria Land, University Valley sud
CAGGGGTTAAGCGCGCCGCTGGCGTCGCCCTGCGCGCCCTGCATCTCTCTCCCGACCTAAAAGCAGGGGCTTGGCTCTCATGTCGTAGATCTTTACGCTGTGCAACATGTTCTTGCCCAATACATCTGCACGAAAAACGACTTGCCCTGGCCCGAGCCGCCGAACACGTCGATCAGGCGGTTCTTGAAGGCACGGTCGGCGAGGTCGACGTGGACGAGGGAGCCGTCGCCCTCGGCGCGGCCGATCAGGACGCCGCCGGCGGTGCCGGGCGAGCGCACGATGGCGGCCCAGGCGTTGCCCACCGTCTCGGCGTACATCTTGTAGGTCGTGTAGCGCGGGGCGTCGGTGCGGCCCAGCGGGCGCGTCGCGCGGAGCAACGGCCCCTGGACGCCGCGGGCGCGCGCGCCCCGCGCGTCGAGCGCGCCCACGCCCGTGCCGGTGAGCAGGCCCCACAGCGCGTCGGCGCGCACGGCGAGGGCGTCCCGGTCGGGCGCGAACACGGTCACGTAGATGCCCGCCCGGACCACGGCTAGGCCGCCCGTGCGCATCTTGCGCGCCTGGGCGCGCGCCTCGGCCCGCGCGTCGCCGATGTCGCCGTCGGCCTCGCGGCCCTGGGCGCCCGCGCCCACCACCAGGTCGCCCAGCGAGCGCCCGCGCTTCTTGGCGGTGGTGTGCTCCTTGTCCTGGTCCAGCCCGCTGATAGAGAAAGAAACGCGGATGGGCGCGGGGAAGGCGAGCAACGGGGCGGGCCAGCCGGGGTGCGTGGGGTTCGCGGGGACGCGGACGTAGAACGTGCAGGCCCAGGAGCGCGCGCCCTGGCCCGGCGTGTACACCCCGTCGATGGTCTCGCGCGCGGCGGGGTCGGCGAAGGGGTCGGGGAACGCCGCGATCAGGGCGCGCACGGCGGCGCCGTCGAGGCGGCGGGCGACGACGCCCAGGCGGTGCAGGGTGCGCTCGACCTCGCCCACGACGCGGGCCAGGGTGGTCCCCTGCGGCGCGCGGGCCGGCCCGGCGATCGCCAGCAGGAAGCGATGCGTCGGGACGTACTCCCCGCTCAGGTAGTCCTCCCACCAGGCGCGCAGGCGCCCGGCCAGGTCCCGGAGCGCGGGCGTGGGCGGGTCCACGTCGGCGAAGGCGCGCGCCACGGCGGTCTCGGCGGCGGTCGGCGTGGAGAGCACGGTGAACTGGATCGTATAGGGGACCGGGGGCGTGAAGGCGCCGGCCGCACCGTCGGTGAACGCGTCGAGTAGGTCGCCGGGCAGGCTGTACAATTGGATGCCGTCGAGCTCGATCCAGATGCACGCGTCCTTGCCCTTCTCGGTGCGGGTGCCGTCGTCCGCGATCGTGACCCGCTCCTGCACGGTGCGCGTGGGACGCGCCGGTGTCTCTGTCCGCGTGCCCTCTCGTGGCGCGCGGCCCCCCCGGAACAACGTCCAGCGGGCGCGGCGCGCCGCGTGCATGTGTGTGACCCTACCCATGCGCCACCACCTCCCAGCGGGCCGCACGGCGACCGGCGCGGGTGCGGCCGTCCAGGTCCACCTTGCGGACCACGCCGGCCTCGACCAACTCGCGCCGACGGGGGCGCGCGGCCGAGGGGTTCATGCCGGCGCCCTCGGCGATCTCCTCATCCGTCACGCAGGGATGGGCGGTGAGCCAGGCCAGGAGGCGCGCGCGCTGCGTCTGCGCGACGGGCGTGGTCATGAGCACCGGCGCGACGTAGGGCGCGGGGAGGGCGCGGATCGCCGTGGTTACGGGCAGGGCCTCCGCGACGGGGGCGGCGCTCGCCTCAGCGGCGACGAGGACCGGGCCGTAGACACGGGCCGTGCGCGGGCGGCGGGCGAGCCGGGCGGCGCGATAGGCCAGGCGACGCGGGAGGGCCAGGGTGGCGCGCCACAGGTAGCCGGTGAGCTGGCGCGCGTAGGGCTCGACGGTGCCGCTGCCGGCGAAGGTCACGACCAGGAGGGCCAGCAGCGCGGGGACGCCCACGATGAGCAGCAGGTGGACCTGGCCGAGCCCCGACTGGCCGTAGGGGAGGCGGCTCGTCGCGTTGATGAGCCCGTAGGTGAGTAGCACGATCCCGGCGACGTAGATGGCCTGACGGATCGTGAAGACGCCGGCGACGATCTTCACCGGGTCGTTGATGTAGAGCGCCGTCTGACTATTGCGCGCCATCGATCCCCCTTTCGTTCTCGCCGGCTGGCACCTGCAACGCCTTGGACAGGGCGGCGCCGTAGAGCACGAGGAGCGCGCCGGCGAACATCAAGGCGATGTCGCGGCTGACGACGGTGAGCGCCAGGTAGCCGATGCCGCCGCCGAGCAGGTAGGGGTACGTCACCCGGAGGGCCGTGCCGACGAGGGCGCGGACGTCGCCGACGAGGGCGCGGGCGTTTCGTGACGCGAGAGGCGGCGGCGCGACGAGCGACGGTGGCGGTGTGGATAGGTCATCGTGGGCCATGATGGTGCTCCAAGCGGTAGCGGTAGGCGAGACAGGGGCGGGACGTTCCCGCATACGGGAACGTCCCGCCTTGCGCTGGACAGGTCACTACTTAATGTTGGCTTGCAAGTACGCAGCGGCCCCCGTCGCCCCAAACATGAAGACGGAGGCCAGCGAGGCCGTGATCCAGGCGCCGGTCGCGCGAGGGTTATGTAAAGCTTGCATGGCGCCCGCGATGATGAACGCGATGGCGGCGAACGGCACCTTGATGGTGTTGGCGACATCGAGGAGGGCCTGGGCCAACCCGGCGAAGGGGTCGACGCCGGCGGCGAGGATGGGCTGGAAGGCGGCGATGACCGCAGGGTGCGTCAGGGCGAAATGCGCCGACGTGGCGACGGCGAGTGTCTCGTGCAGCATGATGATCTGTCCTCTGGTACGGAGATTGCACCGGTCAAGGACCGGGCCTGATGTTTGTCGAATGTCGGCCTGAGCGCGCGGCTAGCTATTGGATGTGGCGGCCGCGCGCTCGTTTGTGTGGGCTGCGTGGGCTGTCGTCTGGGCTGTAGTGATCTCCCCTGTAGTGGGCTGTCCCGCCCCCATCATGAGGCGGCGGTCGAACTGGTCTTCCGAGAGGAGCAGCAGGCGTTCGCCCGTGCGGCGATCCTCGGCCTCGACCTGCCACGCGACGGCGGCGGACCAGGCTCGGCGGACCTCCAGGACGCGATAGGCCGGCGTATGTTCCACGCGCCGCGCCAAAGTGTACGCGTACTCCTCGTCCATAACGATGGGCACCTACCTTTCTAGCATGTGAGGACATGCTTGCCGTTATGTAAATGCTCATGCTAGCCTAGAAGGAAGGCGTGCAAGTCGCGCCAAGGCAGCACAGCACTAGCCTCTATTTAATTATACATATAATTAAATAGAGGCTATGCGCGTACTATACTACGGAGTTTGCAAGGCGTCAAGGTATGTGATGTTGATTCGCCGACTGGATAAAGGCCCCGCACTCTAGATCGGTCACGATAGGGCCTGAATTGTGGGTGCAGACAACATGAATGAGAAGAAGTCCCGACAGGCGGCCGCCGCTCAACGCTTCGCAGGACGACTCAACCGGCTCTTTGACGAGCACCGCCGACCGGATGGGGAAGAGTACACCTTGGGACAGGTGGAACAGGAGACCGATGGAGAGCTATCGGTCGGCTACCTTTCCATGTTGCGCAACGGAGGCGTGGCGCATCCCCGCATGGATAAGTTGACGCGCCTGGCGGATTTCTTCGGGGTGGACATACGCTATTTTACGGCCCTAGATCCAGATGTTTTGCCCGTTGCTATACCTCCCGAACAGTCGACCAAGTTGCGCAAAGCGCTGGAAAACCCGTGGACACGGGAGTTCGCCGCGCACGCCGGGGACATGGGGCCGGAGGATTTCGAGGCGCTCATGAAATTTTGGGAATACTCAGCGCCACTCCGTAGGCGACAGCGAAAGGATGACTCAGCTCAACAGGGTGAAACATCCGACGGCATCTGACACGATAATGGAGCGAGAGCGGGAAGTCATGGACTTGATGCAAGACACGGCACGCGACGAGGATGCGTTGGCCCAGTGGGATGACCTCAATGTGGTGGCGGTCCGCGCGGACGCGGTTCATAGGGCGTACAGCGAGTACCGCGATTTAGGTCTCACCTCCAAGCCGGAGGGGGAGGCTGGTGAAGCACTCGTTGCCGCCCTGTGCGCGCGCGAAGGCTGGATCATCGAGGTGCGCCGCGTTTCGATGGACGAGCTGCCCAAGTATTCGGGGTTTGTCCGCCTCGCGGGACCGAACCACTGGGTTATCGACGTCCGCGACGACGTGAGTAATGGACAGACCGATCTCATCATCGGTCACGAGGTGGGGCATATCCTACGCGGCGACGTGACGCCGGAAGGTCGAGCGCGTGCCCGTGTCATCCCGATCACGCCGGCCGAGGTCTGGGCCAGTGCGTTTGCTGTGACGATAAGCCGTCTGTTCACCTACGGCGACGCAGAGGGCGAGCGCGAGGCGAGCATGGAGCGCCTGCCGGCGACCCAACGCGCCTTTCTAAGCAGTTTGGGGCCGCGGTTTCTGGGCAAGTTAAAGTCGAGGTAAATCTGGATGGACGAGTATCAGCTGCTCGGCTTAGTCTCGGGCATTACCATGATTTTGCTTGGGCTGGTGCTGCTGGTGCAGATCCGACCTAGCCCCCTCGGATGGACCTTCGCCGCTTCCTACACGTCGTCAGGGATTTGCTACGTCCTCTGGCCGACGCGGACTGCGCTCTATGTCGATCATGCGTCCGGAGTCGTCGGCCTTAGCGCGCTTCTCTGGGCTTGTGCGGCGACCTTCGCGGCTGTCCTGGCGGTCACCTTCTTTCGCCGCCTCGGCGACCGTGAGCTCTGGTGGGTGCGCGCGACCCCAGCCCTCGTCGTAACGATCATCGTCACCTACACCGCCGCCTTGGTCTTCGTCCGTCGCACCACAGGTCCCGCCGCATCCCATCTCCTCTACGATGGCTATCATGGCAATCCGCCGTCCCTGTTCGCGTGGAACCTTGTTGTCGGACTGACAATCGTCGTCGTCTACGCGATGGCGGCTCGGGAAATGCTGGTCCTGCAGGGCGGCGACTGGGCCGAAACGACCCTGATCGGCGTCTACGGCGCCGGCGTCGTCTACGGATTGCTGATAGTCGGGCAGGCGCTGTCCTCACGCTTCGGATACGGGAGTGAAACAGTCATCCCCCTCCTTCGTGTGATGCGCGTGTCGGCGATCGCACTGTCGCCGGTGCTAGGTTTTTGGGGAGTCATCGGGGCCGATGTATGGGTCGCGGGGCAGATGGCGCTCCGCGCGCGCTATCTAAGGCGGCAACTCGACGAACTTCTGGGCCTTGTCGTGCTGCTTTCTGATCGCCTTGTGTGGCGGCACGCACCGGAGGTCGGCAACTCGCTGGCCGAATTAGCACGGTTATGTACGCGCCGAGACCGAAAGGGGCACCCGCTCAGTAGGCAAGTTTTCATCGCGCTGCAAGCGGCACGTCGGATTACTTGGAGGCGTGGCGCCCTCGTCACCAGCCCTTGGAGCGACGCAACCCCTACGGATCGTGCGCTGGCCGATCGCAGCATCGCTGCCGAGGCCGCCCATGACGTAGCGGCGGGGAGTGCCCCGGTGTCGGACATCGGGCACGTTGTCCTCCTTCTGTTGCCCGACGTCGCGCTCCCAGCGGGTCTTACCGATCCACTACCCGCGCCGATGGCCGACCATATCGCGGCCGCCGCCCTCCTCGCTCCCTACTTCGGCATACCGCAGCCCATCGTCACGCTATCCGACAATAAACCTCCGCAACCGATGCGGCCTGCTGGATTACCCGTCGGCTTGCGCAACGACAGCGCGCTGCGGTGGACTCGCGCCTGGTACCAGGCCCTTGCAGAGAGGCGCGCGCAAGCGGAGATGAACCTCATGATGTGTTGCGAGTTGATCGAGGATTACATGCTGCAAGTAGACGCTCCCGATGACGACGATTTGGCGGTACATGCCTGGGCGTTGGGAGAAGCGCGACAGTTGTCACCCCTCCAGACAGAGATCGCGCAGCGCGCGTCTCAAATCCTCGGGCTCTTCGGCCCCTACGCCGTGCGATGCGTGTTCCCCATCCGTGCTGCCGTATCCCTCCGGGCTCCGAGGTGGCGAATTCGCCGCCCGCACCATCCATCGTCGGAGACAAAGGTCACGCTGTGGTGCGCCACCGCTGCGGTCATACAAACTGTGCTCGACCCCGCGCGCATCCCAGTCGATGTCGCGCTGAGGCAGGGCCGGCTCGACCGGAACGGGGGTGCGATTGCCCAGATTATTTGTCAGGCGGCCTGCGGCGTGCAGGCCGGGGAAAGGTAATAGGCCAGGGGCGCTACACAGCAGCTCGCCCGGCCTTGATCTGTGCCGCCTGGCACCGCCGCCTCGCCGCAAGGCGCTTGGCCACCGTTCGCAGCACCTGGGGTCTTCGCACGACGGCACCAAGTGCCACGGCGGCTGTTAGGTCGGTCCGCAGCAAGCGCACGTAGTCCGATGGGGCGCAATCCGCAAGTAGTCGAATCGAGTCGTCCCAGTCGTCATCCGTGAACGTCGCCATCTTCTTGTTGATGGTGTAGGCGTGCCGCAGCTTACTGGCCCACTGGCGCCCCCAGCGCCGCTCGTAGACGCGGAGCGCCGACGCCGAAACGTCCCCCGCCGCGAGCGCGTCGGCCGCGACGCCGCCCGCGAGGCGACCGGCCCACAGCGCGAAGCGTATCCCTTCCCCGACGAGGGCACTGGACTGGCCGGCAGCGTCGCCCGCCGTGATGATGCCATCAGCCACCAGATGCTCCCGCAATCCCTCGGCCGGGATAACGCCGTCGTGCAACTCGATGGGGACGGCGCCCTTGAGCCCCGCGGCCGTCGGCGGGTAGTCGCCAACGAGGAGATCGAGGTAGGCCATGGGATCGGCCGGGACATCGGGCCGAAGCACCCCGATCCCCGCGCGAACGCGGTGATTGCCGTAGGGAAAGACCCACGCATAGCCCGCCGGTGCGATCCCGTTACCAACGATCAGGGCATAGGTGTCCTCGGGCCAGTTCGGGGCGTACAGATCATATTCAGCACCCACACCCGCCCGCTTGAACCCAGGGTGGATGCCTCCCTTGACGCTCAGTGTCGAGGCGAAACCTGTCGCGTCAATGACAAGCCGGCAACCAACCTCCGTGATTTGTCCAGTGTGATCACGCAACTTCACGCCCCGGACGTGGCCGGCATGGTCACGCAGAATGTCTTGTGCCGCGGTGCGCAGTCTCAGGGTGGCACCCGCCTGGCCCGCCTCCGCGGCGAGCCACTGATACAGCGCTCGCACGTCCAGCACACAGCCGTACGGTTTCTTGGCCGTCACCGTAGTCTCGTGCGTCGGGCCGATCAGGCGGGCATGTGTGACGGGATGATACAGGTGTGCAGGTATCCCCAGCGCCTGGAGATCCGCGACGAATGAGCCGCCGCTCGTGCGCGTCGGGACGCCGAATGCTTGGTGCTTCTCCGCTAGAAGAACGGACAAGCCGTGGTTGGCGACGATTTTGGCTGCGGCGAGCCCGGCCGGGCCACCACCGGCTACGATAACATCATAGTTTGAATCATAGGCTACCATCAGTGATGCCTCTGCATGTAAACGTCCTTGCATATTCGACTTAAGTATGGCATATCACCCCGGACCATACTGCCGCCCTTACTCACACAATCTAGTGTACTCGTCGCGCAACTCCCTCCCCGCGCAGCCCGTCGCCGAGCTTGGGTAGACCGTGCCTCCGCCCACGCCGCCACGCCCGCATAGGAGCGCCGGGCCGTCGATGTCTATCACGAGCCCGGTGCCCCCATTCGCTTTACGGTCGGGGTGTGCGCAACGCAGTTCTTCCCCAAAGCGACAGCCGGCGCATATATCCATCGTGCCGGGGAAGGGTTCGTTGAAAGCCAATCCGTAATAGAGCCGAGGGTGTGGCTTGATGAGCCGTGCGCTGCAACGCGAGCAGAGCAGGACGGCGATGGGCTCGGGGTGATCGTCGTCATCACACTCCTGCCAGACGCGTACGCCGCGCTTTCCCGCCTCCATGGCGCGCACGAGTTGAGCGATCTCGGGGTCGATGCCGTCGGCCGACTTGGGGGTGGGCACGAGTTGGGCATTGACGGCCCCGCACGATTGGCAAGTGCCCGGTTGCCTCGGTCCGGCCAAGCTCTCCGACAACCGAGGCCAGGGATGAGGGGCGATGTTAGCCGCTGTGGATAGTGTCCCGCTTGGCTGGTCCAGCGGCAAGAGGGCCGGAAGAGCATCCTTCCCATCTGGTCTTTGTGGCTCTCGCCTCTGCCATAAGCGTGAGAAGAAACGACCTGCCATTATCCCTCCCTCAATCGTTGCCGGAGCCCTATTGTATCGCTCCCCCTAACCAGTGACAGGGCGTGCAAGTCGCACTACCCCCCTTCCCCCCTTAGCATACGACGCCGACGAGTGATCGTGCGGCTGTTCTCCCTCGCTCTCGTGTCGCGCGTGCGGGCGGCGCTTGTGCGGGGTGGCACGCCGACGTGTCGCGTTGTTTGCTATCATAGGCCATCGCATGGCCCTACAATCTACGGTATGGCCCTATCGACAGTGAGGAGAATTGCCGGTGTCTCAGCCCACGCGCGCGTCAATGCCCCTGGTGATCGTCGCCCTCATCGCCCTACCGCTGCTGCTCGCCGGCTGCGGCGGCAACAGCAGCGCCGCGCCGACGGCCGCCACGGCGACGGCTATTCCTCCGACGACCCCGCCCCAGCCGACAAGCCCGCCCGTGCCGAGCGCGACGGTTGGACCGCCAGCGACCGCGACGCCCCCGCCGACGCCCACGCCCATCCCGCTCGACGCTCACGCGCGGGCTATTGCCATCCCCGATCTTGGAGAAGGCACCCTCCCCACGCTGTATGCGAGCGCGCGGACGCGGACCGTCGCCGACCTGACGAACGGCGCGCTGCGGGTGGTCTCGCTCGACCGGGGCACGGCGTCGTCACCCATCACGCTCACGCAAGACAGTCAAGGTGCGCAGGTCACCCTCGACCTGGCGCGCGGCCGGGCCGTCGCCGTGAGTGCGGCAACGGAGATCAGTCCGACCCTTTGGCTGACCGACCTCGCGGGGACACGAGCCCCGATCTCGCGCACGATCACTGGCCCTAACGCACCGCAGCGGTACATCGGGGGTGTCGCCGTCGACCCGGCCACGGGTGATGCCCTCGTGGCCGCCCAGGGCGACAGCTTGGAGGGGATTGCGGCGCAACTCCTGCGCGTGACCGCTAACGGGACGGTACGCCGGTCGCATCAGATCGGGGATACCCCCACGGCGCTCTATCTCGACACCGCCCACAACGTCGCCGTCGTCGCCACGTCGGCGTCCTCAGCGTCCAGCGGGGCCACGACATTGACGTTCGCCGGCTACGACGCGCGCACCCTCGCGCCGCTCTGGACGGCGCCGGCCCCGTATGACCCGGCCACGACGCGGTTCGACCCGGCGCGGGGTCAGCTCTGGCTCATGGCGACGGGCGGCCGCGCCACGATCCTCTCGACGCGTACGGGCCGCGCCGTCGCCACCATCGACCCATCATACACGAAGGCGCAGTACTGGACGCAGAACAAGGACCTGGTGCTCGACGGGGCACGCGGCCTCGGGTACATTTCCTGGGGGAGCGGGACGACAAGCGGCGGCCAGCAAGTCGGCATCGACCGGATTGACCTGCGCGCGGGTCGGCGCACGACGCTCACGACGGACGGTGGGACGCTGCTCGCGGTGGCAGCGCGGAGCGGCCGGCTGGTGACGCTCGACGCGGGGGGGGCCGATCGTGGTGCGCCGGCCGTCGTCATCGCCCCGCTCACCGGCCAGGACCTGACGACGGAGAGCGTGGGCGGCGCGGCGGTGGCCGCGGTCGATCAGGACGGTGAGCGCGTCGTGCTGGCGTTGCCGGCGACGGTCCCGTATCAGGACCCGGTGAGCGGGGCGATGACGACGGCCGGCCTCGCCACCGTCACCGTCCACGATCGGCCATGAGCCCGGACGCCTGGCCCGTACCTGAGGCCCCGTCGCTACGCGCGGGGCCGGTCCTGCCTGTGGGCGCTCGTGGGAGGGGGTAGCGCTATGATAGCGCTAGCGTGACGATGGCGCTAGCGCTACGGGTCGGCGCTACCCCAGGATAAAGAGTAGCGCCATGGTAGCGCCAACCCCCCGTTTTCACGCTCAAAACGTGGTGCTAGCGTAGCGCCATGCCTTTAGCACTAGAGCTAGGAGTAGCGCTACGTTTTGAGGGCCAGTAGCACCAAAATAGCGCTACAGTAGCGCTACGATCTGAGGAGGTGGGAGGGCCGCTTGCACCACGTTGAAGGGCTGCGGTAACACTCCCATGAGGGCTAGCGGTGGCCGTCCAGGCGGGGCCGCACGACGCGCCGGACGGCGACGATGAGCAGGACGGCGAGGGCCACGTACGCGCCGACGAGGACGGCGGCGAGGACGGCGGCCACGACGTGGAGGGCGAGCGCGGAGGCATGGGCCAGCGGGGTAAGGAGGGCGGCAACGGGGCCGGTGAGGGCGCAGAGCACGAGGGCGGCGAGGCAGAGCATCCAGACATGGGCGCGGGCCTGAGCGTCGGTCATGTGTCCCTCCCCTGGCTCGTCTGTCCCGTTAGCGGTGCCGCGCATCACACGCGTCCCCTGGCGGCGTGGGGCCTCACCAACAGTATCGCAGGTAGGGACGTGTTAGGTGGGGGCGTGTCAGGAGGCGGCGGGGGTGGCGTCGTCGGCGAGCCAGTGGCGCAGGGCGGGGTCGCGCAGGCGCGCAAGGGCGCGGGACTCGGCCTGCTGCACGGCCTGGCGCGTCAACCCGAGGCTGCGGCCGATCTCCTGGAGGGTGCGCGGGGGCTCCCCGTCGAGGCCGTGACGGGCGACGAGGATGGCCCGCGCGCGGGGGTCCAGGGTGGCGAGGGCGGCGCGCACGGCGTCAGCGAGCTCCCGTGCCTCGGCTTCGGCGTCGGGACGCAGGGCGGTGGGATCGGGGAGGAGGTCGCCCAGGGTCGTGGTCTCGCCGTCGCCCATCGTCAGGTCGAGGGGGACGGGGGCGGGCAGGGGCGCGGTGAGGGCGTCCACGCGGGCGCGGGGGAGGCCCGTCGCGGCGGCGAGGGCGGCGCGCGTCGGCTCCCGCCCTAAAGCAGCGTGGAGGGTGTGGGTCTGGCGGGCGAGGCGGGCGCGCTCGTCCTGGACGTTGACAGGGACATGGAGGGGCGTCTGGCAGGCCAGGGCGCGGCGGAGGGCCTGCTTGATCCACCAGACGGCGTAGGTGGAGAACTTGTAGCCGCGCGCGGGGTCGAAGAGGTCGACGGCGCGCAGGAGGCCGACGGTCCCTTCCTGCACGAGGTCGTCGAGGGGGAGGCCGCGGTGCTGGTAGCGCCGGGCGAGGGCGACGACGAGGCGCCCGTTGGCGGCGACGAAGGCGGCGCGGGCCGCGGCGCCGGCGCGGAGGGCCTCCTGGTCGAGGGGCCAGGCGGCCAGGTCAGCGAGGAGGCGCGCGCGGGCGTCGGCGGCGAGGGCAGGGGGCAAGAGGGGGCCGACGACGGCGGGGAGGACGGCCGGGGCGAGGGGCAGGTGGGGGAGGAGGGCGGCGAGGACGGCGGCGGCGGCGGCACGGGCGTTGACGGCGGGGGGCAGGTCGCGGCGCAGGCGCGCGGCGAGGTGGCGCTGGGCCAGCAGGCGGGCACGGCGGCCGGCGCGGATCACCTGGGCTAAGTCGCGCTCCTGAGCGGCGGTGAGCACGGCGGGGGCGGGGATGGGCGCGGGCGGCGGGATCATGCGGGCTCCTGTGTGGTCCAGGGTCTCTACACAGAGCGTACCAGGCCGACCCGCGTGCCTGGTGGTCTTGTGGGGATAAGGGGCGTGGTTCCGGGACCACCCGTGGTCCGGCACCGCGCGACGATGCTCCCCTCTCCTCACCACGCCGACGGGGCCGAGGCGGCGCTCGTGGCCCCGCGTTCACCCGCCCGGTCTAGTCGGCGGGAAGAGGTCGAGGCCGGCCTGACGGGCGGCGCGCGCGAGGGCAAGGCGAAAATAGGGGTCGGCGAGGGCGACGGGGATACCCGTCATGACGCGCTGGTAGACGCCGGCCTGGCCGGCCCGGATGAGGCGACGCAGCTGCTGGGCGCCGTGGCGCGCCTGCTCGCTCGGGCTTCCCTCACAGGCGGCCACGAGCGCGGGGAGGTCGTGACCGGCGACAAAGCGGACCATGCGGTCGGGCGTCAGGGGTCCAGCCTCGGCGGCGAGCAAGTGCCCGGCGACGAGGACGAGGAGCGCCACGGCGGCGCGCTCGTTCCAGCCCGGCCCGCTGACCGGCGACCGACGCGTCGGCTCCCTCATGACGCGTCGATCCGCGCGTGACGCCGGTTCATGGTCTCCTCGATCCAGGCGAGCACGTCCTGATTCGTGAAGTCCTGCAACGTGATGTGGACGAAGGGCGCGGTCTCCTCGGGGACGAGCGCGGCGGCCTCCGTCGTCAGATCGCGCAAGGAGGTGGCGCGCAGATATGTGAGCAGGGCGCGGTAGGTCGCGCCGGGGGTAACGGACCGGACGACGACGCAGGCGAGGGCGACGAGGCCAGCGGTGAGCCAGTCCTCGGCGACAGCGAACTGGTCGTCCAGCGTGGGGTCGACGGCGCCGGCGGTAGCCTCAATCCACCACCACGCCACGTCCTCCAAGCCCTGTTGCCCGGCTGGCAACGGCGTGTCCAGGTCCACCTCGTCGTCGTCGTCGTCGCCGCCGCCCCACTTGTCCCGGCGGTCGTCGCTCGCCCTATCGCCCATCGCGCCTTCCCCCTCCCTCCAGTATCGCAAACGCGACGGGACGCCGCCGATGACACGGCGCGCAGCGGCCACGACCCAGGATGGAGGGTGGGAGCAGTGCGGCGGTCGCTCAGGACGGCGCGCGGGGCGTGCTTACGTTGCCGGCGGCGGTTCCCTTCCGGGACACGGTGAGCGGGGCGGCGACGACGGGCGGCCTCGCTACCGTTACCTTCCGCGATCGGCCGTGAGGGCGGCCGCGTGGTCCGTCCTCCGTCGATAGGGCTGTCCTGCGCCGGTGCTAGGCACACCGGCGCAGGACAGGCGCTACCCCCCATAGGGGCGTGCCCGAAAGGGGACCTCCCTAACCGGGGTATTGCGCCGACCGTGCTGTGGCCTCTATGATGGTCCCAACTGGAACACGCGCATCACGGCGTACCACGACAGGACGGGGAGGGGACATGGAGCGGGACCACGAGGGCGACGCCTATCTGACGACGGGAGCGGCGGCGCGTCGCCTCCACATCTCCAAGATGACGCTCCTGCGCGCGCTCCGACGCGGTGAGATCGCGCCGACCTTCCGCACGCCGGGTGGCTACGCCCGCTTCCGCGTCGCCGACGTGGATCGCTACGCCCGTCAGCTCGCCGGCAGCGGCCGGGCACCCTGAGAACGGACCGCCCTATGTCAACGACCGCTGCCCCCTCCTCCTCCCTGACCGCGATCCTGCGGCCCCTGTGGGCGGGCCTTGCCCTGATCCTGACCTACAACGGCCTGCTCGCCGCCTGGCTGGCGCTGCGGCCGGCGCCCTATCCGGTCATCCAGGCCGTCGATAACGTGGCGCAGTGCGCCGGCCCGCTGCTCGCCCTGCCGCTCTGTTGGGGAGGGCTGCCCTGGCCGTGGCGGCGCGGCCGGGTGGGCGCGGCTGGCGCATCGGCGGCCTCCCGCTGGATGCCCGTGTTGCTGGGGCTCGGTGTGCTCGGCTACGCCGTGGGGCAGCTCATCTGGACCTACGACGAGGAGATTATCCACCAGCCACCCTTCCCCTCCTGGGCCGACGCCGGCTACCTTGCGGCCTACCCCTTCCTGTGCGCGGGCCTGCTCCTGCTGCCGCGCCGCCCGCTCCCGAGCGCCGCGCGCCTGCGCGTCCTGCTCGATGGCGTGATGATGATGACCGGGGTGGTCGCCTTCAGTTGGTACTTCGTGCTCGGCCCCACCGTGCTGCAAGGGGCCGAGTCGCTGTTTGGCAAGCTGGTGAGCGTCGCCTACCCCTTCTGCGACCTCGTGCTGTTCTTCTGCCTGCTGCTGCTGTGGGGCCGTGCCCAGGAGCGGGCGCTGCGCCCGGTCGTCGTCTTGTTCTCGCTGGGCCTGGGCTGCATCCTGGTCATCGACACGGCCTTCGCCTACGGCAACCTGCACGGGACCTACGCCACCGGGGGGCTGGTCGATGTGGGTTGGCCGCTGGGCTACATGCTGCTCGCGCTGGCCACGCGCGCCGCGCGCCAAGCCCTCGCCCACGGGGAGCGCACCGGCCACGCGCCACCGCTCACGGCGAGCGCACCGGCCCCGCCGCTGTGGCGGGCGCTGCTGCCCTACGCCTTCCTGCCGGCGGTGGGCGCGCTGGTGGTCTCGACCGGCCACCTGCGCGACGCGACGCCGTTGGAGCGGGGTGTCTGGATCGGGGCCGGCGTGCTCGGCGCGGTGGTGGTGCTGCGCCAGGTCGTCGCCCTGCTGGAAACGCGCCAACTCTACCGCCAGGTCGAGGAGCGCAACCAGGCCCTCGCGGCGGCCAATGCGCGCCTGGAAACGCTCGCCAGCACCGACCCGCTCACCGGGCTGCTCAACCACCGCGCCTTCCACGCCCGCCTTGATGAGGAGATCGTCCGCGCGGAGCGGGGCGGCCGCCCGCTGGCCCTGCTGCTGGTGGACCTGGATGACTTCCGCACCATCAACAACACCCACGGGCATCAGGCGGGCGACCGCGCGCTCGCGGCCATCGCGGCGGCGCTGCGCGGTAGCCTGCGCGCGGGGGACAGCGCCGGGCGCCTCGGCGGCGACGAGTTCGCGGCCATCCTGCCCGAGGCCGACCTGAGCGAGGCCCTGGCCGTCGCGGAGCGCGCCCGCGCGGCCGTCGCCGGCATCGCGCTCCCGGCCGGGGACGCCACCATCCGCACCACGACGAGCCTGGGCGTCGCGGCGCTGCCCCGGCACGCGCGCACGCGCGACGCGTTGATCGCCGCCGCCGACCAGGCCGCCTACGCCGCCAAGGATGCCGGCAAGGATTGCGTCCGCGCGTCCGGCGACCCGCCGCGCCTGGCACTGGTGGGTCGGGCCTAGCGCGGCGGCGCCTCCGGGTCGGCCGGCCCTGGCCCGCCCTGATACGGGGTGCGCTCCATCTCGTCCACGAGGGCGACCAGGCGCGCGCCGTCGTAGAAGCGGCGGCCGCTCGCGTCCGCGGGCGGCGGGCCGTGGCGGGCGTCGTAGCGCCGCAGCAGCTCCTCGGCGAGGGGGCGACCGTGGCGCAGGCGGTCTTTATGGTGTGTGTGCGGATCGAGCATCAGCTCGACCATGCCGCACATCTCGCTGAGGGCCTCGCTCGCCACGATGCCGTCGGTCCCCCGCAGCGTGCGCAAGAGCGCCCCGCGTTCCGCGGCGTCGGGCTCGTTCATACGGTCCCCTCT
>JAABUR0100005812.1_pt1 | contig 15467 bp, 23 predicted proteins | sample 5560091 | NCBI WGS metagenome assembly JAABUR01 (sample SAMN10711879, study PRJNA513375) | rock metagenome | isolation source: Antarctica rocks | place: Antarctica: Victoria Land, University Valley sud
CCCCACCGTGTGGGGGCGCCGCCCTGCCCCATTTACTTTTAAGCGGACAAATATGGCGGACGGCCCCGCCCCCTCTTTGCCGGGATCCCCCGAAATACGGCTACTTTTTGGCCGACTTAGTTAAAATGCCCCCATATGGGGCAAATCCCCCACTAAACGAACCACTGGTGAAACGGTGTGCTATGTCGGCAGCGGGGTGTAGTATACTGCGCACAGGGTGAACTGAGGGGTGGTCGCTGTTCATGTAGGTGCATATACAATGCTTCCGTTTTGATGAGGAAAGGCGAGCATTCTACAGCCTAAGCATCACAGCCTGCATTTAGCAAAAGGCAGCACCCGCGCATAATTATGTGCCATGCATGCATTGCATCACTCATTTGGCACGGTATCTCCACCCTCTGCAAGTCCTGTGCTTTGCTCTCCCGTCAGTGTGCCAAGTTGGCACTGCCAACCACTGTGTACTTGTGAAATGGTGTGCAGTAATCGGAAGAAAAGACAAAGAGCTTGTCGGCCGGCTGCAGGCAGCTGGCTGCAGGCAGCTTGTGTACGAGTGTGGCTTGTGACTCACAAGCTGTGAGTGTGTTGCCAAGCGCGGAGCGCCTGTAGTAACTCTGTACCTCACAACAGTAATCTGCTTCTGCCAGCCACGCAAAAGCATAGTCAAGAAACGCGGTGTGCTACCCATGCATGCGCATCATCACACAGTTTACTGCAGCGCATGCATGCACAGTGCAAGGTTTATCATGACCTTAAACCTAGTCCCCCGTTCCTGGGGGTGCTCTGAACAGTCATTAACTGCCCGGGTCGGAAAAGGAGACCCACAGCCGATGCAAGGGCATGCTGCCCAGCATCCAGAAACCCTCCAATCCTCAGCACTTCCCCCACCCTCTATGCTTCTGTGCATAACGTACTGACAGAGAGCTGCCCAAGGAGCTGATCCTCTGATTTATCGCATGCGTGCGCTCTGACGCTCGCTGCAAAGGAGCGGAGCTCGCAAGTCCAACGGCAGCCTCGGGAGGTTACTGAAGCTGGGCATGCTGCTGCCGCAATAGCTCAGGCGCTCGGCCCGCACATGCACTCAGGCGCAAAAACGCACAGCAGCGACAAGCTGCTTCTAATAGTGCGCGGCGCGCAGCAGCACGGCTCGCTGCCAGGGCTTGGATCAGGAGCAGTTCCGCAGCCCTTGGCATGCGGCACAAATGTACAACACATTTGTTCCGCACTCTAGACAGATGGCCGACAGGGAGCCTGCCTGGCGTGGCTCATGTGCAAAAGCTACCTGCTGGCACAGACAGCCAGCCGGGGCTAGAACAATCGCAGCTGAGGCGGGCTGATGCACTTGCTGCGCACCTGCGCCAGCTGAGCGGCGCTGGGCTGCGCGGCGGTCAGCACCGGCTGGATCTGGTACAGCCGCGGCCAGTACTTGCCGGTCACGAAGATGCGCTTGCCGGCTGCGTCATACGCGATGCCTGCACGCGCGAGGCCAGCCTGACTTGGCAGCCCTGTGACCTGTCAAAGCAGTTTGTGTGTGCACCAACAAGACCGCCGGTGTTACAGCATGCCTCGGATCTATGCCGCATTTGCCATGCACATAAGTTCATGCACAGCTAGAAATCATGCTCGGCTGAGGGCACTCTAGTGTTTCAAAGGAATGCGAGCGCAACAAAGTTGGGCCGGCATGTTCGACAACAGGATGCACATGAAGGCAGTCCAGCAGGACCGCCATTGCAGCACAGAGGGCGCGTGCTTGCGCAGGACTGGGCGCGTACCATTGAGCACGTCCATGGGGTGGGTCTGCGCTATGTTCTGCGCCTTTAGGCTGCTGTGCAGGCCGTCCAGCAGCACCCACGACCTGCGCGCCAGCCAGTCACCTTGCAAGAGAGGCATAAATGATACCATGTCTCTTTTATTGTTCTGAGTCACCAGCTGATGCGGACAAGTGAGTGGCCTCGCAGCGTGTGCAGTGACACAGCATCCTATGAGCAGGCTGAGCTGCCGAGGGAAACACGCGGTGCACGCACTGCAGAACACACTTGCGTCCGTCCACAGCGCTCTTTTGGATTCTGCACAATGCACTCATGAACGTAGCACTGCTTTTCTGGGAAACTTGAAAGGAGCAGGGGCGGCAACGCACTTGACGACGCCGGACTGCGGGTCGACGCGCGCAATGCAGTCTGTCAACCAAACATTGGCCCAGATCTCGCCGTCGATGGCCTCCAGCTCGTTCAAGTTGCCCACTGCCGTGCCCTGATCGGTGACCTGCGGCGCCGCACGAGGGTGCGCTTGGATGGGGCTGCATTGGCACAGCGTGGCGTGCTGACCAGCGCACGTCCACAGGCCCAGCCTGGCATGTGTATGGAACGGTCGCAGTACTGCTGCCAGTACTGTGGATGTGAGCAGTCTCACTATGCAGAGACGCCCGTCGGCAGCTTTGAGTGTGCGCATGCCTTTGCGGCTTTCCGACTGTAACACTCACTTGAAGCTTGCCTGCGGGGGCAAAATTCTTGTCTGAAGGGCTGCACATCGTGGCACCCGTCAGGGGCTGCGCGCGCCATGCGCGCCTGTATGCTGCGGCGCAGGCGCAGCGTGGCAGGATCCACGAAGGACAGGGTGGGGCTGCCGTCGGAGAGGACGATGGAGTCGGTGGCGTTGTCGAAGGTGGCGCCCCAGCCGTCGCTCAGCGGCGTCGTCGTGCTCTGCGCCTGGAAGTTTGACGTCTGGTACCAGAACGCCTTGCCGCTCTTCCACGTCAGCTGCAACAGCCTGCGCGACGCGCGCCGTTCCGGCGTCAGCTCCGGCCTGGGTGCTCACAGGCGGCGGTCTTGTCCTCTTGTCCTTGTGCCAGAGCCTTCGCCTTGTGCCATGCTGTTCTGCGGCGCTGCCAGCAGCCAGCGCGCACATGCAGCACTCACAACACAACACGGGCGCAGTCGGCGGCCACGCATGCTCCATTCACCATTGACAGCCTGCATTCACAGCCTCCCAAGCTGTTTGGCCCCAAAAAAGCGTGTGCGCAGAGGACCACATGAGACGCACCACAAAAAGCCCTGACGCTCTAGCGGGGTGACCCGTGATAGCTTTAGGGCTATGTGTCCCCAGCCAGGGTGCGGCCGCGCACCGGTTGCCGACCTTGACCAGGCCCTCGCCAAACTCGCTGCGCGCCAGGGCTTTGGTGCGCAGCGCGGCGCCCGTGTCCAGCGCCACCTCGCGCACGCTCGACTGCCCGTACATACCTGGATAGGGAATGGGTAGGGCAGGGTTAGTAGGGTAGGCGCATACATGCCTGGGTGGATCGTACCCGCTCGGCAGACTGCCCACAAATGGCAAGGAGTACCAGGCCACTCACATGCTCGTCCTCTGCCAAGAGTGCCTGCTGGTGCATGTGCACGTGTTGCGCAGGGCGCCTGCGCCCTGCAGCGCAGCGGCCAGCACAAAGCCTCTCTGCTTGTGCTCTTTCCACAGACACGAGCATGGGCGGCGGGGTCTCAGACTTGAAGCACACACGACGCATGTGGCGCATGGGCCGATCGCAGGCCAGCAAAGGCGCCGCACCCGTGGACTCCCAGAACACGGGCTTGCAGGTCCCTGAGCTGCAGTCTGTGTCGTACTCCAGGCCCTGCGTGAAGGAGTTGGGGTCGTGCGGGTACTCCTTCACCACCTGCCGCGCGCGCGCACAAATGGCGCATCAGCCTCAAGCCCATGCCGCCGCACAGTGGTTGCGGTGCTACACAGTGATCCGATGGAGGCGGGCATTGCGGGGGACTGCAACGCGCGCTGCTCAAGCGCTGCGGGGGGGCCGCTCAGTGTGCAAGGGCAGGCTAATTTGGTGGCTGAGCCTTCCAGAAGGCACACGCTAAACGCGCGAGTCCAGCACAAGCCAAGGCAGCACCAATGCTCTCTGGGATGGGCTGGCGGCCAGGGCACGCACACGCGGTTGTAAGGAATGATCAACGTCACTTTACGAGGTTGAGGACTAGAAGCAGTAATCCCCAGGACTACACACTCTGCTTGCTTGCTGTACAAGCAAAGTTGCTGTTCCGGGCTCAGAAGCTCACCGTGTAGCTGTACAGCGCAGGCGCAGCCGCGGCACTCGGTCCAGCGGCCTGTGCGGGATCTGGTGCCGGCTGCGCCTGCGCAGACGCGCCCGAACCCGCTATCGCCGGCGGCGGGCCCGCGGCCGCGGCCGCTCCGCCCGGGACCAGGTCAGGCGCGTCGCCCGTCGCCGCGCGCACCAGCAGCGCGGACACCGCCAGCAGCGCCGCCAGCGCCTGCAGACCAACGAGAGCTTATCTGAACCTTGCAGAGTCCCTACGTCAGCAGGGTCTCCAGAGCGTTGCGTTGTACTCTGGAGCCAAGCATATCGCCGTGCGGACCGCTAGCCGCACCAGCAGCCTAGACGCTGTCTCTGACAGCGCTGTCAGTGCTGCAAGCACACAGCGCGCACTTGACAGCGTCCGTGGCACTCATGGTACGCGCTGCTACTTTGCACTCTCCGCTTCACCAAGCCGCAGGCTCTGCTTGGGGACGCCGCAACCGTGCAGGCGGGACGCCCCAGTGCAGAGCTTGTGTGCTGGAGCACGGGCGCAAGAGGCTCGGTCTTAGCCAGGCTAAGGACCGCGCCGGCAATCTGGCGGTGCGGGGTTCAGGGTGCGGCACGCACCAGCACAGACGCCCTCACCATCGCGCGTTTGAACCAAGGCTGTGCCGCCGCAGCCTCCTGCGAGTCCTTTAGCACGTCTGGGACGTCCTTCCTGCGCTGCTTCTTCAGCATGGCCCGCCGGGCCCGCAGGCCGGCATGCTCACATGCATTGTGCACCAGTGCGCTGCCAGACCAAGTGCGGCCAGCCTTGGCTAGGGCACCTACACGTGCGCAAGCTCGCACCCACCGCACAAGCGCAGTCGCTCCGCTTCCCACTCACTGTCACCAATACAGAGTCTGTATTACTGACCTGTGTCAAAGGGGCACGTGCGTAGCTGCTCACCGTCTGCAGCTAGTTTGAGTTTGCCTGCGGCCTTAGGGCCCCCCTTGGCATTGGGGTCTGGTTAAGTTTGGTAGCCGATGTGTGCGCTGAGTCGAGCTTCATCCGAGGACCAATGTGTGAGCGATGCCAGGCGTGCTGACCTGCCTGGCTGAGCGCAGGAGTGCCCCTGTCTAACATGGCACGGCAGTTTTCTGTGGCCGCGTGCTCCAGCAGCACTGCTGCAGTACGCGACTAAAAGACAAGCCTTCTGGAGTCGTCCGCAGTGGCCGAGGCCGCTGCAGCATACCCACACACACCTCGACAGCCAGCCCTTGGACACGCTCCCCTGCTACGTATGACGACCGGGCTGCTCAGCATCGCCAGTGCGGGCTGAGGCTGCGCCGCCCTCGCCCGCGGGGATGGTGAGCGGCTGCTTCCTGTGCCCCAGCAGCAGCAGGCGGCACGGCCTGGCGCTCTCGCACGGCCAGCTCATGGCGCGCACGCGCTCGCTGCCAGCCGACGAGCCGCCCGCGCTCAGCGCCAGCGCGGGCGCGCACAACGCCGACGTGGTGCAGCGGCTGAGCGCCATCTGCGCGCCGGTGCTCGTGCCGCGCGGCCAGACTGCCACCGTGAACACCGCGTATGCCGACCGCAGCAACTCCACGCCGGCGAGCGCGTTCCGGCGCCGGGACTCGCTCGGCTCGCAGCAGGGCACGCTGGCGGGGCAGTCGCTGACGCCGGGCAACCGCCTGGACTCGTGCGGCACGCCGTCCGTGCACGGTGCCGCTCCCTCAGGCCTGGTTTGACCCCGCGGTGTAGCGCACGGCGCTCTGACCGTGCGCCTAGAGTCCTGTAAGCTGCTCAGGGTGCCGGCTCCCGCACCAGCAGGCAGACTTGAGCTGTGACAGGTACGCTCTGTGCCAAGTGTGCGCCTGGACACAACTGGGTGGCCGGTGGTCGCTGGTGCCGGGACACGAATGGCACACCGTCTGTGCACATGTAGACCTGTGTCGTGTTCACGCAGTCTTTAAATACAGCTCTTGCACCGACTACACAGACCAAAAGCCCCGGCAGTGCTGTGGCCCGGCAGGCGCGCCGACGACGGCGCTGCTGTGGACCGAGAGCCGGCGCGCGCTGGAGGTGAGCATCCACAAGGAGAAGACGCGCGACCACGAGACCTGGGAGGCCGACCTGCTGTCGCACGTGCGCACGCCGCTCCGAGCAGGAGCCCCAAGCATGCACAGCATGTCTGAACTCCGGCCAGCGGGCGTGTGGCACGAGCGGGTAGGGCGTTTGTATTGCTGTAACTTTCTCCATGTTGTGGTGGGCTCAAGGACGTTGCCCCCTTTTGTGACTCAACAACGAACAAGAGGGTGTGCTAGGTGCAGCTGGTTGGGTAACTGACATGTGCTGCTGTGCTCGCCCACACCAGGCTGCCCCACCGGCAGTGCTGTGCAGAGCTGTGGCGTCATGGTGCAGTCTCTCTGGCCTCAGAGAGGCCTTTCGTCCTGGCGCTGGGGTAGGCTGAGCAGCGAGCCGGCATGCATGCATGTAGCGGCCAATGATTGGCGGAGGTGCGGGCACCACGACATGACCCGCCCGGCCGCCCCGAACCGGTGTCGTAGGGAAGCAGGCCAGTGCACGTGAAGGCACGTGCAGTAGTGCACATCCCAGGCTGCGCGGCAGCAGCGGAGCAGCGCGCGACGGCCGCAGACGGCTGCCCGCCCCCGGCAGGAGGCGCGGCTGCGGCAGCGGCTGGCCAAGCTGCGCCTGGAGATGGACGTCATGGCCGGCGACGGCAGCTGCCTGTTTCGCAGCGTCGCCAACGACCTGTGGGGCTCGCCGCGCTTCCACGGCAGCGTGCGCCGCAGGGCGGTGACGTGGATGCGGTGCGCGCGCGCCCGCGGGCGTGTGCCGCCGTGGCTCCGGGGTGCACTGCGGTGCAATGCCTGTGCTGCTCATGCGCGGCGCCGGCGGGCGCCTGACCATGAGCGGCCGGCACAGGCGGGTGCCCAGGGCGCCTGCTAAAGCTTGTCATAAAAGTCGCATTCTTTTGGTGCCGCTGGGGGGCCTGTGCAGCCTTGCTGCGCTCCACCTCGGGTGGACTGGCCTGAGGGTCGCAAGCATGGCGGCAAGTGCGCAGGGAGCATGCCGATGACTTTGCGCCGTTTCTGGGCGAGTCGTTCGAGGGCTACGCTGCAGCGATGGAGCGCCAAGGTACCTGGGGCGACGAGCTCACGCTGGTGGGCCCCTGCTGCTTCTGCTGCTGAGCCCGGCTCACCCCCCTTACAGCCACCTGTCAGGCGACTGGCAGGTTTCCCTGCAAAGAGCTGATATCGCCAACACCTGTGGCGCTAGGCATGTGCAGCTCCCGAAACTCGGTGCCGCATGCATGTGGCCGTTACAGTTGCGTTCAGAAGGCAGGCGCAGCTTGGTCCTTCCCCCCGATCCTGTCCACCTTCTCATGCTTGGCTGCTCGCGCCCTGTGAGGGGCCGCGCATGACTGTAGCACAGCTGGGAACAGGGCTGCCTTGCCGCCGGCAGGCCACACTGAAGTGTCGCGCGCAGCGGGCGGTGAGCGATGCGTACGGCATCATCGTCAACGTGATCACCAGCGACCAGCACAATTGGTGCGCCCGCCCCGCGCGCGCGCGCCCATCCTCGCACTCGGCCCAGACATGCCTCCCTCTCATTCACAGAACTCGGGCCATGCCCGTGCCATGTGCTCGTAAAGACGTGCATGCTGTACAGATGTGCATGCTGTGGCATGGGGGCTGGAAAGGTGGGGGTTCCTGGTGACCCTGAAGACGGGGCGGCGCACATGGCAGGTTCCAGCGCTACAAGCCGGAGCTGGTTAAGGTGCCGCGGGAGATCTTCCTGACGTACATCGCGCCCGTGCACTACAACGGCATCCGGCGCGCGCCCTCGCGCTGCCCTGCCGCGCCGCAGCATGCCGGGCGGGCAGCCGCTCTGCGCCGCGATTGCGTAAGACATGGCAGCTGAGAAGCTTGTGTGCGGGCGACAAAGGATCTCTGCGACGTGTATCATATTGTGCGTGCAGTGAAGCAGTCTAGCATGCTGCATGGTGAGGGCTGGGCTGCTGCGTCGGACGAGCCGTGTGCCGACGAGGCGCGCCTTGCGTGCAGGCGGCGCACTGCGCTGCGCGCGCTGCGGCCCTCGCTGTCCCGGCAGTCGCTCATCCAGGCGCGCATCTCCACATGCCTGTCCTCCCCACTGCCGCTCTCCACTGCTGCGGCTGGCTCGAGACGTCCCTGTGCGCAAGGAGGGCAGCGCGTCGCCCGGAGGTCGCGGGCAGCGCGGTCACGCCGATCCGCACAGCGCGCCGTGCAGAGGCTCGTGCTGTTGGGCCACCCCCGCGCTGCTCCTTGCGCTCCTTGCGCACAGCGATGCAGGACGTTGCTTAACCCTGACCCTAATCCTACCCTAGCCGCTCCGCGCCAGGCGGCGCTGGACAGGGCGGCGGCCGAGGAGCGCGACATTGCAGGCCTGCCGGAGCACCCGGCGCTGCGCGCGCAGCGCGAGACCTTCGCGTCGGCCGCCGCCGCCGCCGTGGCCGCCGTAGACGCCGAGGCGTCCGCCGGCGCGGGCGGCGCGTCGCCGTCGGCCAGCGATGGCGCTGCGGGCCCAGCGCGCAGCGGCAGCCCGGGCACGCCAGCCGCGCGGCGCGGCGAGCGGATCCCCCACTTGACAAGCGTGGCCGAGCGGCCCAGCTGCGAGGCGCAGCCCGAGGCCGCTGCGACGCTGCCGAGCGCCACCTTTACCGGCAGACCCGGAGCGCGCGCAGGCGAGCGCAGCCAGCGCGCACGGCGAAGCAGGCGAGCCGCGCGGCAGCGGCGAGCCCGCAGCAGCGCCCGCGGAGGTTGGTCATCCAGGCGCTGAGGGCGAGCGCGCGCACGGGCCAGCACGCTCGCCCAGCCCGCACGTGGCCACCGAAAGCGGCGGGCCTTCAACTGGGACAGCAGGCGGCCCGAGCGAAGGCTTCAGGAATACACAGACCGGGCCTGGCCGCAACGGGGCGTCGGGCGCGCACGCGCCCGACCAGGCTCCGCACGCGGCAGCGCCCGTGGGCACGGGACCAACGGCGAGCAGCGCCGCAGCCGCCCCGGCTGTCGCGCTGTTCCCGGTGAGCGCCGATGCGAGCATGCTGGCGCGCGGGCGCGACGCCAGCGCGCATGTGGACTCCGGGCCCAGCTGCGGCCCTGCCCGCGCCACCATGCCGTTGGGCGCCGGGGCCGACCTGCCTGCACAGCATGCTGCATGCGGGCGCTGACAGCAGAGCGGAGATGGTGACATGGCATGGCGCGGAAGGTGGTAGCTCACGGGCGGGAGCGTGCGATATGAAATGCAAGTGCGTGGCTGATAAGCACAAATTTTTTTTTTGCGTCATCTGCGGTAGGAAAGCTGGCCCACTCAGCACTGCAAGCAGTACATGCTCCCTGTGTCAAATTGCTAGGGTCCTGTGCTAAACTGATGGGGTTGTGCAGGCTTGCGCACATTGAGCAGGCTAAAGCAGCCCTGGTCCGGGTGTTCAGTTGGGCCACACTGCTGTTGTGGGATCTGACCGTTGCCATTCCAATTTGTTTGTTTGATGGGCGTAACACTGGTTCCCATCTTCAGACGGCCCACGACATTTTGCATGGAGGAGTTGGTCCTGGCCACAATCTGTTGAACGAGCGCAAGCAAAATTTCTGTGTCAGCTGTTGACGCTGTGTTAGTAGGTGTGACCATCACGAGGCCATGTCTTGGTGTGTTAACTGGCTTTCGTGATACAATGCCTTCTGGATAGATGGTACAAGAACTGCAGGCGCACAACAGCGCATTTGCTACGACAATGTAAGCTTGCGTCATACGATGTACTGGCGGCGCATGTGCAGAGCATATGTCCGCATGATGCCGGCTTCTGCATGATGCGCGGCACACAGGGACACTGCACTCCCGATACATGGTTGATGTTTTTTATGCATTGTATCTGCATTATTATGCGCTGACGCGACACGCCCCTCAACCTGGCAAGCACATAACGTTTGCATGCAAGCAGCTCTGGCTTGCGAGCGCATGCACCAAGAGCGCTCTGCAAGGCCACGCCCGCTTGCCTTGCTAACAATATATAATGCATGCAATCCACACATACCGATCCAACAAGCATGTGACCGCAAAACGAAGCTGAAAAGGTGTATAGTGAATCTTAGCCAGGTCGTTGAAGACAACACAACTGTGCAGACAGTATGTTCTGTTCACTCCAAAGCAAAGCACGCGCTTGACAGTTGACAGTCACACACAGCCAACATGCAAGGCGCTCCGCACGACCCTTCTAAGCGATTCCTGTAGCTGAGCACATGGTTATGACAGGCACTGCACAGCGTTTTGGCAAGGCCGGCTGCTTTGCTCCTGACCAGCGCTGGGGAGCAGCAAAGACGGTGCGTCTCAGCTGGGCTTGCACACGAGCAGCGCTGCTCAGCTTGCAGCCTTCTTGGCTTGCGCACGCGTCTGCACGTGGGATGAGCTCGGTGCGTCGGGAGCGCCTGCTGCTTCGTCGCTCGCTTCCTCGTCCTCCTCCTCCTCCTCCTCCTCCTCCTCCTCCTCCTCCTCCTCCTCCGCCGCTCCGTCTTCGCCGCCCTCGCTCACCTTGGTCAGCTCGCTGCCCTTCTTCAGCACAGGGTTTGAAGCGCCCTCAATCTTGTACGCCGGGTTGTCGGGCGTCGCATTGCGCGTGATTGTCTTGCCTTTGCTCTCGATGTGCGCCTTGCCCTCCTCCTGCTTGGCCACAACCTGCGCAGCCCCGCCAAAAGTTATGCGGAGGGGGTGCAGTACAGCAACAAGCAGGCCAACCTCAGTGCTCCGCTCAGGCTGTACGCTGGCCCTGTCCTGCCCGCAGCGGACTCACCTCCCCGCTGATATGCTTTGACCCGCCCCACTTCCACTCCACCTCGTCGCCGACCTTGATGTCTGCGGGGTCAGTCATCGCGCAGAGCTGGCCCCTGCCTGCGGACGGCTTTGCTGGGTGGCCACGGAAAGAGGAGGAACTCGAGAGCCGTTGCACAGCAGGCAGGCAGAGAACGGAGCGCATTGGCGAGGTCCACGACCGACCTCGGACCCGAATTCATACATGCCAGGGTAACAACCTGACTAATAAACCCTCCTCATTGGCTAACAGCAGTTTTCTGTATATTGTAAGGCCTGTCGTGGTATAACGCAGTGCCCCTCCGCGTCACTGAGTGCCAGCCACAAGAGCACCACCATGCCGAGCCTGCACATGTGCATGCTGGCACCTATGCGCGCCCATGGTGCACGTTTGAGTTGTCATGGTTGTTCAGGATGTTGTTGCTGACTGTAGGCACCACCAGCTTGAAGCAACATGGCGAAGCAAGCCGCGGCGAAGCATGTTTTTTCTGTCAGCGCACCGGTCAATGCCGCCCCGGCACACGTGTTCGACGCGCTGAGCTGCGCCAGCAACTTTGAAGCGCTCTTCTCCGCTGTGCAAGACCTGTCGCCGCAGGCCAGCGGAGGTTTTGGTGGCCGCGCGTCCGCGCTGTTCCTGCGCGAAGACGTCACCCTCAAGGTCGTCCTCACACAGGTAACGCTTGTGCTCGCTGGGACTAGGCTGCATGGCCCCCGGCAGGAAGTGGGATTGCCTGTACCAGCAGGCATGACAACATCTCCATTAATGCAACGTGGTGTCCCTACCCACCTGTGCATGCCATGACACTAACTGCGTTATGACGCGGCAGGCGCCCGAGCGCTTCGTCATACACCTCACTGATGAGTACAGCCTGGTCGTGTACGATTTCAGCATCGCCGCGGCTGGCGCGGGCAGCAACGTCGCCTGCTGCGTGGAGTGCTGCACATGCTCCGGAGAGGGCGACGCGTGGCCCAGCGAGCGGCTGGCGCGCATGGTGGAGCGTCAGGACGGGCTGATTGCGCAGCGGCTCAAAGGCTCTGTGGAGCGCGCAGCCGCGGCGGAGACTTGCACAGTCTCCGTGTGCTAGCGGGCGGTCCAGGGGCATGTGCACCCGGCTCCGGCAGCTGGCTCCTGCGCCAATTCTGTGCATGCAAGCACTCACTGAGTCTTACTAACAAAGGCAGGCGGTGCATAATACGTTTCTCTGCATCGTATAAAGACCCATGGTTGGGATGCCCAGCCCGGTTTGTATCACCAACCCTGCGCTTTGAGGCTGGGACCAGAGCTCGTGGGTGCTGCCGGGTGCTGCTGAGCGCATGCTGCATTTTTGTTGCAAGTTTAATCGTGTGGTTCACTTCCGCACTGCCTGTAGGAGCGGTTTGTTCAAGGCCTGAGCGCCTCATTTTTCCCCAAGACCTCTGTTCACAGGCACGATATCTGCAGGGCTGCAGCGCAGCCTGTACTTGCCGGGGCGAGCGTGACCTTTGTTGCAGCACCACAGCTGTTGCTTGTACATTATGCGAGCGTGGCGCTCAGTGCTGGTGGAGCTTGCATGGCCACTTGCTCATTTGGATGGATGTGTTGCATCTATATATTTGTGCACAATGTGACCATTGCTTTCTTTGGAGAAGGCAAAACACCTAGCGTGCCGCGTCAGGCCACCTACGTGCTTAGCAGGGTACGCTGCAGCGCATCTGCAGTCCATGCAGGCCTCTGTAACTAAGTCAAACCGTGGCGTGCCAACCGCAAATGCGTATTTCGCAGATACTGGTGGCGTGACACCCCGATGTCAGACCAGTCTATCAAAGAATGGTGTGCAACAGACCAGACAGCAATGACAGCCACGCTAGGCACTTAGCACGTGACTGTGATCAGTGGGGACTACCGAAATCGAGCCTGTACCTGACAGTGACTACATTGTAGGTGTCACCACACGTGCCTACACAGCGAGGACTATCACCCGTTGTGGAGTGCTTGCGCGCAGTATACTCGAAGTGCTTGCGCAACACATATTCAGACATATTTGGGTAGAGGCCTACCCAGAAGGCGCTCATTAAAAAATTAGCATTCCTTGCGTGCGACCGGCACACCAACAGCAGCGGGCGCCCGCCGCTACGCCGGCACGGGCGCGGCCGCGCGCGCCGCGTCCGCCGCCGCCTGCTTGCGCGCGCGCCACTTGTTGTGCTGGAAGACGCGGAAGAAGCCGCCGCGCTCGTTGCGCTCCTGCCGCCTGCGCGCGCCGCAGCGCCCGCTGCAGCGCCTCGCCCGCGGCGCGGCCTGCCTCGTCGGCGGCCTTCTCACAGCTTCCCCGTCTGCCATGCTGTTGCACGAAGCAGCTGCAGCCGCCATGGGCGGCTGAAACCGCCACACCCGCTGACAAGACTTGTGCTGGCGAGACAGACGGCGGCTCCCGTCCTCGGCATAAGAGCTCGCCCGAATGTTGCGTGACATGAGAGTCCAGAGAGGCGCAAAGCCAGGCAGAGAGAGCGTGGGAAACGGGGCAGGCGCACCTGATCACGGCGCCGCCAGGGCCGCGCAGCTCCACCGCCACCGCGTCGGCGCCCCCGCGCGCGCCCGCGCACGCCACCGCCCGGCCGCCCGCGTCCATCAGCACCACCTCCTCAGACGCGTCTGCGCGCCAGGTTAGGGTAGGGTACTCTGTCCCGGTCAGCTGAGCGGCACAGCCTTCCTCCAGCACAAAGCCAGATCATGCCGCCCGTGTCTGGCCGCACCACAACCTAGTCCGAGCCCATCGTCCAAGTGCCGCCCCGCATCACGCCCGCGCAGCCAGCGCCGCCGGGCGCGCATGGCCCTGCGCGAGTCTCGCCGGCACCTCTGCCATGTGACCGGTGTGGCGATGCCGCCCGGCCCCACAGGTCAGCCCGTGGCAGGCGCGCCGCCAGGCCCGGCCCCGCACCCATGCCCATGAAGACGACGCCGATCGGCGCGCGCATGGCCGCATCGTACTCAACCAGCAGCGGCCCCTGCCGCGCCAGCAGGCAGTTGCCGCCGCCCGCCCACCAGCGCGCGCCCGCCCCAGGCCCCGCCCACTCCGGCTCCGCGGCTGCGCCAGCGCCGCCCGCCGCGGTCGCCGCGCGCGCGGGCCCGGCGCCGTCGGCCGCCAGGTCGCACCTCAGCTGGCTGCACAGCCAGCCGCCCTGCGCCTGCGCGGCAGCGCCAGGCGCGCCTCGCTCTTATCCCATGGCCTGCTGCTTGCGCGCGGCCTGGCAGCCGCGGCGCCCTGCAGCGGGCGCCTGCTTGAAGCCCCAGACATCCACCAGCACCCTACCCACCTGCGCGCAGTGGCGGCCCCGCACACTGGCCTTGGCACGGCGACCCTGTCATGTATCTGCCGTGCCAGCGCCGTCAGAAGAGAGAGCACCCTTGTGCAGAACCTGGAGGTGCGCGCGCGGGGGGAGGGGCGCGCCTGCGGCTCCCGCAGCAGCTGGTGCGGCGGCGGGAGCGGGTGCGGTGGCGGCGCGTCGGCCCATGCGCCCGCCAGGTCCAGGCGCAGCGAGCCCAGGTCGTGGTCGAGCGTGTACAGCCGAAAGCCGCCCGCGTCGCCTGCGGGCGCCCGGCAGGGCGCGCGTCAGGCAGGCGGGCCGCCTGGCGCGGGTCGCGGCCGAGCGTGTGCCGCCGGTAGCGGCCTGCAGTGGGTGCGCGTTAGGGGATGTGTGGGTCTCACCGGCCCACCACGCTGCCAAGCGGGAGGGGGACTTGCAGCACAGCCACAAACGCAAGGGCGATGCGCCGGCGCGGCTCTGTGCCGCGAAACAGCGTTACAGGCGCCGCAGAGCCCATGGGGGGCCGCATGTGACCAGCTGGTGCGGCGAGCGGTACGCCGGCTGCCCAGGCCCTCCCGCGCAGCCCCGACGCGCGCAGGAGTGCGGCGCGTGTGGCGGGGAGGGAGCGAAGCAGCGGGGCCGCGCGCCTTTCAGCACGCGGCTGTGCCGGAAGCCGTCGCGGTTGCAGTCGCCGATGACGCCCGTCTGCACAAACGCGCAGCCGCCGGCCACCGCGATCGAGTCCGCGTAGTTGTGGCTCAGGTGGAAGTGGCCTGCCGCGAGCGCGCGAACGGTAGGGTTGGGATTAGGGTCAGGGTCACCCTACCCACACCCGCTGACGGCGCTCGAGCTTGGCCCGCCAGGCAGGCACCTGCAGCCCGTGCCTGCCTGTAGCCTGTCGCGCGCATCACACTGGCTGACGATGCTCAGGCTTTGTGCGTCAGATCAGCACTCGCAGACCGGCTGCTGGCCGTGCAGGAGCGGGGCGCAGCGCAGACGATCACCACTCGGCGCTGCCGCTTGGGGCCAGCGAGCTGAAGTGTCCCAGCGCTCAGGCGCTCGGGCCGGCTGCCGCATGCCGCGCGCGCATCCCAGAGAGCGACGCTTCACTGTCAACGCATGTGGGCGCACGACGTGCAAGCTTCCTGGTCGTCGTCGCACATGCGTGGAGATGACAGGTGAAGGGTGTGGCCGCAACTTCGCCATGCAGGTGAGGGCACCTGAAAACCGAAGACCAATATTGGGGTGGCCGCGCACAACCTTCCTGTGCAGGTGAGAGCCGCACCCGAGAACCAGAGGCGG